>Ga0207422_1000314_pt1 | contig 170035 bp, 160 predicted proteins | sample MarCyaLeptolynsp_FD_187757 | JGI IMG/M metagenome (GOLD analysis project Ga0207422, IMG submission 187757) | Marine cyanobacterial communities from Panama - species 1 Leptolyngbya sp. (SPAdes) | ecosystem: Environmental > Aquatic > Marine > Unclassified | place: Panama: Panama City | collected...
AGTTTTGACTATGTTTATCCTGTCAAATAATTTTAAATTTTATGCAAGAATTTTTTTATATTTATGTATTGCAAAGTGAAGTTGACCATAAATTTTATACTGGTTACACTTCAAATTTAAAATTAAGACTTGAGCAGCACAATAAAGGTCAAGTATCATCAACCAAATCGAGACGCCCCTTAAACTTAATCTATTTTGAAGGATGTTTGAATCAACAAGATGCTACCAAAAGAGAAAAGTATTTAAAGACTCACTATGGGAAAATGTTTATCAAGAATCGGCTCAAGTCTTATTTGACAGGATGAATCAGTATAAAGACCACTTGGGCAATGTGCGTATGAACTATGCCCAAGACCCACAGGAGGTGGAGGGTTTGGGGATACTTGATGAAAGCCACTACTACCCTTTTGGCCTGCAACACAGCAATTATAGGGCGGAGCGTATAAAAAACAGCCAGTGGCTGTTTTTAGCGAACGAGCCAGCCCGTCGCGTTGGCAAAATAAAAATAGACCGTAAAGAAGAAAACAACAACGAGAAAAGTTTTGATGATACCGTTACTCCTTTTTCCCCTTTTGAAAACCCGGGGTATAACTACAGGTTCAACGGTATGGAGTTGCAAAGCGAGTTTGGTGTTGAAATGTACGACTTTGGGGCGAGGAACTATGCTTGTCCCGAGCCAAGCCTCGGGAACCCAATAGGAAGATGGATGAATATTGACCTACCTACAATAAAAATAAATTTTTATTTTCGGCAGGCAGGTCCCCTCGCTGAGAAAATGCGCCGTCACAGCCCTTATAACTATGCCTTTAACAACCCCATCTATTTTATTGACCCTGATGGGATGCAACCGGCACCGGCTAGCCCGTCACCTGCACCAACGCCTTCTGTTTCAAGCAGTAGTAGTGGCAATCTTGGCGCTGCGATGATGGGTGATGGACAAATAACTCAGCAAATGGTTCAGAATAGTGCGTTTTCAAGTAGTCAGATTAGTTCAACAGCAGTTCAAGGTGGTGTAAAAATAACTGGAACGGATGCTAATGAAGCAGCAAAAGATTTAGATGATTCTTCAGGTTTGGAGATTAAATTGAACAAAAACACTGAATACTTAGAAATAAAAGGGGGTAATATTAACAATGAATATGACCAAGAATTATCCAATGCCATGGATAGTAATTCAAATGCCATAGTAAATTTACAAATTACAGATAAAGAACAACTTGGTGTTGGCGGATCATTAACCCCTTTATATGTAGGTGCTTTTGGTGGCACTAGAAAAGGAACAGGTAATGAAGGAGGCAAAATTATGACAACACAATATTTAAATTTAAATCATTCACGAGCTGTAGGAAAAGGAGGAGGAGTCAGTAGCGGTCATACAATTGGACATGAAATACTGGAATCTTTTTTTGCCTCACAGTTAAACAATGGTATTAATTTACCCGGAAACACACCAGCTTATCAGGCAGCTCACAATAGGGCTGCTAATTTAAAAGGGTCTCAGTTTAGGGAGAGTGAAGCATTAAATATAGGAGGTGTAAAAGCAATTCGTTATCTTGATAATAATCAAATAGTTCCTCTTCAACAGGTTAATTTTCAAATAAATAAAAACTAATACTAATGATTTTAAATAGATTTATTATTATTATTTTGATCATTTCAAGTTCAAATATATATTGCCAAAACAGTAATGAAAAAAATTCAATGAATATTAAAATAACTGATATAGAAACTACTAGTGAATTTTATGCATATCGGTATGTTGAGTATGATCGATGTGTTGCGGACACACTTAAACTTCTAGAAAAAAAAATGAAACAACAAAATAATTCTCTTGAATTAGATAAATATTATTTTATAAAATATAAATCAGAATCTATTATATCAAAGCCCTCATATAATAATAATTTCATACAAGATAACATTAGACTTTCCGATGATTTTGGATTTAGATTGATTGTTGATTACCATAAAATTGATAGTTTAAACATCAATGAATCAATTTTCACTTACGATTGCTTAAGCTATTTTAAATATGAAAATTTTGAAATTTTCCTTCAAAAGTTTATAAACGATAAAAACTTTAGGTATTCTAGAATCAATTTTAATAATTCTAGAATACTTAGCAAAAAGCAAATTAAAAAATGGAAAAAAGCTGAAAACTTACTTATAAATTATAAAACAAACAAATTTAAAAGAGACAAGGTTTATTATGATGATTATAAAAACATGTACTTTAGAATTTATAAAGGGAGTTTTTTAGAAACAACTATGCTTTATATTTCCTTCACATTTAGATTAGATGAGAATAATCAATGGTATTTATTCAATTTTAATAATTTAAACGATACTTGGTAATTAATATGTCAAAAATATATTCAATATCTTTATACCGCAACCGGGCAAAAATTGCAAAAAATGATCAGACATCTCGACAGCTTATCAACAACCCGTTACCTCCACGGCTTTCAATACTATGACAATGTATTGCAGTTTTTCCATACCCCTGAGGGTTATGTCAAAAACACCCCAACTGATAATGGCGAGCCCAGTTTTGACTATGTTTATCCTGTCAAATAATTTTAAATTTTATGCAAGAATTTTTTTATATTTATGTATTGCAAAGTGAAGTTGACCATAAATTTTATACTGGTTACACTTCAAATTTAAAATTAAGACTTGAGCAGCACAATAAAGGTCAAGTATCATCAACCAAATCGAGACGCCCCTTAAACTTAATCTATTTTGAAGGATGTTTGAATCAACAAGATGCTACCAAAAGAGAAAAGTATTTAAAGACTCACTATGGGAAAATGTTTATCAAGAATCGGCTCAAGTCTTATTTGACAGGATGAATCAGTATAAAGACCACTTGGGCAATGTGCGTATGAACTATGCCCAAGACCCACAGGAGGTGGAGGGTTTGGGGATACTTGATGAAAGCCACTACTACCCTTTTGGCCTGCAACACAGCAATTATAGGGCGGAGCGTATAAAAAACAGCCAGTGGCTGTTTTTAGCGAACGAGCCAGCCCGTCGCGTTGGCAAAATAAAAATAGACCGTAAAGAAGAAAACAACAACGAGAAAAGTTTTGATGATACCGTTACTCCTTTTTCCCCTTTTGAAAACCCGGGGTATAACTACAGGTTCAACGGTATGGAGTTGCAAAGCGAGTTTGGTGTTGAAATGTACGACTTTGGGGCGAGGAACTATGCTTGTCCCGAGCCAAGCCTCGGGAACCCAATAGGAAGATGGATGAATATTGACCTACCTACAATAAAAATAAATTTTTATTTTCGGCAGGCAGGTCCCCTCGCTGAGAAAATGCGCCGTCATAGCCCTTATAATTATGCGTTTAACAACCCTATATACTTTATAGACCCGGATGGGATGCAAAGTATGGGTGCTGCGATGATGGGCTTTGGACAAATAACCCAAGATATGGTTGACAATAGTGCTTTTTCTAGTAGCCAAATAAGTGTTTCTAGTTTGGGAGGCGGTACCGGGACTATGGGGGTTGGAGAAGAAGATGATAAAATAAGACCAACCTTTGAAAGCTCTCAGGCAAAAGCACAAACAAACGATGTAATTAAAGGTGCAACTGGTGGTATTTATGGTTCAACAATTAATTCTGAGGGAAATTTAGAATTAGAACGAACTGGTGTTGAGGGACCTTTAAGTGAAACACAACAAGCATTTGTAGATATATTTAATTCAATTGCAGATGCTCCTGAAACTATAGATATAAGCATATCTCAAAATAACGAAAATACATTAGTAGGTAGATTCGATACAGGGGATATAGATATAGCAGATGTAGCTAAATTTGGCAATGGCCCTTATGAAACAGCTGGAGGAGCTATAGTTACTGAACTTACAGAACAATATATGAAACAGGTAGAGGGTAAATTAACTCATACTTCAACCCTTCACAGCAAAGCAGTAAGAGAGTCACAAAATCCTGTAAATGGCAGATTAAATGCCGGTATTGACTGGAGTCGTTCAACGTATTCAAACTCTTCAGGGGTAATAACCACCGTTTCATTAAATAAGGCGGGTAAAAATCCTGTTTATGTTAAAGTCACAATAGTTAATAATAATATAGTTAAAGTAGAACAATGATGAAATATATAGAAATTTTAATAATTTTAATATTTTTATTGGGATGTAATAGTAAGGGGAGTCGAGAAAAAATTGATGAAATTAATCAAAAAGAAGTAGTTAATATAAATAAGGAAAAACAATCCCAACAAACAGTATCTTTTATTTACAAAAAATCTTTAAACAAACTTGATAGCATTATTGCTAAAGAACTTCCTCTTGACCATTCTGATGGCTTTAAAGCTGTAAGATTTCTAAGTGAAATATCAAATTATGGAGGAAACGGAAATCATAGTTATTTTGGTACAATTGGATTTAAGAAAGAGGATTTAGATTATTGGAAAGAATGGTATGAAAAAAACAATGACACTTTAAACTATATATATCAACCAAAGGATACACTTGCTTTTAAATATAATTAAAAGAAATTTATAATAAACAAAAATTCTTTGTTTTTAATTTTATAAAAAAATGAAAAATGTAAGAAGGGTTTTTCTGTACAAGTACGGCGGCAAGGAGCTGCAAAGTGAGTTTGGGGTTGAGATGTATGATTTTGGGGCGAGGAATGGAGCCTGTCCTGAGCGAAGCCGAAGGGATCCTGCTATTGGAAGGTGGATGAATATTGACCTACCTACAATAAAAATAAATTTTTATTTTCGGCAGGCAGGTCCCCTCGCAGAAAAAATGAGAAGGCACTCGCCTTATAACTATGCCTTTAACAACCCCATTTATTTTATTGACCCAGATGGGATGGAGGCAGTGCCGGCAACACCCACTACCACAACTAATACAGGAGGTAGTGTAAGTCAAAACATGGGTGCCGTGATAATGGGTGCAGAGGAATATAAAGGTGGAGAAACCGCAATTAATATTAAAAAGGTTTATAAAGCTCCGCAGGAAACTGGCTCAACACCACAAAACATAAATACAGGAAAAAAAGATGGAGAGGACTTCACACATAACAGAAAAAGTGGTGATATTTCAAAACACGATGAAAACAAACTTGACTATGATCGTATTGTGAGAGTAAATAGAAAAGGACAAATTATGAAAATTTTAGTTGATAACATTAGAAAAGGAATATTAAAAGATGGGATGAATTTTAAGTTTAACTCTTATCTATTTAATATAAACGGTAATGGACAACCCCAATTAACTGATTTAGTAAATTTTGTAAGGGATTTTTCAAATTATGTTGGTGTTGAAATTGGTGGAGCAGTTTGGTCATTTACAGATAGTGAAGATTATAGTTTCTTTTCGATTGGTGAGTATGAAAATAATTTAGAAGATAAAGTTAATGGTTCACGTGGTATAAACACTCGCTCTTTTGACAATGGAAAATTTGTTGGTCTTATTAAAATCAGAATGCTTTATCACACTCATTTATCTCATTTTAAGGATAAACATAGGCTTGTTCCTTCCAAAGGAGATTTTGATATAAGAGATGAAGCTTTAAAATCCGATTCAAGTCTTAAATTTTGGCTATATACAAACCCGGAAAATAAAGAGTACACTAAAATGAACAGATATTAAAAATGAAAAAAATAGGACTTTCTATATTAAAGGTTTCACATATCTTATTGTTTATGTCATTAATAATAAGCTGTAAAACATTTAAAGGTGAATTATTAGATAGAAATGATGTGAATGATGCTATTTTGATAGCAATTAATGATTTTACTCATTCAAATCGTTTATACAAAAAAAATAGGGTGTTTAAAATAAATCACCTCGATACAATACATAAAATGAAACTTGACGGTCAAAGCTGGATACCAGGTGAAGTTTACGAGGGGATAAAAGCTGTTAGTATTTTTCCTAGACCAATAGAAAACAAACTACTCATAACATCTCAAGCTATAGTGGGCAGTTATGGAAAACTACCATCCAAATTTATTGAGATTGATGACAAGCTTTTCTTTTGGTGGGATGATAACTCTCCTCTCACTAAAGAAGCACTTGATATATTTTCGAAATACAACCTCCTACAAGACGATGAAGGTGGTGTGATTCAGTTGCCCGATTTCATTATTGATGAGTCTCAAAAAGGAGTTGATTATTATTTCTGTAGAAATAATTTATCAAAGTATAAAAAAGTAATCACAAATATAGCGATTGGTTTTTATGACATTCCAAAGTTAAATTGTGATTAAAAGTACAAGTTCAACGGTATGGAACTGCAAAGCGAGTTTGGGGTGAACGTGTATGATTTTGGTGCAAGGAATTACGATCCTGCACTGGGGAGATGGATGAACATTGACCCGGGCCGAGCGTTAAAAAAATGTCCTGAGGATATTTTTAGCGAAGGAGCCAGCCTGCCGCGTGGAGAAAAAATGCGCCGTCACAGCCCTTATAACTATGCCTTTAACAACCCCATCTATTTTATTGACCCTGATGGGATGATGCCCGCAGAGGGCGGCGCACCTGCAGCCGGGGGAGGTGGGGGTACAGTTGTCTCCGGTGGCGGTAGTGCTTTGGAAAACAGCCCTGGAGCAGCAATAATGGGCATGACACCATTTACAGGTAAAATGGCAAATATGGGCTTTGCTACTGGTAACTCCTTGGCTTTTGGGGGTGCATATGGTAGTTATGGAGGGACATCAACTGGTAGTTCTGCTGGAGCTAGCTCTGGAGGGAATGAGAGTGGCAGTTCAGTTGGGGAAGATTTCGAATATAAACAAACGAGTGGTGACATTTCAAAAATTAAAGATAATAATTTAGAACATGATAGGTTATATGAAAAGAACAAAGATGGAGAATTTGTTCTAATGGTAGATAACATTAAAAAGGGCATTCTAAGAGATGGAAGAAATTTTAAAAATAACAGAGAATATATTCATTTATCTAATTATTTAACAGACAGAGATGTTTTAAGCTTTCTTTACTTATATTCTAGTCATATTGACATAGAAATGAGTGGATATGGGTTGGGTCTCAACAAAAACAGTAATAATGTAGATATTTTAATGACTTTTTCACATGTTGAGAATCAAAATTCTCAATATGAAGAAAATGTTGCTTACTCTTTAAACCAAAAAATTAGCCCACTAAATCCACGAAGTCCTTATGCTAAATACCATTTTCATACTCACCCGAGAAGTATGCCTTCTGCTAGATCAGATCGTGATTTGGATACTAAAAGACTTAGAAAAGGGTTGCCCCACTATATAATGAGCTCAAGAGGGTTTAATCCGTATTAAAAAATAAAATTATGAGAATAAAATATTTTATATTTTTAGTCTTAGTTAGTTTTCTTTCTTGTAAGAATTATAAGAATGATTTTAATAAAGGCAAAGGTAGTTTTGATAATGCTGTCAAAAATGCAATAATTGATTTTAGCCATACTTACAAAGACAAAAGGGTTAGCAAAATTTTCTTTTATGATCCCTGCCCCGACTTCAAAAAAGCCCAAAATCAGTATTGCATATACATTCGACCAGGATTCAATAAATATTACTTAGACACTACAGCCTATATTGGAAATTATACTGAATATTTTCCCACAAGGTTTAAAGAATATAAAAAGGAACTTTATCTTTACTATGATAGTCAAAAACCTATCACCAAAGAAATTATTGATATATTAAATAAATATGATGCAATTGATTCTTCTAGACTAAAGTTTGAAATTGGAGAAACAAAACAAATTCCAAAAATTAAAATAACGAGTGATAGTTCAATTAAATCATATTATTATATATTTTGTAAAAATAATTTAGAGAATTTTAAAAAAATTGAATCGGCATACCAACCAGAAATTTATCCTAATTTAAATTGCAATTAATTGCAGGTAGTGTATCAGGAGAAGTTTGGGAAAGAGTAAATTGGTAAATACTATAGTGATACCAATACAAGTCCATGAGAATAACTATAAATTATCTTGAAAAAATTACCCCGTATTCTATGATAAAAACAAGTAAAAAATGAATTATTTTTGTTAATAAAATTAAGCGGCAAACTTCATAGTATCTACATATGGAGTTTGTCTTTTAACAACGGCAAATACCCTTGTAATTATACTGCAAGATATGGCACTAGAGAACTACATAGAGATCAAATCACACAGCAAATAAGAAACAACCAAGCTACTATTGCAAGAAATGCTAAAATTGGAGGTGTCGCAACAAGTGTAATTTTTGGGGGTTACGATATTTATCAAGGGTATCAACAAGATGGTGGGCAGATTGGTAAAAACACACAAGCTGCAGCGCTCCGGACAGGTGGCGCAGCTGCCGGTGCTTGGGCTGGAGGTAAATTGGGAGGTTGTATTGGCGCACTGATTTGTGGGCCTCCTTGTGCTCTTGCCGGAGGAATAATTGGGGCTGCAATTGGAGGCTGGCAAGGTGGTAAAGCAGGTAACTTAATTGATTAAAATATGCAATATATTTTCAATGCTTTTGTTTTTTGTATCTATTTAATGGATGTAAAATTGCACTATTTTTCAAATAAAATAAATCCTACTTTAGTATTGGGAAGATTGCCTTGTGTGAAACGAAAATATGAAAAAAAAGGACAAAATTTTTTTTGATGAATACAATAAAGTATTTACCGATAAAACATATGGATTAAGCTTGATAGTCGGTCAGGGTCTTGCTATTGGAATAATTGGATTAATTTTATTAAGTAGTTTTGGAATAATTAATAAGATTTTTAATTTTTATGAATACTTACCTGGGTTCTATTTTGTTTTATTTGGAGTGGTAGCTATGACAATTGGTTATTCTATTTCTTTGAGGAACAATAAATATTTAGATCATTTTGAGCAATTTGATAAGTGGTCAAAAAAAGAAAAAAGGAGAAATGTGGTTCTTTCTTTTTTGGCAATCATCTTTACTATCGTCTATTTTTTCTTGAGTTTAATGTGCTGCTGAAAAAATCTAACCAATAAAAAACCCCTGTATATGAATAAAATAGTTTTAGTCCTTAGTACGCTTTTTGTACTTCAAAGTTGTGTTAAAAATCAAATCGTAACCCATAAATCAAGTAAAGGATATACTTTTTCATTTTCAAACAAAGAATGGACACTTGAAGACAATAAGGATATTTTGATACTCTTTTCAACAAATCAAACAGCACCAGATTTTAAAACCAATATAAATGTTTTAGTTCAAGACCTGTCATTTCAACCCATGAGTTTAAATGAATATCATCAACTTACTTTGAGTCAAATTGAACAAGGCACAGGAGGAAATAATATTGAGAGCGAAAGAGATGTAATTGTATCTGGTAACCCTGCTATAGAATTAATTTACAATATACCCAAAGACTTAAGCAGAGGTCAAAATATAAGTTTAAAAATCAAACAGGTTTATACAATAAAAGACAATAAAGCATATTTGGTAACATACACAACCAAACCAAATGAGTTTAATGATTACTTAACTTCTGTAGATAACATATTTAATTCTTTTACTATTGAATAAATTTTCATAAAGTCATCCCCGCGGTAATGTATCTAATGTGTTGATACGATATTTTCAAATAGCTAAATGATTGATTTTCAAAATTTAAAATCGAGAGATACAAAATATTAAAAACAACCTTTGGATTGTTTTTTTTTATGCCTTACAGCGCCGCGACAATTTTCTGGAAGAAGTCTTTGAACTACTTTTTTGTCAGTAACTTATATACAATTTTAAAACCGTGATTTTATCTTACAGGGTATTTAGCAGGATTTTGTGAAGTATGAAAAACAGCGTTTAGAAAAACGGTTTTCGAAGGTTCATCTACAATAAAAAAGGCGATAAAAGGAAATTTATTAAAAGGCAAAAAGCGGTAATTGTTATCATGAAACTGGTAAAAAGGGCTTGTTTGTAGTGCTTTATAGGTTTCTTTGTAATCTTTTAAAAAGTCAGAAGTCAGAAGCTACTTTTTTTTGTAGCTTCTTGGATATAATATTCAACTGCTTCTTCAATGTGTTTAGAGGCAATTGGCGAAACAATAACTTTATAATTCATACTTCTTTGTTAAACCGTCATAGAGTTCCTTAGCATCAGTATAAGAAGTTTTATCAGAATTGAGTTGACTGTCTAAAATTTGTTGTTGCTCTTTGGTTAAGTCGTAAGATTTTGTATTAGTTGCAGGTTCTATGAGTGCATCAACATAGCCAATAACTCGCTCAACAATGCTTTGTGGGGCATTTTTAAGTTTCCTAGTAAGTATATCAATCGATTTGGCTTCCATTTTTTAAAAATTAAACATCAAACAAATATAACCAAAACAACTATTAAAACCAATATGTAAACAATATTGAATTCCACCACCTCAACCTGCCTGTTAAAATCACCTTTGAAAACAACTGTCAAAAATTTATTCAATATCTTTATACCACCACCGGGCAAAAAGTACGTAAAATGGTAAGACATCAAGACACAACTTCCATCATAAGGTATGTACACAGCTTTCAATACTATGACCAAGTGTTGCAGTTTTTTTTCCCGATAGCTATCGGGACCAAAAGTTATTTAAAACACCCCGGAATTGAACGGCAACCCCAGTTTTGACTCTATTTTCCAATTAAAAACAGCATTAATAAGGTAACTTTGAAAACGCGCTTACAGATTATGCAAAAAGGTGTTCATCATATCCAAATACAACGGCAAAAGTCAAATAATCTTTCTACACAAGAAGATGTTGTTGCTGTTGAAGAACCGCTCGAGATTCAAGTACAGGAGTTTGGAGCAAACCTTGCACAGTCCATTTCTGTAACGATGCGCACACCCGGCTATGACGAAGCTCTTGCTTTAGGGTTTTTATTTACTGAAGGACTTCTCAAAAACTACAAACAGGTAAAAACAGTATTTCAATTTGGTGAAAACAAAGTGGTGGTTCAATTAAAAGAGGGAGTGTCAATTCAACTCGATAAAACCGAACGCAATTTTTACACTACCAGCAGTTGTGGTGTGTGCGGTAAAAGCAGTATCGAAGCCATTAAAACCAATTCACAATTTAAGATTTCAAATCCCGAAAAACCCTCAAAAGAGCTATTATTTGGTTTGCAAGAAACACTTTCAAACCAACAATCCTTGTTTAGCCTTACCGGGGGCATTCACGCTGCAGCACTCTTTGATTTTTCAGGAAAACTTCTTTTTATTCAGGAAGATGTGGGCAGACACAATGCATTGGATAAACTTATTGGCGAAGCAATGAAAAATGAAAAACTACCCTTAAATAAGCACATTCTTCTCCTCAGTGGCCGCGCCAGTTTTGAACTGATTCAAAAAGCTGTAATGGCAGGAATCGGTATTATTGCAGCGGTAGGTGCGCCTTCAAGCCTTGCCGTCGAACTAGCGAGAGAACACAATCAAACACTTATTGGCTTTTTAAAGAAGGATGGATTTAATGTCTATTCCGGCGAAATTTCTTAACGGCTCTTCCATTATTTTGTGGGTAACTACTTAGAATATTTGCCGTGAATTATTATCCTGTAAATCATAAAATAACTTATTTAACGCCACGAATGCACTAATATATATTGGTTTTTGAAATTATAATAAACAGTAAATTTACTGAAAATCATTCGTGCATTCGTGGCAATAATTGTTTATGAGTAAGACGCAAGAGTAGGTTCCACAATTTTTGTCGTAGAACATTCCTAACGAAAATCTTTATAGATATTTTCATATATTTGGTAGTAACCAAAAGATTTGCCTGTTATGTCTAAAAATTTGAGTGAATTATCTGCCAGAAAAGGATTGGAAGACAATCTTTTTGATAAAATGGGCAAACTCGCTTTGCAAACCGGCACACCCTCTCCTGAAAGTTTAGAACAGCTGGCACAGGAGTTTTTAATTGGTAAAGCCAACACCTTTGGCACCGCTTCCTTTTATGATTTTATGAAGCCTGATAACAAAGGCAAAAAAGTGTATGCCTGTAATGGTACCGCTTGTGTTTGTGCCGGGACACAAGACAAGGTCATCGAGCAATTAAAAACACATTTTAAGGAAGATGAAATAGGACACATGACCTGCTTGGGTCGTTGTCACGAAAATGGTGCTTTTCACTTTCAGGGAAATAACTATTCCGGTGAAGCCATCAAGCAATTGGATTTTAAAAATAAACAACCCAATAAAAAATTGGGTAAAGACAACTATATTGTGCGCGCCAACGGGAAACAAATTCTCACCAAACCCTTCACAAATATAGACGAATACTATGCGCCATTAAAAAAAGCACTAAAAACTGATGCCGCCCAAGTTCTGGAAGAAATTAAAACCTCAAACGTAAGAGGTCGGGGAGGTGCTGGTTTTCCCATGGGGCTTAAACTCGAGTTTTGCCGCAAGGCTCAAAGTGATGTGAAATTCATCATTTGCAATGCAGACGAAGGAGACCCGGGTGCTTATTCAGACCGGTATTTATTGGAAGAACGACCACATTCAGTGCTTTTTGGAATGCTCATTTCAGGTTATGTTACCGGAGCTGCTTATGGGGTTTTATACATCAGAGCAGAATATCCGGAATCGGTTGCAATTGTTCAAGAAGCGATTGATAGTTTGAAAGAAAATGGTTTGTGTGGAAAAAACATTCAAAACAGCGGTTTTGATTTTGAATTTAAAATCATTCAGGCGCAAGGCTCTTATATATGCGGTGAGGAAACAGCACTCATCAATTCTATTGAAGGCCAGCGACCCGAAGTGCGAGTTCGTCCGCCATTTCCGGCACAACAAGGACTCTTTAATAAACCAACGATTGTAAATAATGTTGAAACACTGGCAACCGTTCATCACATTTTGGAGAATGGAGGTGCCAACTGGAAAGCCCTGGGAACAGAAAAATCTTCAGGAACCAAACTCATAAGCTTAGACAGTTTTTTCAATACTCCGGGAATTTTTGAAGTTGAAATGGGAACGCCTCTGGCCGAGGTTGTTTATGAATTGGGCGGTGGTTTTAAATCTCCGGTGAAAGCCCTGCAAATAGGTGGTCCGCTTGGCGGATTGGTACCCATTCATAAAATTGAGGATTTGCAAATTGATTTTGAATCGTTTTCTCAAAATGGATTCCTTTTGGGACACGCTTCAATTGTTTGTGTGCCTGAAGATTTCCCCATACTGAAATTTATTGAGCATTTATTTGATTTTGCCTCCTATGAAAGCTGCGGAAAATGTTTTCCCTGCCGATTAGGAACTAAAAGAGGACAAGAAATGGCACTCAAAGCCTATACATCAGATTATAAAATAGATCGCATCTTGTTTGACGATTTACTTAACACATTGGAAAAAACATCCCTTTGTGCGCACGGCGGCGGAATTCCGCTTCCGGTGAGAAATGCACTCACTTATTTTGAAGATGAGTTGAAACACTTTTTTAATTAAAAAAGCCGAAGCTATGAAGACCGCTTTTATAAACAACATACCCTTTGAAATTAAAGAAGGTGAAACCATTTTATCTTTTTTAAGAAGACATAAAGGGCAGCAAGCCGTCCCTACACTTTGTGATGCACCCAATCTCGACCCGTTTGGCTCTTGCAGGGTATGTTCAGTTGATGTGGCTTTTGAAGAAAATGGAAACGCAAAAACCTTAGCTTCCTGTCACACGCCCATTGCAGAAGGACAGTTTATTTACCCCGATTCAAAATCCATTCAGTCCTTACGAAAAAACATCATCGAGCTTGTTTTAACAGATCACCCATTGGATTGTTTGACCTGCGAAGTGAACGGAAACTGTGAATTACAAACCGTTGCGGCTCAAGTGGGTATCAGAGACGTGCGCTATCCGGAAGGAGAAACCCATTTACACAAACAAAAAGATTTGAGTCATCCTTATATGACCTCAGATTTATCAAAATGTATTAACTGCTACCGCTGTGTGAGAGCTTGTGATGAAGTGCAGGGAGAGTTTGTATTGAGTATGGCCGGTAGAGGTTTTGATTCTCATATCATTAAAGGAATTGACCAAAGTTTTATGGATTCAGATTGTGTGAGTTGTGGCGCTTGTTCTCAAGCCTGTCCCACCTCTGCAATTTCTGATATATTTCAGTCAAAAGCTATTGCTGCAACAGATGTAACCAGAACCATTTGTACTTATTGTGGTGTGGGTTGTAATCTGGATGTTTCCACACGCAGTGGCGAAATTCTCAGTATTCAGGCGCCTTATGATGCCGAAGTCAACCAGGGGCACACCTGTTTGAAAGGACGTTATGCCTTTAAATTTTATGATCACCCTGAACGCCTTGATGCGCCTATGATTAAACGAAATGGTGCTTTTGAAAAAGTATCATGGGAAGAAGCTTACGATTACATTGCCGAAAAATTAAACCACTTTAAAAATGAGTTTGGACCCGATTCCATCGCAGGAATCTCCTCTGCCCGATGCACCAATGAAGAGAATTATTTGATGCAGAAATTCATTAGAGCTGTCATTGGAACTAACAATATTGATGGATGTGCGCGGGTATGTCATTCACCTACAGCACTGGGAATGCAAAGAACCTTTGGGACCGGTGCAGCAACAAACTCTATTGATGATATCAAAGATACCAATTGCATACTTGTGATTGGTGCAAACCCAACAGATGCACACCCTGTGACGGGAGCAAAAATGAAACAGTTTGCTATGAAAACCGGAAATGTGTCCATCGTCATCGACCCGCGACGCACCGAATTAGCAAAATATGCCACTTACCACATTCCTCTGAGACCCGGAACCAATGTTGCCGTGCTCAATATGATGATGTATTACATCATTGAGGAAGGTCTCGTCGATACCTCATTTATTGAAACGCGCACAGAGGGTTATGATGACTTCATTAAGGAAATAAAAGCCATCGACTTAGACCATATTGAGCAGGTGAGCGGTGTTGACAGAAATCTTGTAAAAGAAGCTGCAATCGCTTACGCGAAAGCGCCTAACGCAATGTCATTTCATGGTTTGGGAGTTACTGAACACTCTCAGGGTACATTCACTGTGATGCAGATTGCCGATTTAGCTTTATTGACAGGAAATATTGGTAGAAGAGGCGTGGGGGTAAACCCCTTGCGGGGTCAAAACAATGTGCAGGGAAGTGCCGATATGGGTGTTCAACCGCATCAAGGTGCCGGATATTTAGACATTACAAAACCTGAAGTGAACAAACTTTACAACACCTTTTATGGTGTTGATGTTCCCAGCCACATTGGCTATAAAATTCCTGAAATGTTTGACGCAGCACTCAACGGAAAACTCAAAGCCCTTTGGGTGATTGGTGAAGATATTGTTCAAACAGACCCTAACACACAAAAGGTGATTAATGCTTTAGAAAATACAGACTTAGTGATTGTTCAGGAATTGTTTATGACGGAGACGGCAAAATATGCAGATGTGGTACTTCCCGGAGCATCCTTCTTAGAAAAAAGTGGCACTTTTACCAATGGAGAGCGACGTGTTCAAGCGGTAAGACAAGTTGTAAAACCCGCCGGAATGGCAAAGGCTGACGGGCAAATCATCGTTGATATCATGAACAAAATGGGCTATCCACAACCGGATTATGACCCCAAAACGATGCTCGAAGAAATTTCACAAATCGTCCCATTCTTTGAAGGAATTACCTGGGAAAATTTAGGCAAAAACGGAAAGCAATGGCCGGTTGCCAAAGATGGAACAGACACTCAAATTCTTCACAAGGAAACCTTTAAAATAGGTAAAGGCCGTTTTATTTTTAAACCTTGGCGCGAAACCCAGGAATTGGTTGAAAATGCAAAGGACTATCCTTACATACTCACCACAAACCGTGAGCTGGAGCATTACAATTGTGGTGCCATGACCCGCAGAACATCCAACGAAGAACTACTGGGAGATGATTATTTGATGATTCATCCGGCAGATGCTCAAAAACATTTTATATCTGAAGGTGATTTTGTTTGTGTGGAGTCACCCCGTGGAAAAGTGGATGTCAAAGCCCGAATCACCGATGAGGTGAAGCAAGGAGTATTGAGCACGACCTTCCATTTTCCTGAAATAATGATTAATATGATTACAGGTGATGTACACGACTCTGAAGCCAAATGTCCTGAGTATAAAGTGGTGGCTGTGCGCATTAGAAAAAGCAAAGGAAAATTTAAGCAACTGGCCGGTCAAGCTTAGGAAAATATTTTACAAATGACAAAAGCCATCCGCCTCGAGAGGTGGATGGCTTTCTTGATAATAATTCGTTACCGACTCATCTTGCGATGACAAGACAGGGTCATTATGAGTCCTGTATCGTGAATTACCTCACTGGATTAAAACCGTCATTTAACGACCCGTGAGGGCATTTAAACTTGATTTTATCCTGACTCTTACATTCTCATACCAGAGCTGAATTTCTGAAAACCCAGATAGCACTCAGGCAAATGGTAAAAGTCATCATAAAGTAAGTCACTTTGCCAAAAAATACATTTCAATTTAGTGTTAACTGCTTCAAACTGTATTTTTAAATAAAACAACTCGTTGCCGGTTCATCTTGCGATGACAAGACAGATTTATTACAAATCCTGTACCGTGAACTATTTTATCGACTTCAACTTGCGATTTCTAATTGCCTATCCTAAAACAGGCTTTCAAAATCAAAGTTTCATCTATTTTTTTTATTCTAGTGCCAAAACGGTAATCCTGAGATTTGAATTGGCATTTCAAGCAAATAAAAAAGTTTGACAAAGAACTTAAATTAAGACCAAAATACATTTTCAATTTAGTGTTAACTGCTTCGAATTGTAATTTTGATATTCAAATATAGTGTCACATTTTTAAAATGCAAACTTTTTAGGGCATTACAAATCAACAATTTATTCACTTGGGTTATTAACAATAGTTCATAAAAAAAGCCTCGTTTAACGAGGCCTTAATTTTGTTGACTTTAAAGAAAAACTTAATTTCTTTTTTCTTTAATTTTTGCTTTTTTACCGGTAAGTTCTCTGAAATAGAAAATACGTTTTCTGCGAACACTCCCTTTTTTATTGATTTCAATTTTTTGTAATGCAGGGAGGTTGATTGGGAAGATACGCTCTACACCCACATCTCCTGACATTTTTCTGATGGTAAAGGTTTGTGAAGCTCCTGTACCTCTAAGTTGAATCACCACTCCTCTAAAAAACTGAGTTCTGGTTTTTTCACCTTCTCTAATTTCATAATACACCGTGATAGTATCACCGGCACTAAATTTTGGGAATTCTTTTTTGGTAACGAATTCGTCTTGAACAAATTTTACTAAATCTTCCATTTTTACTTGTATTGGAATTAAAATCAAAACAACATACACGATTTTCGCCAGAGGTTGAGGTGATTGCATTTTTCAACGCGGGTGCAAATATAAATATTTAAATTTAATATTACAGTCTTACTACATAATTATTCGTTTAATAAATCAGGTCGCTTTTGTTGGGTGCGTTTGTAAGCTTCCTCTTCGCGCCACTCTTCAATTTTTGGTGTGTTGCCACTCAATAAAATATCTGGGACTTTCCATCCCTTGTATTCGGAAGGTCTTGTATAAATGGGTGGTGCAAGCAAATCATCCTGAAACGAATCTGTCAAAGCGCTTGACTCATTCCCCAATACACCGGGAATTAACCGAATTATAGTATCACATAATACGGCAGCTCCCAGCTCGCCGCCACTCATTACATAATCACCTATAGAAATTTCTTTGGTGATAAAGTGATCTCTCACACGCTGGTCTACCCCTTTATAATGACCGCAAAGTATGATGAGGTTTTCTTTTAACGAAAGCTGATTGGCCATTCGTTGCTTTAAGGTTTCACCATCTGGAGTCATGTATATAACCTCTTCATAATCCCTTTCGCTCTTTAGCTTACTGATGCATTTATCAATAGGCTCAATCATCATGACCATTCCGGCACCACCACCAAACTGATAGTCATCCACCTGCTTGTAATTATCTGTGACATAATCTCTCAGGTTGTGAAGGTGAATTTCAACCAGTCCTTTTTCGATAGCTCTTTTCAAAATGGAAGCTTCAAACGGGCTTGAAAGTAACTCTGGTAAAACGGTAATGATGTCGATTCTCATGATATTTTTTTGCTAAGCAAATTTACTTTTAAATATCCGTATGGTGAAATTAAATCTTTTTAGACTTTTAGTTAGTTTTAGGTTGCAATAACGACTATTGGTAATGAATTAGATAATATATAATCAATTTTACATTAATTTGTATTAAATAAAATAAAATACCCTTATATAAGAATGTTTTATTGCTGATTATAATTTCTAAAAACAAACAATTTTAAAACAAATTTATCAACTTAAACAATAAAAATTATGAATTCAAAAGTATCATTAGTCGCTAGAATCTTATTAGGTATTGGTCTCGTTGTTTTTGGGGCAAACAAGTTTTTTAATTTCATGCCTGCCATGGAAATGCCTGAACAGGCCGGCAATTTTATGGGTGCCATAATGCAAACAGGCTATTTGTTTCCAATGATTGCTATAATTGAAATTATTGCAGGGCTCTTGTTTTTAATCAACAAAAAAGTACCGTTAGCACTTCTTTTGTGGACCCCGGTATTGGTAAATATTTTGGTGTTTCACGCTTTTTTAGACCCGATGACTATTTTGCCGGGTGCTATTTTTGCGATCTTAACAATAATTATTTACAAAGAAAATTGGAATTCTTTTAAAGAGATTGTTTAAATCAAAAACTGTCTAAAAAATAGTTTTTAGACAGTTTTTGATTTTCTTTAATAATAGGTATAGCGCCTTACTTTAGCAATATATTTTGCAAGACGAATCACTTGGTGGCTGTATCCATACTCATTGTCATACCATACATAAAGAACGGCATTTTTTCCTGCTTCATTGACAATGGTTGCATTGCTGTCAAAAATTGCAGGAGCTGAAGTCCCCACAATATCGCTGGAAACTAACTCGTTGTTTAATGAGTATTTTATTTGTTCAACCAGATCACCTTCTAGAGCATATTTTTTTATGGCTGCGTTGATTCCCTCTTTTGAGGTTTCGGTTTTTAGTTCTAAATTTAAAACAACTAGGGAGCCGTTTGGAACAGGAACTCTGATGGCGTTTGAAGTGAGTTTTCCTGCCAGCTGGGGAAGGGCTTTTGCGACGGCGCTACCGGCGCCGGTTTCTGTAATCACCATGTTTAAAGCTGCTGCACGACCTCTGCGGTATTTTTTGTGCATATTATCAACGAGATTTTGGTCGTTTGTGTAGGCATGAATGGTTTCTAAATGTCCTTGAACAATCCCAAAAGTATCTTCTATGGCTTTCAATACCGGGGTTATGGCATTGGTGGTACAAGATGCTGCCGAAAAGATGGAAACTTCATCTGGGTTGTAATCGTTTTGATTCACACCGTGAACGATATTGGGGACTCCTTTTCCCGGAGCAGTTAGCAATACTTTAGAAGCTCCTTTAGACTGAAGGTGGCGACCTAATTCTTTATCATCTCTAAAAGCTCCTGTATTATCAATCACCAAAGCATCGTTGATTCCATATTTTGTATAATCAATTTCTTCGGGAGCGTTTGCTGAAATCATATGAACAGTTGTGCCATTGATAATCAGCGCTTGATTTTCCAAATCTGTATGAACAGTACCCATAAAGTCACCGTGTACAGAATCATATTGTAGTAGAGAAGCTCTTTTTTCCAAAACATTTTGATCAACAGCACCGCGAGTTACAATTGCTCTAAGTCGCAACTGACTTCCTTTTCCGGTTCTTGCCATTAGCTCGCGGGCTAGAAGCCTGCCGATGCGTCCAAAACCATAAAGCACTACATCTTTTGGCTTTTTACTTTTGTCCTGAGAGGCATCTTTTAATTTATCTGATACAAAAGCCAGTGCATCACTGTATTTGTCATCTTCAAGGTGAAATTCATAGGTGAGTTTGCCAATGTCAAGTTTTGCAGGCGGTAAGTCAAGCATTTTAATGGCTTGTGCAATTTCAACCGAATCGAAAATAGAAATGGGTTTTTGAACAAATTCACCGGCATACTCGTGCAGGTTTAAAATTTCACTCACATTTTTATCAATGAGTTGATTTTTAAATAAGACGAGCTCGATAGACTTGTCATACCAAAGATCACTGATAATTTTAATAAATTCTACCGAAGCGCGTCTCCTGTCGGCCTGAAAAGAAAGTTCTTTTTCATAAACTTCTTGATAACTCATAGCTGTTTTGTTAAAGGGTTAGGTGTGGATTTTATTTTGCTGCAAAATTAGTTATTTCAAACGTTTTAGTAAACTATATTTTAAAAAATAACTACCTCTTTGATATTTGATTTTCAAAGAGGTAGCTTCAACTTTTTTAGATTACTATTTTATCTGAAAATAAAGGTGTTTGTTTCGCCTTTTTGATCGATAAACGTAATTTTAATGGGTGTATTTGGACTTCGGCTATTCATGATTTTTTTCACATCATCAATATCCTTAACGGTTTCATCGTTGATTTTAGTAATAACAATGCCTGCAAGATTGTATTGCGCCATATCACGTGTAATGGGGCGCGTTACAATCACACCATTTTTTGCTCCCATTGATTTGAGTTCTTCATTATTGAGGTTTTTGACTTCTAGACCCAAACTTTCTATTTCATAGGTTTCTAATTTGACCAAAGTCACGGGAATTATTTTTTCTTTTCCATCCCTTTCAATTGTGACCTTCACAAGGTCATTGGGTCTTTTTGTGCTTAAGTAACCCGATAAATCAGAAAACTTAGTAATTTTTATCTCATCGAGTTTTTTAATGATGTCTCCTTTTTTAATTCCGCCAAGGTCGGCACCACTTCCTTTTTCAATATCTGCCACAAAGACGCCTTGAATCTTATCAACGCCCATTTCTTTTGCTTGGTTTGAATTTGTGTTCAACACTTGGATTCCTAAAATAGCGCGTTGCACGTTACCAAACTCGAGTATATCTTCTATTACTTTTCTGGTGATATTTGAAGGAACTGCAAAAGAGTAACCTATAAAAGCACCTGTCTGAGAGCTAATGGCAGTATTGATGCCCACAAGTTCGCCATTTGCATTTACCAGTGCACCACCGCTATTTCCACGGTTTACCGCGGCATCAGTCTGAATAAAGGATTGTGGATTTCCGTCAAACTCGTTTAGGTTTCTGGCTTTGGCACTCACAATACCTGCTGTAACTGTTGAGGTGAGATTAAAAGGATTTCCCACGGCCAAAACCCATTCGCCAACTTTTAGTGCATTGGAGTCTGCAAAAGGAACATATGGAAGTGAGTTGTCTGATTTAATCTTTAATAGTGCGATATCTGTTTTAGGGTCTGTACCCACTAGTTCTGCATCAAAAGACTGGTTGTTATTGAGAACCACTTCAATTTCTGAAGCATTGTCTATCACGTGGTTGTTTGTGACGATATATCCGTCGGGACTAATGATGACGCCACTTCCTGAACCCACAATTTCACGTTGTTGACCCCTTCCATACAGATACTCAAAAATATTTGTTGGAGCCGTTGCAATCGTTCTGTTTTTTATATGAACCACAGCATGCACGGTTTTTTCTGCAGCAATAGTGAAATCAATGTTTGTTCCTTCAATAAAACTTGGGCTGTTGAAACTTGTGGGAATTAGTGAAGATGTCTCTGTTGGGAAGCTTGAATCAACCGTTTTATCTTCTATAAATAACTTGTATCCACCCAGAGTTATCACTCCCGAAAATAGCGCGATGAATAATAAATGTGCATTTTTTTTCATAGTTCTATTTTTAATTGTTAGACTTTAATAACGTAAAATTAAAAGTTGTATTTTTTTCAGAAAGTGCTTTTAACGAGTAATTAACAGCAAAAAATTTGTTAATACCCTTACCTTTGTACTTATGAACTTTTCATTTTATAAATATCAGGGCACAGGGAACGATTTTGTCATTATAGACAATCGTCAATTATTTTTTCCCAAAAATAATACCAAACTCATTGCGCATTTATGTGACCGAAAATTTGGCATAGGTGCAGACGGCTTGATCCTTCTTGAAAACCACCCCACACTGGATTTTAATATGGTTTATTATAATGCAGACGGGAATCAAAGCTCTATGTGTGGCAATGGCGGCAGGTGCTTGGTGCATTTTGCAAGTTTCCTGAATATGATAGAAAAAAAAGCGGTTTTCGAAGCCATTGATGGAGTTCATAATGCTGAAATTGTTGACGAGTTAATTTCTTTAAAGATGAATGATGTTTCCACTATTAAAATGGAAAAGGATTACTCATTTCTAAATACAGGTTCGCCACATCATGTGACACTTTGTGAATCCTTTGAGCATCTCGATGTACAAACCGAAGGCGCCAAACTGCGCTCCACACTTTATGGAAAAGAAGGAGCTAACATCAACTTTGTAAAGCAAGTTGACAAAAACACATTTGCAGTGCGCACCTATGAACGCGGTGTTGAAGCAGAAACCCTTTCTTGTGGCACGGGAGTCACAGCAGTAGCCATAGCGATGCATGCTAATGGAAAATCTGCTTCAAACGCTATCATCTTAAAGACCCCGGGAGGTGATCTGAAAGTGAAGTTTGAAAGGGAGGGAAGCCATTATACAAACATTTATTTAGTGGGACCCGCAGTACAGGTTTTTAAAGGAGAATGGCAATGATAAAAGGAAAAAAAATAAAGCTAAGAGCCCTTGAGCCTCACGATTTGGATTTTCTTTATAAAATAGAAAACAATACTTCCTTTTGGGAATATGGCACGACCCAAACACCCCTTTCTCGATTTGTGCTTAAGCAATACCTCGACAATGCTCTTCGGGATATTTATGAAGTCAAGCAATTGCGGCTTGTGATAACAAATCTTGAAGGTGAAATGCTTGGGCTTGTTGACCTGTATGATTTTGATCCAAAAAACAAAAGGGTTGGATTGGCCATCATCATCGCCGAAGAAAAAAACAGAGGCAAGGGGTATGCTTTGGAAGCTTTGAATTTGCTTTGTGACTATGCATTTTCTCAACTGGCAGTTCATCAAGTATATGCAAACATTGGAGCAGATAACTTAAAAAGTATGGCATTGTTTGAAAAAGCAGGTTTCAAAAAATCAGGCGTAAAAAAGGATTGGAATTTTTATGCCGGGGATTTTAAGGATGAGCTGTTGTTTCAAAAGATAAATAATTAAATACAAAATAAATCGTATCTCGTGTTTTTTAAGTTTCTAAAAAAGTACAAATCAAATCTTATTTTCGGAGTTTTTATTCTTTTGTTAATTATCCCGCAAACGCGAATGCCCATTCAGGTTTTTTTGCAACGCATCATAGCTTTTAGTCCCTCAACTATTTCTGAAGATAAAAGAGTTTCTCTTGCAGACTTTTCTTGGAATTTAAGGGAGGTAAATGGAATGAGTGCTAACTTGAATGCTTCCAAAGAAAAAGTAATTTTAATCAATCTTTGGGCAACCTGGTGTCCACCTTGTGTGGCTGAAATGCCTTCCTTGCAGGCACTTTATGATGATTATGGTGATCGGGTAGATTTTTATTTCGTTTCAAACGAAAAAAGTGAAACCATCACTAAATTTCTCGATAAACACAATTATAACTTTCCGGTTTATCAATCTTTGCAGTCGCCGCCGTCTGTTCTTCAATCAAATGCACTTCCCACTACTTATTTAATTGATAAAAAGGGAACCATTCTCATTAATAAAACCGGTGCTGCAGACTGGAACAGTAAAAAAATGAAAGCATTACTCGACAGATTACTTTCTGAAGAAAATTAACTAAAAACAATCAATCGTTTTTCAATAGCGAGGTGGTTAAAACCCACTTTGTTTTGAATCCATTGCAGCGATTTTTCTGTGTAAAAGATGACATGCGTGGGGTCGTTTTTGTAGTACCAATTTTCAAAAGCAATTTGATTTCTAAAAATATCGGTCATGCAGTAGAGTTTGCCATGAGGTTTGAGAAGTTCTTTAAGTAGCTGAAATTCCTTGAGGGGTTGGTGAAAATGTTCAATGACTTCACAGCACACGATATAGTCATAGTTTTGATTTAGTACAGAAGTGTCGGGATGAAAGAAGGGGTCATACAAGTTTAAATGATAGCCTATGTCTTTGAGGACTTTTGTGATAACCGGACCCGTGCCGGCTCCAAAATCGAGACCTAAACTGTTTTGAGCATCAAAGTCTGTTTGAACCGCTTGTGTTATAGGGGAGACAAATTTTTGATATCTGGGGTCGTTGACATCGTTGTTGTGACTTTCATATCGCTCAATTTCTATGGAATCATTGGGAAAAGTATCTGTGCTTCTCACAATGGATCCACAACAATGACAGTCATAAAACCGATGTGGTTTTTCATTGTGAATGGGCTCTAATAACTTGGTGTTACAGAGAATACAGTTCATTTAAAAAAAATAAGATTGAGTTGCTGAAAATTAATTTAATCAAAAAAATTACATAACCTCCTTCAATTTTTTTAATTTTTCCTTCCAGAGTTCAAGTTCGTCTTTGTGACGTTGAATGTTTTTGTGAACTTCTTTTACCAATGGGTTTTTGTCATCAACGTGTTGAAAAAATCCAAGGTTATTTTCCAGTTGGTTGATTTCTTGTTTTACCTCATCAATCTTTTTTGTGATGAAAAAACGTTCATTTTGAATTTTTCTCTCATCATCGTGGGAGGTAATGTTGCTTAATTTGTTGTCATATTTGAGAAGCTCTATTTCTTTTTTACTTATATCGAGCTTCTTGAAAAGACCATCAATTACTTTATTAAACTTGCTTTCAATATTCTTTTTGTTGAAAGGAACGCGGCCAATTTCTTTCCACTTAGCGATTTGTTCTTTAACAAATTTTAAATCTTCTTTTGGTTTTTCGGTTAGTTCAAAAGCTTTTAATTGTTCAAGCAGGGCGTTTTTTAATTCCAGTGCTTTTACTTCTTCTTGATTTTCTTTATTTCGGTCTGCGTTAAGTCTGTCAAAGTAATGGTTGCAGGCTGCCTTAAATTTTTTCCAGATTTTATCACTGTCTTTTCTGGGAACATGACCTATTTGCTTCCAGTCATTCTGGATTTTTTTCATTAATGGGGTTACTACATTAAAATCGTCGCTGTCTTTATTTTCTTCGGCAATTTTAATGAGTTCCTGTTTTTTAGCAAGATTGGAGAATTGTTCTTTTTTTTGATTTTTATAAAATTGGTTTTTCTTTTTATTAAAATTTCTTACAGCGGTCTTAAATGCAGACCAGGTTGCCTCATTGTTTTGAGCGGGTACTTTTCCTGCATTGAAAAATTGAGTTCTCAATTCTTCAAGCGCTTTAATTCCGTTTTGCCAAGCTTGATGACTGTCTTTGGTATTTTGAGTTAAGAGATTTATTTTATTGATGATTTCGGTTTTGATTTCAAGGTTTTTTTCAAAATCTTTTTCAATTTCCTTTTGATGCTCTGCTCGTTTGTCGTGGATTATTTTTGTTGCGGCACTAAATCGGTCCCAAACTTCATCACGGTATTCTTTGGCAACAGGGCCTATGTCTTCTTTCCACATTTTGTGGAGCATTTGAAGTTCTCTAAAAGCTTTGTTTATGTTTGTTTCATCGGCGAGTTCCTCAGCTCTGGTAATGATTTTTAGTTTTTGTTCTAAGTTGTGTTTAAAATCTAAATCACGAAACTCTCTGTTTAGGTGAAGGAAATCATAGAAGTTTTCAACGTGGTGATGGTAATTGTTCCAGACAGTATTGTAACCGTCACGAGGTATAGGTCCTGCCTCTCGCCACCGTTCTTGAATGTCTTTAAAGTGTTTGTATGTTGTGTTTATATTTTCTTCAATGCTTATGAGACCTTTTAACTCTTCAATGAGTGCAAGTCGTTTTTGTAAATTGGCTTGAAGGTCTTTTTTGAGGTTTTTGTAGTAATTATTTCTTTTTTCTCGGTATTCAAAATGGAGTGAGTTGAATTCGTTTTTTATAGGGGTGGAGTAGTGAAAATCAATAATATTTCCTCCTTGAGCTAAAAACTCTTCCTTTTTTTCATTTAATTCTTCATCAAATTGACTGTTAAATTCTGTGCGTATGTCCTCAACTTCTTTTTTAATTTCTTGAATTTTGCCTGTTTTGAGTATGTTTTTTAAGGCTTCCACTAGCTGTTTTTGATTCATACTGTGGTAGTCTAAAGATTTTTCATCAACAGCATCTTCAGTTTCATCATTGTCATGGTCTTCATCAGAGGAGGTCACTTCTTCTTCATCTTCCGATTCATCTGTTAGGGTTGGGGTGTTTTTTGAATCTAATTTTTTTTCAGCAGAACTTTCAGACGACTTTTCTTCAGAGGGTTGGTTTGTTTGATTTTCATTCTCAACAGCATCAGGCTTATCATTTATGCCTTCATTTGCATCCTCTGGGGTTGGTGTTTCTAATTCTTCAGAATTATTTTTTATTTCGCTTTCTTGAGAATTTGATTCGTTACTAGAGTCAAGCGGCTTGTTTTGGTCGTTTTCCGAATTAAGCAACTCATTGTTTTCGGGTTTATTTTGCTGTTCAGACATGTGTTTCAATGTTAAGGTTCAAAATTTGTTGAGGACGGAAAGATAGTGACAACTCTTGGAATAGCAAAGTTTAACAGTGATTTTGATAGATTTTTAGGTTAAGAATTCCATATTTCCCAGGATTTTTTTGCCTGATAGTGGAGCATGGCTTCTCCATTTACGATCCTGGCTCCTTGGTCTTTTCCTAATTTTAAAAACAATGTAAGTTTTGGGTTGTAGATTAAATCAAAGAGGAGGTGTTTACTTCCAACACCTTCAAAGGGAATTTTTGGAAAGGAATTTAAGTTTGGGCTTGTTCCTAACGGAGTACAGTTAATTATTAGTTTGTGATTTTCTATGATTTGTGCTGTTAACTCACTATAGCTAAAAGCATTTTCTTTTTTATCCCTGGACACAAATTTATAATCAAAATTTAAATTTTTTAATACATAGGCAACAGCTTTTGAAGCCCCACCTGTTCCGAGAATTAGTGCTTTTTTTCCTTCAATGGGGAAATGTTCTGCGAGTGATTTTGCAAAGCCATAATGGTCTGAATTGTATCCAATTAAGTTTCCCTTTTTAGAAATCTTTAGGGTGTTTACTGCACCAATTTCCTTCGCTTCCTTATCCAATTTATAAAGGAAAGGGATTATTTGCTCTTTGTAGGGAATGGTTACATTTAAACCCTTTAAGTTTTTCTCTTTGGTCAATAAGTTTTGAATTTCTTCAATAGAATCAATATCAAAATTAACATAGTGATGATTTAATTGTTTTGATTCAAAAAAGGACTCAAAATATTTTTTTGAAAAGGAGTAAGAGATGTTTTTCCCCAAAAGACCATAAGTAGCCATAGTAAAAATTTTGTTTGATTATCAGTATCATTGGGGATGAAAAATACTTAATTTGCTTTTTTTGTCTTATCTCCATACCAGCCTAAAGCCAGAACGATGAGAATGCCTACAAATATAAAAAAGATTGCGATTAAAGTTTCAGTATCGAGCGAATTAGGAATAAATCTTTTATAATTAGTGAGTATTTCGTTGCCTTGTGCATCATAAAGCGTGTTTCCTAAATAGTCTTTTGCTACAATTTTTTCTTTCCAAGGCCAAACCACCCCTAAGGAACCAGCGATAAATCCTATAATCCCTGCATAAGTTGCATTTTTATAACGCTTTAAAAGATAGCCTAATAGATGTGAAAGTGACACCAAGCCGGCTAAAGAGCCCAAAGAAAATGAAATTAACACTTTTAAAAGGCGAAGTCTTTCGCTGTTATCTACAAAACTAAAATCAAAGATTAACAACTCTGCTATAGTATCATAAAGCGCATTGACAGAGTCAACGAGCAAAAGCACATAGTTTCCCAGAAGTATGAGGATGAAGGAGCCTGAAAGCCCGGGTAAAGTCATCCCAGAAACACTGATAATGCCACAAAAAAACACAAATATGAGGTTGTCATTTTCGGTAGCCGGTTCCAAAAAGCTGATGCTTACACCGGCAATAATTCCACAAAGCAGGATGGCGATGTTTCTTTTTGTCCATTCGTCAAAATCCTTTGCAATATAATAAATAGAGCCAATGATCATTCCAAAGAAGGAACTCCATACAAAGAGTTCATAATGAATAATCAAATAATCGAGCAACTGAGAAACACTGAAGTAGCTTATAAGCATTCCCAGGATTAGGACCCCCAAAAATTGGCCGTTTATATAACGATAAAAACTGCGAAACCTTCCGTCAATGATGAGTTTGAATGCTTTTCTGTTTATTTTTTGGAGGGAGTATATAAATTCCTCATAAAATCCGGCCACAAAAGCTACTACACCTCCAGACACACCGGGTACTTTGTTTGCAGCACCCATAGCAAGCCCTTTCAATAAGAGCCATACTTTATCTGAGAATGTGCGGGGTTGTGTCATAGTTTTTTTGCCTTTTTTGAAGCGACTCTTTCCAGAATAAATATACTAAGAAACCCAATAAGCACACTTATTATTGCACCAGTAAGCTGAGGGTTACCCAAAAACTCTGAAGGCAAAACACTTTTTTCCAAAAAAGGCACACTTTCACCACTGCTGTTAATGCGCCAGGTAATGACTTCTTTCCAAGGCCATACTTTATTTAAAGCACCAATCATAAAACCGGTTAAAACAGCCAATGTCAAGTTTCTATAGTTTTTAAATAGCCAGGTGAGTACACCGGAAAAAAGCTTTAAACCAAGAATGGCTCCAACTAAAAATACAGCTAATTTTAATATTGAATCTCCTAAAAGTTCCCAATTTCCTTCAAAAAGGGATTCTCTTAAATTATTAAGGGTTTTCAATATGACTTCATAAGAGCCTAACAAAAGCAAAATAAAGGAACCTGAGATACCCGGTAATATCATAGCGATAATGGCTATAAAACCTGAAAAGAAGATAAACCAATTAGCGTCTGGTGAAGTCATTGGCTCTGCAAGTGTGATGTAAAAGGAGCCTAAAGTCGCCAGCAAAACTGCAAAAACAACTTTTGTGTTCCAGGGCTTTATTTGGTTTCCTACATAAACAATACTTGCAATGATGAGACCAAAAAAGAAAGACCAAACCAAAATGGGATGGTTTTCCAAAAGCCAACCAATTAATTTTGCCAATGAGAGTATACTCACAAAGACCCCTCCAAAGAGGATGAGTAAAAATTTAAGATTGTAGAGTTTCCAGGCGGTTAGAAAACCACTTTTTTTCCAAACTGTGAAAAACTTTGTATTTAAATTGTGAATGGTTGAGACGAGTTCTTCATAGATGCCCGAAATAAAAGCAATGGTTCCTCCAGAGACTCCCGGCACAACATCTGCTGCGCCCATAGCGATACCTTTTAAAAATAAAAAAAGATGTTGAAGGCTGTTTTTTTCTTTCATTAATGGGTTGATTTATGCCCAAAAATAAAGAAATTTATCGGGAACTTTTTCTGAAGGGATTGATTAAATTTTGAACTTCTTCCAATTCAAAAACACTGGGGAAGAGTATTTCCAAAATCATACTGTATTCTGAATCTATTTTCAGTCCATTTTCAAGATGGAATTTTCCTTTGATGGTATCATTTAAAAAATAAAACAAACCACTCAAACGGTATTCCAGCTCTGCATTTTCTGGATAAAACTCTGTGGCTTGAAACAGGCTGTTAATAGCTCCTTCAAACTCGCCCAGTTGCATTAAAAGATCTGTTCTGTTTAACCAGGTTTGCAATTCATAATTTCCAAGTTCTATGGCGCGTCTGTAGCCAATTTCAGCCTCTTCAAAGAGTCCTAGCTTGAAGTTTATATTGCCATATCGTTTCCAGTAATGTACATTTTCACTGTCAATATTGATGGCTTTATCGATATAATAGAGTGCTTTTTGAAAATTTCTTTTTTTTATGTAAAAATCGGTAATGGCAATCCAACCTTTGTCTAAAAGAGCATCCTCTTCTACACATTTTTGATAGTATTCAAGTGCCAGATCGATATTGCCTAATTTTTCATGACACTTACCAATGCGCAGTAATGCAAAAGAGGTTGGGTCTTCAAGGTTTAGGGTAATGGTGTAGTTTTCTATTGCTTCATTAAATCGTTTCATTTTTTCCAGAACCTTTCCTTTTTCCAGATAGGCACCTACAAAAGTATCGTCAGAAATAATAGCAAAATCAAAAGCGGCTAGTGCTTTCTTGAAGTTTTTCATCATAAAATACTGCTTGCCCACCTGATGCCAGGCAACTTCACAGTATGGGTTTGAATTGAGATAGATGTTTAAATAATCTATGGCCTCATTGTGAAGTTCCATAAATTCATAGCAGTATATCACATTGTATAACGAGGAATAGTCATAAGGATCAATCTCGACACATTTCATAAAATAATAACGGGCATTTTCATAATCCTCAAGGAAAAGATATTCCATCCCGATAAGATTTAAAACGTCTGCCTCGTCTTCAGTTAAATCAAGTGCTTTTTCAAGTAAACTGATTGCCTTTTTGTGATTGTCTTTTCTGGAATAGATGTTTGCTCGCTGTATGTAAATTTCTTCGTTTGTGCTGTCGAGAAGTTGCAATTCATTGAGTAGTTCTTCAGCAATTTCAAGTTTATCCTCAAAAATATACATCTCCACCTGAAACAATTTGAGATTGGTTGATGTGGGATGTTGTTCCAAGCCCAGCTTTGTCGCTTTTTTAGCCAAAGCGATTTTTCCGTTTTCCATATAATAATTAATAATTTCTTCAAATTCTTCTGAATCAAAGAATAGGACATTATTAGTTTTTAACATGGATTCAAAACGGGAAAGTGAGAAATTTTTGTCTTCGTTATGGCTCAAATGCATAGACGTGGATTTATGGGATTTCTTCTTTAATTAAATTTACTAATGTAAATCTATATTCAAAGTTTATGCCTAATATCTTGTTAACAAATTAATCAACATCAAAAATGAGTTAAATACCACAAAAACAAATAGATAGGTATTAAAACAAGTTTAAATTGTATCTAAAACTTCTAATAAAATATGGCAGCCTTCCTCAATTTCCTCAATTGTTATGGTCAAAGGAGGAGTGATGCGTATGGCTTTTCCTTCAAAAAGCAACCAAAAAAGAATCAAACCTTTTTCTTTGCATTTAAGTATAACCTGGGTAGCAATTTCTTGGTCTTTCACTATAAGTGCAAGCATTAAACCCATTCCTCTCACTTCTTCAATTATGGGGTGTTTTAATAACTTTCTAAAGAGTATTTCTTTTTCAAGTGTTTCAGCAATTAGGTTTGAGGTTGTTAATTCTTTGAGAGTTGCCAAAGCTGCTGCTGCTATTACCGGATGTCCACCAAAGGTGGTGATGTGTCCCAGTTTGGGATTGTCTTGCAGCAATTTCATTTTTTCGTTTGACGAGATAAAAGCGCCCACCGGCATCCCGCCGGCCATTCCTTTTCCAATTGCCAGAATATCGGGTGTACAGTCAAAGTTTTGAAATCCAAAAAGTGTGCCTGTTCGGCCAAAACCCGGTTGTATTTCGTCAAGGATTAATTGAGCACCTGTCTCATCACAGCGTTGCCTTACTTTTTTTAGATAGTCCTTTTTTGGAATCACAAAACCGGCGCCGCCTTGTATGGTTTCGAGTACTACCCCCGCAGTTTTGTTTGTGATTTTTTGAAGGTCACTTTCGTCATTGAACGAAATAAAAGAAACATCGGGCATTAGGGGTCTGAAGGCACTTTTGCGTTCTTCATACCCCATAATACTTAACGATCCCATGGTGTTGCCGTGGTAGGCATTGTGTGCGCTTATGATTTGTGACCTTCCGGTAATGCGCTTGGCGAGTTTGATAGCGCCTTCAATGGCTTCGGTACCGCTGTTTGTTAAATAGGTTGTTGAGAGGTTTTCAGGTAAATGTGAAGCTAAAAGTTTTGTGAATTCTACCGCAGGTTTTTGAATGTATTCACCATAGACCATCACGTGCAAATAGCTTTCGGTTTGTATTTTTATGGCTTCTACAACAGCGGGATGGCAATGGCCTAAAGTACAGGCAGAGACGCCTGCCACAAAGTCAAGGTGTGCTTTGCCGTTTGTGTCATAAATGTATGATCCTTTTGCGTGAGATACTTCCATAGCAAGAGGATGTGGTGTGGTTTGTGCTTGATATGTAAAAAAATCTTCTTTGTTTGACATGCTGTATTGGGTTTACGAAACCTGTCAGGTTTGTTTGCCTAGAGAACTATTTATCAATAGTTGTGTTTTTTTGCTTATCCTTATCACCATCTTTATCTACGTCTGCATCCTCATCTTCCTCACTAAGGGGTTTAAAATCACCGGGAAGGTTTTGTAAATCTTTTGGCAGTAATCGCGATGCTTCAGGGATGTTAAGTTCTTCCTCGGGGTTTTCGTCAAAAAAAGCTTCTTCCAGTTTTGGCAGTGGTATTCCAGTGATTTTTGGTAAAATGGGGATGGCTTTGCCTTTGAACAAATCGTCTTTGGAGAGCAATCGTTCGTCACCCCGCCAGTTAAAGCCTCTCAATATTCTGGCATTTTCGGGAAACTGAGATTCCGGATGCAGTTTTCCATCTGCTTGTCTTATGAACCTGATGGTTTCTATTTCTTGTTCTTTTAGGGTGATTTGTAATGAGCTGGCTCTGGAGTGATTGATGCCCACGAGTTCATCGTTATCATTTCGGGTATAAAAAATGACCTCGGCATTTCGGTTGATATTGATGGTGTCTAATTCATTTTCAGTAAACAAACCAATAAGAATATCGCCTTTTACTTGGTTGAATCCAATGCTGTCTTTTTGGATAAGGAAAGCATTGTTGAACACTTTGAGTGTGTCGAGTTGGTCTGTTTGGGTATTAGAAAGTAAGTGGATGGTGTCTCCTGTCATTTGGCTTTCACCGCTCCACATGACCGGTTTGCGGAGCATTTTCGTGATACCGGTTTTTTCATCGCTGTAAATAGAATCTGATTTTCCACTCATATCGCTTTTGTAAATGCGGGCGTCATAAAATCCTTTTAGTATGCGATGGTCTGGTTTTCCTGTAATTCTAAGGGTGTCTGCATGCATGTAAATGGAGTCGTTATCTCTCACGGTAACGGCAACAGCACGTTTGGTAATAAAAACGGAGTCTTTGTCTCTAAAAACTTCAGCATAATGGCCTCTTACAATACTTTTGTTGAGGGTGTCCAGTATTTTTATATTGTTTGTTGCAGAAGCAAAGTTTTTATTTCGATCAAAGTAGAGGCTGTCGCCAAAGACGGTTCTGTTTTCATAATCAATCTTTGCATTTTTTGAAAAGTGCCCTTTATCATTTCGGGTGTCATAAAAACCGCGTTCACAATAGACTGTGCTGGTTTCACCTGTGATTGTTGAGGGGCCATATAAATAAGCGTGTCCTGTTTCAGTATAAAAGTCGAGTTGGTTTGTGTGAATGGTATAATCTGGGTTAACTAAAACGACATTTGATAAAAATTGATAGCGTTTTGTTTCAGCAAAATAACGCCCAATGCGGCTTGTAAGTGTGCTTGCAGTGTCTATCACTTTTCCGCCACTGCGGTAAAACCCTTGTTGTTTGTTTCTGTCAAAATAAAGTGTATCTGTTGTTAGTGTAGAATTGGGTTCTTTTAAAATCACATCACCGCTGGCAAAAGCAAATTTGGTGTTGCCGTTGTATTCTGCATATTTACTGGTTAGGGTCATGGTATCTCCTTGGGTAATGCGCACATTGCCAAAGGCTTTTACAAAATTATCTTTGCTATACATAAACGCCTGGTCACACCACATTTCAATTCCTTCATGCACAATATAGACTTGTTCATTTGCTTCGCGGGTCCAGATTACAGCATTGGGTACCTCAGGTTTTATGTCAAGGTAACCTGATTTAACTTCGACTTTTTGGGGTTGCTGCGCAAATAGAAGCAGAGAGTTCACAGCAAACAGGAGAACCATCAGTACTTTTTTTATGTATCGATTGGGTACTGCCATTGGCTGTGTTTCTAAATTATCTGTGAATTGTTTGTGTTCTGTCTGGTCCCACAGATACTAATTTAATGGGAACTTCAAGTTCTTTTTCAAGAAAATCTATATACTCGTTGAGTTCTTTAGGAAATTTATGGGTTTCTTTAATTTTTGTTAGGTCTTCTTTCCAGCCTTTCATTTCAATATATACGGGAGTCACATTTTCAGGATCAATGTTGAAGGGAAGGTGATGGATGGTTTCTCCTTTGTATTTGTAAGCAGTACAGACTTTTAGTGTTTTAAAACCGCTTAAAACATCGCCTTTCATCATCATTAGTTGGGTTACTCCGTTTACGGCAACGGCATATTTTAATGCCACTAGATCGAGCCATCCACAGCGTCTGGGTCTTCCTGTAACAGCTCCAAATTCATTGCCAATTTTTGCCATTTTTTCTCCCACTTGATCAAAGAGTTCAGTGGGGAAAGGGCCACTTCCCACTCGGGTGGTGTAGGCTTTGAAGATGCCATACACTTCTTTCACTTTATTGGGCGCAATTCCCAAACCGGTGCAAGCTCCAGCAGCAGTGGTATTTGAAGAAGTTACAAAGGGGTAGGTTCCAAAATCGATATCGAGCAGAGAGCCTTGAGCACCTTCTGCAAGTATGGATTTACCGGCTTTTTGTGCTTGATGAAGGTATTCCTCACTGTCGATAAATGTGAGGGTTTTTAGTATTTCAACAGCTTCAAAAAACTCTTCTTCCATTTCGTCAAGATCAAACTGAACGTCCACATCATAAAAGTCGATAAGACCTAAATGTTTTTCGGCCAAAGCACGGTATTTTTTCTCCCAATTTGGCATTTCCAAATCACCAATGCGCAAGCCGTTTCTTCCGGTTTTGTCCATATAGGTGGGACCAATGCCTTTGAGGGTGGAGCCAATTTTTGCTTTGCCTTTGGAGGCTTCTGAGGCGGCGTCTAGCAAACGGTGGGTGGGTAGTATCACGTGTGCTTTACGCGAAATAAAAAGTTTGCTTTTATAGTCGAGATTGAATTTGTCAAGGCCTTCCAGTTCTTTAACAAAGACCACCGGGTCGATGACCACGCCGTTGCCAATGAGGTTGATGGTTTTTGGGTGAAATATGCCGGAGGGAATGGTTCTTAAGACGTGTTTTATTCCGTCAAATTCTAGTGTATGCCCAGCGTTGGGTCCTCCTTGAAATCTTGCTACAATGTCATAGTTTTGGGTTAAAACGTCCACTATTTTTCCTTTTCCCTCGTCGCCCCATTGCAGACCAAGTAGTAAATCTACTGCCATTTTTTATGTATTATTCGGTTGTTTTTTGTTTCCGTAAAAGTAGAGTGAATGATTTGTTATTTCGATATCAAAAACTTCTTCGATGGTTTTTTTTATAGATTGTATACGCGGGTCGCAAAACTCGATAACCTCACCGGTATCTGTTAAGATTACGTGATCGTGTTGTCGATCAAAATAAGATTTTTCATAATGTGCCTGATTTTTACCAAACTGGTGTTTGCGAACCAAACCACAATCCAGCAGCAGTTCAATGGTATTGTAGAGTGTTGCTCTGCTTACTCGATATTTTTTGTTTTTCATTTTGATGTAGAGTGACTCAATATCAAAATGTTCTGTATTGTTGTATATCTCTTGTAAGATAGCAAATCGTTCAGGAGTTTTGCGATGTCCTTTTTCTTCTAAAAAAGTCGTGAAGACGTTTTTTACGACTGCTTGATTGTTTGAGATATTTGTTTTTGTGTCTGTCATTTTTTCAACTGCAAATTTACGTTTTTTTTAGACTCTGGTTACTTTGTCAATCCCATTAATTTTTTTGATTTTACTGATGACTTCATTCAAGATGTTTTTATTTTTTACAATCACGATGATGTTTCCGGTAAAGACACCGTCATCACTATCAAAACTAAGGCTTTTAATATCAATATTCATATGGTTTGAAATCACTTTTGTAACAGAGTTTACCAGCCCTAAGTTGTCAATACCTGTTATTCTTAACTGAGCTTTGAAATCTTGTTGGGAGGAGTCTATCCATTTTGCCTGAATTATTCTGTAAGTAAAATTACTTTGGAGTTGAAGCGCATTGGGGCAATTGTTTTTATGAATTTTAATGCCGTCACTTACAGTGATAAAGCCAAAAACAGGATCGCCGGGTATTGGATTGCAGCAATTTGCGATGGTATAATCGAGTTTTTCTTCTTCTTTTCCAAAAACCAATTGGTCATACTTGACCGATAATTCATCTCTTTCAACTTCAATCGGGTCTGCCTGTTTGCGCATTTTGTTTTTGAAAAAACCGATAAATGCATTGCTTCTGGAGCCGGCAAAGTTTCTTAGTTGCTGGTTATCAATTATGCCGTTGCCCACTCTGTAAAACAAATCGAGACTGGTTTTTACCTTGAAATACACCACCATTTGATTGATGGTTTTTTCATCCAGGTTTATTTTCAAAGATTTCAACTTTCGGCTTAAAATCTCCTTTCCATCTTCTGCAATTTTTTTCTTTTCTTCTTTTAGTGAAGATTTTATTTTAGATTTTGCTTTAGCAGTTGTGGTATAATTTAACCAGTTTGCGTTTGGTTTTGCATTGTCTGAAGTTATAACCTCCACCTGGTCACCACTCTTTAATTGTGTGCTAAGCGGCATTAGTTTTCCATTAACTTTTGTGCCACGTGTTTTAATGCCCACTTCAGTATGGATGCTAAAAGCAAAATCGAGTGCTGTGGCACCTTTGGGAAGTGAAATTAAATCGCCATTGGGTGTGAAAACAAATATTTCTTTGGCATACAGGTTGAGCTTGAATTGCTCAACAAAATCAACAGCATTTGTTTCAGAACCTTCCAGAGCTTCCTGAAGCCGGTTGAGCCACAATTCCAGGTTGTGATCCTCTTGTTCTTCGTTGTTTTTGTATTTGTAATGAGCGGCAAAGCCTTTTTCAGCAATTTCATTCATACGCTCACTGCGAATTTGTACTTCAACCCAGCGCCCCTTGGGGCCCATAACTGTGATGTGAAGGGCTTCATAACCGGTTGATTTGGGAGAAGAAATCCAATCCCTGAGTCGCGTTGGATTGGGTCTGAAATGATCTGTTACAATAGAATAAATCTTCCAGGCGATGAATTTTTCCTGCTCCAAATCACATTTGTAAATGATTCTTACGGCAAACTTGTCATAAACCTCCTCATAAGAAACATTTTGCATCAGCATTTTTCTGCGAATTGAAAAAATGGATTTCGGTCGTCCTTTTATTTCATAATCGAGTTGTTCTTTGTCTAGTGAAGACTTTATTATATTGTTAAATTCTTGAATGTATTTATCCTGTTCCTCTTTGCTTTCTTTGATTTTGTATAAAATGTCATTATAAACCTCGGGTTCAGTGTATTTAAGTCCTAAATCTTCTAATTCGGTTTTAATGTTGTAAAGACCTATTCTGTGCGCTAGTGGCGCATAAATGTAGAGTGTCTCTGAGGCAATCTTAATTTGTTTGTCCTGTCTCATCGACTCCATCGTTTGCATATTGTGCAGGCGGTCTGCAATTTTGATGATAATCACACGCACATCTTCATTGAGTGTGAGTAGCATTTTTCTAAAATTTTCTGCTTGAAGCGATACGTCCCTATCTTGTTCAATGGCTGAAATTTTTGTTAGACCATCAACGATGCGAGCTACTGTTGAACCAAAAAGTTGTTCTATGTCATTGAGTGTATAACTCGTGTCTTCAACAACATCATGAAGAAGGGCAGCAGCAATTGATGTAGCGTCCAGGCCAATTTCTGATGCGACAATTTTAGCAACGGCGATGGGGTGAAAAATGTAAGCTTCACCAGACTTGCGCCGTTGTTCTTTATGTGCATCCACAGCAATGTCAAAGGCTTTTCTTATCAGTTTTTTATCATCAGGGGAAAGCGTGCGATAACTGATTTTAAGAAGCTCTTTATATTGCTTGGTAATTTCTTTATTTTCTTTTTCTAAAACATCCCGGGTCATAACCTAAATGTACAACTAACTTTTTTAAGATACAACAAAATTTATGCCTTTAAATTGTGATAGCGTTGCAATAATGTGGGGTGAGAGTAATGTACAAAAACATAAAGAGGATGAGGAGTAAGGTTGCTTAAATTGTTTTTGGAAAGTTTTTTAAGTGACGAAATCAAGGGTTCTGCTTTGTAAGTTTTCTTTGCATAGTTGTCTGCTTGATATTCAAAAAATCGAGACACATAATTCATCAAGAGCCCCGTGATACTTGATAAGGGACTGTACAAAATAAAGAAAGCGATCAAACCAATGTGAAACGAAGGAATGGAAACTCCCAGTGCTTCAGATAAAAGAGGGCTGCCCACAAACAAAGAAAGTAACCATAAGGTCAAACCTGTTAAAAGCACACTTGACACCAAATTAAAAATTATATGATTTTTTTTGTAATGACCCACTTCGTGTGCCAATACGGCAACAATTTCTTCTTCCTCAAGGTCGTTGATTAGTGTGTCATAAAGTGTGATGCGTTTTTCTTTTCCAAAGCCCGAAAAATAGGCATTGGCTTTGGTACTTCTTTTGGACCCGTCAATCACAAAAATATTATCGAGTTTGAAGCCCACTTGGGATGCATACGCTTCAATTTTATTCCTCAAACTTCCCTCTTCAAGAGGTGTCTGCTTGTTAAAAAGCGGAACAATTAATTTTGCATAAAACAGGTTCATAAACAGAGTAAAAACGGTCATGAACCCCCAGGCATAAAGCCAAAAATAACTGCCTGTTGTTTCATAAAACCAAATAATAAGTGCTAAAATTCCTCCGCCCAAAAGTCCGCCTAAAAGCCATCCCTTTAGCTTATCTATAAAAAAAAGCTTTTTAGTGCTTTTGTTAAATCCAAATTTTTCCTCAATGACAAACGTGTCATAATAGGAAAAAGGTGTGGATAACAAGTCACTCGCTAAAAAAATAATTCCGAAGAAAATTAGGGCAATGACAATTGAGTTTTCTGAGTAGCTTCTTGCGATATCATCAACAAAGGCAAATCCATCCAAAAAGAAAAACAAGAGGGTAGCAACTATTGAAATTGACGAAGTCAAAAGCGAAAATTTAAAATTAACTTTCTTGTACTCCTGTGATTTTTCATATTCGGTTTTGTCATATACATCCTTCAATTCTCCCGGGATGGGGTCATTAAATCGTTTGAAATTTAGAAAATGAAGCCATTTTTCGATCATAAAATTTATGACAATGATGGCAATTAAAATATAAAACAGTGTTTGTGGAGTCATTTGGTGTTGTTTAATTTGGAGTCTTCCCCCGCTAAAGCTTCAGAAGACAAGATTTGGAGTTTATTTAGCACTCCTCTGTCTTTTAGCTTCAAAGATAATAATTGCTGCAGCAACTGAGACGTTCATAGAATCAATTTCTCCATCCATAGGGATGATGATGTTTTGTGTGGTGTTATTGATCCATTCATTGCTCAAACCGGTAGATTCTGTTCCTACAACTATTGCGCTAGCTTGGCTAAAATCAATTGTTGTGTAATTTGTAGAAGCTTGCAAAGTGGCGCCATACATAGCGATGTTTTTTTCTTTTAAAAATGAAATGATTTCTTCTGTGCTACCAGTAGCTATTTGATTGGTAAACAGGCAACCCACACTACTCCTTATGACATTGGGATTGTAAAGGTCTGTTTTTGGGTTGGCAATAATGACTGCATCAAGGTTTGCTGCATCTGCTGTGCGTAACAGCGCACCAATGTTTCCCGGTTTTTCAGGAGCTTCGGCTATGAGAATTAGAGGTTTTTTTGATTTAAAAGTGAGTGATTTCAGGGTATGTGTTTTAGCTTTCGCTATGGCGATGACTCCCTCTGTGCTTTCGCGGTAAGCGATTTTATGATACACTTCAATGGGCACTTCAATGCGGTCTATGGGTTGCCCGGTTAAATGCATCAAAATATTTTCAGAATAAATTTCATCACAATATATGAGAGAAAGGATTTCATATCCCGCTTTTACAGCAAGTGATATTTCTCGCTCACCCTCTACGACAAACAACCCGCTTTTTTTACGCTCGCGGGATTTTTCTTGAAGCAATAAAAGCTTTTTAATCAATGGGTTTTGTAAGCTGCTTATGTGTTTTTGCATACTACAAAGTTATTTCTTTTTTGGAAACTTTAATAGTAAAGGTTTGGATTAAGACCCTAATTATAAATATCTTTATACATAGATTAAATTGATTTTATGATACGTTTATTTGTATTGGTTTTGAGTGGTGTTTTACTTTGTTCTTGTAACCAAACTAACGAGCAAGAACCTCTGAAGGTTGCTCCTAAAGTAGAGAACACCAAGAAGTTTCCTTTGGTTTTGACTAACATATTTGAAGCTCACGGTGGTATTGATAACTGGAACGAAATGAGTAGTTACACATTTAAAGTACAAAAAAAGGACGGTGCAGAAGTCCATACTACAGATTTAAAATCCCGGAAGTCCAGAATCGAAGGTGAAACTTATACACTGGGTTATGATGGTCGAAATGTCTGGAAAGTAGATCCAGACTCTAATTTTAAGGGAAATGCCGGCTTTTATTACAATCTCATTTTTTACTTTCACGCGATGCCCTTTATCATTTCAGACCCCGGAGCCTTTTATACAGAACGTAAAGATGTGGTTTTTGAACGAAAAAATCTGGGAGCAATACACATTGGTTTTGGAAGAAGTGTAGGGGCTTCACCTGATGACGAATACATCATTTATTATGATAAAGAAACCAATAAAATGGAATGGCTGGGCTACACAGTTACCTATTTTGAAGGAGAGAAAAGTACCGAGTGGCATTTAATCAAGTATGATCAATGGCTTGAAGAAAACGGCCTGTTACTTCCAGAGAAATTAATTTGGTATGATGTTAAAAATGACAAGCCGGTGAAACCCTCTCAAACAATGACATTTTTAAATGTAGTTGTATCTGAAATCCCTCCGGTTGATAGTTTGTTTATTGCACCCGCTAACGCTGTTTATGAATAAAAAAACCTGCTTTTTCAATAGCGAAAAAGCAGGTGAGTAGCATTTTGTAAAATGCTTTTTTAATCTGTTTTTAACTTCTCTGAGTATCTGTTGTATAATGTGGTATGATGGCTTTGCAGCGAAACTTCTCTTCCATCAATAAAAGCGTGGGAGAGCTTGTTTCCTCTCACATCCAACGCATCTCCTTCTGAGATAAATAATGTCGCACTTTTCCCCACTTCCAGTGTTCCGTAATCTGCATCAATACCCAATATTTTTGCAGCGTTTAAAGTGATTAACTGAAGCGCATCTTCTTTGCTCATTCCGTGACCTACAACCTGACCTGCATAGAATGGGAGGTTTCTGGTATTCATTCGCTCCATACGCCCTCCCGGATCAATAGAAACTAAAAGGCCGGCATCGTGAAGGAGTTTGGGAGCTTTATAGGGCAGGTCATAGTCGTCGTCTTCAAAGTTTGGAGTGCTTTGTGTTCTGTTTACTACAACAGCGATATTGTTTTGCTTTAGGAATTCGGTAATTTTATAGGCGTGATAACCGCCTACAAGAACCGTATGTTGAATGCCCAGTTCTTTAGCAAAAGTGACAGCATCTATGATCTCTTTTTCGCTTGACGCACTGATATAAAACTTTTTGGATCCGTCAAACAATCCTCTAACCGACTCATAAGCCAGATTCTTTTCTTTGGGAGATGTTTTGTGATAGGCTTTGGCTTCATTAAAAAAATCACGGGCTTCTTGAATATTGTCGCTATAGTCTTTATTGGGTTGATAAGCTCTGGATTCACCCATCCACCAGCGACCTCTTCTAAAACTATCGGGCCAGTTCATATGGATAGCATCGTCCACTTTTACTGCGGCATCTTCCCAGTTCCAGGCGTCAAATTGCACGACTGAGGAGGTTCCGGTAATTCTGCCGCCACGGGGCACAATTTGTCCCAAAAGAACCCCGTTGGGTCGCATACTTTCAACCAGTTTGCTTTCGGCATTGTAGGCTATCAAGCTTCTTACATTGGGTGTAATGGTTCCAATTTCATTGACATCCATACTGGCTCTTACAGCATCGATTTCTCCAAGACCTAAGGTGTTGTTGAGGGTTATAAATCCCGGATAGACGTGTTTGCCTTGGGCATTGATGACTTTTCCTTTAGTGGTAGCACCGCTCCCTATTGCAGTGATTTTTCCATTTTCAAAAACAAGTGTGGTATTTTCAATCACGGTTCCATTGCCAATATGAGCTGTAACTCCTGTAATGGAGATGGCTTGCGATTGAGCAGGAGCCGGAGTTTGTTGTGCCGTTAACGGGAAGCTAAATATGAATAGCAAAAAGAGGCATGTTATTTTATATATATTTTTCATAATAGTATTTTTAAAAAATTATTTGATTGAGTGATTAATGATGAACGTGAAATCCTTCAGCCAAATGGTCTGTTTCACAATGAAAATCACGTTGAGGCATTCTTCTGGGTGACTGTGTTTTTCCTCCTCCGTTCTTTTCATCCAGCATCATTTTAATCAAATCATTGCGTTCTTTTTTAATGGCGTTGCGTTTGAGTAAATCATCTTCAATATCAAAATAAACGGCGCCTTCAATAAGTGTTTTTTCGGGTTTTGCATACATTGATAATGGGTTGTCATTCCATAGTACTACGTCAGCATCTTTCCCTTCTTTAATACTTCCCACGCGGTCATCAATATGGAGCATTTTGGCAGGGTTGATAGTAACCATTTTCCAGGCTTCATATTCAGGAACATCGCCATACTTTACAGATTTAGCAGCTTCCTGATTTAATCGTCTAATCATTTCGCCATCATCGCTGTTAATACTAACGTTTAAACCAGCGTCATACATAATGGCTGCATTGTATGGTATGGCATCATTGACTTCAAATTTATAACCCCACCAATCGCTAAAGGTAGAGGCGCCCACCACGCCGTGTTTTTCCATAATTTCTGCTACTTTATAGCCTTCCAGAATGTGAGTGAATGTATTGACATTGAAATTAAATTTTTCTGCGACTTTCATCAACATGTTGATTTCGCTTTGCACATAGGAATGACAACTTATAAAACGTTCACCGTTGAGGATTTCAACGAGCGTTTCCATTTCTTCATCATAGCGAAAAGCAGCTCCGCTTTTCTTTTTGGCTTCATATTCCTGGGCTCTTTGAAAGTAGTCCATATAGACTTGTTCTACACCCATTCTGGTTTGTGGGAATCTGCTGTTTGAACCCCAGTTTGATTGTTTTACATTTTCACCAAGGGCAAATTTGATAAACTTGGGTGAATTCTTATAAATCATATTATCTGCGTTTTCACCCCATTTGAATTTCACAATGGCCGAACGACCTCCAATGGGATTTGCAGATCCGTGAAGCAGTTGTGCTGAGGTGACACCTCCGGCGAGTGCCCTGTAAACGCCAATGTCATCTGGGTCAACCACGTCTTCCATTTTCACTTCGGCAGAGGAGTTGTGACCTCCTTCGTTTACAGATGATAGTGCCAGGTGGGAGTGCTCATCAATGATGCCGGCTGTTAAATGTTTTCCGGTAGCATCGACCACGCGGGCTCCACCTGCTGCAAGATTTTTGCCAATTTTAGAGATTTTTCCGTTTTTGATTAAAACATCGGTGGCTTCAAGAATGCCCGCATCTTCACCGGTCCAAACCGTAGCATTTTTAAATAATATATCCTGAGGTCTTGGAAGGTTTGCGTTTCCATAAGCTATATTGGGATAAGTGAGGGGTAAGATTGTGGGAGCATTTTTTTCCTTTTCCTCATCCTCTTTTTTAGTTTCTTCACTCATTGGAGCTGTTTTGATAGCTCTATAGGCAGATTCATTTCCATTGGGTAAAATGAGTCGTCCACTTAGGTTGTCTGAATCAGTAGTGACAATGCCAGTCATTCTATAGGTTTCATCATCTTTTGTCATGGTGAGTTCAATCCAGTTTTTGGAATAGCTCAGTGTTGATTTGTGTTTGATGGTATCTTGTTTTATTTCAACTTTTGGTTTAGCGGGTTCTCCTGAAATTGATAAATCATAAGATGTACCGGCAATGATGAGGTTGTATTCACCGCGAATGTCTTTTTGGGTCATATCATTAATCTCGTGTCGCTCACCTTGAATCCAGTTTTCGTAAAGGGTTGTTTCTTTGTCAAAAAGGGGTCCAGAGGTAATGATAAAGTTTGCAAATGCATTTTTATTGAGATTTCCCAGACGGTTGTTTTTTAATATTTTAGCAGGCATAGTTGTTAAAGCTTCGAGTGCTTTTTCAAAAGAAAGGCCATATTCCATTGCTTTTTGGATTTTGCTCATGAGCTCTTTAGCCGATTTTAAATCGTGTGTTGTAAAGGCGAAAGGGATGCCATTGTCTGCCAGAACTTTAGGATTTTGAGGGGCTTGATTCCATTTTTTCATGTCTGAAAGAGAAACAAAAGCTGCCTGATAAGGGTTTGACACATCATAGGCGTCGGGAAAACTAAGCGGAATGATGTAAGTGGCATTTGTAGCTTTTACATCTTGAATATTTTCATATTCATAACCGCTACCCACAATGGTGTACTGAATGTTGAATAAATCACCTACTTTGTCTGCTCTCAGGTTGTTGAGTTTGTCTTTAGACTCAAAAATGGCCGGTAAGTTTTTATTGGCTATTAATGCTTCCAGCGCTAGGTCTTTTGTGGTAGCGTTTCCAGCTTCATACCATTGAGCATCATAATACATTTGCCGTAACAAAGCCATAGAGCCCATTACAGAACTTGGATAGGCCTGTTCCATTTCAAGGCTTCTGGTAAAGGAGAAATGTTGTGTAGCTTTTTGCTGAAGAATGCGTTCATTATTGTTTCCTTTTGTGTTTAAGGCTACTACCATTCCGGTACCTCGTGCAACACCGTCTTGATGGTGGGTGCTCACAGCACCAAAACCGGCATCCACAAGTTCTTTGGCTTTTTTGTCATCAAATTTAAATTTTTCAAAGGCATTGATTTCAGTTCTAATGTGGTCGTTCCAATAGTAGCCGCTTCGAGAGGCTTCATATTGGGCAGAACGACCGCCACCGGAGCGTTTGGGTTTTTCAACACCAAAATCATTGTAAGGATCTACAAATGAAGGATAAATGTGTTTTCCTTCAAGGTTAATGGTCGTTGTGTTTGCCGGGATTTTTACATTTTTACCTGCTTCTATAACAACTCCATTTTGAATGAGTAATGTTCCTCCCTCAATTTTTTGAGTTGGAGTTACATAAAGGGTTGCGTTTGTAAAAGCGGTAAAGTTTTGATTTTTGTGACTTACGCCATCATTTTTCGGAAAATAATCTTGTGCTGAAGCGAAGAGAATGAAAAACAATGCGGGGAAAAGGAATAATCTTTTTTTCATGAGTTTAATTAATTAGGATAGATTCAATCCCTAAAAATAAAAAACACTTCCGATATTAACAGATTCTTAAGGGGTTTTAACAGCAATTTAAGAGATGATAGCTTCCTTAAAGCGGTTTGTCTTGATGGTAGTTTACCAGGAGTGCTACCATATAGCTGTAGCTTTTAATTCCTTTTTCCTGGTTGTTGGCTTTTAAGAAATTATCAAAAAAGGTTTTGGAAATAAATTCTAAAGGGCCTTCATAGCTTTGCCAAAACTCCCTTACTTCGCGGTAACTTTCAAGAATTCCAAAATTAACGGTGTCTATGATTTGTTCATATAGATCCATATCTCTTCTGGCGAGTTCATTAACGCAATACCTCAAAGCAAAGATGGTTCCGGCATATTGAAAATACACATCATCGTTATGAGTGGTTGCAAGGTATGCCAGGAAATTGGCTTCATTTTCTGCGGCATATCCCAGTTGATGTGCTTCTTCATGGCAGGTAACCACCGTGAAGCGATGTCCTAAAATCATGTCATTAACCTGAGCTTCTGCCGTAAAAGGGTTGTAGTAGCCACTATAGCCCATATGGCTGAGACCCAAACTCCAGGCGGAGGGTTTAATGCTTTTGGGATGGTAAGAAAAGGAGGGAAATATTTCACTTAAATTGTCATAACCATTTGTGGAGCGCTTAAAAATTTCTTTATGATTGTATGGTATTTCAACTTTAACAGAATCTTTATAGCCCAGTTCGCGATGAAGCGCATTGGCTTTTTGAATTAAATTTTGAGTAAATGAAGTGAGTTGTTCAGTAGTGTAATCACGTTCAACCCCCAGTGTTTGGTGTAACGGTACCCTGTAATAATTAAAACCCCAAAGCATATTAAACAAGAAGTAAGCTATGGATAAAGTCGCAGTAATGTCGAGAAAAAAACCAAGAGGTTTTGTTTTAATGCGCTTGAAGTTGAGGTAAATCCAGCGAACACCCAAAATAATCAACCCACTGTAAAACACATCACCCACTGAAAACGGAACCCACCCAAAGAGGTATCTGGAAATTTTAGAAATAAACGGAAAAACTCCCAAACTGTAATATTTTTCTACAAACTCCGGGAAATAGGAGAGTACTCGCAGGCCAATCATTTGAGCTATGAGCAATAGTGTTAGGATGATTTTAGTGCGTCTGTTCATAAGGAAGCACTAAAATAGGTTATTTTTAATCAATTTATAAATTAATACGTTTTGAAATTTGTGGTTTTTTGACAGCAAATTTGACCCATACGATTCCATCAACAAAAAGCTTTCAGAGGTTAATTATATTTAAAATGCTCAAAACAAAGTTCTAATGCAGAATCTGAGTTTAATTTTAATTTCAATCCACAAAAGTCTCTTTAGGTAATTCTTTGCACTTCCTTATTTTAGAATCGGTCGGTTTTTTTTAATTTTTAGAACTCTCACTTTGTCAACAGTTCTTATTTGATCTAAAGCAATCATTCCTTTTTTCATGGTGTTTGACTGATACCCGAGTGGGTTATTTTTTCAGGTTTGTTGTCACGGGGGCTAGAACTATAGTTTTGAGGTGTTTGTTCATCTCATTGGGTGAAATGATGACACAATGACGTTTTTTATTTCGCTACCGATTGTTGAATCCAGATTGAAAAGCACAATTGTGTATTGATGTAACTCCATTCTTCCAGGTTTTCATCCTCAAACACATCATCCATTTTTTCAAAATCATTTTCCCAATTTTTTCGTGGAATTGCAATGGGTCTTAGAATTATATGTCCTTTTTCAAGGATGAGTTCAACCTTCTCCTTGATGTTGTATTTTCCTAAAATGGTTTTGCTAAGGCAAAGGCCTTTTGAATTTCCAATTTTGATGATTGAAGTTTCGATATGCGGCTTGTTAAATGTTTTTATAAAGAAGGTAGATTGGTTTGGATATCAAAATTTTACTTCTCATTCACCAGTTTCATCAAATCTACATCGTTTCCTAAAAGAACATCATTAGAGTTGATGCGTCCTTTCATACTGTCATTTTCCAATTTTAAAACGCCCCGCGGGCATACGGCAGCACAAATACCACAACCCACACAACTGGAGCGCACGATGTTTTCACCTTTTTGAGCATAGGCACGCACGTCGATACCCATTTCGCAATAGGTGGAGCAGTTACCACAAGAAATACATTGGCCGCCGTTTGTGGTGATTCTGAATTTTGAAAAAAGTCGTTGTTGAAAACCGAGAATTGCCGCCATCGGGCAGCCCATTCTACACCAAACACGGTTTCCAAAAATGGGATAAAAACCGGTGCCAATCACTCCGGCAAAAATACTTCCAATCAAGAAGCCATAAGTACTTCTTAAGGTTTCGGTTTCAAACAAAAACAGCTGTGATCCCTGAAAATAATGCATTCCTATCAACACGAGAATGATTGCCAGATAACCCATAGCTCCATATTTGGCATCTTTTTTAAATTCGTTGCGTTTAAAAATCATCACACCCGCGAAAACTGCGGTGAGTAGAAGTGCAACGCCAATCAAAAATACATTTCGCGTAAGCCAATAACCTTTTGAGGCATCTCCCAGATAAGAATAAATCACGGCAGTTGTCATTAATACTACAAAAACTACCACACTGTGCACCACCCAGCGTTCTACTTTCCACGCAAAAAGGCGTTTATCACTGAGTTGTCTAAAAGGGTCTCCAACAGTTTCGGCTAGACCGCCACAGCCGCAAACCCAGGAGCAATACCAGCGTTTTCCATATTTGTAGGTGAGTATGGGCGTTATGATAAAAATAGAAGCCACACCAAAAATTAATAAGGCGATACCAATGTTTCCCGCACTGATAAACTCATCAACTCGATATTGTTCAAAATTGTAATAATTAAGTGGCCAGATGTTTTTTAAGTCGTAATAGGGTAGTGAAAAGCTTTCGCTATTTAGGCGCGCCATAAACTCGGGAATGAGAAAGGCAAAACCCAACTGAAAAAACATCACAGAAAATGTGCGTAGTCGCTGATAGTGATTGTGGCGGTATTTGTAAATAAACTTTACGCCAAAAAAGACCACCGCAATGGTATAAAAGGTGCCATAGACAAACCATTGGCTTGCCGGGTTTCCGCTTAGTAATTTACTCAATGGATCAAAAAAGGCAACCAGGCCTGTGTTGTTTTCGCCAGAAGGTGTTAAGCCTAAAAACTGCGGATAAAAATAAAGAACAATGTAAAAACCGGTTAAGAAAACAGCCAGAGTCCACGCTGAAAAACCCCTTGAGGTAAACGGTTTTTGCCATACATGGTCGTTTTTGATGCCGGCAGTTTTGTGGGCATAAGTGGCTAAAGCATACCAAATAATACCCACACTAATGCTGGTCAATGCTAGTAAGAGCCAGAGTCCTTTATTTGGAAATGAGGTGTTAAAAACAGCGAGCAGTAAAATAAATAAACCCACAAGACCCAGAAGGCTTGATAACTTTTGAGATAGAGTTAGATTTGCTGAAGTATCTCCGGTTGCTGAAATATTATGTGCCATGATTAAGCGTTTGTTTTTTGTTCTGATTTAAATTTATTTTTAATTTCTTGTTCAAAGCCTTTGTAAAACTCGGGGTCAAAATTGGCTTGTGCTAAATTTTCAACCACTTCATCTACTGAGCGTTCATCAGTGAGCCAGCGGTCAAAAACCTCGTGACGCATTCTGATGCCAAAGGTGTTGATACCCACAAATTTTCTGCTTTCAACTTGGTAGTTTATGGTAATGCATTTTTTGCCATCCTGATGTAGCCAGTGAAAATGAGCTTCCCCCTCTCTAGGGTCGTGAAACACCCAGCCATAAGTTTGGTATTCTATATCAAAAAACTTGGCGCTGTTAAACCAGTGACCGGGTTTGTAGGCGGTTTTATTGCCACAAATGGTTTGCGCCACGACTTCGCCCATCATTCTGCCCGTGTACCAAACGGCTTCTATGGGTCTGCGCTCACCGGTGGGTTCTTGTTGTTCTGCACAATCACCTAGCGCAAAGATGTTTTCAAAATTGGTTTGCAAATAGCGATTTACTTTCACACCCCTTCCGAGTTCGATGCCACTCTCTTTTAGAAAATCAATATTGGGAGAAACCCCCGCAGTGAGGCCTACGAGATTGCAAGGAATTTCTTCGCCGGTTTCAGCAACCACTACGGCTCTGGCTCGCCCATTTTCGTCAGAAAGAATTTCTTTCAAATTTACTTCAAGGCGTAAATCAATATGGTGTTCTATGATGTGGTCGTTAATTAACTTGGCATTGCTCTCAGGAAGCACATTGTCCCAAAAGTCTTTTTCTCGCACAAGAAAAGTAACGGGAATGTTTCGGGTGGTGAGCATTTCTGCAAGTTCAATACCAATGAGGCCGCCACCAACAATCACAGCGCGTTTACACACCTTGTTGTTGGGCGCATACTCTTCTAGCGAGTCCAGGTCTTGCTTGGAGTATAAACCTTGCACCCCTTTTAAATCTTGGCCCGGCCAGCCAAATTTATTAGATTTAGAGCCCGAGGCGATGATGAGTTTGTCATACTTCATCGTTTCGCCATTGGCGAAGGTGAGTAGGTTCTTTTCGGGAGTTACTTTTTCTACCCAGGCCTTTTTAAGTTCAATTCGGTTTTTTTCCCAAAACCAGTCTTCGTAGGGTTTGGTATGCTCATAGTTCATATGGCCCATATAGATATACATCAACGCCGTACGCGAGAAAAAATAATCAGTCTCCCCAGAGATGATGGTGATCTTTTTATCGGAAAGTTTTCTAATGTGCCTTGCAGCGGTGACACCGGCAATACCATTTCCTATAATGACAACGTGCTCCATATAGCTTAATTTATCGGGTAATTACTACAACAAACTTTAGGTCGTAATAGTTTCTATAAACTTAATACTTTTCTAAAGAATTTTAAAGTTTCCTATCTTTATATACGTCTTTAAACCGATTGTGGTTGTAATGCGTATATAAACTGTAAGCAAATGAATACTTCATTCGACTTAAAACCTAAAAAACAATAAAAATGAAAACCATAACACTTCTATTTACATTCCTTTTTCTAAACACAGTAACGTATTCACAGGATAAAACCACCCAATTTTTTGATGAGGCAGATGCGCTGTTTGGTAAATATGTTGTAAACGGCAAGGTAGATTATACTGCCATTAAAAAGGATCCGGCCCAATTAAATGGTTTATTGGCTAAAGCCAAAGATATCCGGGTGGATAAAAGCAATGCGAAGGCCTATCAGGCGTTTTGGATTAATGCATATAACATAGCAACAATCAAAGGTGTGGTGAATAACTATCCTTTAAAATCTCCTCTTGATGTTGCAGGTTTTTTTGATAAGATTACCTATGATATCGGGGAAAAATCAATCACCTTAAATGACATTGAAAACAAAATGCTTCGCGCTGAATTTCACGAGCCGCGCTTTCATTTTGTATTGGTATGTGCAGCCTTGAGTTGCCCACCTATTATCAATAAAGCCTACCGCCCGGAGACTCTTGAAAAGCAATTGCAAGAGCAAACAGTCAAAGCACTTAACAATCCAGAATTTGTAAAACTAGAGAGTAAAAAAGTACTTTTTTCTGAGATTATGAAATGGTACAATGAAGATTTTACCAAAAAAGGTCAAACCCTCATCCAATTCACTAATAAGTATCGCAAGGAGAAAATTTCTGAGGATTGTGAAGAAGGGTTTTATGATTATGACTGGCGTTTGAACGGGAAATAAAATTTCCATTCCTTTTTTTCTTACTATTGTAGAAATAAAACAGCTATGGGTTTTCGGTATGTAATCTGGGTTCTTCTTTTTATTTCTTTTATTTCTTGCTCCTCTCAGGAAAAAGAACCTGCTTCAAAAATCAACGGGATTAGTTTTGTCGCTTCGCGTGAGGTGATCGACAGCACCCATATTCAGCCGGTGGTGGAAGTTAATGCAAACTGGACCGCGGTAATGCCTTTTGCTTTTATGCAATCCAGGGACAGCAGCGCTTTGATTTTCAACATCGAAAGGCAATGGTGGGGCGAGCGTGAGGAAGGCGTAAAAAAAACAATTGCACTACTGCACGACAGGGGGATTAAAGTAATGGTCAAACCCCAGATATGGATAAGACGCGGGGAGTTTACAGGAAACATCTCGATGCAAAATGAAGAGGAGTGGATCGCATTGGAACAAAATTATAAGGACTTTATCCTATTCTATGCCGGTCTTGCCGAAGAGAGCGGTGCGGAACTATTCTGCATCGGTACAGAATTAAATGGGTTTGTATCTGCCAGACCCGATTTCTGGAAGCAATTGATTACCGAAATAAAAAGCGTTTACAAAGGCAAACTCACCTATGCCGAGAACTGGGACGCCAAAACCCGGGTTTCCTTTTGGGACCAACTCGATTACTTAGGTATTGACGCCTATTATCCTGTTTCTGAAAGCAAGACACCCACCGTGGAAGAAGCACGACTTGGGTGGCAAAAACACAAAAGTGACATACTGGAACTGCACCAACATTACAACCTGCCTATTTTGTTCACGGAATATGGCTACCGAAGCAGGGATTATGCCGGTAGAGCTCCCTGGGAGTCCGAAAGGGTGGAAGGGGAGGTCAATCACCCGGCACAAGAAAATTTAACCAAAGCCTTGTTTGAAGAATTCTGGAACGAGCCCTGGTTTGCGGGTGGCTTTCACTGGAAATGGTTTCACGACCACGGGCAGTCCGGCGGACCGGAAGACAATCAGTTTACCGTTCAAAACAAACCTTCCGAAGCGGTTCTGAGGGAGTTTTACAAGGGGCAACAATAAAAAGACCGATTTCTTTTTGGGAAGAAATCGGGTAATTTTTTTAAAATGTTGAGTTTTTATTTACTTTTTCACAAACCGAACCGTTTGGGTTTGATTTTTATCATTAGTTACTTTCATAAAATAAATCCCCGGTTTTAGGAATGCAACATTAATTTGATTTCCTGAAAACTTTGTATTATTTGCCAGCAAACTTCCTTTGGCATCATAAATTTGATACCCGGTAAATGTACTATTTATAATAGTGAGCTTATCTGTTGCCGGGTTTGGGTAAAATGTAATCTTTGCTAAATCAAATGTTTCAGTGGACAAGCTACATTCCTCAGAAAATGTACTGGATGGGTCAATATTCCATTGATTGTAAGGAAATGTAGAAGCATTTGTGGCTGCTTGAGCATCGTCCACCTGTATACAGGCGTTATTAGCGATATCAAAAGCATAAAACTCTTCCAGACCTGCCGTATTTCCATTTTTTATATTGATAAAAGATAGGTTGGGATTTTCTACACTATAAAGAATTTGTACGTCAGGATTATTTCCTAAATCCAGTTGGGTCAAATTATTTTCATCAACATCAAGTTCGATCAAACTAATATTATTACTTAAATCCAACGAACTGATATTACAATCCCAAAGATATAAAAACAAGAGATTTGGGTTATTGGAAGTATTCAATGCACTTAGATTTGTAAAGTCTGCTGCAAATCCCACAAGGTTTGTATTGTTTGAAATATCTATGGCAGATATAGGATTTTCAGCGATAACCAAAAATTCTAGTGCCAGATTTTGAGAAACATTCATAGTGGTAATTTGGTTTTCACCTACTGATAATTCAATCAGGGAAGCAAAGTCCTGGATACCTGCCATGTTTTGTATACCCATATCTGATAGAAAAAGTTCGGTTACATTCACAATATTTGCGGTAAGCACTTGCCCGTCGAGTACATCATCGTGACCCAGGTCAATAAGGGCTTGTTCAAAATTAGAATCGGGGATGGCGGTGAATTGTGCTTGTGCAGTGTGGATTAATAGGACCGATACTGCTATAAGATAAATTTTTTTCATTGTTTTTTAGGATGTTTATCGTTTGGATATTATTATTTGGGTTTTACTTATTTCTTGTTGATTTTTAAGGTTTTGTTTTGATTGGATGCAGGTTTAAAAACTAATTAATTTTTAAAAAGATTTGGGTATTTTAATAGTCAAATTCATTGTTTCTGGTTTTCCCTTTCTTTTTTAAATGAACTGTAAAGAGTACCCCTAAGTATTCCCCTGAATTTTTATAATCACCCCGGGTAGGCCCGGATTCCAATAAGTTGCCAAATTGATACTCCCCTTTAAAAAAAGGAACTATAGGTTTTTGGAAAATAACATTTGTTTGCAACAAGAAACCTGGGAAAGTAAAATAAAACCCTAGCGACAAAATCAGGTTGGGGTAGACGCTTGTAGGGTTGGTTGCATTTCCATACATAGCAAAAATTTCTCTTGATTCAGATAATTCCTCGTTTATATATGGAAAAGAAACATTAAAGCCTCCTTCCTGCATTATCATAAAATGAAACCCCATTTCTAAATTAAAAAACAAATTAGCTGCCATTTGCTTTTTAAATTGAACAAGCATGGGTATTGTAAAATTCAATTTATATATGTTGGAATCTTCTTGATAACCTTCATATCCATTCCAAATATCACCTTCTTTTATAAAGAATTCAATATTATACAACGGCACTATATCCAAATGTAAACCTGATTTAAAAGCCCATTTGCGTTCAGGATGGATCAAATAATCAAAACCAAAGTTAAAATTAAATGTCTTTTTGTTGATCAACTCATAATCCCCAAACTTTCTGTTAATAGTCGCCTTGCTGTAGTATATAGGTCTAACGGTAAATCCCAATCGTTTATACTCCTTGAACACTTCAAACTCGGTTCTTGGGTTTTCCTGTGCATAAGCGGTAAAAAAAAATTGGGCAGCAATGAATGCTGCGCCTATTTTATTTAAAGATAAACTTACTATTGAAGGTTGTAATTACTGGAAAACCCATTATATTCATAGGTGCCCCTTACAGAAAGATTGTTTTTAGCTTGCAAAACAGAATTCCCCCAATAGGTAGAAGTTTTCTTTAATTCTTTCCTTTTTTTGCGTTTCATACCACTCCATCCTTGCGCAGTTATAGTTGAACAAGAACCGTTATAAAGATAGGATTGAACACCAACTCCTAAATCTGTTCTCCATCTATTCCAACTATTTCCACTTTTTTTATAGGAGATTACTTTTACTTTAGATTTTCCATAATAAGGTAACCATCTAAAAGTTGCAATTCTTTTTGCTTTTTTATTTGTAGCATATATTGGTGAAGTATTACTGCTTTTCCAAAGAGTACAACTAGCTCCAGATTTTTCATAGGAAGTAATGTTAGGATCTTGTGAAACATCTTCATCATTATTGATTTTTGCCAAAGAAGTTCCATAGTCATCGTGAACCTCATAAGTATCACTCATTTTTGAAAACACATATATCTTACCTGCAACCATTCCCTCTTGATGTTCATTTATAAGGGTTTGTTCTGCGGTTCTAAAATATATTGTGTTATCGGGATCTGTAGTTGGGTCCAACTCTTCATTATTTAACCACGCTGCTTCTAATTCATTATACTTTTTACGTAATGAATTTGTGAAGCCATATTGGTTTTCAAAATCTATAAGGGGTTGTTGAGACACAAAACCTGTTGTCAATTCTATCGCATTTAATTCCTCATCACTTAGTTCTGCATATTGTCTGACAAAAGCATCTTCATGCGCATCCATTAAATCAACTAAATTAGATACTGTACTTTCAAATTCCTCAAAACTTGAAAACGACAACATCGTCCCTGAAGTAGAAATGCTTCTGCCTCCGGGAACATCAAACACTACTTTCTCTATTATTGCTGTTTACTATATCACTTGTTTGTACATCTTCTTTACTACAAGAGTTAAGCAGTAACAATGCTACAAATAAATTGGGTATTAAAAATTTTAGTTTCATTTTAAATAAATTAAGTTAATTATTCCTTTTGTTTTGTTTCTTCGGTGGGGAATCCTAACTTTGTAGTACAATCCCCTTAAAATTGTTTCTTTGGTTCTAAATCATAGGCAGTATAGATTTACTAGGTATCGAGTCTAGATAATTTGTATTCAACAATAAATTAAGGGGATTGTATTGTAAATGTAACCCCCCCCCCTAACAAAAAAATTATTTCATCAAAGTTTTTAAGTAAATATTTAAATACTTTTAAGCATCTTGTTAGTCAGTCAATTAACGCCGTAATTAAAAATTCACTTCTTGAATTTATTTGAATTATATGTAATACAACTTTCAAAATATTATGAATATGATAAAATGTTTGATTGGAATTTTTAAGGAACTTCTTAAAAAAGTCTTTATTTCGGCAAATCTTTCATAATCCAACGATTTTTTCTTAATCCACTTTAAAACCCACCAATAAAAAACCCGATTTCCTTTAGGAAGAAACCGGGTAGGCAAGAAGTTTATAATTTTTTATTGCCTTTTCTCTTTTATAGGGGTATTATAGTCTTTGGCAAGGGATTTATTCTGAAGATAAAAACTTATTCATCCATAAAAACTTCCTGCATGGAAGCTTCATCCTGCTTGTAGTGCTTTTGGGACTGCTTTATGTGTTTGGAATAATACGCATAAAGCTCGTCTGCAGATGCGCCAAGTCTTTTCTTTAAGTGGATTGCCCAAAAATGATATTGCAAGGTCCAGACACCTTTTTCTTTATATAATCTTGCTGATGTGGTTATTGTTTTAGGGATAACCGTAAAATGTTTTCTTTTATACAATTCCCTGATAAGAACATTGTCTTCATAAATACGGTAAGATTCGTCATAGCCGCCAATATCATCAAATAATGCCCTGGTAATAAACTGACTTTGGTCACCGCCACGACAATTAGACAAATTAAATCTGGTCAACCAGCCTGCGAGTTTAAGCCACCAGTGGTTACTGTCAAATTTAAGCCGGAAACACCCTGCCGGATGTCCGTTTTGTATAGCCTGTAAAATCTCAACATCAAAGTTTTTAGGCGGAAAAGAGTCCGCATGAAGGAAATATAACACATCCCCTGTGGCATTTTTTGCCCCTTTGTTCAATTGTTTTGCCCGGCCCTTTTTAGACGAAATAACCACGGCATTTTCTGCTTCAGCAGACATGAAAGTGCCATCTGTACTACCACCATCTACTACTATGATTTCAGCAATGTTTTTAGTAGAAGAATTTTTTTTAAGATAGGATAATAGAAGAGAAATATGCTCCTCTTCATTTAAAACGGGGATAATGATACTAATCTTCATACAGGAAAACAAAATTGCTTATTTTTTTTCATTTAATCCCCAATCATATTCCAAGTAGGTGATTGTAGCATTGGGATTTATTTTTTTAGTGCTGTATTGATTGATATATTCTGCTATACTTTGTATATTGTTGGTTTTAAAATCCTTTGCATACCAGTCAAAAATGCTGGATAGCTCTGCTTTGTTTTCGGAAATTTTATTCTCTTTGGAATTAATGAATTCCCTTGCAGCCCGGTCGAGTTGTTCGTTGATGGATGCGGCAGTGTAAGCTTCATTCAGTAATTTGGGACAAGAAACCGAAGCACAGTTAATGGCAAAATGAAACCGCGGTTCGTTCATTTTTTTAAGAACACCATTTTCAATGCCTCCTAAAGATATTTTGCTATTACCAATAGGGATAATAGCCTTAGTCCACGGACCACTAATGTCTTTTATGCTCTTAACAGGATAATTTTCCACAATCAAATCTACTGTAAAGGCATTGTATACATTGATGTAATAAGCCAGTAATTCCTGAACAGACCAGTTTTTGTCAGGCCTGTTTTCAGAAAGATAGTTGAGATAGGAAGTCAGTGCTGCACGGTCGTTTTTAAAACCCTTATAATCCACATTTCCCTGATTGTCCACATGTTTTTTTAACAAAGTCGTCCAGGCACTGTGATCCAGGTTTACGGAAGAATTAGCCGTCGTGGAAGTTAATTTTTCCGGAACTTCAGGTGTGGGAAGTCCCCCGCTGCTTATTCCTGCAGCAGTTAAAAGTCCGCAACCATTGGTGATTAATAAAACTACACTCAATACAAGCAAGGATATTATAATTGATTTTTTCATTTTTTTAGTTATTTATAAATTGTAATGTTAAATAGACCAATGCGCCAAAAATTGCAGCAATGGGTAATGTAAGTATCCACGATAAAACTATTTTTGATACCACCCTAATATCCGCTTTTTTAGTAACCGTTCCAATTCCGAAAATAGAACCCACAGAGACGTGTGTGGTAGCCACCGGTAAACCGTGAATACTTGCGGTTGTAACCAATAATCCCGTGATAAGGTTTGCACTCAAACCCTGTCCTGAACTCATCGGTGTAATATTTTTGCTTATGGTCATTCCTACTCTTTTGGCATTGAGGATGCCACCCACGGCCATTGCAATGCCAATCGCGAGCATGCCCCATTGCAAATCAAATGCATTGATGACTAAAAGCAGTCCAATAATTTTTGGTGTGTCATTGAGACCGCGGGCAAAACTAACCACCCCGGCACTCAAAAAATGCAGTACATCCATTGTTTTTTGAATCGTAATGCCAAAAATCTCACCGTCATATTTTTCGGTATATCTTTCTTTTTTACAGCTGACCAATTCTATTTGGGTATTTTTAGCAGCGACAAAGGAATTTGCTTGCATCTCCACAGCACTTCCCTCAATTTCATTCACACATAGACAGCTGCTTTTGGAAATCCCGGTTTTCTCCCTAATGAACCGAAAAATTAAATAGGCAATAAAACTCAATACCGCAGCCAAGAGAGGGCTTACCAATAAAGGGATTAAAAACGAAGCGCTGAGTTTTGAAAAATTGAAGTCCATACCCACAGCCATTAATCCGGTCCCAAAAAGCGCACCCACCAATCCGTGGGTTGTAGAAATGGGCATCCCGATTTTAGTGGCAATAAAAACCGTTATAGCTGTTCCCAAAGCCACAGAAATCGCAAAAACCGGCATTTGGGTCAATGCTTCAGGTACCAGGCCATATCCTGAAAAATTCTTGATCAATGCGCTTGCGAAAAATATGGCTGCAACAGAACCTGCAAATGTGGTTATTGTAGCCCAAGTGATTGCCTTTTTATAATTAGTGGTGTTACTCCCAAAAAGTGTAGCCACTCCTTTAAAATTATCATTGGCACCATTGGTATAGGCCAAAAAGCAGGCTGCAATAAAAAGCAGGATGAGGATCATAGTTTATGGGTTAGGTTTTAACAACAACCGCCACCATCATAGTGGAAGGTAGACTCACTGATAAATATGTCATCGCGTCCCAGGTCTGCCAAAGCTCCGGCTGTTTTATCACAAATGGCCAGCGGCTGATTTTTTAATAAAATATGTCCTTTTTTATCGTCCAAAAATGGTTCATCCCCAAAATATATGGCTGCTTTACCGGTAAAGACACATGGGCCGTCCGCGGGCATAGGGTCTTTGATGGCAGCAACTTCGATGGACTCGATGTAAATCAACTCTTCCGTTGGGTAGTGTTTTGGGTCAAGGATGCGATATGGTTTTCTGGCTCGTATTTCTATGGTCCCAAAACCGGCATCAGTGAGTGCTTTTACATAGTCTGCGATGGGCAAACTGCCACTCAGGCATAACGCACGCAAACGATCGTCATTGCGTAGGGTATCGTTCATAGGCTGCTCACAGGTGGGGTCGCTCATCACAAGTTTTCCGTGGGGTTTTAGTACTCGGTACATTTCCTCAACGGCCTTTTTTAAATCTTCAGCTTTGAAGATGTTGAACAGGCAGTTTTGTGCGGCGACATCAATAGAATTGTCTTCGACCGGAAGGTTAAGGGCATCTCCTTTTTTGAGTTCGACAAAGTCACTTTTAAACCACGGGTTTTGTTCTTCGGCCTCGATAAAGTTTTTGCGGGAAGCTTCCAGCATTTCATCGACCATATCGACACCCACAACGCCTCCTTTTTGACGGTTGAAATAGGAAAATTGTAAAAGTTCCATCCCACCGCCAACGCCTACATAGAGCATTTTTGGATTGTTGGATAGATCGCGTGCGTGAACGGTGCTTCCGCAGCCATAGTTCATTTCCTGCATTATTTTTGGGATTTTAAGCCCCGGTAATTCCCAAATGGGATTTGTGGTACAGCATAAGCCCACGTCAGGCGTGAGGGCTGCTTCTTTGTAAACGTTGTATGTGGCGTCTAAGTAGCTCATTGCTTAATTGTTAATTGTTGAGCCGTAAAATTTTACGGCTGTACTTTGTGATGATTTTTTTTAAATGGTTTATTGTTGAGTCGTAATATGTTACGGCTGTACTTTTATGGATTATCTATATTATAATTCTTTAATTAATTCGCTGAAAAGTGTAACCAGTTCAGGTTCTGCTTTTGCGGCCATGGCAATAATTTCTTCTATGTTTACCGGTGCCAGATTTTCGGGGTCACATTCATCCGTTAGTACCGAAACTGCAGCCACCGGTAATTTAAGATGGTTTGCGACAATGACTTCGGGCACGGTACTCATTCCCACGGCATCTGCGCCCAGGATTTTAAGCATGCGGTACTCTGCACGGGTTTCCAGTTGGGGGCCCACAACAGCTGCATACACACCTTCGTGAAGTTTGATCCCGCGGTCTTTTGCAATTGTTTTTATCTTTTTGTTGAGTTCTAAGTCATATGGCGCACTCATATCTGCAAAGCGCTCGCCCAATTGGGAAACGCCTTTGAAAGCCAGGGGTGAATTACCCTGTAAATTGATATGGTCATCAATGAGCATCAACTCGCTTTTTTTGAAATCCAGATTGACAGCACCGGCGGCATTGGAAACCAAAAGGGTTTTGATGCCCAATTGGTGCATTATGCGAACCGGATAAGTGACATCCTGCATGCTATAGCCTTCATAGACGTGAAAACGCCCTTGCATCACAACGATTTTTTTGCCGGAGAGTTCACCAAATATAAATTTACCCTGATGAAACTCCACAGTAGCTGTGGGAAAATAAGGGATGTGGTTGTAGCTTACTTCCACCTCGATTGAAATGGCGTTGATGAGTTGCCCCAGCCCTGTGCCCAGGATAATACCCACTTCAGGAGTGCCGAAGCCGCGGTCTTTTAAAAATTGTACGGTTTTGTTTAGTTGTTCTTTCATAATCCTCCCCCTGGCCCCCTCCGCACTTCGACTTCGCTCAGTGACCGAAGGGGGGATAGTTTTAGAGTTAATAATTAGTTGGTTTTCTTTAAAAATTGTTGAAAAACGGGTTCGTCTTTGATGTCGTCATAGATGTCTATGTCGTTACGCTCTTCCAGTAATTGTAAGTGTTCGTCTTTCAGGTCTAAAAGTGTATCGCGTAAAACAGTATCTGTACCCCAGGCTTTGTTTTTGAAAAGTTCGGGTTTGAAGAGGTTCATTCCCAAAAGGTAATAGCCACCGTCTTGTGAAGGACCCAGCACATATTCAAAAGTTTCCAGCGCTTTAAAGGCTTCTTCTATATCTTCCTGAGACAAATCATACATATCGCTGCCGATGATAATGACATTTTGATATCCGTTTTTAAATACTGAAAGAAAAGCGTGTTGCATTTTTTCGCCCAAGTCCCCTTCTATTTGTTGTTTTTTTGTGTAAATATCTTCGTCCCAGATATCGTTGTGATGTATTTTTTCGGAATAATGTACTTCCATGTCAAAGGGAATATTTTCTGTGATGGAAACAGTATGTTGTAAAAGAAATTTATAGATCTCCAATGCAGCCTCATCGCCGATGGTTTTTGCCAGGCGGGTTTTGCATTTTCCAATTTCAGGATTTCTTGTGAAAATGAGGAGTAGGTTCTTTTTGTTTTTCAAGCTTTAGTTTTTTTGTGAGTTAGTATATTTTTTCACCTTTAAGGAGCCATTTCCCCCATTGTTTGGAATAAGCGTGCACTTTTTCGGTTTTATTTCCTTTGGCATCGATTACCGGAAAGCCTTTGTTTTTCCATTCAAATATGCCTCCATAGAGATTTTTGACGTTTGTATACCCTGCTTTTTTGAGTTTTTCACCAATAGTTTCGGAACGAATTCCCAGAGAACAATACACTACGATTTCTTGGTTTTTATCTGTTACAAAATTTGAGAATTGTTTTATGGAGAATTGATTGTAACCGGCATAGACCGCGCCTTTAATTGTGCTGACTTCAAACTCTTTTTTTTCGCGGGTATCAAGTAAGAGAAAATCCGAGCTGTTTTGTTGTATCTTTAATTCTTCTACAGAAATATAGGGGATGCTTCCATCATTATACTTGGATAAAAGCGTCTCAAGAGAATCCTGAGCCGAAACTCCAATTCCTATTAAAAGTACCAGTATTTGAAAGGTTTTTATCATTTGCCTAAGTTACTATTCCTTGACAGCTGCTTCCTGCACCGGCCGTACATCCATAACAGTGTTGTGAAATTATTATATTCCTATCGTTGAGCAGGTCTTCGTTATAATCTTTGATGTGTTTGACTTTACTGTCCACTTTCAACTCCAGCATCTGGTTAAAATCGCAGTCATACAACCACCCATCCCAGCTTATGGAAATGGTATTGGTACACATGACATTTTCAACTGCAGCAGGATTGTAGGCGTCAACTAAGGAGGTCATATAGTCTTCGTAGTTTTCTGAAGCGATTAGGAAATCTAGAAACCGCGCTATAGGCAAGTTAGTAATCGCAAAGAGGCTGTGAAACTGTATGTCAAAATCTTCTTTTAATGCTTTTTTAAAATCTTTTTCCATAGCGCTTTGATCTCCCGGCAAAAATGCTCCTGAAGGATTGTAAACCAGGTCTAACCGCAACGAACTTCCCGGCAAGCCATAGCCTACAGCATTGAGTTCCTGAAGGGCTTTGATGGATTTGTCAAAAACCCCATCCCCGCGTTGTTTGTCTGTTTTTCCGCGGGTGTAATGTGGCATGGAGGAAATCACGTGCACATTGTGTTTTTTGAAAAAATCAGGCAGATCGTAATATTTTTTATTGGCGCGAATGATAGTCAAATTAGAACGCACGATAAAATCTTCAATACCTGCTTTGGAAGCTTCTTCTACAAACCATCTGAAATCAGGGTTCATTTCTGGGGCTCCTCCGGTTAGATCCAGGGTATGTGCTCCTGTGTTTTTTATAACTTCCAGGCACTGCATCATCGTTTCGCGGGTCATAATTTCCTTTCGATCGGGGCCAGCATCCACATGGCAATGATCACAAACCTGATTGCACATATAGCCTAGATTGATTTGCAATATTTCCAGCTTTTTAGGTCGCAACGGAAAATGACCCGTCTCTGCGATTTTATCTTTGAACTTGGGCAACTCACCACTTTTGAAAATGCCATTTGATAGGATTTCCAACTGGCGATTTGATTGGGCTAGTTCGCTTTCTCTTTTATGTAGTGATTGTAATTTGAGTTTTGTCATAATTAAATTTTAAAAGGCGTCAATTAACTGTGAACCGTGATGTTTTGAAAATTCCAAGCACAAAATTCCACATAACATTAACAAGATTCCCGCCTTCGCGGGAATAAACCTGAAACTTGAAACCGCTTATCCATCAAGTTTGTTTACTTTGTTCATCATCATCACGCCGTGAACCAATGTTGCGCCACTTTTTATGGCAGCACCCACGTGAATGGCTTCCATCATTTCTTCTCTGGTAACGCCGCGTTGCAAAGTGTCTTTTGTGTAAGCGTCAATGCAATAGGGACATTGCTCTGTATGGGCTACTGCCAGGGCAATGAGAGCTTTTTCCCGGGCTGTGAGGGCGCCTTCTTCGAATACTTTTCCGTAGTAATCAAAAAATTTTGCTCCAAGTTTTTCGCTCCATTGTGAGATGTCTCCAAATTTTTTAAGGTCTTTAGGGTCGTAATAATTGTTGTTCATTTTAATTGAGTTAGTTAATACAAATACGAAAGTGTTTCCACTTTGGTTTTAAAATTGTCGATATAAATAGGGTAAGATTAACTAACTAAGGGAGAACCTTTATTAAAAAGAATAAATGTGAAAGTGTTTTGTGAAACGTTCCATCCTTTAGTTTTAGGCGAAAGTGACACGATATTTTGAATTAGTAAAAAAATATTTTTACTAATCAGGTTAACATAAGACAGATAGTGTTTAATGTCCTTTTGAGAATCTAAATCATTGTAAAAACAAAGCGTAATAATGGAGGTGTTTGTTGACTCTAAAGTTTTCACAAGCTCTTTACGAAGCGATTTTTTTTGCCATGGAAGATTCAAAAAAGTAGTTTTATCAAATTGGCTTTTGCTAATAGCAAGTATATAAAATCCGCCATCGAGGGTTGGGCCTATAGTAGTTTTTGATTTGTTGAGATTGGCTGCTGCTTGATTGAGCTGTTGGCTTTTTAGCTCTGGAGTGTCATTTCCAATAGTGATGATATTAAAAAAACCTTTTTTAAAGACAAATTCAATGGCGTTTGTGTAGCGCTCTCCAAAAGTACTGCCTTTTTGTTCCTTTTCAGTTATGATAAAATAAGGGAGACCTGTTTTTTTTACTTTATTTAAAACTTGATTATTAAGTTCAGAAAACAACTCCAATCCCTTAGGAAAGTATTTGTTTTTGCACTCCCAAGAAGCTGTTTGTGTAAAAATTAAAATCGCTGTTTTCTTTTTCATTATCGTAAATATACTTGTTCTGTCGAAATCAACAGCTAATTCCTAACAAAGTTTTATTGAAAAAATTAAAAACCACCTCTCAAAAAAATTTGTATATTTATTAAAATAAAGTTAATAAAATGAAGTATATATCAAAAATTAGCTTTTTTATATTAATCCCTGCAAGTTTTTTCACGAGTTGTAGCGAAATAAAAAAGCAGTCAGAAAACATCCAATCTACGAAAGAGGTAGTTAAGGCTCCCACTCAAAAATCGGGAACTATTTCTGATGTTGATGGTAATGTTTATAGGTATTTAGAAATGTGTGACGGAAAAGAGTGGATGATTGAAAACCTCAATGTTTCTCATTACAGAAATGGAGATGAAATTCCAGAGGTTCAGAATCCTGAGGAATGGGCCAATCTAAAAACCGGAGCTTGGTGCTATTATTTAAATGACAGTTCCTATGGGGCTGTTTTTGGTAAATTATACAACTGGTATGCGATTAATGACCCAAGGGGAATTGCGCCAGAAGGTTGGCGTGTTTCTTCAAAAGAAGATTGGAAGAATTTATCTGACTGTTTAGGGGGTGAAAATGTCGCTGCCGGCAAATTAAAAGAGATTGGCACGTCTCATTGGATGACTCCAAATGTTGGAGCTGTAAACACCAGTGGTTTTAGTGCTTTGCCCGGTGGCGGAAGGAGTAGTCAAGGCAACTATACTATGGTTGATAATTTAGGCATTTTTTGGACATCTACAAATTATGATGAGCTTCAAGCCTGGATAAGGCATATTAGTTATAGTAATACTTTTGTTGTTGAGTTTTACAATGACAAAAGGAATGGTTTTTCAGTCAGGGTATTGAAGGAATAAAACAAATTTATTTTTTTAAGATTGCATTAAGTTAATCTTTACATTTGAAGCCATTTAAAAAAATTCCTCAATGAAAAACTTTATTCTACTCTTATTTTTCTCGTTTAGTTTTATTGTATTTAGCCAAGAAAAAGGACATACAATTTATACAAAGTCTGGACAAACTTTTTTTACAAAAAAATATTCAACACATAAAGATGATATTTCTTTTACATCAAATAAAAAGAGACAAAATGTATCTTATTCACAATTAGATAAAATAGTTTATACCGGTAAAAAGGAAAAACATAATCTCATTAAAAAATACATACAATATTCTGATGAAGCAGGTACTTTAATGGAGGAGTTAGTTGAAGGTGATGTTTCTCTATATAAAAGAAGTGAAATGGTCGCTACTGGTGCAGGAGCAATGGGTCCAACTTTTACAAATAGTATAACTTATTATGTTAAAAAGTCTAATGATAAGATTGCAGTTAATATAGGCATAAACGATTTGTTTAAAAGCTATAAAAAGACTTCAACCGACTTTTTTTCCGATTGCCCAAAATTAGTTTCTAAACAAACAATGGTACTTAAATATTTATCTACTTGAAGACCTACTAATATTTTTAATGATACTTGATTGTTGTCTTGAAGGTTTTTATAGATTTCTTGCCAACCCGAGAAATAAAAAAAGCCTACCAAAAATTTTAATTCCTGACTTGCTGAAATTAGTTTCTCTAATCGCTTTTTTAGTGTAGCGTTATCTTGACTATTGGTTATAAAGTTTTTACTCATTTATTTAAATTTCAATGCGTTGTATTCTTGGGTTGCTTGCTTAACGGTTTCCAAAAGGTCTGTAAAACTTGGACTTTCTTCTGGAATCATATTAGTTTGCATCGTTTTATAATCGTCTTCCCACGCTTTTATAAAATGGTCTGGTGGAATAGGGTTTAAGTTTGGTGGATATAATGTGTCATAATCTACTCCACGCATCCCGTTAAACCGTTCTCTATGCTCAATAATAGAAATTATCAGTTCTTGGTCGTATGTTTTATTTTTATGTTCGCTATTATAAATTTTTGTAATATCGTACAAATGCCTACTTAAACGCTCTACTCGTATTTTATTGTTAGGTTTCTTAAATTCTTCGTGCAACAAAAACAATTTTTCCAAATAGGTGCGTTCTGGGTTTACACAGGGTACAGATATAGATGTATCAGCGAATGGTTGTTTAGGAAATTGTTCGCCTACAAATGATATGATGTCGCAATTTGTAAACGGATCTTTTAACGAGCGACTACCCAATTCTACTTTTACCCTTGGTAAAACGTATTCCGAATGCTCTGTAACCGCAGGATAATAGATTAAAATAGATACTGGGTCTTGGTCGCCATCGCCTAAATCCTCAAAATCGAAAGTAACGTTTGTGTAACCTTTTTCTGCGAAAGCTTTTTGTAAGGCTTTATAAAATGTAGTAGTAACAAACTCAAATGATTTCTCTCTTAATTTTTTTACTTGCGCTTTGCTAATCAAACCACCATCAAAACCTAAATATTCTCTGTTTAGGGCTAAATCTATATCTTCAGAAAAACGCTGTATTAAATACCACGCTTTACTTAATGATGTACCTCCTTTAAATAACAAATGTTCGGCAATATCTAATTGCGAAAAGATAATATCAAGGGTTTGTACTACCCACCAATCTTTTTCTACAGCATACACTGGCAACCCTTTTTGTTGTGCTACCGCAGTAAAAACCTCTGCCTTTTCTGTATCTTTTAATTTATAAAAATCTTGTGCTGCCATTTACAATGCTTTTGCCATTATTTCTGCTATCCATTGTGGTGCTAACCCAATGTCGTGTTTTAAATCCTTGCTATCCTCTTTTTGCAACAGCTTGTTTATGATTTCCAGCTGGTAGTCTGTTACGTTGTCTTTTCCTATTTCCTTAAGAGCCTGTACTACTAATTTGCTTATCTCACCTTTTAGCGCCAAGTTTTTAGGTGTTGTTTTTTTAAATTGTATCGTACGATTGCCAATGGTTATTTTTCGTGGTGAACCATCGGTAAGATATACCAATTTTAAAGGTACTTGTGTAGATAGCCCTAACATATTTTGCGCATAAACTCCTGTAGGTAATATACGTGCCTTATCTCGTTTGGCTATGGCTTTAGCGACTTCTTCGGTAGAAGGTAAAACCTCTTGGTTAAGTAAGGTGCTAAATGTAGGTTTTGCGTAAATACCACGTGCCAAATTATGTAATAGCCCTTTTTTAACTATACGATGCAATGCTACCTTTACTGCACCAGAACTGCCATAGTCTTGAAAGTCTTCTGTAAAGACTATAGCGCCTTGTTTAAGGCTTTTTATTTTTTGTTCTATTTTATCGTCTGTACTTACCATAGTGTAAATATAGTAATTTGTAACCTATTTAAAAATATTTGTAACTAAAATATGCTAAAAAGGTTACAATATTAGTATTGTGATATAATTAAACCTTGCTATTTTTTATTAATAGCCTTTATATATTTAGAAAGTAAGCGACCACGAAATGAAATGGTTTTACCATTATAATCGTACTTAAAATAATTATAGAGCATAATATCCTCTTCATCTATTGGCTCATCTTTAAAGCGGTCTATATTAAAATGTTTGAATAAGATGTTTACAAACTTGGTGTCGCTTTTTATAAAAGCCACTTTTTGTAAGTCTTTATCTAATACCTCTACTTGCTCTTTAGAAAGGTATTTGCAAACTGCATCATAAACCAGCTCTCTAAACATAGGCTATGCTTTATAAGTATTATAGGCTTCTTCTGTTAAGCCAAAAGCTGGGTCTATAAGCAATACCTCTTGGTGGGTGAGGTTGTAGAGTTTGTAGATTACGGTATTTAATAACTCATAGTTTTCGTTAAAATTATCAGTACCGTAACTATTTTCTAACTCATTATGTAAATCATTAATTCTTGCAAGAACATTTTCATTTGGTAATTGGATAGGTAATGTCTCTAAAAATGTTTTAGAAATATTTACAGTTAGGTTTGAATTATTATATACTTTTAGTTTGACTTTACAAGCAGCAATTTCAGGGTGAACCACAATCCCATAGGCGTTTTCAAAATAGGTATCGGCTTTAAAATCCTTTGGGATTTTGAATTTTGTGTTCGAAATTGTTATACTTTGTATGCGGTCAAGCGCGTAAATACGCATTTTATGAAGTGTTGTATTTTCGCCTAATACATACCAACGCTGTTTGAAAATTTTAATGCAATAAGGCTTAATTTCTATATCTGGTATTTCGCTGTTCCAAAAAGGTTTGTATTGAAATTGAAGAGTAAGCCCATCCCGCATCGCTTCGATGATCGTTGCCAAAAACAATTGCCCCGACGGTATTTCTTCAAACAAAATCCTGTCCTTCAACGAATAGCTTTCGTGTATTAAATTGTTGACCGTAAACGTGTTTAACAACCAATTTCGCAACCCGTCATCCATACCGGTAGCAATGAAATAGTGGTCATAACCATCACAGTCAATATTGATGTCGAATAGTTCTTCGATTTTGGTTCGATGATTATGAAAAGTCCGTAAAGGAATTTTTTGACCTTCACTCCAATCTGTTCGCAACCATTTTTTGTTGATTTCTTCAAAGGTAATTCGCCCGGCACGATTGATAGTATCAACAAGCCAGATATATCGATTGAATACGTTTGCTGCCATGATTTACATATATAATTCCCTCAAAGATGCAACTTTATTATGCCAAATTATAGCATAGTAGTTTTTATGTGTTAGATTATCACAAACAGGGAGCAATATATATCCCTTTGATTATTTATTGGGATGTTGTAAGTTTGAATATCCACGCTTTTTACAGAAATGGAATATAATAGCAATAAAACTAGGTGATAACTATATAAAAATGTAATGGTTATTTTAAAATAATGCTGAAACCAAAATACAATTAGGAAATTTATGACTCCCGCTGAAAAAATTGACACCATTAAAAAGAATTTGTTCTATCGTTCGGTAGATGCAATTGAAGATTATCATAAATTTGACTGGCACAGTGACGCGGCTAAATTAAATTCATCACAAGCATTAACGATTGATTTTTGGGGTTGTTTAAAGCAGTCAAAATTCAAAAATCAACTCATCAACATACTTTTCAATAAGAACGAACAGAATTGGGAGATTGAATTCGAATACGTAGATAAAAAATTATTATCTGAAAAAAAATCGACACAGATTGACATCTTAATTAAAGGCGTAAACACTGCACTAATTCTAGAAAGTAAATTCACCGAAAAAGATGGCGGGGGGTGCTCTCAAGTCAATAGATTAAAAAACAATAATCTTCAATGTAACGGTAATTATGAACTTCAAATAAATCCAAATAACAATATTCAGTCACGCTGTGCGCTTACTGGAAAAGGGATAAAGTACTGGAAATATATAGAAAGGACAACTCATTTTATAATTGATAATGACTATTCGCCATGTCCATTTAAAAAAGGTGAATATCAATGGATGCGAAATATTAGTTTCGCTTCAGCCTATTCTATAGAATACAAAATTAAAGTTGAAACATATTTGGTTTATTTAGATTCAGCTAAATGTTCAATTTCTAAAAAGGTCTCAAAGGGGACATATTTGGGGGAACTTAAAGGAAAAATCAAAGACTCATATTCGTTTATGCCAATTTCATACAATTCGCTTATTTCAAGATGCATAAAATATTTAGAAAGGGAAGAAAATGAGAGGAAAATTTGGATGGATTTAGAACAATGGATTTTAATGAAAGAATCCGCAACCAAATAAAACAGCTCCACTAGTGCGAAATTGTTGTCCAGTATTTATTGACCGACATCATGTTCTTTACAGATTCTATAATGCATCACCATTGCATCCACTAATCAAAAAATAATTATAATGAACCTTTATGCATTTAATGATAAAAATGATCTAATTCATATTAGTGAAGTAGAAAAAAAACATAAAGAAAAATATTTTTGTTGCTCGTGTTCTGATGAAATGATAGCAAAAAAAGGCGACATTAAAGCAGATCATTTTGCTCACAAACCAGATGCTGTATGTAACTGCGAAAGTTATCTTCATAAGGTTAGTAAAATAAAATTTTATAAGGAGTATAATTTTTGTTTAAAAAACAAAACCCCTTTTTACATAGAGTACAAAACAAGGGTGTTTTGTGATTCCTGCCAGAAAATAGAAAAATTAAATCTGTCTTGTAAAAATGTCTTCATAAAACCCTACGATATCACAAAACGGTTTGATAAAATTTCAATGGAAAAATCATATAAAGGTTTTAAAGCTGATATTTTGCTCGAGTCTTCTTTACATCCGGATGAAAAAATATTTATTGAATTTGCTGTCACCCATAAATGTGAAATAGAAAAGCTAAATAGCAAAATAAGGATTATAGAAATTGATTTAGTAAATGAAAAAAACTTAAAGTTTATTAGTAACCGAAAAATACCAATAAATAAAGATTATACCGATAAAGAGAAAATACAAGATTCCATAGCATTAGATTTTTTTGGAGACAATATTACGGGTAATAGTTCCCCAAAAATAATTCAGTTACACAACACAAAATAACTTATCACAATTTTAAGATTAATGAAGAGCCTTTAACTAAGTACAAACCTGAAACATGCAATCAAAAAATTAGCACATTTATTATTCATAAAAATAACAAAGCTCTTAGGAAAGATATTGAGATGAAGAATCTTATAAATCATATTAATAATAAAAGTTTTAAACATATAGAAGTACTTGGCCCAAAAAAGTCTGAATTAACAAAAATTGATGAATGTGATTTTTCAGAAATTGAATATGATGATGCTTTTGATTTCCATAACTCAGTAATTGAAGCAGCATTTGAATTCAATGATTTTAAAAATTGTTATTCCTGTAGATTTAGCGCCAAAAACAATAATAGAAACATATCCGATGTTTACGGAAATGTCATTATTTGTAAAGCGAAAAAAAAAGTTATTGAAAATTCAAATGAAGGCAGTAACTGTGAACAATATTGGCGTATTGAAAAAGCATAGTCTCAAAAGCTTTTTTCTTCCAAGCCATTGTATAAAATTTCATTAATATAATTTAATATAAGGATAAATCGCGACTATAAATATCCCTTCTTTGATAGTATTACAAAAAGATGAACAATATTATGAGCGCCAAATTCTTTTCTTAATTTCTTAAGCTCTTTTTCAATCATACTTACACTGTTAGGTAAAATTTCTCTTTCTTTTAGATACTCAGAAACCTCAGCTTGAGTATATCCAACGGCCATTTTCTTAACTATCATTTTTTGAATCCTGTTCATAAATCTAAAATACATTATTTTTTAAATTTCAGAAGCTCAGTTATAAGTAAATTATAGGTGCTCGTTTCATTCTAAAGGGTGTGAAGGAAAAACAACTAAAAAATAAATATTAGATATATTTCCGAAAACAAATAAAAAGGAAGCAAAGGTAGGGGGCTCCCTCCACCAGCCGCCAAGGGCCTGTAAAGGTCAAGCCTCCGGTTTCAAAAAAAATCTCCACCCTCGTTTTGAACTTGTTTCAAACACCATCATTTTAAGTCTAATACCTAAAGTCTAAAATCTCACGTCTGTCAAAACCGGGTAGTATTTTTTCCAAAAACCTTGACAGCCCCGCCACGCCCCTCAGTATGATGGCTTTCTTTTTTTTGTTTTTTCTTTTGTTGAAAAAATATTAGAAGGGGTTTTTAACAATAAATCCCATTAGGAAATACACCGAAAAACCTTGCACTTAAGGCAAATACATCCCTCAAGCTTGACATTCAAACTTGTTTTTATTTATTTCGTTGAAAACAATACCAAAATAATACCATCGCCGTACCAAGTCCACTTAGTTAGGAATTAATTTTAAATATTTATAAAAATGGCAAAGATTGGCAAAGGTATTCTCGGAGGACTTTAAGGAAAAGTCGGGAATGTGGTAGGCGCAAGATGGAAAACTATTGATTACATTAGATCAAAACCCCTTAGCGTTAAAAACCCACGAACAGAAAAGCAAGTAAACCAAAGAACAAAATTCAATATTGCGCTGAAATTCTTACAGCCCAGTTTAGAATTCATAAAAATTGGTTACAAGAACTACACGAACAAGCGCTCTCAATTCAATAGCGCAATGTCCTACATTTTAAATAATGCGATTACAGGCACTTCACCCCTGGACTATGCAATTGATTATCCTTTGGCTCTTTTGAGTAGAGGAAGTCTTGCAACTGCTTTAAACGGTGCGTTTGATGTTGCAACACCCGGTCAGGTTGAATTTAACTGGGATGACAACTCAACAGATCAAAATGCAAACGCAACTGACAAATCAATGCTTTTCGTTTTCAATTCTGATAAGGGTCAAAGCTTTTTTACAACCGCTGGACCTGACAGAACTACCGGAACAGGCATTGTAACAATCCCTGATTCCTTCTCAGGAGACAATTTGGAGCTTTATATGGGCTTTATTACCGAGGATGGGGAGTTAGTATCGAATAGTGTGTATTTAGGCTCTGGTACGGCATCTTAAGGATTTGTTTTACACACTTAATAAAGACCGCTATATTTTTAATGTAGCGGTTTTTTAATAGCACACAAATCAGCACACGCAAAAGAAAAACCCCTGTAAACATAGTGCTTACAGGGGTTTTAAAGTGGTACCTCCAGGAATCGAACCAGGGACACACGGATTTTCAGTCCGTTGCTCTACCAACTGAGCTAAGGTACCAGTAAGTTATTTGGGCTGCGCCCACCGAAGCAATACGAAGTAGTTGCGTAGGAGGGTGCAAATATAAATTTATTTTATTTTGCGCAAAGCATAAAAATAAAAAAAGTTTTAATTTTTTCAAGTGGTTTGCAAGGAATAAAATTTCAAATTGTACTTTTGTCGCTTATTTAATTCTAAATGAACTTAGTAGTAGATGTTGGAAATACCTTAATCAAAATGGCAATTTTTGATAACAAGGTTTTGGTTTACAAAAAAATTGATGTTAAGTCTGAATTTGATAAAAATATTGATTTTATTTTAGAAGAATTTCCTTCAACTAAGCAGGTTGCCCTGAGTATTGTGGGTGGATTTTCTGAAAAATCTAAGCTAAAATTGAACAAGCATTTTAAGGTTTTTGAAATTACATCAAATATTAAAACTCCATTCATTAATGATTATGCAACGCCATTGAGCCTTGGTGTTGATAGGATTGCCCTGGTGAGTGCTGCAATTCAACAATATCCTTTTCAAAATTCATTAATTATAGACGTTGGGACTTGTATTACCTATGATTTTTTAAATTCAGAGGGACATTACAAAGGTGGCGCGATTTCTCCAGGAATTAATATGAGGTATAAAGCTTTGCATGAGTATACCGAGAAATTGCCTTTGCTTGACGCAAACACGCCAAATACAATTGTAGGGAATTCAACACAAACTTCCATTCACTCGGGTGTGATTTTTGGAGTGACTTTAGAGATTGATGGAGCCATAAGTCAATATAAACATGATTTTAAAGATTTAACAGTTATTTTAACAGGCGGTAATGCACATTTTTTGCGAGATAGATTAAAAAATAGCATATTTGCCAATTCAAATTTTCTTCTGGAAGGTTTAAACTATTTATTAGAATATAATCATTAATACATGATACAAAGACTTTTAGTAATAATTTTGGTATGTATTACTACAATAACTTCTGCACAGGAAGCAACCTCATCTCCTTATTCATTTTTTGGTGTGGGGTCAACAAATTTCAGAGGTACTGCTGAAAATAGAAGTATGGGAGGTATAAGCATATATTCAGATAGCATTCACCTTAATTTACAAAACCCTTCCGGTTATGCACATTTAAAATTCGTCGCTTTTTCAGTGGGAGGTGCTCACAAATATGTCACCCAGGAGACTGCTCAAGAAAAGGGGATAGCCTCTTCAACAGCTATCAATTATCTGGCACTAGGAGTGCCTTTAGGAGAAAAATTTGGAGCCGGTTTTGGAATTTTACCATTGACTTCTGTTGGTTATAATTTGGAAAATCAATCAGGTGAGTCTATTCTTCAAAACACTGGTTCAGGAGGCATGAATAAAGTTTTTTTATCTTTGGGCTATCTTATATCTGATAACTTTAGTGTAGGCATAGATGCAAACTATAACTTTGGGAACATTCAAAATAATGCTTTATTTTTCAATCCCGAAGTTGAATTTGCTACCCGAGAAATTAACCGATCAGATTTATCTGGTTTTAGTCTCAATTTTGGAGCTACCTACAAAAGGATGTTAACTGAAAAATTAGAAATGTTTTCAAGCTTTACTTACATACCTGAAACAAATTTAGATTCTGAAAACTCCAGACGATTTGCAAGTGTTTTTGTGCCCAATCTAGATTTTCAAATTGTCGTAGATGAACGTGAAGTGGATGTTGAAGATTCTAAGCTCACTCTTCCCTCTCAATATTCCCTTGGTTTTGGTATAGGAGAACCTAGAAGATGGTTTGTGGGAGGAGAATATTCATTGCAAGAAACAAGTAATTTTACTAACAGAGCCTTTACTCTAGACAATGTAAGCTTTACCAATTCTTCAAAGTATAAGCTGGGAGGTTTCTATGTGCCCAGACACAATGCGCTATCGGGGTACTTTAAAAAAGTTACTTACAGGGCCGGAATTAGGTATGAGAATACCGGCTTAATCATTAACAACGAAAAGATAAATGAGTTTGGCATATCTTTTGGAGTAGGAATGCCAGTAGGAAGATTGTTTTCAAATCTTAACATTGGTTTTGAGTATGGAAACAGAGGTACTACAAATAATGGGTTAGTAAAAGAAAGCTTTTTCAATACCGTTATAAGTTTATCTTTAAACGACAGATGGTTTGTAAAAACACTTTACGATTAATATTTTATAAAATTATTACCAATGAAAACTAAAATCACACTCTTTTTTTTGACATTGCTTTTTGCAGGAAACTTAAGCTATTCATCAAACAACGAAGATTGTACAATAACATTAAACTTATTTGTTGAGCAGGCAAAAATTGAAAATTACAAAGCGGCCCTTCCTCATCTTGAAGAGTTACGTAAAAACTGTGCATCATTCCACTTGACCATATATCAATATGGAGAAAGATTATATAAAAATAGTATCGAAAATGCACCTCAAGACCAAAAAATGACTTTCTATAATGAGTATAAAAAGTTGCTTAGAGAACGTTTACAGCATTTTCCAAACAAAACTACCGAAGGAGGAATCCTAGCAGACTTTGCTCAGGTGATGTTTGATAATAAAATTGGCAGCGCTCAAGAACAATTTGATGCCTTTGATGCTGCTTACAAAAAAGACAAAGAAAATTTTACAAGTCCAAAAGCATTATATACTTATTTTTCACTTGCCGTTGATTTACATGACTCAGGAGAAAAAGATATCCAAGAGGTTTTTGATCTCTATGATGAGTTGATTGGAAAAATAGAACATGAAGAAAATGCGCTTGCATCAAGAATAACTCCCTTAATTGAAAAGCAAGATGCCGGAGAAACACTTAATCAATCTCAAACAAAACTTTTGAGTGCCGGAGAAACCAATCTCAGAGCCTACTCTCAAGTAAAGGGAAGTGTAAATGGAAAACTGGGGATTCTTGCAGATTGTGATAACCTAATTCCCATGTATGAAAGAGATTTTGAAACAAAAAAAGGAGATGTAAACTGGCTGCAAGGAGCTGCAGGAAGACTTTCTGCTAAAGAATGTGAAGACCCATTGTTTTTTAAATTAGTGCAAGAGCTGCACAATTTAAACCCCTCTGCAAGATCAGCTTACTACCTGGGTCAACTAGCAGAAGCAGATCGTAAACCAAAAGTAGCATTAGAATACTTTATTCAATCTGCAGAATTGGAAACAGATGAAAACAAAAAAGCTGATACCTATTACAAGTTAGCAGAAAATTACAGAAAATCTGGGAGTCTTAGCAACGCAAGATCCTTTTACAGAAAGGCACTTGAGGCAAAACCTTCTTACGGAAGAGCTTACCTTCAAATAGCAAGAATGTATGCAGAAAGTGCGAATAATTGTGGTGAAACCATATTTGAAAAAAGAGCTATCAACTGGCTTGCCGCCGAGGAAGCAAGAAAAGCAGCTCGTGTTGATCCCTCTGTAGCAGGAAATGCAAATGCAGCAGTAAAAAGTTATATGGAGCGCGCTCCTCAAAATGCAGATATATTTCAAGAAGGAATGGCTGGTAAAACCGTTAGCTTTAAATGCTGGGTGGGCGGTAGTGTTAGAGTTCCAAACCTTTAAAAATGAATTTTATTTCACATAGCTTCAAAAGCGTTATGGCTGTATTTGCAGTCATAACGCTTTTTGCTTGTGAGGGAAATTACCGGGAAATTCAGCAATTAACCACAGCAGACCTGGGTCCCATTGCTGAGGGTAGCGGCGTAAATTTAAAATACACAGATTCCGGCAAACTAGTTGCAAAGCTTATTACACCCACTTTGCTTGACTTTTCAAACTACAACTATTCTTTTTCAGAATTTCCAGATGGCCTCGAAGTCCAGTTTTGGAATGAAAAAGGAGAAAAAAGCACAGTCACATCAGACTATGGAATCCATTTTGAAGAGGCAAACCTGGTCGATTTAAGAGGAAATGTAGTTTTAATTACAAGCGATAGCATAAAACTAAATGCGAATCAACTCTACTGGGACCAAAATAATAAATGGGTCTTTACAGATCAACCTTATAAAATAATATTTAAAGACGGCTCGTTCAACGATGGAGGTCGTTTTGATTCCAGTGAGGATTTCAATACCTTTATGTCAAGAAAAAATGTTGGGGTACAGTATGTCGATAAAACCATAGACGATGAATAAAACAGTTTACAAAATTTTTGAATATGCATATCTAATAATGTTTGTTCTATCTTTTTTTGCAGTTATAAGCAATTGGAACAGCAACCCCGATAGAGCTAATTTGTTTATATTCTTTGGAGTAGTAGCGTTATTTATGTTCTTCTTTAAACGCAATTTTAGAAAAAAGCTGGAAAAACGACAACAAAACGAAAACTAATCTTATATTTTTTGCTTTATAAGTAGCTAATTTTAAGCTTTTAGAAAGCAACTCTTCAATAAAACAAGCTTATTCCGGCAGAATAAATCCCCTAACAAAATTATTTTCAATAATAAGTGAATTTTTGAGCAATAAGTTTTTCATAAGTTGTTCAAAAATGGTATTTTCGCCCCCTATAAAATTTCAAAAAAAATGGCAGTATTAAATAAAATTAGACAACGCTCGGTATTTTTAATTATCATCATTGCAATGGCTTTGTTTGCTTTTGTTTTGGCAGATGTATTTCAAAATGGAGGTTTTTCTTCAAACAAAGAACAAAATACAGTTGGATCAATTAATGGAACTGATATTTCCCGAAATGATTTTCTGAATAAGGTTGAAAATGCTTTGCGAAACATGGGTGCAAACGCCACAAACTTACAAGCGGCAAATGCAGTATGGAACAATGAAGTGCGAGCAAACCTATTTAGAGAACAATTTGAAAAATTAGGTTTACAAATAAGTGATGACCAGTTGCAAAATGCTTTAGCACAAAACCTTAGTGGCAACCCCACTTTTTCTAATGAAGCCGGTATTTATGACTCCTTTAAAGTTCAGGAGTACCTTGCAGACGTAAAGGAAAATGCTCCACAGCAATATGCACAATTTATAGAATTTGAGAAAAGCCTTAGTCAAAACGCTATTGAACAAACCTATTATAACTTAATAAGAGCCGGTTTAACAGCGACTACTTTTGAAGGAAAACAAGAGTACAAATTAGAAAATGATAAAGTAGATGTTGAATTTGTTCAAATTCCCTACGCTAGTATTCCTGATGAAGAAATTCAAGTTACAGAAAAAGACATTGAAGATTACATTAAGCGAAATGCTCAAAAATATGAAGTAGAAGCCGCTGTTGATTTTCAGTATGTTCTTTTTGCTGAAAACCCTTCAGAAGAAGATGAAGCAACTATTGAGAACGAAATAAAAGCCCTTTTACAACCTCAAATCAAATACAATTCAATTTCGGGTCTAAACGATACACTTCCCAGCTTTCAAGAAGCAACAGATATTGTAGGGTTTGTTGCTCAACATTCAGAAGGGCAATTCACAGACAGATGGGTTTTTAAAAATCAACTTTCAAGTGAAGTTGCAGATACTCTTTTTAGTCTTAACAAAGGCGAAGTTTATGGTCCCTTTAAAACCCAGGGGCGATTTAATTTAGCCAAGGTTACAGACATTCGACAAATGGCAGACTCTGTCAAAACAAAGCATCTAATGATTTCCTGGGATGGACTTGAAACTGCAGGTACAACCAGCAGAACAAAAGAAGACGCAAAATCTCTTGCAGACAGCCTTCTTAATGTTTTAAAAAGAGACGCATCCAAGTTTGAAGACCTTGCTCTTGAATTCTCTGATGATCCGGGTGTAGAAGAAAACAAAGGTGACCTTGGGTATCTAACTCCCGGTTCAGTTTCCATAAAAGAATTTAATGACTTTGCCTTTAATAACAACAAAGGAGACATCGACATCATTGAAACAGAATTGGGTTACTTTATCATTAAAATTGAAGAACAAAAAAACATTCAAAAAGCGATTAAAGTAGCTTATGTGGTTAAAACCATCCAACCCTCAGAACAAACGCTAAACCAAACTTTCACCGAAGCCACACGATTTGAGTCCAAAGCATTGAGCACCGATTTTATTTCAGCGGCTAAAGAAGATGATATTAGTGATGTGAGACCCGTAAATCGAGTGGGTGAACTGGAAGAAAATATTCCGGGAATTGGTGCAAATCGCGCAATTGTAAATTGGGCTTTTGAAAAAGAAACCAAAGTGGGTGATATCAAAAGATTTAATGTAAACAACGGTTATGCCATTGTACAACTCACCAATAAAAATCCAAAAGGGCTAATGCCTGTTGCAGAGGCAACAGCTCAAGTAACTCCTTTGGTGAGAAATGAGAAAAAAGCAAAACGCATTTTAGACAACAACAAAGCGACCACGCTAGAAGAACTGGCTTCAGCTAATAATGTTCAAGTAAAGCGTGCAAACGCACTTAATAGAAAGTCACCCCTTATTCCTGATGCCGGTACTGAACCCAAAGTAGTGGGAGCAGCATTTGGCCTCAACCAAGGGGAAACCTCGGGGCTTATTGAAGGAAAAAATGGTGTCTATATGATAAGAGTGCTTGCTACCACAGAGGCGCCTCAAAGAGATGATTTTTCAACATATATCTCTCAAATCAACAGCAAAAGATCTGCAAATTTAACCGCAAACGTTTTCAATGCACTTAAAAAGAAGGCCAAGATTGAAGACCGTAGAGCAAATTTATATTAAGAAGTCAACATAAAATATTTAAAAAAGCCTTTCATATTTTGGAGGGCTTTTTTATTTCAACATCTTTTTAAACGGAATGATGATGTCATACCCCTTTTCTTCAAAATAAAGGGGAGCTTGCTTACCTGTTACCAAAATAAAATCACCCCCCCAGGCACCGAGGCTTTTTATACTTCCGCTGTAATCAGAAAACAAACGGTCCTTGATTTTTGGCATTTTTAATAAACTTGAAAGCAGGTCTTCGTGAGTTTCAATCAGCAATTCAAATTGAGATAAGGTTTGGCAATTGATAAACTTTTCAGTGAGCTTGTTTGCCTTTTCTATAAATGCCTTCTTGTTTTCAGATAGCTCATTGTAATGAGCAATCGCCTCTTTACTATCCTGTTTTTTGTTGAGATAGACAAAAAACAGATCCTCCGTAAAATTCCAGGCTAGGTTTATTTTCTGAAATTTGGGGGGTTGTTTGGAGTTTGAATAAATAAGTGGAGCATCAGACTTTGCACAGGCGATGTCATAACCGCTTCCGCGAAAGCTATTTTCAAGGAGTTCAAAGGCGTTTACCTCAGCCCATTGAGCAATATTGTTTATCAATGTTGAAGAGGTGCCCAGACCCCATTCCCGGGGGAAATTCATTTCAGTGACTACCTCAAAACCGGAAGCACTTGAAAGAAAAGACTCATTTAATTTTTTTGCCGCGTGAAGTATTTCCAAAAGTGTTTCGGCCACTTTTTGATCTGAGCTTGATTTGATGGTCAAATTTGGGTTTATTTGAAACCTTGCCTCAAACCATACGGCTCCTTGTTCATTTTTACTCGTCCAAAATAAACCCTCTCTTTCTGTGCTTTTTACTTTTAAACCTTGCCCGTAAACCGTGGGAATAGCTAGGGCGTCTGCACCATCTAGCACCAGATATTCGGCAGTGATTAATAGTTTTCCGTTGCTGTAAAAATTTCTGTTCAAAGTTTTTGGTTTATTCCCCCGAAGGCGGGAATCTTGTTAATGTTATTTGGAATTGGGTGTTTGTGCTTTTTTTTAGTAGTTGATTCGTAATATATTACGGCTTTACTTTCAGATTCTATTCTCTTATAGATTCGATAAATGCAATCGCTGCACTATGCGTAATTGTTGTATTTTGAAAATGTGCCATTGCTTTTTCTTTTTCTTCACGTGTGGCATTCAATTGATTGAGAATATTCATCAAATGCATTTTCATATGTCCTTGTTGAATGCCTGTGGTTATGAGTGATTTAACCGCTGCAAAATTTTGTGCTAAACCTGTCACGGCCATTATTTGCATAAGCTCTTTTGCCGTTGGTTTTTGAAGAATTGCTAAAGCTACTTTTACCAGGGGGTGTAATGAGGTAAGACCACCTACGGTGCCAATGGCCAAAGGTATTTCAATCCAGAAACGAAAGGTGTCGCCCTGAATTTCAGCATTTGTTAAACTGGAATATTGGCCATTTCTTGAGGCAAATGCGTGAATACCGGCTTCCACAGCTCTAAAGTCATTTCCGGTAGCAAGAACAACCGCATCGAGGCCATTCATAATTCCTTTGTTGTGAGTGACAGCACGTCTGGGTTCTGCATTGGCAATTTGGATGGCCCGCACAAATTTTTCGGCAAAATAAGGGCCTTCAAACTCTGGCGTTGTGAGTGAGTCGATTTTACAAGAAACTTCGGCTCTCACAAGACACTCCGGGACATAGTTTGATAGAATACTCATCACCACTTCAATTTCATTTTCGCTTGACGAAAAACCTTCAAATTTTAAAGCTTCCTCTTTAAAGGTTTTGGCAAATTGCTCGAGGCAACTGTTAATAAAATTGGCGCCCATAGCATCGGCAGTTTCAAAAGTACAATGGAGGTGATAATACCCCTCAAGAGTTGCTGTTTTATCAACAAGTGAAATATCTATAACACCACCACCTCTTTTTTTCATATTTTTTGAAAACTCTGTAACGCTTTCAATAAGTTTTGGTTTAATAATTTTAAAAAAAGAGATTAGTTTTTGCGTATTGCCGTAATAATTAAAATGAACCTGACCATTTTTGGTTGTTGAAAGAACATCAGCCTTAAAACCACCTCGATCGAACCAAAATTTTGCTGCATTACTTGCAGCTGCAACTACAGAGCTCTCTTCTATAACCATAGGAATCGTAAAGAGTTTCTCGTTGATGAGAAAATTGGGTGCAATCGCAAATGGAAGGTAAAAGTTGCTAATGGTGTTTTCTATAAACTCGTCATGAAGTTGTTGCAGTTTTTTATTGCTGTTCCAGTAGGAAAGCAATATCTCTTTAAACGTCTCATTTTCTTGAAAGTAATGCTCAACAAGCCAGTCTATTTTTTGTGTTTTATTAAGTCTTGAAAACCCTGAAACTTTTTTTGACATTTTTTTTAGATTGAAAAAGCAAAGATAAGACTTCCTGAAACGTTTTGGAATGTTTTTGCATCAGCTTTTCCTTTAATTTGTTTATAAAAATGGAAGACACCTTTGTATTTAATGAGAAAAAAATGCCAAATTTTGCTTATTTTTTAGTAAACTTGGCGTTACAATTATTTAACTGTATCATTATGCGTCTTCACCAAAAGATTCTGACTTTATTCTTGCTTTTTTCTGTTGGTTTATTTTCTCAATCAAATAAAATTACGCTTGAAGAAATATGGGGAGGTGAATTTAGAACAACATCCCTTGAACGGCTCCATTCCCTTGAAAACGGAAATCAATATTCGGTTTTAAATTATGACAGAACCACAAGAACCTCCACTGTGGATGTTTATGATTACAGCACTTCAGAAAAAGTAGCTACATTAATTAACTCTGCAGATCTTTCTGAGATTGATCAAATTGTTTCTTACAGCTTTAGTAAAGATGAAAAAAAAATGTTGATTGCAGCTTCTATAAAATCTATTTACAGAAGGTCAACGTTGGGTAGCTATTATGTATATGATTTGAACACAAAAAAACTCAGTTTGGTTTCAGAGCATAAAATTCAAGAACCCACTTTCTCTCCAGATGGATCAAAAATAGCTTATGGTTATGAAAACAATCTCTATATAAAAGATTTAGAAACCGGCATAACATCTCAAATTACTCAGGACGGAAAGAAAAACCATATTATCAATGGCATTACAGATTGGGTCTATGAAGAGGAGTTTTCATTTGTTAGGGCTTTTGACTGGAACGCAAGTGGAGATAAAATTGCGTTTATTCGTTTTGATGAAACCAATGTGCCCGAATTCTCTATGGATGTTTTTGGAGATAAGCTATACCCAAGACAAGAAGTATTTAAATATCCAAAAGCGGGCGAAAAAAACGCTGAGGTTTCCTTACATCTCTATGACTTAACGACAAAAAACACATTCGACATCGATTTGAGCGCCTATGAAAGTCATTATATACCAAGACTCGAGTGGACAAACGATAAAAATATTTTAAGTTTTCAACTTATGGGAAGAAAACAAAATGAGCTTGACCTTATCTTTTATGATGCTTCTTCAAATACCACAAAACTCATTCTTCAAGAAAAAGACGATGCGTATGTTGATGTTACTTTTGATTTAACGTTTTTAAAAGATAATAGTTTTATTTGGACCAGTGAAAAAAGTGGTTGGAACCACATTTATCATTATGATAAAACCGGAAAATTGCTCAATCAACTAACAGACGGAAACTGGGAAGTAACCCGCTATTATGGTTTTGATGAAAACAACAACAAAGTTTTTTATCAAAGTACCGAGAATGGAAGTATAAACCGCGGGGTTTATTCTGTTCAAATAAATGGTAAGAATAAAAAGCCTTTAGCTGCTGCACCGGGAAGAAATGAAGCTTCATTTAGTGCAGATTTTAGTTTATTTATTCACACATACTCTAGTACCACAACTCCTCCTATTTATTCTTTACGCAAAGCTACAGATGGAAAATTGGTGAGGGTGATTCTCGAAAATAGTGGCCTTCAGAAAAAATTGGAATCCTATGTAATTTCACCCAAAGAATTTTCAACGATTTCAATCAATGGGGAAGAACTCAATATGTACATGATTAAACCCAAAGATTTTAATCCCAATAAAAAATACCCTCTGTTTATGTATCAATATTCAGGCCCAGGCTCACAAACCGTCTCAAATAGTTGGCACGGCAGCAATGATTATTGGCACCAAATGTTGGCACAACAGGGCTATATCATAGTGAGTGTTGATGGTAGAGGTACCGGACTCAAAGGGCGTGATTTTAAAAAAATGACACAAAGAGAACTAGGTAAATATGAAACCATTGACCAGATAGATGCTGCAAAAAAACTTGGAGAACTTCCCTATATTGATGAAAACCGTATTGGTATCTGGGGTTGGAGTTATGGTGGTTTTATGTCCTCAAATGCCTTGTTTCAAGGTGCAGATACGTTTTCTTTGGCCATCGCTGTAGCACCGGTTACAAGCTGGAGATTTTATGACACTATTTATACAGAACGCTATATGCTTACCCCACAAGAAAATCCCGACGGATATGACAAAAACTCACCGATTTACCATGTTGACAAGTTGAAAGGAAATTATCTTTTGGTTCACGGCAGCGCCGATGACAATGTGCATGTTCAAAACACGACTCGCCTGGTAGAGGAATTAGTTCAGGCAAATAAGGATTTTGATTGGCTGATTTATCCCGATAAAAATCACGGAATTTTTGGTGGTAATACACGACTTCACTTATATACTAAAATGACAAAATTTATTAAAGAGAATTTATAAATACTAATCAATTAATTTAATATGTATGGAATTTAAATTTGGAGGTTCAATAGACAATCAGAAAACAGTTTTGGGGCATCCCTCCGGGCTGTTTGTTTTGTTTTTTACAGAAATGTGGGAGCGCTTTTCTTACTACGGTATGCGCGCATTATTGGTTTTATTTTTGGTGTCTTCAATACTCGACGAAGGCTGGGGCTGGGAACGTGCTGATGCTTTAATTCTTTACGGTTGGTACACTGCTTTGGTCTACATCACTCCTATCTTTGGAGGTTTAATAGCAGATAAAATCACAGGCTATAGAAAGGCTATATTTTTGGGAGCCCTCTTGATGACCCTAGGGCATTTATCAATGGCATTTGAAGTTTTTGCTGACCCTTTCTTTTATCTTGGCTTGGTTTTATTAATTGTTGGTAATGGATTGTTCAAGCCCAATATCTCATCTATCGTAGGGCAGCTATACAAATCTGAAGGTAAAGAAAAAGATGCAGGTTATACCATTTTTTATATGGGCATCAATGCAGGAGCCTTTTTAGGAATTTTACTTTGTGGTTATATTGGTGAAAAAGTGGGCTGGCACTGGGGCTTTGGTTTAGCAGGAATTTTTATGTTTTTTGGTATGTTACAGTTTTATTTTGCCCAGAATATCTTTGGTAAAATTGGCCTAAAACCTGCCAAAACAGATAGTTTTATTGATGGAGCCAAAGGAGTTTCTCTTGAAGAAGGTGACGATAGCCCAGAAGTGATTGAAGAGGAGGTTCCCAAAAATGTAAGTAGTGATCGACTCAAAGTTATTGGAATTTTTGCCTTTTTCACAATCTTTTTTTGGTGGGCTTTTGAACAAGCCGGCGGTTCAATGACCATATTTGCAAAAGATTATACAGACCGCGTTCTTGTCGATAACGGAGCCCTCATCTTTAAGGTTTTTAATACCCTTTTGACTATTGTACCTTTGGTAATAGTTACCTGGGTCTTGATTTTATTATTTAAACAAACGTTCAAGAAATATGCACTTTCAAATATCTTTTTAGGAACAAGTTTTGCTATTATTTGGGCAATTGTTATTTGGATGCTCTTTCGTGAATTCAATTCTGAGCAATCTGAAGTTCCTGCCTCTTGGTTTGGAATCCTTAATTCCTTTTTCATCATTGCCTTTGCACCTCTTTTTTCAAAACTTTGGGAAAGCAAATACAACCCTTCAGGGCCGGTTAAGTTTGCATTAGGTCTCATACTATTGGGGCTTGGGTTTGGAATTTTATCTTATGGCTCTTTAACAATCCCTCAAGGAGCATCAACAGCAGCGGTTAGTATGATCTTTCTTGTGCTTGCCTATTTGTTTCACACTCTGGGAGAACTTTGTTTGTCGCCCGTTGGATTGTCCTATGTTAGTAAATTGTCTCCCAAAAAATTAGTAGGTCTGATGTTTGGAATCTGGTTTGTTTCAAGTTTCTTCGCAAACTTATTAGGGGGCTTTACAGGAAGTTATATAGATATAATTGTAGAAAAATACTCCATGTCTTTCTTCTTTATGATATTCACTTTAGTCCCTATTGGTGCAGGTATTATTATGTTGTTGTTAAATAGAACCTTACTGAAAATGATGCATGGCATTCGTTAATAACACCTATTTTTTTATTTCAAAAGGCGTTTCATATATTTGGAACGCTTTTTGTCTTATTTAAGTAAGCTTTTCAGTGAAAACCGACATATATTAAAAAATAGATTATGAAGTATATTATTTTATTGCTTGCAATTGTTTTGGCTCCACAGCTTGCACAAACTCAAGAAATCAAGTGGATGACTATGAATGAAGCTCTTGAAGCACAAAAGAAAAACCCCAAAAAAATATTTATGGATGTCTATACCACTTGGTGTGGACCCTGTAAATTACTTGATAGAAACACCTTTACTAACAAAGATGTTATCAATTATTTAAACAAAAATTTTTACTCTGTGAAATTCAATGCTGAAGGGACAGAGGAAATAACATACAAAGGGTTTACCTACACAAATCCGCGTTACCAAGAAGGGCGCAAAGGTAGAAACGGCACCCATCAATTTACCTCTGCTTTAAAAGTAACCGGCTATCCCAGCCTTGCTTATTTTGATGAACAGGGAAACTTTATTCAAGCGGTTGCAGGTTACAGAACTCCCCAACAATTAGAGATTTTTCTAAAGATGATGGTGTCTGATGACTATAAACGATTAACAACCACAGAGGCTTGGAACGACTACCAAAAAAACTTTAAAGGAACATTTCAGTAATATACTGTTACTTTAAAAATCACACCTTTTTATTCTTCCAATTCAAAGACTTACACCTCTGCTTTGGGAAGGAGAAACACCCTTTTAAAGTTTAGGGAGAGGAATTACAAAAGCTCCTTCTTTACCCGTATGGTAAAAAGGCAGATTTCTTTTTTGTGAGCTTTCGCGCCAGCGTTTTACATACGAAGTATAATTGCTGCCATCTGCAATGATACTCTTGGGCTTCAAACTATCAATCATTCTGTCCAAATGAATTTTGGGACTGTTTCTTAAAATCACTATATCCACTCCATTCTTTTTGGTGGGATAGACGCTCAAGCTGTCAATGATTAGAATTGTTTTTTGATTGAACCAAAAGGTTTCCCTTATGGGTTCTGTACTTATTTTAGTAACATTTGCTTGGGTTCTGTAACGTTTAAGTAGACTTTCTTGATTAAGTTGCTCAGGATCTAAATTTGAAAATAATGTAAGCCTATTTCCATGTTTAAACCCAAAAATGGAATTCCGGCTTTTGTGAAAAACAACAAACTCTTGATGTGCCATTTCCCATTTGTTCCAAATAAAAACTGCCTGCAAACATATTAGGGTTGAGAGGACATAGATGAGCCTTTTTCCTGAAAACTTCTGAAACATCAATATCACTGCAATAATCAAAATATAAAAAAATATAACTTGCCATTTTGTGAGGGTGATTTCATCAAAATAAAAACTCCTTTTGCTCGCTACCCAATTGATAAAATAGACCAATCCATCCAGTAAAGCCGAATAGCCATAAGTCATGAACGGTGGTAAAGCTTTAAAGGTTGCTAGAAGGATTATTAAAATGCCCAATCCCAAAATCAAGCCCAAAAAGGGCAGTACCACCAGATTAGTTACAAAAAATAAACCCGGGAAGTGATTGAAATAATAAATACTCAACACACTTACGCCCAATTGTGCAGCAAAACTCACTGTAAAAATTTGCCAAAGTTTTTTGTCAATAATTGTCTTGGGTTTGTAGTGTTTTTGTAACATCGGGTTGATCCAAATAATAGCAAAAACCGCGAGATAACTCATTTGAAATCCAATATGAAAAAGCAGATTTGGATTCAATGTCAACAACAAAAAAGCCGATGCAAGCAAGGTATTAAAAGTGCTTGTTTCTCGATTTGATTCCATTGCATGGGCCAAAAAGGAAAACATCGTCACCGCTCTCAACACCGAAGGAGACAGTCCGGCAATCACTGCAAAAACCCACAGACAAATTACTACACAAAATATTTTGATGGTTTTTCCTTTTCGCAAACCTTCAAGAGGTTTGAAAATGAATTGTAAAATCAACATGATTATCCCCACGTGAAGACCCGAAACAGCAAGTATGTGAACTGCCCCGGCCGCGGCAAAATCAGTATAAACCTCTGGTGAAAGTTCTTGACGTTGACCTAAAAGCAATGCATTGATTAATGCCAAAGGATTCCCTTGAAAACCTTCCCTGACAAGCTCTTTGTTGATGTGATTTCTGAGTTGATAAGCCATTCCTCTTAAGGTCTTTTTACCCTTTCTTTGAAGAAAAATATCCTCTTTATAAATGCGTATTTGATGGTAAATCCCTAGTTGGTTTAAGTAAGCTGCATAATCAAATTGATAGGGGTTTTTGGGTGTTGGAAGTTCTTGAAGTTGAGTGGATATAAAAACCAAATCGTCAACAGCAAGTTGGAAATCTAATGAGTCCTTAGAGATAAGCAAAAGCACATCACCACTTACTTCTTTGTTATCAATCGCCAGAATGGAAGCAGTATATTTTTCATTGTACAAATCGGGTTTTAATTGTGATTTGATTTTTAATTGAAAGCTGTTTTTGTTAGATTTAAAAGCGTTGTTTAGATAGTGGTCTTTGTGGTTGTAAGGTTGATGCAATTGATAGACCCACGCACCAAAAATAAATAAAGCAACAAAAGCAAGCCCACCAAACACCCCATCCTGAAAAATCATCTTTTTAGCCCGAAACCACGCAATAACAATTAGAAATGAAATAAAAACCCCCGCAATTTGAAGATGATTCAATGCAATCTCAAAATTATGACTACAGAGAATTCCTGCCAGATAGCACAAAGTGATTTTAAAAGCTGTTAAATTGAGCAACCGCATAACACAAATTAGGACCGTGATTAGTTGCTTTATAAAATTGGAGAGCTGATAAAAGAGGGTAGAGTAACCCGTTTACCTCCACTAAATTAATAATTTTTTAATTACTTTTAGGACTTCAAAGTTTAAACCCCATAAATTTCAAATTCAATGAAAAAATACTTCGCTTTATCGGTACTTTTTGTCATTTCACTAAGTTTGCTTGCACAAGATGTAATGACTCCGGAAAAACTATGGGAACTCGGCAGGGTTTCTGCTTTAGGGATTACTAAAGATGGCAATGCTATTGTGTATCGAGTGACAACTCCCTCGATTGAAAATAATGATTTTAGCAGTAAAGTATATTCTGTGTCAATTTCAGGTGGAAATGCTACTGAAATCGAAGACCCCAGCAGTTTGATTCACGATAAAAACCTCTCACCAGATGGCAAACACCTTTTGTATCACAAAGCCGTAAAACTTCAAAAAGTTTTGGGCAAAGATTACTATGAAGGTGTGGAAGAATCTAACGTACTCATTTATGATGCCCTCAATTATCGTCACTGGGATACCTACAATGTGGGTGAATTCAACCACGTGTTCTACAAAAAAGTGGGCGAGGAAAATGGCATTGACATTATGAAAGACGAGCCTTATTATACACCTCAAATGCCTTTCGGCGGAAGCTCTGATTATATCTGGAATCCTGATGGGTCAAAAATTATATACGTTTCACTCAAAAAATCAGGAACTGAATATGCAAACAGCACCAATACCGATATTTATGAATATGATTTGCAAAGTGGTCAAACCAAAAACCTAACAGAAAATAACCCGGGATATGATAAATACCCTGCTTTTTCATCCAAAGGCAATCTCGCATGGTTGCAAATGAAACGAGACGGTTATGAAAGTGATAAGAGCGATATCATCGTGAGGCATAATGGCATGGATATGAATTTAACAGCCGGATGGGATGGTACTGTCAATTCGTTTAAATGGAGTCCCGATGGGACTTCAATCTATTTTGTTGCGCCTTCCGGCGGAACGGTGAACCTCTTTGAAGTAAATTTCCCCGGAAAAACCAAAAGAGCAATCTCAGTAAATGAAGTGGCAAAAGGCGATTTTGATATCACGGGTATTGTGGGCTTTTCCGGAAATAAAATCATCCTTACCCGCACCAGCTTTAACCGCGCTACAGAAATATTTTCTTATGACTTGAAGAGTAAAATGTGGAATCAAATTACTAAAGTGAACGATGCCATTTACAATTCCATTTCGCTAAGCAATGTCGAAAAACGTTGGGTAACTACTACCGATGATAAGCAAATGCTTGTTTGGGTGATTTATCCGCCCAATTTTGACCCTTCAAAAAAATACCCCACACTTTTGTACCTGCAAGGCGGTCCTCAGGGTGCATTGAGTCAATTTTATTCGTTTAGATGGAATTTTCAGGTGATGGCGGCACAGGGATATATAGTAGTAGCACCCAACCGCCGAGGGATGCCCGGTCACGGTGTAGCATGGAATGAAGAAATCAGCAAAGACTGGGGTGGTCAGGCCATGAACGATTATTTGTCTGCTATCGATGCACTCTGCAAAGAACCTTTTGTTGATGAAAACAGAGTGGGTGCCGTAGGTGCTAGCTTTGGTGGTTACTCGGCTTTTTATTTGGCGGGAATTCACAACAACCGATTTAAAACATTTATTTCTCACGCAGGGGTTTTTAACTTGCAAAGTATGTATGGAACCACAGAAGAATTGTTTTTTGTAAACTGGGACATTGGAGGCCCTTATTGGGAAAAGGACAACAAAGCGGCTCAACAATCGTATAAGGAATTCAATCCCATCACCCATGTGTCTAAATGGAACACACCGATGTTGATTATTCAAGGCGCAAAAGATTACCGAGTGCCCATTGGTCAGAGTCAGGAAGCTTTTCAGGCGTTGCAACAAATGGGAATTAAAAGTCGCTTTGTGCTCTTCCCTGATAACAACCACTGGATTCTCGATCCCCAAAACGGAATTGTTTGGCAAGGGGAGTTTTTCAGATGGTTGAAGGAGACGTTGTAGAAACCACAAACAATAACCCCTAAACAAAAAAACCTTAAGTGGAATCCAATCTAATCACCCAACTCTTCCTGCCCCTTGCCCTGTTTGTTATTATGCTGGGAATGGGCCTGACTTTAAAACCCAATGATTTTAGGAATGTGATTTTATTTCCCAAAGCAGTGGGCGTTGGGCTGGTGTTGAAATTGCTATTTATCCCGGCGTTGACCTTTGGGTTGTTGTTTGTTTTTCCGCTCCAGCCAGAGCTGGCTGTGGGTTTTGTTTTGCTGGCTGCTTGCCCCGGTGGGGCAACGACCAATTTGATTACACATCTTGCGAAAGGTGACGTGGCGCTTTCTATTACCTTAACAGCCATAGCGAGTGTCATCACCGTTTTTACCATTCCCATATTGGTTGATTTTGGCATGTTGCAGTTTATGGGCGAAAGCCAGAAAATCGAACTTCCGTTTTTAAAAACCATTGGTCAAATTTTGGCGATAACGATTGTTCCTGTAGTTGTGGGGATGGTTCTACACGGTAAGTACCCCAAACTTTCACACAAAGCCGAACGGCCGGTAAAAATCCTTTCGGCCTTGTTTTTAGTTTTGATTATTGCTGCCGTGCTTATTAAAGAGCGTGCCAATCTGGGTGAGTTTTTTATCAAAGCCGGCCCCTTATCGTTGCTTTTAAATCTTTTAGGGATGTTCTTTGGTTATTATATTACCAAAGCCATCACCAAAAACAAAGCCCAGGCATTGGCTGTAGGTATTGAAGTGGGTATTGTAAATGGTACACTGGGCATCGCAATTGCTGCGGGAATTCTTCAAAACTCGGTGATGACGATTCCGTCTGCTATTTACAGTATTATTATGTTCCCGGCGGTACTATTGATGGTATATGTAGGGAATAAAAAATCGAAAGAATCCTAAATTACCCGGCGTGCCTCCACAAATGCCTTGTTCCAGTAAGATTCATCCATTGCAGAAATGATGACTCCTTGTGAGGTTGATGAATGAATAAATAAAATTTTGCCGGGAAAAACATCCACAACAAGACCCACGTGGTTAATTTCATTGCGTCTATTGTCTGTTTTAAAAAAAACAAGATCGCCAATAGTCACCTCATGCAGTTCTATTTTTTCACCCTTTTTTGCAATATCTTTAGATATTCGCGGTAGTAGAATATCTTCTTCCTTAAATGCAGTGTGTATAAGACCGGAGCAATCCATTCCTTTGGAGGTCGTCCCGCCAAATCTATAAGGCGTACCTTGAAAGGAACGAGCTACTTCAATAATGTTTCTCACTTTTAAGTCTTTTGGCTTAGAAGTGGGTTCGGTTTCATTATAGACAACCACTTCCTTGTCATTGGTTTTAGGGAGGATTTTTTCAGGAGTTTTAGGAATGTTTCTGGTGGAAGGATCCAAGACGATATTTCTGTCATACTTTTTTCTGGATGACCCACAAGAAGTAACTATAAGAGTTGCAATAATTAAAACAACTATTTTTTTCACAAAGGATTATTTTTTTAAACTATTGACAATTAAACTTGCGGTTTTTTCACTTGCACCTTTTCCTCCTAATTTTTTCTCCAGGTCATAATAATCAAGAAATAGTGTTGCCCGCTTATAATCATCCAAAATTTTTGTTAACTCTGCTTTTAAACGGGTTTTATTAAAATCTGTTTGAATGAGTTCAGTCACCACTTCCTTGTCCAGTATCAAATTTACTAACGAAATGTATTTGAGTTTTATTACGCGTTTGGCGATTTCATAGGAGATGCGGCTTCCTTTATAACAAACCACTTCGGGCACCTTGTAAAGGGCAGTCTCTAAAGTTGCTGTTCCTGAAGTGACTAGAGCTGCGTAAGAAACACTTAGTAAATCATACGTTTTATTGAGCAACAAATGCACATTTTCCTGCTTGATAAACTGCCTGTAAAAAGATTCCTCTTGATTGGGCGCACCGGCAATTATAAATTGAAAATCAGGAAAATCATTCACGATACTCAGCATAACAGAAAGCATCACTTTGATTTCTTGTTTTCGGCTACCGGGCAAAAGCGCAATGATGGGTCTGTCGTCAAGCCCAAGGTTATCTCTAAAATGTTTTGGGTCAACCAAAGGCCGGTTTGAAATGGCATCAATCAATGGGTGTCCCACAAAGTGAACCGGGAAATTGTGTTTTTTTTCATAGAACTCTTTTTCAAACGGAAGTATGACATACATCGCATCTACATCGCGTTTGATGGCTTTGATACGGTTTTCTTTCCAGGCCCATATTTGAGGCGAAATGTAATAATGAGTGGGAATTCCTTTTTGTTTGGACCATTTGGCAATGCGCATATTAAAGCCCGGATAGTCAATAAAAATAAGCGCATCGGGCTGAAAATTTTCAATGTCTTGCTTGCAATAAGTGATGTTTTTTAAAATGGTGCGCAAATTGAACAGCACTTCTATAAAACCCATAAAAGCGAGTTCACGATAGTGTTTCACCAAAGTTCCGCCTTGAGCTTGCATGAGTTCACCTCCCCAAAAGCGAAAATCTGCTTGGGTATCGAGCCTCTTGATTTCTTTCATCAAATTTGAAGCGTGTAAATCTCCTGATGCCTCTCCGGCTATAATATAATATTTCATTACCCTACCCTCGCGTAGGCGGGGGTCTCATTAATTAAAGTTCAATTCAAAACTTTGTAAAAAGAATTACCAGTGCCGCCAAAATGGTTGCCATCAAAACACCCCGAGCACGGTATAACTGTCTTTTTTTAATCAATAAAAAGAAAGCAATTAGATTTAAAATGGCTCCTAAGGCTATTAAATTTCCAATGCTGTCATTTTCTCTTGCCAATTGGATGGATGTTTCAAAATCATAATCCAAAAAGAAAAAAATGTATAAATACATTCCTGCAAGATTTGCAAAAATGCCAATTAAAAAACCAATTAAAATTTCCTTTTTCATAATCTAAATATAATTTTAAAACTAACTCACTCACTCACTCACTAACTATGAAAGCTCCCAGTTGTTAATTTCCTTAATCGCGTGGTGTGCCGTTAAATCAAACTGAACCGGAACAATTGAAATATACCCTTTTTCCAGTGCCGCTTCATCAGTATCCTCGCCTTTGTCTTCATTGACAAAATCTCCTGTGAGCCAGTAATAATCTCTTCCCTGCGGATTGGTGCGTTTGTCAAAAGTTTCTATCCATTGCGCATTTGCCTGGCGGCATACTTTCATTCCTTTGATGTCTTGTTCTTTTAATTTTGGGATGTTCACATTGAGGACAACTCCTTTTGGCAATCCATTTTTTATAGTTTCCAAAGTGATTTTTTTTATGAATTTGGAAGCCGATTTAAAGTCGGCATCCCAGGAATAGTCCAGTAAAGAGAATCCCACAGCTGGGATACCTTCAATTCCGGCTTCGACCGCAGCACTCATGGTGCCTGAGTAAATGACATTTATGGAAGAATTTGACCCGTGATTAATTCCGGAAACACAGATATCTGGCTTTTTCTTTAAAATTTCATGGACTGCAAGCTTTACGCAATCTACAGGAGTGCCAGAGCAGCTATACTCTTCCTGGACATCATCATCAATATTTATTTTATTTATGTAAAGTGTGTTATTTATGGTAATGGCATGACCCATTGCACTTTGGGGTGTGTCTGGTGCGACCACAATAACATCTCCAATTTCTTTCATAATGGAAATGAGCATTCTAATACCGGGCGCAGAAATACCATCATCATTGGTGACTAGGATAAGGGGTCTTTTTGTATTCATTAAAATTAATTTTATGCTAAATTACACAAATTAAAAAGGAAATCTTTGGTGCTTACAAGCTCTGTTTTCACAAAGTTATCAAGAATGTAAAAAAAATATTAAATAGGCATTTATTTGTCGTTCATTTTTTATCTTGCCTTCACAAACTACGTTTAACATAAAATTAGTACCATCTCCTTATTCTGGCACGGTTTTTTGTATAATTTAGTAGTCTAAAAAAAATGATTCTTATGCGATTTATGAAAAAGAACCTTAAAATACTTTTGTTGGCTGTTTTTGTAGCAGCTGCCTCTTGTAGCTTTACAACAAAATCAATTGACGACCCGGATAAAGACAAAGTACTAATTGAGTTGATCACCTATGTGCTTGAAAAAACCCATTTTGCAAACAAAGATTTTAATGATGAATTTTCAGCAGCTGTTTATTCTAAATTCATCAATGATATCGACCCGCTTAAAAGGTATTTCCTAGTCTCAGACATTGAGGAATTTAAAAAATATGAATTTCAGATTGACGATCAGCTGAAAAGTAAAGACCTGTCATTTTTTGGACTTGTTCATTCAAGGCTAGAAGAGCGCATGGAAGAAGCCAAAAAAGTCTATAAAGAGGCTTTAGAAGTTCCCTTTGATTTTACTGAGAATGAGACAATAAATGTTGATTATGATAATATCGCTTACGCGAAAAACATAGATGAGCTAAAAGAACGTTGGAGACAACAACTCAAGTTTTCCACGATTTCAACTTATTATGACATCAAGGAAGAACAAAAAGCCCAAAAAGAATTAAAGCTTGGCGAAAACGGTGATGAAAATGATATTGAAGAAACTGAAAAAGTAATTCAGGAACCTAAGGAACCCAAGTCAGATTCTGAAATTGAAAAGGAAGCAAGGGAGTCTACCTTGTCTTCGCTTGATGACTATTTTTCGTTTATGGATGACTTAAATCGCAATGATTATTTTGCCATATACATCAATGCAGTAGTTGAAGAATTTGATCCGCACACAAACTATATGGCCCCTCAAGATAAAGATCGTTTTGATATGGCGATGTCCGGAAAACTAGAAGGTATTGGCGCACGTCTTCAAAAGCAAAGAGAGAGTGTAAAAGTTGTTGAGGTTATTAGCGGTGGGCCTGCCTGGAGAGGTGAAGAAATTGAAGTGGGTGACCTCATTGTAAGGGTGCGTCAAGAAGATGAAACAGAATCTGTAAGTATTGGAGGAATGCGATTAGACGACGCTGTTGGTCTTATTAAAGGACCCAAAGGGACTAAGGTAATTTTGACCATTAAGAAAGTTGATGGCACCTTCAAAGACGTTACAATTACCCGAGATGTTGTTGAACTTGAAGAGACCTATGCAAAATCTGCAGTTATTGAAAAAGACGGTCTCAAATATGGTCTCATTGAACTGCCAAGGTTTTATTTTGATATGACCAATTACAAAGCACGAAATGCCGCAAGTGATTTAAAAGAAGAAGTCATAAGACTTAAGCAAGAAGGCATGGAAGGTCTTGTCCTGGATTTGAGAAATAATGGAGGAGGCTCTTTAAAAACAGCCATAGATATCGCCGGGTTGTTCATAGAAAAAGGCCCCATTGTTCAAATTGCTTCGGGTGATGGAAGTGTAGAAGTACTTCAAGATAGAACCAATAAAGTTGAATGGGATGGACCTTTAGTTATTCTGGTTAATGAAATCTCGGCTTCTGCTTCAGAAATCCTGGCAGCAGCCATGCAAGATTATAAAAGAGGCATTGTTATTGGAAGCAAGCAAACGTATGGTAAAGGTACCGTTCAAAATGTAATTGATTTAAATCGTTGGATGCGCAATAATCAACACGGTGACCTGGGGGCACTAAAAGTAACTACACAAAAGTTTTATCGCATCAATGGTGGCTCTACACAACTTGAAGGCGTAAAAAGTGATGTAGTCGTTCCAGACAGATATAGTTTTATTGACGTGGGCGAAAGAGATTATAATAACCCGTTGCCCTATGATAAAATTGCACCCGCAAACTACACTACCTGGGATGGGAATTTTGACTTTGAAGAAGTTGTAAAAAATAGTCAACAACGCTTGTCTGCAAATGAGCACCTTAAACTTATTGAAGAACAAGCCCGATGGATCAAAGAGCGTAGAGACAACAATTTGGTTCCACTCAACTATGATCAATACATCGCAGACGTAGAAAAAAACAGAGAACGATCCAAAGACTTTGAAGCTATTTCTGAATATCAGAATAATTTAAAGTTTAGTTCACATGTCAAAGAGATGGAACTAAAAAGATTAGACACCATCTTAGGTGAAAAAAGAAACAGATGGCATAAAAACCTAAGTCACGATATTTATGTAGAAGAAGCTGTAAATATTCTTGAAGATTTAAAAATGAGCAAAATCAAAATAGAAAAATTAGCTAAATTAAAAGATTAATATGTTGCTATGGCCTTAAAAGCAACATCTTTATCAAAGATTGCGCTCCAGAAGTTTAAGAAAAACTTCTGGGGCGTTTTTAGTTTTTGTTTTTTGGTATGTTGTGCCCTTGTTGCTATCTTTTGTTATGTAATTGCACCAGATGATTCTGCAAATGCAAATCAAATGCACCTCTCCATTCATTCTAAAAAACCGGGATTTGAAGTTCAAATGCTCACCGTACCTTCAGGAGTCACTTCAAACCAAAGTGCGCTTAAAAATATTTTTTTTGGTAAAGAAAATACAGATACAGCTATTCCTATTGCAAATTATTCTTTAACAGCAGAGGGGATCGCCATTGAAGAATATGTTGACGGTGAATTTACCGGAATGATAAAAGAATACCCTTTAAGGGTTTTTCCCAAAGCTAAATCCAATGCAGAAATTGCTCAAAAGTACATCAAAACACAAAAATTCCTTTTAGGCACAGATAAGTACGGAAGGGACTTGTTAAGTCGCATGTTGATTGGAATTCGCATTTCGCTTTCCATTGGTTTTGTCGCCGTCTTTATTTCTTTAATGATAGGGATTACACTGGGTGCCATTGCCGGTTATTATGGTGGAAAAGTCGATGCATTAATCATGTGGCTAATCAATGTCACCTGGTCTATCCCCACCTTGCTGCTGGTTATTGCAATTACACTTACCTTGGGAAAAGGGTTCTGGCAGGTATTTATCGCTGTGGGGCTTACTATGTGGGTAGAAGTTGCCCGTGTAGTGAGAGGTCAAGTCATGGGTGTCAAACAAATGCAGTTTGTTACTGCAGCCAGAGCATTGGGTTTTAACGACTCAAGAATTATAAGCAAACATATTATCCCCAATGTTTTAGCGCCGGTAATTGTCATTTCTGCAGCCAACTTTGCCGGAGCCATTCTTATTGAAAGCGGTTTAAGCTTCCTGGGAATTGGCGCACAACCACCCATGCCCAGTTGGGGAGCGATGATTAAGGACCACTATTCATACATCATTCTTGGTAAAGCCTATCTCGCAGTTATTCCCGGTTTGGCCATTATGAGTTTGGTGATGGCCTTTATGTTAATTGGGAATGCGCTGAGAGATGCGTTGGATGTAAAAACTTAAACTGCCATGAGCCGAAAAATTATCTACCCAATACTCATCGTCCTTATCGTTTCAGGGCTTTATTATTTTGAGAATCACTACGATTTTGATAAAACCCCACAAACAGAGGAGGTTTTTAAAGAAATTGATAGGATAGAGAGTAATTTTGACAATTCTTTTTTACCCCATTCAACAACCGGTGAGCTTGTTCATCATCAATTTTACTCCTTGTCTTACAGCAGTAAACATCAACAAGCTGAATGGGTAGCATACAGATTACACCCCAACCATTTGAGTGAAAACTCTTTTGACAGGCCTTATTTTGAAATCGATAAAAAGGTAAAAGGTGGTTCTGCAGACTGGCGCAATTACAGAGGCAGTGGTTATGACAGAGGTCACTTATGCCCGGCGGGAGACAGGCGTTTTTCTTATGAGGCCTACGCCGAAACTTTTTTAACAAGCAATGCCAGTCCGCAGGATTCAAAATTTAATGCAGGTGTTTGGAACCGGCTTGAAATACAAATAAGACATTGGGTCCCAAAAACAGGAGAATTATACATTATTACCGGAGGCGTTTTAAAAGAGGGTTTAAAGACCATTGGGAAAGACAACGTTTCCATTCCTGATTATTTTTTTAAAGTGGTTGTGGGCAATGATGGTACAACACCAAAAGCCATTGCGTTTTTAATTCCAAATAAACCATCAGGCAAATCACTTTCAACGTTTGTGACACCCATTTCACAAATAGAAAAACTCACAGGTATTCCATTTTTTGAAAACCTTCCTCTTGAAACTGCGGCTCAATTGAGAGGTCCTGTTGATTATACTTTTTGGAAGTTGAAGTAGGGTTACCCGTGAATGTGCCTTTGACTATCCAGCCTTATAAAGATAAAAATCAAAATGGTAAATGCCCACAGACCCGAGCCTCCGTAGCTTAAAAATGGTAAGGGAATACCCACGGTGGGAAGCAACCCAATGACCATCCCAATATTTACAAAAAAGTGGACAAAGAGAATAGACGCCACACTATATCCATACACTCTGTTGAAGGTAGATTTTTGTTTTTCGGCAAGATGTAGTATCCTTAAAATGAGGAAAACAAAAAGTAATACAACAACAAAACTACCCACAAAGCCCCATTCTTCTCCCACCGTACTAAAAATATAATCTGTGTGTTGTTCTGGCACAAAATTACCTTTGGTCTGTGTGCCTTCTGTCCAGCCTTTTCCAAACCAACCGCCGCTACCAATAGCGATTTCACTTTGGTTTGTGTTATAACCAACTCCTTTTACATCTACTTCTTTTCCCAAGACGATATTAAAACGGTCACGATGGTGTTGTTTAAACACATTCTCAAATACAAAATCAACCGAAAGCGAAAATCCAATGCAAGCAGCAGAAATCACGATATATTTGAGGAGATTGGGTTTTTTCTTTTTGTTTTTAAAAAAGAGAATAAAGGCGATTATCAATGTTGCAGCAATCACTAAAAGTGGATCAAAAGCGAGTGTTATTACAAACAAAAAAGCTGCAAAAAAACCCAATAATAAATAGATAAAATGCAAACCTTCACGGTACATAGGGAAAATAAATGCAAAATAAACCAGTGCACTTCCGGGATCGGGCTGAAGTAAAATAAGTACAATGGGAACGCCAATGATGACAAAGGCTTTTAACTGGTCTTTAAAATCTTTGATGTTTGTTTGAATATCGCTAAGGTATTTTGCCATCGCTAAAGCGGTGGCTGCTTTCACAAACTCAGAGGGTTGAATGCTTACACTGCCAAATACATACCAGGCAGTTTGACCGGCAATGGTGCTTCCAAAAATAAACAAGCCCACTAGTGAAGCAATTGCCAAAAGATAAATAAGGCTTGAAAAACGCTCGTAGAATTTAGAGTCAATCCCCAAGATAAAAAGGATTAAAACAACACTTAAACCAATAAATACAAGTTGTTTGCTGTGTGGAAAATCAAAATTAAAAAACACATCAGTAGAGTCTGTAAGGGAGGCAGAATAAATATTGATCCACCCAATAATCACAATAGCTATAAATAAAAATATAGTGATCCAATCAAATTTACCTTTACGTACAGTGCTTTGCATTATTGATTGATTCTAAAGGGTTCACCACTCAATGGTTTTGCATATTCATTTTCAAGGCTATTAGACAAAATCCATTTTTCCATATCTTTACGGGTAATATCGCCACGCAGGTATTTTTCAATCATCAGGCCTGCAATTCTTCCTGCATAACGACCGCCCCAATAGCCGTTTTCTACAAACACTGCAATGGCAATTTGAGGATTGTCTTTGGGAGCAAAAGCCACAAATATAGAATGGTCTGTAAGTTGAACACGCTTTCCGTCAATGCGAGTAAAGTTTTCAGCAGTACCGGTTTTGCCACATATTTCTATGCCCGGTACTTGTAAAGCTGAAGCTGTTCCTTTGTTATAAACATCAAACATGCCTTCAATAATGGGATCAAAATGTGCCGAATCGATTGTTGTATAATTTTTTTTGGTAAATATGCTATCTTTTGTGGCATCGCCTTCTATGTCTTTGAGAATATGTGGTGTGATGTAATATCCTTTATTGGCGATGGTTGCTGTCATATTGGCAAGTTGAATGGGTGTGGTGATGATTTCACCTTGGCCAATTGAATTTGAAATAGTTGCAGCACTATACCACTTATAGGTGGGGTAGTTGTAAATTTTATTGTAATAATCTGAAGAAGGTACTTTTCCCGGCCTTCCAATGGGTAAATCATTACCTAAAAAACCACCAAGGCCAAAACTTTTAAGATGCTTTTCCCAAACATCCATTCCTTCTTGAGGAGTCTTATACTTATCGATAATCTTTCTGTAAACAGTCCCAAAATAGGCATTGCACGAATGATAGACTGCAGCGTGTAAATCAACCGGGCTTGAGTGGGCATGGCAGCCCATAAAGGCACCACGACCATAACTGAGTCCTCGGTTGCAATAAACGGTTTCATCAGTATCGATCACGTCCTCCTGCAAAGCCACAAGTCCGGTAATCATTTTAAAAGTAGAGCCGGGAGGATATTCTGCCAAGAGCCCCCTGTCATATAGTGGCTTTGCAATACTGTCATAATAAAGCCGGGTGTAATTCTTTGACCGATCTCTACCAATAAGTAAGGCAGGGTCATAACCGGGTGCTGTAATGAGAGCCAGAATTTCTCCGGTTTTAGGTTCGATGGCTACAATGCCTCCCCGTTTATTTTTCATCAATTCGGTTCCATAAGCCTGCAGGGTGGCGTCTATCGTAAGTCTTATATCTTTTCCCTGGATGGGAAGCGTATCATAAATCCCTCCCTTATAGGGTCCTATGTCTCTGTTGAAGCGGTCTTTTTGAATAAACATCACTCCTTTTTGACCTCTTAGAACGTCTTCATATTGTGCTTCAACACCGGTTTTACCAATGAGGTCACCCATTTGGTAATAGGGATTTTGATTGATGTCTCTTTGGTTTACTTCTGCTATAAAGCCCAATATATTTGCTGAATGATTCACTTGATAATCCCTGAGTGCTCTTTTCTGAATATAAAACCCCGGAAAACGGTACATACTTTCCTGAATGTGCGCATACTCCTCTTTTGTGAGTTGGGGTAAAATAACTGAAGGAAGTCTGGGTGAATACAGCCTGGCGCGTTGTAAAGAGGACTTTAATTGTTCTTTTGAGATGTTCAATAAATTACTAATGGCAGAAGTGTCTAGGTTTTTCACGTTAGAGGGAATTACCATTACATCATAAGAGGGCTGGTTAGAAACCATCAACTCTCCGTTTCTGTCAAAAATAAACCCACGTTGGGGGATGTCATATACTTTGTTTACGGCATTCAATTCAGAGCGAAGCTTCGATGAGTCGTCAAAAACCTGTAAATACAGTAGCCTTGCGGTAAAAACAATTCCGGTGAGAATAACTAATGCATAAATAAGAAGGGTTCTCATGATTTTTTAGTACTGAAAATAATCATCAATATTAGCGTTAACAGTATAGTAAAAATACTTGAAAATAACGCAGATTTTAAGATGAAAAGTGTGTGTTTCAGATTAAAAATCTCAAGAGTATAAAAAATCAAGTGATGAATTACCACCAGAGAAGAGATGTATGTGAGTCTTCCACTCATTGTGGTATGGTTAATTTTTATGGTGTTATATTCATAACTCACTCCAAATGAATATTTAAGAACAGCAGGTCGCACATAGGCCAAAACTAAACAGGATGCTGCATGAATGCCTCCGGTGTCATTAAAAAAATCCATGGTTAACCCCAGTAAAAACCCTAGCAATAAAAACAATTGCTGGTTGACTTTCACAGGATATAAAATAAGGAACAATAAATAAATAAAAGGGTTTATGTAGCCAAACAATAAAATGGAGTCAAAAATAAATACTTGAGCTAAAATCAAAACAACAAAGCGGGTGATATGTAGAACCAATGGATTATTCATTGACAGATCGATTTTCAAGTTCTTTTATCTCTTCTGCATTCTTGTTTTCGATAATATACACATTTTCTGTGCGGGTCATATCATTAAATAAAGCAACGTCAATAATATAGAAGTTTTCACTTTGATCAAAGGTGAAATCTTTTACAATACCTACAGGAATATTTTTTGGAAAAATGGTTGACCTTCCATCTGTTGTAATAGAATCTCCAATTGCGACAGGAGCTTGCCTGGAAATATCTATGAGCTGAAGCACATTGGCATCTTTTCCATTCCAGACCAATGAACCAAAATGCCCCGTTGATTTTAATTGTACGCTAATGCTTGAATTTGAATTGAGAATTGATAAAACGGTCGAATAATTACTGCTCACTTGGTCTGTGATACCCACAATACCATTGCTTGTAATAACAGCCATTCCCGGTTTTATTCCTTGTTTTTCGCCACCCTTTAGTGTGAGAAAGTTATTCGCTTTTGAAAAATTATTATTGATAACCTCTGCAGGTCGATACACAAATCCTAATTCAAGTAGTGCCGTATCTGAAATCGCAATCTGTTCTTTTTCTGAAAGTTGCAAAATGTTTTTGAGTTGGCTGTTTTCTTTTAAAAGCAACTCGTTTTCTTTTCGTAAACCAAAATAAGTAGTAATATCGCTTTTTATGGAGTAAACAGACCCGGTAATTGCATTGGCTGAATGGACAAACTTACTTTTGTGGTATGAGTGCGATTGAATGGTAAGACCAAGTGAAATGGCAAGCAAAAACAAAAACAACAGAATATTTTTATTGTTTAAAAAAAAATTAATAATCTGTTGCATAATAAAGAATCCTAAAAAATATAAACTATTCCGATCTAAGAGCCCGATTTGATTTTACTTTTTCAATTTCCGATAAGTTAGCCTGAATTATTTAATTAAAATGCTTCGGTAGCGGTTTAAGTTTTTCAGGCAAATTCCGGTTCCTCTCACCACTGCTCTCAAGGGGTCTTCAGCGATGTAAACAGGTAAATCGGTTTTTTGAGATAAGCGTTTATCGAGACCTCTCAACATAGAGCCTCCTCCAGCAAGATAGATTCCGGTATTGTAAATATCTGCGGCAAGCTCGGGAGGGGTTTGTGAAAGCGTTTCCATTACAGCATCTTCAATCCTAAGTATAGATTTGTCGAGTGCTTTGGCGATTTCACGATATGAGGTTTGCACTTGTTTGGGTTTTCCTGTAAGCAAATCACGTCCTTGAACAGACATTTCTTCGGGTGGGTTTTCAAGGTCTTCGGTAGCAGCACCTATCTGGATTTTTATTTTTTCAGCTGTGCGTTCACCCACATACAGGTTGTGCTGGGTGCGCATAAAGTAAACAATATCATTGGTAAACACGTCACCGGCAATTTTCACCGATTTGTCACAAACAATTCCGCCCAAGGCAATCACAGCTATTTCTGTGGTTCCACCTCCTATATCGACCACCATATTTCCTTTGGGTTGCATAATATCAATCCCAATACCAATTGCCGCAGCCATTGGTTCATGAATAAGATAGACTTCTTTTCCGTTAACGCGTTCTGCACTTTCTTTTACTGCTCGCATTTCCACTTCAGTAATCCCGCTGGGAATACAAATAACCATGCGTAAAGAGGGCGTAAACCATTTTTTCTTCAAAGCCGGTATGTCTTTGATGAACATATTGATCATTTTTTCACTGGCATCAAAATCGGCTATAACTCCGTCTTTTAGCGGGCGAATGGTCTTAATATTCTCATGGGTTTTTCCTTGCATCATGGCAGCTTCTTTACCAACAGCAATGATTTTGCCCGAGATCCTGTCACGCGCAACAATTGACGGGCTGTCCACCACAACTTTATCGTTATGAATAATCAGTGTATTTGCGGTTCCAAGGTCAATGGCAATTTCCTCGGTCAAGAAGTCAAAAAATCCCATAGTGTGTTAGTTATTCAAAATTAGTCTTAAGCTCGAGTTTGTGATGTACACAAATGTAAAAAAATTAATGTTTAAAATGACGTGTTCCCGTAAATACCATTGCCATTTGATGTTCATTGCAATAATCGATGCTCAGTTGATCTTTAATTGAGCCACCCGGTTGAATTACAGCGGTTATTCCCGCGTTATCTGCAATCTCAACACAATCGGGAAATGGAAAAAATGCATCACTCGCCATCACAGCTCCTTTTAAATCAAATCCAAAAGAAGTCGCTTTGTCTATGGCTTGTCTCAGAGCGTCCACTCTGGAGGTTTGCCCGGTTCCAGAAGCACACAATTGTTTATTTTTAGCTAAAACAATGGTGTTTGATTTGGTATGCTTACAAACCTTTGAAGCAAAGATTAAGTCTTCTAACTCTTTGTTTGTAGGTTTATTGTTTGTAGCATAAGAAATATCAGACAAACTATCGGTTCTTAAATCTTTCTCTTGCACTAAAACACCATTTAAAGAGGTTCTCACAAGATTTTTTGGTAATTTCACTTGTTTTTGAACAAGGAGTATTCGGTTCTTTTTTTCTTTTAAAATGGCTTGCGCTTCAAGCGTAAAAATAGGAGCAATGACCACTTCGCAGAACAATTTGTTGATTTCAGTGGCAGAAGCTTTGTCAATTTCTGAATTGCAGATTAGTATTCCACCAAATGCTGAAACCGGATCGCCTGCCAGAGCGGCATTGTAGGCTTCTAAAACAGTATCTCTTTGTGCAATTCCGCAGGCATTGTTGTGTTTTAAAATTGCAAAAGTGGGTTTTTCATTTTGGAATTCACCCATCAAATTCACGGCGGCATCTACATCGAGCAGGTTGTTGTATGAAAGCTCCTTGCCGTGCAGTTTGTCAAACATCGCATCAAAATCACCAAAGAAATAGCCTTTTTGATGGGGGTTTTCGCCATAACGCAACTCGTTTCCTTTGTTGTAACTCACTTTGAACGAGGGCAACTTTTCTGAAGTGTTGAAATAGTTAAATATGGCTGTGTCATAATGTGAAGAGACATTGAATGCCTTAGCGGCAAAACGCTTTCTGTCTGCCAGAGAAGTTTGGCCTTCTTTCGCGTTAAGCAACTCCAAAAACTCAGCATAATCATCCACAGAGGAAACACAAAGTGTGTCGGCAAAATTTTTGGCGGCAGCTCTAATAAGCGAAATCCCGCCAATATCTATTTTTTCAATAATATCTTGTTCACTGGCACCCGAAGCGACCGTTTTTTCAAAAGGATACAAGTCAACAATAACTATGTCAATTTGTGGAATTTGAAATTGAGCCATTTCGGCCACATCTCCATCGTGATTTTGCCTGTTTAAAATACCTCCAAAAACTTTGGGGTGAAGTGTTTTAACCCTTCCGCCCAAGATGGAGGGGTAAGAGGTTACTTCTTCAATGGGAATGACGGGTATGTTCAGGTCTTTGATGAATTTTTCTGTACCCCCTGTAGAATAAAGGGTCACTCCCAGTTTGTTTAACTTTTGTACAATGGGTTCTAAACCCTCTTTACTAAATACTGAAATTAATGCTGAAGTGGCCTTTTTTAAATCGTTCATTGTGGTTTTTTGTTAAAGTGCAAAAGTAGTTATTTAGATAGAAAAATCTTGAGTAAATGATTGTATATTTACAAAATAATGTAACAATTTTAAGGGATTTACGTCCTATTTGAAATATTTAAAAAATAAGACACTTATTATTTTATGGTTATTTACCTTAGATTACTTAAAGAGAGTTTTACATTTGCTATTAATGCATTGGTTAATAATAAGTTGCGCACCTTTTTGTCCTTGTTGGGTGTGACCATTGGAATTTTTTCTATCATCGGTATCCTTGCAGCAGTTGATTCTCTTAAAAAAGAAATTGAAGGTAGCATAAGTGGTTTGGATAACAGCACTTTGATTGTTGCTAGGTATTCTTTTGGGCCTACCACGGTTCCCCGCTGGCGACGCGAGCAATTTCCCGATGTAAAATATGAAGAATATCAATTTTTGTCTCGAAATTTAGAAGATGCAGAAGCGGTTACTTATGGAATGAATGTTCCCCCGGAAACCATTCGGTTTGGAGATAAAACAGTCGCCAATGTACAAATAGGGGCTATTACTCACGAATATTATCAAATAGAATCGCTGCAATTGGCAAAAGGGCGTTTTTATAATGAGTCTGAATCAAACAGTGGGGCTCCCGTTGTTGTTTTGGGTGATGAAATTGCAAATAGCCTCTTTGGAAATTTAGATCCCATTGGTCAAACGGTAAGGATGTATGGTAGAAAATTTGCCGTCATTGGTGTTTTACAAAAAGAAGGCGCCGGTTTGTTTGGAAACTCTAAGGACGGAAGTATTTTTTTTCCGGTAAATGTAGCTCGACGCATTTATGGCGACAACAATCGTGGTTCATTTCCGCAAATTGTCATTAAACCAAAAAAGGGTGTTGATCAGGCAGAATTTATTGCAATGGTCAAACAGCGTTTAAGATCAGCACGGGGGCTAAAACCCGACGATATAGATAGTTTTTTTATTAATGAACTCAAAGGGTTTTCAGACTTGATAGATAACCTCACAGGTCAACTCAATTTTATGGGACTACTCATTAGTGGATTTTCTTTATTAGTGGGTGGCTTTGGTATTGCCAATATTATGTTTGTGTCTGTTAAGGAACGCACCAATCTCATTGGGATACAAAAGTCACTTGGAGCAAAAAACAAATTTATTCTCTTGCAATTTTTATTTGAAGCCACTATTCTCGCTATTGTTGGCGGATTGGTTGGTTTATTTTTTGTATGGATTGCCTCTATTTTTGCCTCTATGTTAACAGGGGATTTTCAGTTTGTAGTTTCTTTAAAAAACTTAGCGATTGGCACCATTGTTTCTGCCTGTATTGGGTTGATTTCCGGAATTATCCCGGCCATTTCAGCATCCAGACTCGATCCTGTTGAGGCAATTAGAACGGGAATGTAGAATAGTATTGAGAGGTGAGAGGGTAGAGGTTAGTTTGGAAAAGCACCAATTTTCAAGTACCAAATTCCAATCAGCAACAATTTTCTTGTGAAACTTATTTTTAATTGACCTGTAGATTTGCTTAGTGAATCTTAGTGGCTTGGTGCCTTTGTGGCTAAAAACGAAGTAGATAGAAAATTAGTTGTTTGTTTTTTTTGCATTTTTTCTGAACACTGCAACTGCTAACTGACCACTATAAAATTTTTGCCACCTCTGCATTCACCCATTCCAAAAAACGTTCATCTTCTTCAGTAAATGGGTCAATGGTATTGGAGTCAATGTCAATTTGTCCAATGTTTTTCCCGTCTTTAAAAAGCGGAATTACAATTTCTGATTTAACAGTGATACTGCACGCAATGTAATTGTCCTGAGCTTTGACATCAGGAACCACAAAGTTTTGATTGGATTCGGCTACTTGTCCGCATATGCCTTTCCCGAAAGGGATCACAGTATGGTCTGTAGGCTCACCCGCAAAGGCTTTTAAATGTAATGTTCGCTCCGCTTCATTGGCAAAATAAAAGCCCACCCAGTCATAGTAATCGATATGTTCCTGAAGAAGTTCACATACCATGGTCAGTTTTTCTTCTGAATTTAAGCTGTCATTGCTTAATATTTTTGAAACTTCGGGCTTTAACTGGTTCAATGTCATAGTCAAAATGTTTTTCGCAAAAGTATTTAAAATCTGAATAATGTTTCATTTGGGATTGGTATTTTTTTGTTAAACTTGATTGGGTGCCAGACCTGTCAGGTTTTTACCTGCCCGTCCGCAGGCGGGAAACCTGACAGGTCTTTAGAATTGAAAATTTAGTTGTACGTCCCCTTTTATCTCACCTGAAGAATGGTTATTTTTATGACCTAAAATTAGCATATAACAAAGTTTAATATTGTTGGATTTTCCTCAATTTTTTGCCCCAACCCTAAAGGGTGAAATCGAGGAAAATCAAACTCCCTTTAGGCAAGTGGAAAAGCTGATTTTCCGGCTAATTTAAGCTACAGCAAATTTTGTTATGCACATTAACTAAAAAATCAGAATCAATGCTTTGCATTCACCACCACAGTACAGACCCCCATTTTAACATCGCCACAGACGAGTATATCTTTAAACACATTGATGAGGACTGCTTTATGTTGTGGCAAAATGACAATGCCATCATCGTGGGGAAACACCAAAACACCCTGGCCGAAATCAATCTCGACTATGTGAAGGAAAAAGACATTAAAGTGGTGCGACGGCTTTCAGGTGGAGGTGCTGTCTATCACGATATGGGCAATCTCAACTTTACCTTTACCCGCACGAGTGACAATGAAGATATGGTGGATTTTAGGCGCTATACAAAACCCATTTTGGAAGTGCTTCAGGGATTGGGCATCAATGCCCAATTTGAAGGCCGCAATGACCTTACCATTGAAGGGAAAAAGTTTTCGGGTAATGCCGAACATGTATTTAAAAATAAAGTGATGCATCACGGCACTTTGTTGTTTTCTTCAGAAATGAAGGATGTGTCCGGTGCTTTAAAAATCAATCCCTTAAAATATCAAGGTCGTGGAACAAAATCTGTTCCCAAAAGAGTTACAAACATTAGCAATCACTTGAAAGAGCCACTTTCGTTGGAAGCGTTTACTGAAAGAATCATGCAGCACATCCTCACCACGTTTCCCGATGCAAAGCTTTATGAGTTCACTGAAACTGATCTGGAAGCCATTCAAAAGATACGTGATGAAAAATATGCTACCTGGGAATGGAATTTTGGACGTTCACCCGAATACAATTTTAAACAGGGAATGCGCTCAGAAGGTGGTGTGATTGAAGTGCATCTGGATGTAGAAAAGGGAATCATCAAAAAAGCCCAAATCACAGGCGATTTTTTTCATATTAGAGACATTGCTCCCATTGAGGAGGCATTGATCAATTTACCACACGAGGAAGCAGCGATAAAGAAAGCACTGAGTCAGTTTGATTTTAAGGAGTATTTTAAAGATATTACTACAGAGGAGTTGTTGAGCATCATGTTCTAGGTTTTTATCAGTGTTTTTCTGCGTAATCTGCTGGCTACCTTTTTCTCCCGCAGAATACGCAGATGGACGCAGAATGCTTATCATTTTTTTTACCTAGAATTGGTTATTTTATTTTAAAACCATCTCTTTTCTCTATTTTTGCTTAAAACCAAAACGCAATTATTGAAAGCACTTTTTCTAAAATACAAAACAGTCATTCGGTTTTTAGTTCTTTTTTTGGGAACTTATTTGGTGTTGAGCTTGTTGTATAACGCGTATTTGCATTTTGGAAAATCTGAAATCTGGTATCCCGACCCCATAACACACTTGGTGGCCAAACAAACTTCGATACTAACATCAGCGTTTGGATACAATGCTGAGATTATTCCCCACGAAAGTGAAGCATCGATGAAGTTATTGGTAAATGAAAAATATCTGGCTCGCATCGTTGAAGGTTGTAACGCGCTGAGTGTTATCGCTCTTTTTGCTGCCTTTATCGTGGCTTTTCATCAAAAGTGGAAACCCACTTTGCTCTATATTTTTGTAGGAGCTGTATTGATTTATTGTGCTAATCTCTTTCGCATTGTGCTTTTGGCTATTGCTTTGTATGAATATCCACAGTATGAGGAAATTCTGCACGGTGTGGTCTTTCCTGCCATAATTTATGGCATGGTGTTTCTGCTATGGGTGCTATGGGTGCGCCGCATTCCCACAAATCTACTACAAGATGAACAGGCTCATTAAAATAAGCGGTATTGTTGTTTTGTTTGGATTACTTGCCCTTGTGCGAATGTTTGAAGCCGATTTGTTTTATGACCCGCTACTTTCTTTTTTTAAACAAGACTATCTCTATGGCAAGGTGCCCGAAGTTACATTTGGAAAACTCATGCTGCACACCGCTCTTCGGTTTTGGATAAATACACTGATTTCGCTGGCAATTCTCTATGTGGCTTTCCGGGATAAGGACGTGATAAAATTTTCTTTAATACTGTATGCCTTGGCTTTTATCATTTTGTTTTCCTGGATGGCCTGGCTGGTTGCAAATGCATCGCCTGAAAGCAATTATAACCTGCTTTTTTATGTGCGCCGTTTCTTGATTCAACCGTTATTTGTGTTGTTGTTGCTGCCGGCTTTTTACTATGCAAAAAAAAAGAACTAATATAACTTTAAGCAAATCTTAAGTTTGTCAACTAAAATTTATCATACCTTACTAATAAATTTGCACTATGAATATTTTAATTGTTGAAGACGAGCCGGGTATTTATAATTTTTTAAAACAAGGGCTTGAAGAAGAGTCTTTTCAAGTAAAGATAGCAGAAGATGGTAAAAAGGGGTTGACTATGGCACTCACAGGCGATTTTGATTTATTGCTTCTGGATTGGATGGTTCCCGGTTTGAGTGGTATCGAAATTTGCCGCACCTTCAGAAAAGAATACAAAGACACCCCCATTATTTTTTTAACTGCAAAAGATACCCTCGAAGAAACCGTTTTTGCATTACAAGCCGGAGCCAATGATTACATCAAAAAACCGTTTCACTTTGAAGAGCTGCTGGAGCGTATTAAAGTACAACTTAGATCAAAATCGGGAGAACACGATACTTTTTCACTGGGGCCAATTGTTTTAAACACAACCACTCATCAAGTTTTTAAAAATGAAAAAGAAATTGCACTCACCCCCAAAGAGTTTGATTTGCTCCATTACCTGATAAAAAATAAAGAAAAAGTGTGTAAACGCACCCGAATTATTGAGCAAGTATGGGACATCCATTTTAGCTATAACACTTCTGTTATTGATGTTTACATAAATTCGTTGAGAAAAAAACTCGAACTCACAGACCAAGAATACTACATACAAACCATTAGAGGCATTGGGTATGTTGCCAAAGAACTATGAGGACAAACTACAAAAATAGAATTGCTTTACGTTTTATGTTGGCTACCGCTGTAATTAAGGTTGCCTCTTTTGTTGCAATTTACCTTTTAGTCAAACAAACAGTTTATCAAAATTTAGATCGGGATTTAACACTGGAAGCTTTAAAACACTCTAATGAAATTAGCATTAACGATAACAAAATCACATTCAAAAATAAGAGAGAGTGGGAGGAGATAGAACATCAGGAAGTTCAAGTAAACCCTGTTTTTATTCAAATTTTTGATGAACAAGGCAATGTGTTGGACAAATCACCTAATCTTAAAAACTTAAGTCTTAATTACAATCCATTTATTGTTTTTGGGGGGCATTTTAACGATACTTTTCAGCAAATAGCTATAAGACAGGTTCAACTACCCATCGAAAAGAATGGTAAAATAAAAGGCTATTTGGTGGCTGCTATTTCTATGGAAGGAGCGAATGCAACCTTGGCTAAATTATTTCAAGTATTGATTATTTCTTTTTTAATTGTAGTGCTTGTGCTTTACTTTACTTCAAGATATTTAGCAGAGCGCAGTATTTTGCCGGTGAAGATTATTTCAAAAACTGTAAAAAAAATAACAAGAACAAACTTAAAAGAACGCATAGAATTACCCACTCACAAAGATGAATTGTATGAACTCACTACAGAAATTAACGGGCTTTTAAATCGCATCGAAAAGACACTGGAAAGAGAAAAGCAATTCACTTCAGATGCATCTCATGAGCTTAGAACTCCGCTTGCCTCATTAAAAGGAACTTTGGAGGTGCTCCTGCGTAAACCAAGAACACCCCAGGAATATCAAGAAAAAATCAACTTCTCTCTTCAAGAAGTAAATAATATGAGTGAAACACTTGATCAATTGCTTGAACTGGCTCGTTTGGAAACTCACCAAACTCAACAGGGCAATCATCTTGTTTCACTAGAAGTTTTGGTGGATGAGTTAATTTCAAAACACAAACAAAATATCAAAGACAAAGAGCTAGAAATTGAAACTAGGTTTTTAACTAAAGAATTGACTGAAATTTCAAGGTCTGCCGGTTTTTTGATATTGGATAATATATTGAGCAACGCCATAAAATATTCGAAGCAAAAAGGAAAAATTACAATTACAGTCTCAAAGATGGGTTTAAAAACCAAAATAACCATCAAAGACGAAGGTATAGGCATTGCAGCAAAAGATTTAGAAAAGATTTTCACTCCTTTTTACCGATCAGACTCACTCAATCACCCCCACATTAAGGGTAATGGTCTAGGACTTGCCGTTTCAAAAAAAGCAATCGAAGCCTTAAAGGGAAAGCTTGAAATTGAAAGTAAACTCAACTTGGGAACAACCGTTCATATTAAATTTTAAGCGTTTTTTAAGATTCATTTAAGCCTGTTTTGAGATAGCACAACTACATTTGACCATCAAAAGGGGATTGACATTTAATAAATTAATGGTATTTATATTCAATGCGTCCTTAACACTTTGTCCCATTAAAAACTCGAGAAGATTAAAATTGGTTTTGATCAAAATGTAACTAAACAAGATGACTAGTAAAACATATTCCGGGCTTTATCGAATTTTCCATTGGGCAATGGCAATGATGTTTCTTTTACTATTAATTACAATAATTCTAAGATTAACTTGGATGAATAAAAACAATATTGCCGATATAATTGCACTTTATCTTTCAAACACAGACCAATCATTGTCTCAAGAGCAGCTTATTGTTTTGGCAAAACAAATTAGAGAACCCATGTGGCAATGGCATGTCTATATTGGATATGCTTTGACAGCTTTATTTGCCTTGCGTTTTTCTATTCCACTGTTTGGTAAATTAAAATTTCAGAACCCTTTAACTAAAGAGCAATCTATCAAAGAAAAATTTCAAAAGTGGACTTACATTGTTTTTTACTTATGTGTCATTGTTTCTTTAATCACCGGGCTTATTATCGAATTGGGACCTAAAGATTTGAAAAAGTCTATGGAGGCCATTCACGTGTTGTCGATTTATTATTTAGTTCCTTTTATTGTCATTCATATAGCCGGTGTTTTAATCGCTGAATTTACATCTCAAAAAGGAATCATTTCAAGAATAGTGAGTGGTATAAAGAATTAAACTTTAAACCAAATGAAAGCAATTAATGTTTTATCCTGGTGTATGACAAAAATAAATCATTGAAAATATTTATTAAAACAAGGATAGAGAGTATTTTTTTTGTGCTAAAAGGAATATATCTGCTTATTAAAACAGAAGACTCCATTAAAGCGCAAACTATTATTTTATTCATTTTTACATTGTTGGGTATTTATGTAAACCTCACAATAGAAGACTGGAAATGGCAATTGTTTTGTTTTGCTTTGATTTTTACTGCCGAGGGCCTCAATACGGCTATAGAAAAAATTTGTGATTTTGTACATCCAAATTATCACCACAAAATAGGTTTTATAAAGGATATTTCAGCTGGAGCTGTAGGTTTTGCAGTATTGTTTGGTTTAATAATTAGTGTTCTAATCTATTCAAAATATGTTTCGTTTTAAGAAGTTTATCAACAACAGGTTTAATCTTTATTTTGCGTATTTATTAGCATACCTGATTATTTCTTTTGTTGTAAGAGTTATTTTAAATGTTTTAAGCATTTCAAACATAGATTTTAGTGCTTTTCAACTTTTGAAAATCTATGCTTATGGTTTCTATTTTGATTTATTCGTTGCTCTGGCATTTAGTACAGTTTACTTATTGTACCTCATACTTTTTCCAAAAAAATGGATAGGCACCTTTGTTGATAAAATTTTTACTTATTTCATCTTTACAATCCTATTGTTTATAACCCTTTTTTCTTTTTTTGGTGAATTTCCCTTTTGGGAAGAATTCAATGTTAGATATAACTTTATTGCGGTCGATTATTTGATCTATACTTATGAAGTCATTGAAAACATTAATCAATCTTACCCCATACCACTCATAATTGCTCTTTTGCTGGTATCTATTGGCTTGTTGTTTTTTGTATTTACAAAACTATCTGTTTTTAAAACTTCTTTTGAGCATACATCCCCTTCTTCCTCCCGACTTAAAATTGGGTTTCCGTTACTTGTACTAACTTTTTTGTTGGGTTACTTTTCTGAAAATAAACAAGCAGAATACAGTTCAAACACCTATGTAAATGAATTGAGTAAAAATGGTGTTTTTTCATTTTTTGCTGCTTACAGAGCTAATGAATTGGACTATGATTTATTTTATAAAAATTTAGAACAAAAAGAGGCCTATAGTCTTATAAGGGAAGAGCTAAGATTAAACAATACTTTAGATAGTAATTCTGATTTTGCAATCACAAGAATTATTCACTCAGATTCTTCAGAATTGAGACCCAATATTGTTTTAATTACAATTGAAAGCTTTAGCGCAAGTTTTCTGGAGACTTTTGGCAACACTCAAAAATTAACACCCAATTTTGAAAATTTAGCCAAAGAGAGCCTCTTTTTTACTAATATGTATGCTACGGGAACACGCACTGTTAGAGGAATGGAAGCACTCACACTTAGTGTCCCTCCAACCCCCGGAAATAGCATAATAAGAAGACCAAACAATGACAATCTTTTTTCAATAGCCACTATTTTAAGAGAAAAAAATTATGACCTTAAATTTATTTATGGCGGCGATGGCTATTTTGACAACATGAATAGTTTTTTTGGCGGGCAGGGTTTTGATATTGTTGATAGAAATCGCGGAAACCCCTTGTTTGATAATATTAATACAAAAAGATACACTATACCCGATCAGGAAGTGAGTTTTGAAAATGCCTGGGGAATCTGTGATGAAGATTTATACAACCAAGCCATAAAATATGCCAACACATTATTCAATGAAAACAAACCATTTTTTCAATTTATAATGACAACTTCAAATCACAGACCCTATACCTTTCCTGAAAATAAAATAGATTTACCTCAGGGCAAAAGAGAAGGAGCTGTAAAATATACAGACTTTGCTTTAGGAAATTACATCGAAAAAGCAAAAAAACAACCTTGGTTTAAAAATACTGTATTTGTTGTAGTGGCAGACCACTGTGCAAATAGTGCCGGAAAATGGGAAATTAACATCGAAAAGCATCACATCCCTGCAATTATTTATAACCTTTCGCCAAAAATGCAAGTGGACAAGCTTTGTTCTCAAATAGATTTAATGCCCACTTTGTTTTCTATCCTAAACTGGAATTACAAAACAAACTTTTATGGAAATGATGTTTTAGAATTTAAAAACACAGACGAAAGGGCTTTAATAGCAAACTATAGAACATTAGGACTGCTTAAAAACAATATTTTTACCCAGCTCACAAATAGAAAAACAGCAGAGCAATTTAGTTGGGATCCGGAAAATAAAAAAATGCTTGAAATCAAAAATAAAAATAAGAATTTAGAAAATATAACCATTAGCTATTATCAAACGTCTAGTGAACGATTTAAAACAAAAATGATGAAAGAACAAAAGCAGCTCTAGCATTAAAACGAAAACCCTGAAATTGAAAGTAAACTCAACTGGCGGCAATCGTTCCTATTATATTTTAAGCGATTATTAAGAATTCTCTAAGACAAGCATAAGGTTGTGCAATTAGATTTGTAAAGGTTTAATCAACATCTAATTTACAATGATAAATGAGGCACATCTTCACCTGCTGCTTAATCATATTCCCATAGTGGGTCTTTTTATAAGTTTTTTGGTCCTCATAGTAGGGTTTATTCTAAAAAATCAAACCATAAAAAGAACAGCTCTGGCTTTGGTGATATTTAGTTCTTTAGCTTCGATACCTGCTTTTTATTCGGGCGAAAATGCCGAAGATGTGATAGAAAACTTGCCATCAACAAGCGAAACGCTCCTCCATAATCATGAACAAAGCGCAAAATTATTTTTTAAAATAATGCTGATAACAGGAGGGTTGGCATTAATTGTCTTAGTTGTAGATTTAACAGATAAAATATGGTCAAAACCACTTTACTTGCCACTTATTATAGGCATGGTCTTTTGTATCTACCTCGCTAAAGATGCAGGGACAAGCGGCGGGGAAATCAGACATCCCGAGATTTCAAATAGTCAGAAAATAATTTACTTTAAAACAGAACAAATTAGTAAACATAACGACGATTAGAAATTTTACTTCCAAACTATTGTAAGTGTTATACAATCTTATTGTCTAAAAGCAAAGTTGACATCACATTATCAAACAATTCTCATTCTATTAAAAAAAACTTAGTCAATGAAAACACTCTATATCATAACAATTTTATTTTTTGGATTATTAAGTCCCATCGCAAAGGCTCAGGATTGGCTCACAGATTTTTCGGTTGCTAAAGAGCAAGCCGTTTTTAAACAACGTCCCATTTTACTGGTTTTTCAGGGTTCAGACTGGTGTGCCCCTTGCATGAAATTAGAAAAAGAAATATGGAGCACAGAAGAATTTAAAAAATATGCCAAAGATCATTATGTGCTTCTTAAAGCAGATTTTCCCAAAAGAAAACAAAACACTTTGAGCAAAGAACAACAAGAACACAACTCCCAACTCGCCGAAAATTATAACAAAAACGGCTATTTTCCTTATGTGGCCGTTCTTGATGAAAAAGGAAAAAAAATTGGAGCAACGGGCTATAAAAAGCGAACTCCTAAAGAGTTTATACAACACATCAATTCGTTTTTAAATAAATAATAAATTTTCTCAATTTGAAAATTCAAACAGTATCCCTCACAATATTTCTTGCAGCAGTTTCCTTACTTCAAGCGCAGCAACCCTATAAACGCATCCTTAAATTAATGGGAAGCCGTTTTGAAATTACTGTTGTGGCAAATGATTCCCTACAGGCAAATCAACATATAGATATAGCCGTCAAAGAAATTGCAAGAATTGAAACCTTAATTTCCTCTTGGGATCCCAATTCTCAAACATCAGAGATTAATAGAAATGCCGGCATCAAGCCTGTGAAAGTAGATCAAGAACTTTTTGAGCTCATCGAGAGAGCAATTGGTATTTCAAAACTCACAGATGGGGCTTTTGATATTTCTTATGCCTCGATGGATAATATATGGAAGTTTGACGGCTCTATGACACAAATGCCCACAGAAGAAGAAATAAAAAATTCAGTCAAAAAAGTAGGATATCAAAACATTGAATTAGACAAAACCAAGAATACAGTTTTTTTGAAAAATAAAGGTATGAAAATAGGCTTTGGAGCCATAGGAAAAGGCTATGCAGCAGATAAAGCTAAAAACCTATTGATAAAAGAAAATGTACCTGCCGGAATCATAAACGCTTCAGGTGATATGAATACCTGGGGTAAACAAACCAACGGTGAACCTTGGAAAGTAGCCATTATAAACCCTTTTGATAAATCTAAAGCTTTTGGAATGTTGCCCATTTTAAACGGAGCTGTTGTAACCTCTGGTAACTATGAGAAATTTGTCACTTTCAATGGCAAAAGGTATGCTCACATTATAGACCCCAGAACAGGCTATCCAACTACAGGAATTCTTAGCGTTACAGTCTTTGCTCCCAAAGCTGAGCTTGCAGATGCACTGGCTACAGCCGTTTTTGTATTGGGAAAAGAAGTAGGTTTAGACCGAATAAACCAATTGCCGAATGTAGAATGTATTATCGTTGACGAAAAAGGTAACCTGCTAAAATCAAATAATATTAAAATTGAAACCAAATGATAAAAAAAACAATTATAGCATTTAGCGCACTCTGGATTTTTACTTCATGTGTCGCCGTAAAAGAATATGAAAAAGTACAAATCAACGACCCCGATATGGCTCTTTCAGAAAAATTATCAGATAGAAATATTACTACTTTTCATTCTTACCGTGAAGCTGCTGTTGGAGCAAATGGAGGAAAAACAGGAGGTGGTTGTGGATGTAATTAACTTTAAATTTTAAATTTTGAATAGACTTGGCATTTTAATTTTTGTACTCTTAAGTGCAATACAAAACTCCCAATCACAAGATACCCTTGGGTATAAAACTAGAGTGCTTGAAAGTGTTGAGGTTGATTTTCTCAGCAGTTACTACTCTCAAGATGGTGATAATGCGGCCGTTAGTGGAGGAATAGGTAATGAAAACCTCACAGACTTTACTTCTTCTTTTGTAATTGCAATCCCATTAAATGAAGATGATGTCCTCACTATTGATGCAGGGATATCTGCTTACACTTCGGCATCAAGCAGCAACGTAAATCCTTTTGACAGCAACAAACCCGCAGACCCTTTTGTGGCGAGTAGCGGAGAGTCAAGCAGTGATCTTTGGGCAAACTTAACCGGTGTTTACAAACACTCCTCTGAAGATAGAAATACGATATGGACGGCCAAAGCCTCTTTTTCTAATGAATATGACTATTCCTCAATTGGCTTTGGTGGAAGTATTACCAAGCTTTTTAACGAAAAAAACACAGAGGTAAGCCTAAGCGCAAACGCTTATTTTGATACCTGGAAATTAATCTACCCCATCGAATTGAGAACTCCCGGAAATGATGACGACGATTTTAACATCAATGATTTTGAAATTACAGGCAATCAAAATTACAACCCCGGTTTTACCCCCTTTAATGACAAAACACGTAATTCCTATTCTGCAGGAATCGCCTTCTCACAGATCCTTTCCAAAAAACTCCAAATAGCACTTTTAGTTGATATAGTAAGTCAGGAGGGACTCCTTTCAACACCCTATCAAAGGGTTTATTTTGCCGATGTTGACGATTCTTTTATTGAAAACTTCCATCTGGCAGACGACGTGGAACGTCTACCCAACACACGTATCAAAATTGCCGCCGGCGGAAGACTTAATTATTATATTAACGAAACTTTTGTTTTGCGAACGTTCTACCGCTACTATTCAGACGATTGGGGAATCAGTTCGCATACCGCAAGTATAGAACTACCCATCAAGATCGGAAACAAGTTTACACTCTACCCTTCTTATAGATATTATACCCAGACACAAGCAGATTACTTTGCCCCCTATAACACCCACTTGTCAACACGTGAATTCTACACCTCAGATTATGACCTCTCTGGTTATGATTCTAATCAGTTTGGATTTGGAATTACTTACACAGATGTTTTTACCAAATCACACATTTATAAATTTGGCTTAAAAAGCATCGACCTTAAATTTTATCAATACGACAGAGATTCCAATTTTTCTTCCTTTATGGTTTTATCAGGGTTTAAATTTATAATGGATTGATAGTTTTAGAATATAAATTATATCCTGATTATTAAAAAAAGTTTGGATGTCAATTAGTTAAGCTTTTTCTAAAAAACACAACCAATCAAAAAAATTCCTATCTTTGTATGTTATGAAACATGTTTTTCAGAAAATAGTAAGTCCACTTATGGCGCTTTTAGTGCTGTTCTCCACGATGTCTTTTACCGTGGATATGCACTACTGTGGTGGCCAGTTGGTCGATAAAGCCATTTTTTCTGAAGTCAAAACTTGTGGTATGGAAAAAAATCCAGACCACAACACGGCTGCTAACGAAATTAAAAAAAGTAGCTGTTGCAAAGATGTCTCCATCACAGTTGATGGCCAGGAAGAATTAAAAATTTCATTTGAAAAACACCAATTGCAAACACTTCAGTTTGCTGTGCTTTTCAGCTATTCTTATTTAAGCCTTTTTGAGCCGCTTTCTGAAAAACACATTCCTTTTGATCACTACTCGCCGCCCAGGCTTGTAGAAGACCTTCATATTCTTAACGAAACATACTTAATCTGATTTTTACATTTTAGAAACTTCCAAAGGAAGTTAATGGTGTGCTAATTTTTCAGCATACAACTGCATTTTTCTAAAATTTTAAATCACTTTTTATGTTTTCAAAACTCATAAAATACTTTTTATACAACAGGCTGGTTACAACAATTTTGTTGTTGTTTTTCATTGGCTGGGGTATCGTCACCGCACCATTTGATTGGAATACAGGCTTTCTTCCCAGTGACCCTGTAGCTGTTGACGCCATTCCCGATATAGGCGAAAACCAGCAAATTGTGTTTACCGAATGGCCGGGTCGTTCTCCTCAGGATATTGAAGATCAGATTACCTATCCGCTCACGTCGTCCTTGCTGGGAATTTCAGGGGTGAAATCCATTAGAAGCACCTCGATGTTTGGTTTTTCAAGCATTTACGTCATCTTTGAAGAAGGGGTGGAGTTTTACTGGTCCCGCAGTCGTGTGCTTGAAAAGCTGAGTTCGCTTCCTGCCGGTTTGTTGCCTGCCGATGCGCAACCTACTTTGGGTCCTGATGCTACTGCATTAGGTCAGGTGTTTTGGTACACCCTCGAAGGCCGTGATAAAGAAGGCAACGTTACCGGTGGCTGGGATTTGCACGAAATAAGAAAAGTTCAGGATTACTATGTAAAACTGGGTCTAAGTGCTGCCGAAGGGGTTTCTGAAGTTGCTTCTATTGGCGGCTTTGTGCAGGAATACCAAATTGATGTCAATCCAGATGCCCTCAAGGCTTACAACATCGGCATCGACAAGGTGATGATGGCCGTAAAAAATTCCAACCGCGATGCCGGCGCCAAAACGCTTGAAGTCAATAAAGTGGAATATCTGGTTCGCGGCTTGGGGTACATAAAATCTATTGAGGATATTCAAAATACAGTAGTAACCCAAACCAACAATATCCCGGTGCTAATAAAAGACATCGGAACGGTTTCTCTGGGTCCTGCAGAACGCCGTGGCGTGCTCGACAAAGGTGGCGCCGAGGTCGTGGGCGGCGTGGTTGTGGCGCGTTATGGTTCCAATCCGTTGGAGGTGATTGAAAATACCAAAAAGAAAATTGCCGACCTCACTTCAGGGATGCCTGAAAAAACACTAACTGACGGAACAGTTAGTAAACTCACCATTGTTCCTTTCTACGACCGCACCCAGCTAATCAATGAAACCATAGCTACTTTGGAAACAGCGCTGTCTCACGAAATCCTCATTAGTATTATTGTAATCATTGTATTGGTACTTAATTTAAGGGCTTCGGTGTTGATCTCGAGTTTATTGCCCGTAGCCGTGTTGATGACTTTTATCGTGATGCGCTATTTTGGCGTAGATGCCAATGTGGTGGCACTCTCTGGTATTGCCATTGCCATTGGGGTGATGGTTGATGTGGGAATCGTATTTGTTGAAAATACCATTCGGCATCGGGAATTGCCCGAAAATATTGGTGCAAGAGGAAAAAAACTACTGGAGGTAATTTACAAAGCCACGATCGAAGTGGCGCCGGCAGTCACCACTGCTTTAGCCACAACCGTAGTGAGTTTTCTGCCCGTGTTTTTTATGGAACACGCAGAAGGCAAACTCTTCAGACCTTTAGCGTTTACCAAAACCTTTGCGCTGGTGGCCTCCTTTATCGTGGGAATTATCGTGTTGCCAATGCTTTCCTATTACGTCTTCAATTTTAAATTGAAAAAGGAAAAATGGCGTCAGGTGTCAAATATTCTCTTAATTATTTCTGGGATTGTTTTGTGGCTGTACTTTAGTTTTTGGTTGCCACTGGCGCTTACCGTCATCGGGATTCTGAAACTCCTTGAATACAAAAAACCGGAGCTTCTAGGAAAATACACCTCCCGCATTATTTTTGGGCTCATCTTGGCAGTGACCATTTTATTCTTAACGGAAGAATGGTTGCCACTGGGCTATCAAAATTCGTTGCTGACCAATTACATCTTTGTGCTGGTAATGCTGGCGGTAATTTTGGCCATTCTTTTTAGCGTGGTAAAATACTACAGTTACATTCTTAGCTGGTGTTTAGAAAATAAAGCGAAATTTTTAGTGTTGCCGGTAGTTACCATTTTGTGTGGTGCTATGATTTGGTTCGGTTTTCCTAAACTTTTCGGCTTTGCCGCCAATGGTTTTGACAAACTGGGCTTGAATATCCGAACCACTTCGGCGTGGTCCACAATGGCGCATAGTTTTCCGGGAGTGGGAAAAGAATTTATGCCCTCGCTCAATGAAGGAAGTTTCCTTTTAATGCCCACCGTAATGCCGCACGCCGGTATGGAAGCCGCCAAAGACATCCTTCAAAAACTCGATATGGCCGTGACTGCCATTCCCGAAGTAGAAATCGCCGTTGGTAAACTGGGGCGCATAGAAAGTGCACTCGACCCGGCACCCATATCGATGTATGAAAACGTTATCAATTACAAATCAGAATATGTAAATGATCCTTCCGGAAGACCTTTAAAATTTAAAACAGATAGCCAAAACAGATTCATCCTTAAAACCGGCGATACACTCTCAAATGAAGAGGTGTTGAATCAACGGTTTTCTACTTCCGATTTAATCGAAGACAAAGATGGCAGCTATTTCAGAAACTGGCGGGCGCACATCAATAATCCCGATGATATTTGGAACGAAATTGTTAAAGTAACCCGACTTCCCGGAGTGACATCGGCACCCAAATTACAGCCCATCGAAACCCGTTTGGTAATGTTGCAAACCGGAATGCGAGCGCCTATGGGTATCAAAGTTTTTGGCCCCGATTTGCAAACCATCGAAGATTTTGGAACACAACTGGAAACACTTCTCAAAGAAGTCCCTTCTGTTAAAACCGAAGCGGTATTTGCCGACAGGATTGTTGGTAAACCCTATGTAGAAATTGATATCAATCGTCCGGCTATTGCCCGCTATGGTTTGAGTATCGAAGATGTGCAAAGTGTGCTGGAAACCGCTGTGGGCGGAATGGAAATTACCACTACGGTTGAAGGCAGAGAGCGTTTTCCGGTGCGGGTTCGCTACCCAAGAGAGTTGCGCGATGACCCTGAAGCGCTGGAGCGCATTTTAATACCCACTGCAACCGGTGCACAAATCCCGTTGGGCGAGTTGGCAGAAATCAACTATGTGCGCGGACCACAAATGATTAAAAGCGAGGACACCTTTCTGGTGGGCTATGTGCTTTTTGACAAGCGGGAAAATTTTGCCGAAGTGAATGTTGTAGAGGATGCACAAAATTATATTGCCGGAAAAATTGACTCCGGCGAGCTAAAAGTACCGGCAGGGGTGAGTTATACTTTTTCCGGAAACTATGAAAATCAGGTGCGGGCAATGGAGCGATTGGCTATTGTAATTCCCATTAGTTTGATCATTATTTTCCTGTTGCTGTATTTTCAGTTCAAGACCATTATTGCTTCATCCATCCATTTTTCAGGGGTGTTTGTGGCTTTTGCGGGTGGTTTTATTATGATTTGGCTTTACGGTCAAGGCTGGTTTATGGATTTTTCGCTGGCAGGAATGCATATGCGCGATCTCTTTCAGATGGGAACCATCAACCTGAGTGTCGCCGTGTGGGTTGGCTTTATCGCCCTGTTTGGTATCGCTACCGATGATGGCGTTTTAATGGGAACGTATATCCATCAGGTGTTTGAAAAGAACAATCCGCAAACCGTAAAAACGGTTCGCGAATCTGTTATGGAAGCCGGTTTAAAACGTGTGCGGCCGGCAATGATGACTACCGCGGTAACCATTATTGCTTTGGTGCCGGTATTGACGTCCACAGGAAAAGGTTCAGATATTATGGTGCCTATGGCGATTCCCATTGTAGGCGGAATGGTCATTCAGATTATGACCATTTTTGTCGTGCCTGTTTTACAGGCCTATTGGAGAGAATCTGTTGTTAAGTCCCCCTCTAACTCCCCCAAAGGAGGAGAACAGGGCGAAAGTTCAATTAATGATATAAACTAAAAAAAAGAAAGATGCTTCAAACGATAAAACCTTTTACAACCAAAAACTCCCCCTCCCTGGGAGGGGGCCGGGGGGAGGACTTCAAAAATGTATGTCTTTTCTTTTTCTTTATAGCTTGTACGTTTGGGGGCTTCTCCCAAACCCTCGACGATTACCTGCAGGAAGCCGCAAAAAACAATCCTCAATTGAAAGCAAGTTATGCCGGTTTTGAAGCGGCATTGCAGAAAGCACCCCAAGTGTCTAGTTTGCCCGACCCAACACTTACGGTCAGTGCTTTTGGCAGAATGATAGAAACACGCGTTGGTGCTCAGGAAGCCCGATTCTCCTTAATGCAGATGTTCCCTTGGTTTGGAACACTAAAAGCCCAAAAAAATGCGGCCGTAGCGAGAGCAGATGCCCGGTTTCAGGAATACATCAACCAAAGGAGTGCATTGTTTGTGGAGGTAAAAAAACGCTATGCAGAATTGTATGTACTGGAAAAAACCATTGCACTCAAAGAAGAAAATCTTGAAATTTTAGACAGCTATAGAGAGCTGGCTTTAAGTGGTTTTAGAAGCGGAAATGCGCCAATGGTAAATGTCGTAAAAGTTGATATGGAGCGCGAGGCAGCAAAAACCGAAGTGGATTTGCTTAAAGCAAAAATGAAACCCCTTATAGCGCAATTCAACCTCTTATTAAACCGGGATAAAGAGTTGGAAGTGACCATTGTTGATTCGCTTGTTTTGAAAAAGAACTTGATGGAAGAAACCCAAAATGAAGAGGCTTTTGCAGGTCATCCCTCTATCGTGGCATTGGATAACGAAAAAACTGCTTTAAGCAGTCAAATCACTGCCATAGAAAAAGACGGTTTGCCAAAAATAGGTCTGGGAGTAGATTACTCTATTATCTCTAAGCGCACCGATGCCAATCCAGAGATGAACGGTCAGGATGCCATTATGCCAATGCTTTCGGTGACCTTGCCCATTTTCAGAAGCAAATACAAAGCTGCAAAAAAAGAAGTTGAATGGATGCAAGTACAGGTAGAAGCACAACAACAAGCCCAAAAAAACAATTTGCAAAGCAGCTATGAAATGACCATTTATGAACTGCAACAGGCAGAAAAATGGATGCAGCTTTATGAAAATCAGCTGGAGCGTGCAGATCAGGCCATCAGGTTGTATGTGTCAGGTTTTGCAAACAACCGCACCAATTTTGAAGAAATCTTAACGATGAATCAAGAAAAAATATTAATTCAAACCCAACAACTGGAAGCCTTGAAAAACGGGTTTATCGCTCAGGCACAATTGGAGTATTTACTTTCTAAAAACGATACATTATGAACACAAAAAATAAACATATTATAAAAACAGTCGGTCTATTGGTTCTGGGATTGTTTCTTGGCTGGCTTATTTTTGGAGGTGATAACACGTCCAAAGAAGATTACGCTCATTCAGAAACCGCTGAGGCAACCATTTGGACCTGCTCGATGCACCCACAAATCCAGCAATCAGAACCGGGTGCTTGTCCGCTTTGCGGAATGGATTTAATTCCCTTAGAAACAGACAACAGTAACGACGACCCTTCAGTATTTGCAATGAGCGAAGATGCAATACGCTTGGCCAATGTAAGCACGATGATTGTGGGAACAAGCAATGCAGAACGCGCCATTCGATTGAACGGAAAAGTGCAGGTGGATGAGCGTAATTCCTATTCGCAAACCACTCATATTCCCGGCAGGATTGAGCAATTACGCATCAATTTTACCGGTGAAAAAGTTTCAAGAGGGCAAACCCTGGCACAAATCTACTCGCCAGAACTGGTCACGGCCCAGGAAGAATTGTTGCAGGCCTATGCCATTCGAAATTCACAGCCTGAATTGTTTGAAGCCGCCAAATCCAAATTGCGCAACTGGAAAATAGGCAATACGCAAATCGACCAAATCATTGCCAATCAAAAACCCCTGGATCGTTTTTCCATTCAAGCCGATGTGAGTGGTGTGGTAACTAAGAAGAATGTAGAATTGGGTGATTATGTAGAGCGCGGTATGGCTTTGTATGAAATAGCCGATTTAACCAAACTTTGGGTACTTTTTGATGTGTATGAAAGCCAGATGGCCTGGGTAAAAGAAGGCAGCAAAGTAAGCTTTACCATCAATTCGCTTCCCGGCGAAACCTTTGAAGGAACCATTTCGTTTGTCGATCCTTTACTAAACGCGCAAACCCGTGTGGCCACAGCCCGCGTTGAGGTCAATAACAAAGAAGGCAAGTTAAAACCAGAAATGTTTGCTTCGGGAACGGTACAAGCCGCACCCGGAACAACCGTTGAAAATGAAACCGTCCTTCCCAAATCGGCGGTGTTATGGACCGGAAAACGGGCCATTGTATATGTAAAAGAAGCCAAAGGATTTACTTTGCGGGAAGTAACTTTGGGTGCTGCCCTTGGCGAAAACTACATCGTTAAAAGCGGTTTGTCTTCGGGTGAAGAAGTGGTGGTTAACGGTGCTTTTACCATCGATGCGGCCGTGCAACTTTCCGGAAGACCCAGTATGATGAGCCCTGATGGCGGTGGCGGTAATGTGGGTCACCAGCACGGCACCATAACACCGGCTGCTCCCATTTCGTTTGAAAAAGTAAGCCTTTCGGCGAAAGCCAAAAAAGCACTGGAACCCTTGTTTACAGACTATTTTTCATTCAAAGAGCATCTGGCTGATGACAACTTTGATCAAGGAAAATCGGCGGCGATGTCATTTAAAACCACCTTAGAAAAAATAAATGAAAAATCGTTTGAAGGCGAATCGTTGAAGCAGTGGCAACAATTTCAGGCAAATTTAGCAAACAATTCGCAACACCTGGCGCACGCCACAGACCTCGAAAATTTAAGAAAACAATTTCAACAGATTTCTGAGGTGATGGTTGCTTTAGTGAGTAGTTTTGGCTCACCCTCAGACGAAATTTTTGTACAACATTGCCCGATGGCTAACAATGATAATGGTGCCGACTGGCTCAGCCTTTCAAAAGAGATAAAAAACCCTTATTTTGGAAGTGCGATGTTGCGTTGTGGAGAAGTGAAAGAAATTATTAATGAATACAAATAACCCTTTAAATTTAAATCAATGAAAAAAGTACTATTAAGTATCGCTGTGGTAGCGATGATCGGAATGACTTCCTGTAAAAACCAAACCGATAAAAAACAAGAAAATACAGAGTCGACTGAAGAAGTCAAGGAAATTGCGATGGCCGAAACCACTTTTGGTGTACGTGGCAACTGCGGAATGTGCAAAAAAACCATCGAAAAAGCCGCTACCGGTGTTGATGGCGTTATTAAAGCCGACTGGAACATCGACCTGAAAAAAATTGAAGTGGCGTATGACGATTCAAAAATCGATTTAAAGTCCATTCACAACGCCATCGCCGCTTCGGGATATGACACAGACCAAGTTGCCGGAAGCGAAGAAGCTTACAAAGAATTGCCCAACTGCTGCCAGTATGACCACGAAATGGAAATGAGCCTTACAGAGCCTAAAGACGGCGAGAGTGGCAACCACCACGAAATGGAATAATCATACTAAACCCACTCGTTTTGAGTGGGTTTAAAACAACTGAAATTAATAAAGATGGAACATACTTATAAAGTATCCGGAATGACCTGCAATGGTTGCCGTTCTCACGTAGAAAAAACACTCTCTGAGGTAAAAGGCGTTACCAAGGCAACGGTTGATTTAGAAAAAGCAGAAGCAACCATCGAAATGGATTCCCATATTGAAATCGAAACGTTTCAGAACGCTTTAAAAGAAGGAGGCGGCAATTATGGTATTCATAATCTTGGAGAAGAAATTAAAGCTAAGACCCACCAATCATCTCTTTCGGAGAGGAATGGAAAACAAAATAAAAAAGAGTCCCCCTCCTTGGGAGGGGGGTTGGGGGGAGGACTCTCTTTTTACTGCCCCATGCATTGCGAAGGAGAGAAAACCTATGACAAACCCGGCGATTGCCCCGTATGCGGAATGGATTTAGTTCAAGAATTTTCCTCCCCCTCCTTGGGAGGGGGTCAGGGGGGAGGATACACTTGCCCCATGCACCCCGAAATAGTGAAAGACGAACCCGGAAACTGCCCTATATGCGGGATGGAACTGGTGCCCAAAGTAGCCGACCTCTCCGCAGAAAAAAAGACCTATAACAAACTCCTTAAAAAGTTCAAAATAGCAGTAGCGTTTACGCTGCCTATTTTTATCATCGCCATGTCTGAAATGATTTCGGGCAACCCCTTGTATGACTGGATGGACATGAAATACTGGAACTGGGTACAATTGGTGTTGTCCTTACCGGTGGTCTTTTATGCCACCTGGATGTTTTTTGAACGCGGCTGGCGCTCCATCGTCACCTGGAACCTCAATATGTTTACGCTCATCGCTATTGGCGCCGGAGTGGCCTGGGTTTTCAGTGTGGTAGGTTTATTGATTCCCGACATCTTTCCCGATCAATTTAAATCCCATATGGGCACGGTGCACGTCTATTTTGAAGCGGCCACGGTGATCCTTACGTTGGTGTTACTTGGTCAGTTGCTGGAAGCGCGGGCGCACAGCAAAACCAATTCGGCCATCAAGGAGTTGTTGAAACTGGCACCCAACAAAGCCATCCGCATTGTGGATGGGGAGGAAGAAGAAATCCCCACGGATAAAATTCAAAAAGGCGATGTGCTGCGCGTCAAACCGGGCGATAAGGTACCGGTGGACGGAACCATCAAAAGTGGTTACAGCAGTCTGGACGAATCCATGATTACCGGGGAGCCCATTCCTGTGGACAAAAAGGAAGGCGACAAAGTGAGTTCGGGAACCATCAACGGCAACCGCAGCTTCACCATGACCGCTGAAAAAGTGGGCAATGAAACCCTGCTGTCACAAATTATCAAAATGGTCAATGAAGCCAGCCGTTCGCAAGCACCCATCCAAAAGCTGGCCGATAAAATATCCGGGGTTTTTATGCCCTTTGTGGTGCTCATTTCCATACTTACTTTTATCGTTTGGGCCATCTACGGCCCCGAACCCAGCTATGCCTATGCACTCATCAATGCCATTGCCGTACTCATCATCGCCTGCCCCTGTGCATTGGGATTGGCAACTCCCATGTCAGTTATGGTAGGGGTAGGGAAAGGGGCTCAAAATGGTGTGCTCATTAAAAATGCGCAGGCACTGGAACAAATGGACAAAATCGACGCCTTGATTATTGATAAAACCGGAACCATTACCGAAGGTAAACCTTCCGTAGAAAAAACTGTTGCTGTTTCAGAATCTTTTTCAGAAGAAGAAGTGCTGATGTTGATTGCTTCGGTAAATGCAAACAGTGAACATCCACTGGCTGAGGCAACGGTAGCTTTCGCGAAAGAAAAAAAACTTCAGGTAACCAAGTCAAGTGACTTTGATGCCGTCACCGGAAAAGGAGTCACCGGCGAAGTCAACGGAAAACAAATTGCCGTGGGGAATGACAAACTCATGACTCAGGTGAAAGCAGAGATCACACCCGAAGTCCTAAAAAAAGTAGAAGCCGAGCAACAACAAGGAAAAACAGTCTCCTATCTTGCAGTCGATACTAAAGTGGCAGGCTACATTACCATCACTGACCCCATTAAAAAAACCAGCCGTAAGGCCATACGGGAATTGATGGATGCCGGGGTGGACGTATTTATGCTCACCGGCGACAATGAAAACACAGCAGCTGCCGTGGCCGGGGAGTTACACCTCTCAGGCTTCAAAGCGGGGATGTTGCCCGAAGACAAGCTAAACGAAGTCAAACGCCTGCAAAACGAAGGTAAAAAAGTCGCCATGGCAGGCGACGGCATCAACGACGCACCGGCACTCGCCCAAGCAGATATAGGCATCGCTATGGGCACCGGAACCGATGTAGCCATTGAAAGTGCCAAAATCACCTTGGTGAAAGGCGACTTGCAGGGCGTGGTAAAAGCCAAAATGCTCAGCAAAAAAGTGATGCGCAACATCAAACAAAATTTATTCTTCGCATTGATCTACAATACACTGGGCGTACCCATCGCCGCAGGGGTGTTATTCCCCGTCTTTGGCATCCTGCTCTCCCCAATGATTGCAGCACTGGCGATGAGTTTTAGCTCGGTATCGGTGATTGCCAATGCCTTGCGGTTGAAGCGGGCTTCTATAGGGTGATAAAGGAGAAGGGGTGACAATACTCCATTTTTGTCATTCCGACGGAGGAGGAATCGCATCCCATGCGTATCCCAGACGGTTCCCATGCGTATGTACTGATGAAGTATAGGGGACGTCTTTTTGACATAAGACTTCATGACGTATGACATAAGAAAAATGCGCCAAAACTGCAAAGCACCACACGAGGCCACCGGCCGAACTGAGCGATAGCTAAATTCCAAGAATAAGTTATGTGGCTGTGTTATGTTTTTTGATGAAAGACGCGTTTTTCTCTTTCCATTTCTACTGCCAACTGCCGCTGAACACTGAACACTGAACATTCATTTTTACTATTTCATACACTCGTCATACACTATCCATACACTATCTATACACCATCTATACACCATCTATTAAGTATCTCCCTATCTTGACCCATTACTAATAGACAAAATGACCCGTCCTGAAATAGCTATACAGATTAATAAATAAATCCTATAATAGCTATACAAGACATACCAATTACTCAAGCACCACACGAGGCCACCGGCCGAACTGAGCGATAGCTAAATTCCAAGAATTTAAATCAGTCACCGGTCACCCGGCATTTTTTCGTCTCTTTTCTATTCCTCACATACTCACATACTCACAAACTACTAAGAGTGGAATGTGGGAGAAAAGTGGGAGAAGGAGGGGTTTTTTGGTGGAAATGAGGAATCCCGGAAAGAAATTACCTACTGCTTCATTAAATTTGAAAAATCTAAAATTTTGATTTGTTTAAAAATCCCTATTTTTACTAACAAATGGCCAACAGCTTAAAAGACATAAAATTTCCAAAGACTTACTCTTACAGTTCAGATTCTGAACATGTGCCATTTGAATTTTACAATCAAGCTTTTCCAGTTTCAAAACGGGTTGATCTTTTTTTAGGTTATTTCAATTCTTATACTTTTAGCATTTTATCAGAATCTTTTGCTGAGTTTATATACAATGGGGGTTCAATGAGGATCATTACAAACCATTTTTACTCGCCCATAGACAAAGAAAACTTATTAAATGATGATGGAGCTGAATATTTAGATGATGTAAGTGGAGTAATAGGTGATTTAAAAAAGCTAAAAGAAGCATTAGATTCAAAAGGTAAATTGTTTTTTGATTGTTTAAAGTATTTAAAAAGAAATGGGAGGTTACAATTACAGCCTGTCTATTTTGGCAAAAAAGATTTAAGTCATAAGAAAGCAATGTTGTTTTATGATGATAAAGATGCAATTTTGACTATGGGCAGCATGAACTTTACACCTGCTGGAATCATTAAAAATGGTGAAAGCTTTAATGTAGACGTACCATGGGTAAATAAAATTTTTGAAGAACGTGTTTCTGAACAAATTGCTTTGTTTGATGAGGTTTTTAATCAAAAACATCCATCTTACAAGTATTTAGACAATAAAGATATTGAAGAACTTATTGATGATTTTGGAGAAAATAAAAGCCTCGAAGAATTGATTGCAGCAACTATAGACGAAAATGAAAATGAGGATTATAATTACTCAGAAAGAATAAGAACAATCAAGAAAAAGAAGGCAATAGAGTTTAGAGATTTACTTATTAAAATTGAGAATGAACCACATTTTCCAAAGTTTGACGGAAAAATATCTGCTCCAAGAGAATACCAGAAGGAAGCTTATGAAAAATGGGTGGTAAAAAACTTCTCAGGAGTATTTGCTATGGCTACTGGAACTGGAAAAACAATCACATCTTTAAATTGTGTATTGAATGAATATGTAAAAGATGGTTATTACAGAGCAATTATTTTGGTTCCTTCAATTGCTCTTTTAAACCAATGGGAAGATGAGGTTTTAAGCTTCAATTTTAGAAATATTTTAAAAATCGGGGGTGGTAATAATTGGGAAAAAGATCTTGCAAATTATGCAAGTAATTTTGAATGGGGATTAAAAAAAGATCTGATAATCATTTCGACTTATGGAAGTTTTGTTTTAGATAGGTTTCATAAGTATTTCAAGAAAATACAAGAACATTTTACATTAATTGCTGACGAAGCTCATAATATGGGAGCAAATAATGTTAAGGCTACTTTAAAAAACATAAATATTTCAAAGAAAATTGGTCTTTCAGCAACTCCAAAGAGAATTTATGATTTAGAAGGGACGGAAGCTATTGACTCTTTTTTTAATGATGAGCCACCTTACACATATAATTTTGGAATGGAGAAGGCTCTTGAATTTGGATTTCTTACGAATTACAAATATTATCCAAAGATAGTAGAATTAGCCGAAGATGAGTTTGAAGAATATATGGAGTTATCTAAAAGGTTATTGCAATATTTTGATTTTGAGAAAGGGGTTTTTAAAGATGATCCAATAGTAGAAATGTTGTTGCTAAAAAGAAAAAGTATCATCCATAAAGCAAAGAATAAAATTGAAACTTTCACTGAGATCATAGATGAATTAATAGCAGGTGAAAAATGTAGATATGTTTTTAGTTATATACCTGAAGGTTTTAGGATAAATGAAAAAGGGGAAAAAGAAAAAATAATGAATGTGTTTATTGAGGAAACACATAACAAATTTCCTCAAATTAAAATGAACTCCTATACTTCAGAAGGGCAAGAATTAAATGAAATTTTAAAAGGATTTACTGAAGGAAAAATTGATATACTTTTTGCAATGAAAATGTTAGATGAGGGTGTCGATGTACCTCGAGCAGAAATAGGAATTTTTGCAAGTAGTACTGGTAACCCCAGACAGTTCATTCAAAGAAGAGGAAGGTTGTTGAGAAAACATCGTGACAAAGTGTTCGCAACAATTTACGACATGGTTGTGATCCCAAAACTTAGTACTTCCATTGGTGAAATGTATAATATGGAAAGAAATTTAGTTAAAAATGAATTAAATAGGGTTGGTTATTTTGCTAGCTTGTCAACTAATTTCTATGATTCAAAAATGCTTCTTACTGACGTATGTCAAAAATATGACTTAGATTTAGATACAATTATAAACGAATTATAATCAAATGGAAAGAGATAAAATTTTACAAGAAATACTTTCAGATCCGGAGATAATGGAGAAGTATAATATCAAAAAAGGGGAGTTAAAAAGCTTAACAACTAGCCCTCCATATTACAACAAAATTGTTGAGGTATTGTCAGTTATTATCAATGACAATGATAATCACATGAATAGCTCTCAGATTTATAAGAAAATAAAAAACGTACATAATATTAGTTAATATGGCATCAATAATTAATAGTATTTCTTTTAAAAATTTCTTCAATTATTATGGCGATTATGAAGACACCAGATATGATTTTGATGAAGGGGTGAACATTATAATTGCTGATAATGGGGCAGGTAAATCAAAATTTTTCAATGCTTTCTTATGGTTATTTTATGACCAAATTTTAGACTCTGATGATAAAAGGAAAAAAGCTATTAAGGATATCGCCTATAAAATAATATCCGATAAAGCAAAAAATGAAACAAGTATAGGCAGCTCTCTTGTTAGTGGTATCAGAGTTGAATATTCAACGGGTAGATTCAAATATCAAATAACAAAATCATTTACTGCGACAAGGATTAAAGAAAATTTGACAGATTATGACAGTTGGCAGATAGTTATTGATGATTTAGAAGTTGATCAATCTGAAATAATACTTCACCGTTATAAACCAGTTTACGACTATGATGAAAAGAGAAAAATAATAAATCGTTTAATACTCCCTGATTTAAGACAATATTCCTTTTTACAAGGTGAGGAGGTAGATAGAATTATAGATTTTTCAAAAAAATCTAGTATAGAAGATGCTGTAAGAACATTAACTAATATTAGTAAGTATGAAGAACTAGTTGAGTTAATAAGAGATATTACAAAAAAATCAGAAAATGATTTAAATAAAAAAACAAAAGAAACAAATGCTCAAACTGACCGCTTAGAAAAAGCGCAACAAGAAAAGGAAACTTTGACTTTTATGCTAAAAAAGGAAGTAGAGAGCCTTTCTGAGTTTCAAAAGTTATATGAAGACGCAGAGCGAGAGAAAAATGAATTAGATCAGAAATATGCAAATGCTGAGAAAAGAAAAGAATTAGATGAAAAGATTAGTGCAAAAAACAGGGTTCTCAAATCAGCAAAAGACGAATATGATTCTTTTTTAGAAGGAATAAATAATAAGTTTTTTGATGGTAATTTTTCTTGGATTTCATTAGGGTTTGATAATCAAGTGGAAGATTTTAAAGAAAAAATTAAACTTTTCAGGCAAAACCGATATGAAAAAAGGGCTCTATTAAAAGCATCTGAAAGCCCAAATGATTATTTCACAATGTTGCCTGTAAATTCTCCTGATGCCGTCTCTCTTGAAAATATGATAGATTCTGAACATTGTTATGTTTGTGATCGTCCAGCTGAAAAGGGTAGTGATGCTCATAACTACTTATTAAAGCTTAAAAACAGGCCAAATGAAAATAAGTCTAATAAGGAGTTTGTGAAAAACGATCTTGAAGAGTTTTTTGGCAACCTTCAGGTGAATGCGTCTCCATTTTGCAATAAATTTGATGCTATACCACAGAGTGTTTTAAGAACAAAGGAAAGAGAGGGCGAATTAAGAGACAGGGTTGATAAACTTAACAATGAATTAAAATCTCTAAAATCTCAAAGAAAAGACATCTTAATTGCAGGTGCAGAAAGTGATGAAAATGACAATGCTCTAAGTATTATCAACCAGTTTAAAGGTGCTATAAAAAGAATGGAACAAGCATCAAACAAAATTGAAAGATTAGAGGGTAACATCAAAGAGCTGAAACACAATTTATCAGTTACAGAAAAAGAAATTGAAAATTTAAGACCTAAAGATTTGCCAGAAGGTTATACTTTAAATTATAAGATTTGTTCTGACTTAGAAGAAGCAATAGTGAATGCTAAGGAAAGAGTCTTTGATAATATGGTTAACTTATTAGAAGAGCACGCAAATAGGCATTTTCAGAATTTGATAAGACATAACGACTTAGCTGGAGGCATTCTTAAATTTGAAAAAACACCGGCAGGTTCCATATCTCTAAAATATATTGATAGTACTGGTAATGAAGTGCACGGTGGTTCAGAGGGTTTTCAGAGAATGAAAAAATTCTCTGTGGTTATGGCAATCATTTCTGTAAATACAACCCAGTATAATTACCCATTATTAGCCGATGCTCCCTTGTCAGCATTTGGCAAGGCTTTTACAGAAGGATTCTTTGAGGCTATTGGCGGAGTTTTTCCTCAAAGCATTGTTTTAGTTAAAGAGCTTTACGACGGTGATGATGATATGAAACTATCAGATTTAGGAAAAAAACTGATCAAAGAAGATAATATAAAAACAATCTATTTAAATACAGTAAACAAAGGCGTGGAGCAAATAGATTTAGTTACAACCAAAACAAAATTAAAGTAATGACAAGTCAAGAATTTAGATCAAATATCTTATCCAAAAGACCTAGATATGCTAACAGTAGAATTCCTTTACTAGATGCACTTGCAAACAAAGGCAGTAGAACCTCAGAGTTTAGTCAATTTGGACCCATTTATGAGTTATACATATATGCAATGATGCTTGGGATTAAGAGAAATACACGACTTTCATTGCCTCCAAGAAATCTAACAACAGACTTTTTGGAAATTGGTAAGTGGAAAAGAGATTCTGCACTTGTTGATTTTCTTTTAATGATCATTTTCTCAAATGCTGAAAAGGATTTAGGTTATAACTTAAACGACTTAGAAGATTTAGAAGAGGGCGAGTTAAATAAAGTTATTTCTAATGTATTAATGCTTATTGAAGAATATGCAAATGGAGGTTTAGAATATTTAGAAAAACTCTGGGAGAAAGGAGAATTAGAAAATTCTCATTATATGTTTATTGATTTATACAAAGATGTGTAACCAAGAAAACTTTAAATGTTTACAGGAACACTCTTCGGATTTAGCTTTAATTATTAATCAACTAGGCTATGAAGGTGTTCATAATTGGCTAATGATTGCATCTGGAATTAAAAATGTTGATTTCCATTGGAATAGGTTTGATAAAACTGGCACTAAAGAATGGTGTAGCCCATCCTATGAATATGATGTAGCTAAAAGTAAAATTAGCCAATTATATGTATATGAGCTAACTATCTTTAACTACGTTTGGGGAGCATTTGAAAATTTATTGTCAAATTCGTATTCAAAAAATCAAATAAAAAAAATAGGTAAAGTTAATCTTTGTATAAAAACACTTGAGACTTTTGAACAATTACCCATTTTAGAATATCCAGTAATTAAGAATACCTTTTTTGAATTTTTTGAAGTTGCCATGAATAACAAATTAATGAACTATAATAAAAAATTACCAAAAGAAGAAATAAAAGTAATCTACGATATAAGAAATAAATTTGCACATGGGGAAATTGAATTCCCAGAAGATGTTGACTACAATTACGGCTTTATTGACCCAAATGATTTAATTAAACTTATATCAATAAGTACAAGAGTTGTCATATGTCATATACAAAGCCTTATATTGATTTTCAGTAAAGGTGAAACTGTATACTCTTTCCTAGACAATTTGTTTCAAAATATTGATATTGAAGATTATGGTTATGATTTATTCACTTCAGACTTCATATTAAGGAGGCTTCATTTAAAAGAAATTTCGAAATTGGATTTAAACATTAAAGAATAAGCCGTATTTAAAAATATATAAGCTTAAAGCACTTCCTAACTAGAACTTAAACTTTCGAGGGGAGTTTGAATAGTTTATATTCTGGTGACAAAACATTTATTCCATAAACTTTACATAAATCTTCTTTTAAATTATTTTCATTTATTATTTCACCTAATAAATAGAGTGTCAAATTTTTTGCTGATGTTTGATTGTTTATTACCATAGTATTTTTAGTAGGGTTAAAAAAAAGAAATTTGTAATGTCCATCAATATGCCTAGTATCACTTCGACTACTAATATTTTGAATTAATAAATCATATTGCATAACATTTTAAAATAAATTAACACAAATTATTCAAGCTATGTTCAATTTTCTCAACCAAAAAATCAAACCCATCCAAATTAGAGTTTGAAGTAACCTCTTCACTTAAAAGTTGAAGCCCGTCATCAATATGCATTTTAATGTATTTTGGCAGGTCTTTATCAGTTATATAGAGTCCATAATGGACAGCAACCAATCCCACGTAGTAATCAACATAATTACCAAATAGAACCGCCTTTGAATATTCTTTACCACTTGAGTTTTCAATAGCGGTTATATCTAGTTTTCTATCTTGAGATATTGAATATGTAAGAGCAATCCTTGCTACAATGTTTTCAGTTCCTAAGTTTAGTTTTCTTGTTAAATTAGAAACAACATCTTTATTTTCTTTACTAGTCCTAATGTGTGTGAACATCACTTGTCTTTTTAAATTCTTGAAATAATTTGTTGTCAGCAACCTTTTTAAAGGTGGAGCCTTGTGCATTATTTATAATTAAATAAGAAGTGTTTAAATTCTTCTTTAAAAGCTCATACTCGTCTTCTGAGAGTTCTTTTTCTAATAAAGGAAACAATACCACTTGCTCAGAAATTGAGGGATAAAACTCATTTAAAATGTTTTTTGAGTGATGTTTGTCAAATTTCTGGAGTGGGCTGTCAATAAACACAGGAAAACTTATGCCAGATTCATCAACAAGCGCTTTTAATAAGGCCGTTGCATATAGCTGTTGCTCCCCTTTGGATAAACTGTCCTTATCAATTATATTTCCCCGCTCATCTAACAAATCAATGTCCATAATATCCTCGTTTATATTAACTCGTACATTAAAAACAAAATTCTCCTTATGCATTAATTTTCTTAACCCAAGGGAAATTGATTTTTGTAACGCATATTTTTTCTCTTGTTTGATTTTTTTAATTAACTCATTGATTTTTTTGAGTAGTTTCTCAGTAACTTCAAACTTCTTTTTATCCGTTTCTACTAAGTTGAAATTTTTCTCATATTCAGAAAGTATTTTTTTATTTGTTGCAGCTTTTACTAGCAATCCCCCTAATTTTTCTATTAGACTGTTTTTCTCTCCGGTTAAATTAAAAATCTCAAAATCTGTTCTGTCTTTTTCTTCCCGATATTCTTTTGCAATTTGATTTCCTTTTCTTGCTTCAGCTTGCTTAATTTTATTTACAGTTCTACCTAAAAGTACTCTGTTGTTCTTTTCTTCTTGTACTATGGCGTTAAACTGTGACAAATAAGACGTTTTAATATTTGATACAATGGCATGAAATTCCCTTACTTGTTCTTCATTGAAATCTAATAAGAATGAAGTAACTTCACCCTTAATTTCCTTTCTTTCAACCTTAGTTGAACTTATACTCTTGTTCAGTACTTTTTGAATATTTTTTATTGTTTCTGGATCTTTAAAGAGAGTTTTTGCATTTTGGAGCACCTTATTTGAAAACTCGTTTATTTCATTCAAGATTAATTCGGCATCTGTGCTTTTTGAAGTTAAGGTGCTTTCTAAAACTGTTTGATTATATAAATCGGTCAACTTTTTTCCGGCAATTACAAAGGGCATAATGTCTAAAAGCTTTTTAAGCTTGTTCTTTATAATTATGGATTCAGATTTTAATGTATCTCGGGTATTTTTTAATTCCTTTAATTCTTCAACAGTAATAGAATTGCCCTCTCTAATTAACTTTTCTTGAAGATTATCGCTTTTAGTTTTAAGTAACTTTAATTGTAATTCTAAACTTTCTTGACTTTCACGATTATATTCAATCTGCTTTTGGTCATTGTTAACCTGTTCAATGAGTTCATCTAATTTAGATTTTTCAACATCTTTTACACCACGTCTTCTTAGCTTAATTAAAAGCCCTTCAAGATTGTTTTTTAATTCTTCATATTTTTTAATTCCAAGAACCTCAGAGTAAGCCCTACTTAGACTTCTTAATTCTGATTTTGATTTTGCCTCCGCTAAAGAAACAATCTTTTCAGCATCAAAAAAGAAGAATTTAGCAATTTCTCTAGGGAGTATAAAATCATTAATAAAAACTTCATAGCCTACCTCTTTGGTCAGCTCATTTTCTAGACCATCAATTAAAATACTTAGTTTCTCCTCATTTGTTTTTAAATCAAAAGACCTTTTAACAGTAACGGTTCTGCACGGTATAGAGGGAATTAGTATATCTTTTAATTCGATTTCTACAAAGAATGAAGGCGTTACTTTTTTATCATTTTCGTATTCCCATTTTACATTATTGTTTAGGAGGGAAGTAACATAGTTTTCATACCCTCCTGAGGTTTTTATATCTTTTTTATACTTTTCTTCAACTTGACCCATTAACCTTCCATAAAAAGCCCAAATTAGAGAGGTTAAAAAGGTGGTTTTACCGAAGCCATTTTTACCTGCGATAAGACTAATGTTTTTTGAGTCTGTAGAAGAAAAAGAAATCTCATTACTTCCTCTATAAATCCTAAAATTATTAAACTGTACTCTGCTTATTTTCATAATTGATTCTCTTTGACAAAGTTTTCAATTCTATTTTCAACATCATTATGCAACCCATATTTTGAAAGCATCAAGGTTTTACTTTCTTGGAGCGTAATTAAGTTGTCAATGAGGTGGTAGTAATCAACATCATCATTACAAATCTCTTTTAATATTCGTCGTTCGGTATCGTCTAATGCTTTAATATTACTTGTACTTATATCTTTATTGTATATTCTTTTATAAATATCTGCAACACTATGATCAAATATCATATCCCGATTCCAAATAACCTGTATAGCTATTAACTCCTGATTTGTAATTAAATTTATGTGCGGGCGTTCAACTTGAAGTCCCTTTTGGATTTCTAAAAGTTCACCTAAAATTCTAGCACGATATTCAGGGGTATAATTTCCTTGCTTATGTCCATCCTCTGTTACAGCCGGCATACCATTTCTTCTAGTTGCCATTCTGTTTTCACTTAAGTTTCGGTTCGCCACTAAATCGTTACGATATTTTAATAATGGCGTCATCCAATTTTGACCATTGTCAATAAGTGCAGACATTGATTTATCCTTTTTTACAACTGTACACGTCCAACAACCAAACCTACTTTGTCCACAAGAAGAATGTTCTTTGTTAGTGACAACGGTTGGGCACTCATAATCATCGGCACTAGCATCAGAATAAATTTGAAATAAAATAGAGTTGTCAAATTTCCAGGGAGATGGTACAGCATTAATAATATACCATATTTCCTCCAGCATAAGTTCCTTTATAGGAGCATATACATAAGTATTAATATTTGTGGTATGTCTTGAAAGTCTTTTACCTTCAATTTCGTGCTTTTTCATTGAGCGCTCTCTAGTTGCACTCTCTTCATACCGTGTCCCTAAAAGCACTATTGCTTCCCCTTTTTCATCAATTTTTTCAGATAAAAAGTCTGATGTTGGTTTTATTTTCAACCTATCTGTACACCACCTAAAAGTGTTATTAGGTACCGGGTATCCTTTTCCAATTACATTGATCCAGAAGGATTCTTCAAGTTTTGGAGTTGTCTTTTTTACAAAAATAGGAAGGTTTTGTTCTCTTGCTTCTATATCAATTTTAGTTAAAACATCTTCAACATAAGATGCTATAATTGGATTTTCAACCATTGTGTCGTTACATACCACATGAACTGGTCTTCTTAATTGATGCGGAAATGGAGTTGTTTTTTTAAATCTTTCAAGAGCAATCCAAACTAAAGTTAATAAAACGGTAGAATCTTTACCGCCGCTAAAACCAATAATCCACGGTCTCTCAGATGTATCAGTATATGCATATTGATCAATGATTTCATTGATTATTTTTTCTATTTTTTTATTATTAAATTCTGTCATGTTTATTTTTAATGTACTTTTTAAATTTAAATTATTTGTATAACAAAATGACACAAATAATTATAAATTATAAACTATATTTCAACAAGATATAAACTATTATATTCTATATTAATCTCTCTTTTTTACAAAATCAATTGCCTTCTCATCCATATAGATAAAGCTGATTCCATCAATCTTCACGAGTGTAAGCTCATTGTTTTCTATAAGTCTATAAACGTGTTGCCTACTAAGATTTTTAAGTTTAGAATAATTTGAAACGGTTTTTAATTTATCAATGTTAATCTCCATAAAAAACTTTCAAATGTAATAATTTAATGTTGCATTTGTAACATTAAATTAACAATTATGGATTTATTAGTTAACTACTCCGAGCAAATATATAAAAGAAGAATCGATCCTGATTCTACATTCTTGCTTATTGCAAATCCCATTGATGGTTTTATTAATGTTGGCATAATAGAGTTCAAAAGCTTTGAAGATTTATCAAATAATTTATTAAAAATATTTTTGGAGTTGGAGTGCTTTGGTGAATGGGATATAAAAATTTACCAAACAAAAAAGCCCTATAAAATCCTCAAAAAATATGGTTATTATAAATATCCCAGTAATGGTAAGCTTATACTCAAACATAGTTATATGTACCTTCCAATAAGGAATATCAATTTTAAAAAAGGCCTCATTGAAATTATAGGTTCAGAAATTGAAGTTAAAGAAAACTGGGAAAATGAGCACGAGGATTTTTTGGATTATGAAATTGATTTAGAAATAATAAAAATCAAAACAGCGTAGGTTAATGAATAAAGTAGATTTGATCGGTACACAAAATGTATTCTTCGCCAACAGAACCCTAGAAACCCTCATCATCAACGAGCAGCAAACCCTATTTCTCTACAACCACCAAGGACAATACTTCAAAGTCTTTGACCAAAAAGAGGAGCTAGACAATTACCTTGATGCTAAGCCTTACAAAATGCTATGTGAATTTTATAGTGAGGAGGCGCTGGATGATTTTCTACTTCATGCCAGTAAATAACCCCAACTACCCCATCGCTTTTTTAAACGCCATCAATACACATTAGATGTAAGAAAGTTTAATACCTAAATAGCTATATGAATCGCTTGAGTCAAGGTTAAAGAAGGATATTATTTTTCAACAGGTTCTGTCAACTCCCTGAAAAGTTGCTCAAGGTTTTTATTCTTTGTATTGAGTTGCAGGATTTTGAGTCCGTTGTCGTGTGCAAAGTCAAACACGACAGGGCGCATATCTTTTTCGGTAGCGAAGGTAAGTTCGTAAATAAAATCATGGGTGTTGTTGACATCATCAATTTTTGGTAAATTTTGCAAGGCAATTTCTTCAACACGGTAGTCAAATTCTACTTCTATAACCTGCGCTTGATTGGCTTTTAATTCGGTTATTTTTTTGTCTGCTACAATTTCACCTTTATTGATAATAATCACTCGATCACAAATGGCTTCAACTTCTTGCATAATGTGTGTGGAAAGAAAAACGGTTTTTTCTTTACCTGCTTTTTTGATAAGGTTTCTTATCTCTACAATTTGGTTGGGGTCAAGCCCGGTGGTGGGCTCGTCGAGAATAAGCACTTCGGGGTTGTGAAGCATCGCATTGGCAAGACCCACTCGTTGGCGATAGCCTTTGGAGAGTGCATTTATTTTTTTATGAGCCTCAGGGAGGAGGCCTGTTTCTTGAATGACTTCTTCCACACGGCTTTTTGAAACTTTATAGATACTAGCGTTGAATCTCAGGTACTCACGCACATACATATCAAGGTATAGGGGATTGTGTTCCGGGAGGTAGCCTACGCTTTTTTGAACGTCCTTTTTGTTTTTGGTAACAGAAAAACCATTGACACTAGCTGTACCTTCGGTTGCAGCAATAAAGGTGGTGAGGATTTTCATCAAGGTTGATTTTCCGGCACCGTTGGGACCCAGAAAGCCCACAATTTCTCCTTTTTTGACTTCAAATGAAACACCATTTAAGGCTTTTTGCTCGCCATATTTCTTTGAAATGTTTTCGACCCGTATTGACATAGTGGCTTTTTGACAAAGATAATTTTATTTTCTCAAGTGGTTGAGTCATAAAAAACTACTTTTTTTTTGAAAAAGTATTTTTGAATTCAATTTTTTCTATATTAGCCAAGTCAAAACACAACGACAAAATGGTAACACAACATTTCTTTTATTATAGCAGCTTCTTTAATTTTTTCTTTTGGAAAAGAGCGGGGTTGTTATTGTGTTATGATGAATAAATAAAAATCAAAAAACTAACAATACAATCCCGAAATTTTTCGGGATTTTTTTTTGAAAAATTATGATAGACGTTTTACAAAAAGTGGCGATACAAGGCATAATGGGCTCTTTTCATCATCAAGTGGCTATGGAGGTTTTTCCGGGTTTACAGGAAGACGCTATTGAGGAATGTTTTTCTTTTAGGCAACTTGTTCGGGGATTGGCGGCACGCAAAACTCAAAAGGGGGTTATGGCGATAGAAAATTCAATTGCGGGAGCCATATTGCCCAATTTTGCTTTGATTGATCATAACAATCTTCACATTACAGGAGAGCATTATCTCAATATTGAAATGAATTTGATGGCACTGCCCGGTCAATCAATTTCTGAAATTAAAGAAGTGCATTCACATCCTATGGCTTTATTGCAATGTGAAGAATTTTTTAGAAAACAGTCTCATATTAAATTGGTTGAAAGCGAGGATACTGCTGCTTCTGCAAAACACATACAGCAAAATCAACTCAAAAATATAGCTGCTGTTGCGGGAAATCAGGCAGCTCATTTGTATCAATTAGAAGTTTTAGCAAAAGGAATTAACACGGTAAAAAACAATCAAACCCGTTTTGTCGTGTTGAGTAATTTGCCGGCAGTGATAGAAAAGGGAACCATCAACAAGGCATCTATAAAATTTGAGTTGGAGCACACACAAGGAAGTTTGGCAACGGTACTCAATGTGATGAATAATTGCCAAATGAATCTTACAAAAATACAGTCGCTTCCCAATATTGAAATTCCTTTTCAGTATGTGTTTTTTGTAGATGTTACATTTGAGAAATACTCTCATTTTGAAAAAGCAAAACAAGTATTAGCCATTTTAACCTCTCAATTTAAAGTTCTGGGGGAATACAAAAGCGGAAACTTATGATAGAAACAGCAAAAAGATTACACACCGTTGAAGAGTACTACTTTTCTCAAAAATTGAGGCAAGTAAAACAAATGATCAACGCCGGTAAACCCATTATTAATCTAGGTGTGGGAAGTCCTGACTTGAGCCCTCCAAAAGCGGTTATCACAGCTTTGCAAAAAGCTCTTTTTGATGAGCAAGCACATCAGTACCAAAGCTATCAAGGCATACCTGAATTGCGAGCAGCCATGGCCGCTTTTTATCAAAATCACTTCCAAGTTACATTGGAACCCAATTCAGAAATCCTACCCCTTATGGGTTCTAAAGAAGGAATTATGCACATCTCCATGGCGTTTTTGAATGTGGGCGATGCGGTTTTAATTCCCAATCCCGGTTATCCCACCTATGCTGCAGTGACAAAGCTTTTGGGCGCCACCCCTTTGTATTATAATTTAGACGAAGATCAAAACTGGTTGCCAAATATAAAGGATATAGAGAAACAGGATTTGAGTCGCGTAAAAATCATGTGGTTGAGTTACCCGCATATGCCAACGGGTGCACAGGCAAACAGTAAAGTTTTTGAAGAGTTGATTGCGTTTGCAAAAAAGCACAACATCCTGTTAGTGAATGACAATCCCTATGGCTTTATTTTAAATGAAAATAAACTCTCAATTCTCTCAATTCCAGAGGCAAAAGAGGTTGCATTGGAGCTCAATTCTATGAGTAAAACTTTTAACATGGCCGGTTGGCGCATTGGGATGGTTCTGGGTAAATCAAAATTCTTGGATGCCATCTTAAAAGTAAAAAGCAATATGGACAGCGGTATGTTTTACCCGCTACAACAAGGTGCTATTGCAGCTTTGAAGCTCGATGAAGATTGGTTTTCAACTCAAAACGAGATTTATAAAAGAAGAAGAGAATTGATTTATCAATTGGTAGCTATTTTAGGATGCAGCTGTGAAAAAGATAAACCCGGTTTATTTGTTTGGGCAAAATTGCCTGCGGAAGTACTATCTGCTGAGCTTTTTATTGAAAACATACTTATCGAAAAAAATATTTTTGTGAGTCCGGGAACCGTTTTTGGGTGTAAAGGAGCGGGATACATACGGTTTTCCTTATGTGTTCCTGAAGAAAAAATTAAAGAAGCAATAAGCAGGTTTTAAAATTATACTCAGTCAAATGAATGTATTTGTAATTGGAATTGGATTGATAGGCGGGTCTTTGGCAAAGGATGTCAAAGTACTTTATCCGCAGGCAACAGTTTTTGGAATTGACATCAATCCCTCACATCTTGAGCAAGCAAAAGCGCTTCATATCATTGATGAAGTAGCAAACTATGACGACTTAGATAAAGCCGACTGGGTGATTGTAGCAGTTCCGGTTGATGTTGCCCTGAAAGTCGTTCCTAAGGTGCTTGACAAGATTCCCGCCAACGCATTGGTTGTTGAAGTGGGCTCTACAAAAGCCGCACTTTGTAAAGCCATTTCGCATCACAAAAACCGAAGAAACTTACTGGCAACACATCCCATTGCCGGCACTGAATTTTCTGGACCTAAAGCTGCTCACGTTGGCTTGTTCAAAGGCAAAACAAACATCATTTGTGAAATTGATAAAACAGCATTTCCCATTCAGGAAATGGCGTTGAAATTATTTTCAGATCTGCAAATGCGCATTCGGTATATGAAGCCCAAAGCACACGACAAACACATTGCTTATGTGTCACATTTATCGCACATAAGTTCATTTATGCTTGGGAAAACAGTGATTGAAAAAGAACAAAATGAACGGGATATTTTTGATTTGGCAGGCAGCGGTTTTGAAAGTACTGTGCGCTTAGCGAAAAGTTCACCGGCGATGTGGACGCCCATTTTTCAACAAAACAAAAAACAAATAACAGCAAGTTTAGAAGAGTATATAAAAAACCTCACCCAGTTTAAACAATTGATCGAAAATGATGACTATGAACCCATTTTCAAGGAGCTGGAAAGTACAAACAAAATCAAAGAAATTCTAAACGGAATACAATTTAAAGCGTAATTTTATAAGCATGGAAAATATCAAAAACACGAGAGCGTGGTTAGACGCATTCAACTTGAATCATCCTTTAGTAATTGCAGGCCCTTGCAGTGCAGAAACCGAAGAGCAGGTTCTAAACATAGCCCACCAGTTAAAAGACAGTGACGCCACAGCTATGCGTGCCGGCATTTGGAAACCGCGAACCCGCCCCGGAAATTTTGAAGGCGTGGGTGCCATTGGTTTAAAATGGATGCAACGCGCTAAACAAGAAACCGGTTTGCTAATAGCCACAGAAGTTGCAAATAAAACGCACGTAGATTTGGCCTTAGCAGCAGATTTTGACATCCTTTGGATTGGTGCACGCAGCACGGTGAGCCCCTTTATCGTTCAGGAGATAGCAGAGGCACTCGAAGGAACCGATAAAATTGTATTGGTTAAAAACCCCGTGAATCCAGACTTATCACTTTGGCTGGGAGCCGTAGAGCGATTGCACAGTGCAAATATTAAAAACCTGGGTGTGATTCACAGAGGTTTTTCTACCTATGAAAAATCAAATTACCGCAACAATCCTGAGTGGCAAATACCCATAGACCTGCAAAGTCGCTTTCCAGATTTGCCATTATTCCTAGATCCATCGCATATTGCCGGAAGAAGAGACATTATTTTTGACCTGTGTCAAACAGCTCTGGACTTAAACTATGACGGTTTTATTATTGAAACTCACAACGACCCCGATAATGCCTGGAGCGATGCTGCCCAACAAATAAAGCCTAATAGACTTGTTGAAATCACAGAGGAATTAAAAATAAGAAAGGAGCAAGGAGAGTCACCAGATTTCAGGAATAGAATAAACACCTTGCGCACACAGATTGATTTGATTGATATGCAATTGATCGCTTCCATGGGAAAACGAATGAAAATTGCTGATGAAATTGGAATCTTGAAAAAAGAAAATAATGTAGCTATCTTGCAAGCGCAACGCTGGAATAAAATTTTAGAACGAATGAATGCACTGGGGAAAGAACAGAATTTAAGTGAGCAATTTATTGAACGTGTCTTTAAAGCCATCCACCAGGAATCCATAGAACATCAACACAACATTATTAATGAATACAAACATTAAAAATGAAACACCCGTTATTTGTTTTAAATCTCGCAGCAGAATGATAACTTGGGTGTTTTATCTGACATTTAAAAAAAATAAATAGTAACAGATGAAAGGAACCGTTTATAAATCTACCGGAAGCTGGTACACGGTCAAAGCCGAAAACGGTTTGTTTTATGAATGCAGAATTAAAGGAAAATTCAGAATACAAGGTATAAAAAGCACCAATCCCATTGCTGTGGGAGATAAAGTGATTTTTAAACTACAAACTAAAGACGAAAAAACACAGGGCATCATTTCGGAAATTGAAGAACGAGAAAATTATATTGTGCGCCGCTCTGTGAACTTATCAAAACGCACACACATTCTCGCTGCAAATATTGACCAACTTTTTTTGGTCATCACTTTAAACAATCCGCCAACTTTTACTTCTTTCATCGACCGTTTTTTGGTAACTGCCGAAGCCTATCATATTAAAACTGTTTTACTTTTTAACAAAATGGACACCTATAGTGATGACGATTTACTCGAAATAAAATACCTCGAGGCCGTTTATAAAGATATAGGTTATGTATGTATTGAAATTTCGGCGCAGACCGGAAAAAATTTAGAGGAACTAAAACAGTTCATGAAAGGCAAAGTTAGCATCTTTGCTGGGCACAGTGGTGTGGGCAAATCTACATTAATCAATGCGCTTGAACCCGGTCTTGATATCAAGACCAAAGAAATTTCTGAACAACATCTGCAAGGACAACACACCACCACCTTTGCAGAAATGTATGATTTGAGTTTTGATGCCAAAATAATTGATACACCCGGGGTGAAAGGCTTTGGAGTCGTTGATATCGAAAAAGAAGAACTTTCAGATTATTTCCCTGAGTTTTTTAAACGAAAAGAACACTGTAAGTTTAACAATTGCCTGCACTTGAAAGAACCCGAATGTGCCGTTAAGGAAGCCATAGAAGCAGGAGAAATACCCTGGTCACGATACCGAAGCTATATACAGATTCTGGAGGGCGAAGATGAACATTACAGAACCGATAACTGGGAAGAAGAAAATTAATTTAGTTCCCCGCATAAGCGGGAATAATGAGATACCCGCCTTCGCGGGTAATATATGAGAGCAGTAATTCAAAGAGTAAGCGAAGCATCAGTCACAATTGAAAACAAAAAGGTGGCTCAAATTAATCATGGACTTTTAATACTTTTGGGTATAGAAGATAAAGACACCAATGAAGATATTGAATGGCTGGTTGCAAAAATCAGTAAACTTCGTATATTTGCTGACAATGCCGGAGCAATGAATTGCTCTGTTATCGATACAAATGGTGATATACTCATTGTGAGTCAATTTACATTGCACGCATCCACAAAAAAGGGCAATCGCCCTTCTTTTATAAAAGCCGCAAAACCGGATGTTGCAATTCCCCTCTATGAGAAATTTGTATATGTCTTTGAAAAAGAATTGAGAAAACCCGTTAGCACCGGAGTGTTTGGTGCAATGATGCAGGTTTCACTCGTTAATGATGGTCCGGTTACAATTGTAATGGATACCAAAAATAAAGAGTGATTTTTATCGAATTTATCTTGGTTATGTAACTAAAGTTTTTATTTTTGATTTCTTAAAAAAATGTTAATGCGGCTTATCTATTTATTTATTCTTTCTTGTTTTTTGGGCTATGCTCAAAACCCGGATTACTCCGTTGCTCAAATTCCAGAAGAGTTAAAGGAAAATGCTGATGCCGTTTTCAGGCAAGATTTTATGGAAATTGAAATAAACTCCATAAAAAATATGACCACCAGAGTCACTAATGTTTGGACGGTTTTGAACAGTCAGGGGAATAAATTAATCAACAATTCAATTTATCATAATAATTCGATAAAAATAAACAAAGCAGAGGTTAAAATTTACAATGCATCTGGTAAGGAGATAAGAAAGTTTAAGAAAAAAGAGTTTAAAGATCGCAGTAGTGTCTCCAGCGGCACACTTTACTCTGATGCAAGAGAAATGTATGTTGATTACACCCCAACCTCATACCCATATACGTTTGAAATAACTTATGAAACGACCTCAAAAAATACGGTTTTTTTACCCAATTTTTATTTCTTAAGTGCTTATAGATTAAGTACTCAAGATGTAAAATTGTCAATTTTTTACAATCCAAACGAACTTGAATTAAAAACAAAAGAACAAAATTTAGAATTGATAAAAGTCAATAAAACAACGACTCCGGGATCTATTCATTATGAAACTCAAAATTTAACAGCAATCACTAAAGAGATACTTTCTCCTGATTTTTATGATTTTACTCCACAAGTCAAATTTGCTCCAAAAAAGTTTGTATATGAAGGAGTACAGGGAGAAGCATCAAACTGGATTGAATTTGGGGAATGGTTTTATCACAATCTTTTTAAGGGGCGTGATAAGGTTTCTGAAAAAACATTACTTGAAGTCAAACAATTGGTCAAGGGTGTTGATGATCCTATAGAGCGCGCTCGACTTGTTTATGAATATGTTCAAAACAATACACGCTATATAAGTGTTCAAGTGGGTATAGGAGGTTATCAGCCAATACCTGCAGATGAGGTTGATCTTGTTAAATATGGGGATTGCAAGGGTTTGTCAAATTATACCAAAGCACTTTTTGAGGCCGTGGGGGTTCCGGCTTATTATACCCATATCAATTCCGGTAATAACCAAAAAAACCTTGACCCTGATTTTTACTCCATGACACAAGCAAACCATGTGATACTAGCAATCCCTAATGGTGACGACTACATATATACAGACTGCACAAGCCAGATTCATCCCTTTGGTTTTATTGGAGATTTTTCAGACAATAGATATGCACATATCATAAAGCCTGATGGGGGTAAACTTGTAAAAACAACAGCTTACCTCAACGAAGATAATTTGGAGTCTTACTCAATAAAAGGAATTCTTGATGATGATGGCCAGTTAACAGCTTCTCTTGAGATTACTTCCAGAGGGCTTGATTATGATAGAAAATTATATCTACCCATCTTCTCAAGTCTGGAAATTGACACCCATTACAAAAAAAGATGGTCCAATATTAGGAATCTGCAGGTCAGTAATATTCAATTTGAAAATGATAAACGTGAGGTTGTATTTAAAGAACAAGTTGAAATTTCAGCTAAAAATTATGCGTCAAAATCAGGCGACAGATTTATTTTGGAAATAAATCCCTTTTCAAAATATACTTCAGTGCCTCCCCGCTATGAAAAACGCACACAGCCTATTCTCATCAAACGTGGTTTTTATGAAACCACTACTTTTGATTTAACATTACCTGAAGGTTATGAAATTGAAGCGATGCCAACCGTTTTAAATACAAGTTCATCTTTTGGTGATTATGAGGTGAATATTCAGGAAAACGAAGACCATTCTTTAAGCTTTACAAGACAATTTTTACTAAAAGCCGGCACCTACCCAAAAGATTCCTATTCAGATTTTAGAGATTTTTTAAGTAAAGTAGCTACTCAAGATAATTTAAAAATAGTTTTAATTAAAAAATAAGTCAGTTATGAAATTGCATTGTACACTCTGTATTTTTCTTTTTAGTATCCTATTGAACGCACAGCGTTTTGATTTCGGAAAAGTCTCAGAAGAGGAAATCCTGGAGCAAGAGCACCCCACAGATCCCGAGGCACCTGCTGCTGTGCTTTATAAAAAATCGAGAATCTTTTTTGAATATGACAATCAATGGCGGTATGTTCAAGAAGTAGAAGCCAGGGTTAAAATCTACAAGAAAGAAGGGTTTGATCAAGCCACCGTTGAAGTGCCTCTTTACAGACCGGGAGCCGGCAGCAACCAAATATTTTCAAACCTCAGAGCTTTTACTTACAATATGGATGGTAAAAAGATAAACAAGGACAGAGTGAGAAGTGACGGCCAGTTTCAAGAGGATTGGGATGACAACTGGGTGTCAGAAAAATTTACATTTCCCAATGTAAAAGAAGGTTCTGTTATTGAATACACTTACAAAGTGACCTCTCCTTATATTTCATCCTTGCCATGGTTTTATTTTCAGGAAGACATACCGGTCAACTTTGCTGAATACAAACTTGAGGCACCAGAGTATTTGGGATACAAATCATATAATAAAGGTTTCTTTCCCATAAAAAGAGAAGAGTCGCGTGAACAAAGCCTCTTTACTTTTAGATATGTGCCAAAGCAAACTGATGGAACTACGGCTATTGGTTCACACAAAACCCAGGAGGGCTCATTAAACTATACCTTATTTAAATCAATTTATACGGCAGAAAATGTCCCAAAAATCACCAGAGAGGACTATTTGAATAATTTTTATAATTACCTCACCGCAATGAAACACGAATTGGAATGGACTAAAATGCCACAGTCTGAAGTAAAAACCTTCACCAAAACCTGGGACGATGTAGTGAAAAATATTTTTAAGAGTGACCGTTTTGGAAAAGAATTGGAAGAAAGAAATTACTTTGAAAATGAAATTGAGCAAGTTTTAGCCCAAGCAAAAACAAATCAAGAAAAGGCAGTCGCAATTTTTGAATTTTTAAAAAATAAAATGACCTGGAATGGGATTTATGGAAAATATACCAGGGAGGGTGTTAAAAATGCATATGCAAACAAAACAGGTAATACTGCCGAAATTAATTTGATTCTCACGGCCATGTTTAGACATGCAGGATTGTATGCAAGCCCGGTACTTGTAAGCACAAAGAGCCATGGTATCCCATTATTTCCAACAGTTGACGGGTATAATTACCTTATTTCTGCAGTTGAAATGGATGGGCAGACCTTCCTCTTTGATGCAACTAACCCCTATAGCACCCCAAATATTTTACCGGAAAGAACCTTAAACTGGTTTGGTCGCAAAGTGAGAAAAAATGAAGAAGCAGAAGCGATAAATTTGATGGCAACAAACACCTCAAGAAGAGTCACCAATATGGAAGTCAAACTAAATGCTGGAGGAAATATGGAAGGAAAGTTAAGAAATACTTATACAGACCATCTAGCCTTGGAAATTAGAGATTCTTATGCTTCGTTAAGTGATGAAAAATATATAGAAAATCTCGAAAATCGATATTCAAGTTTATCAGTATCAAACTTTGATTTTCAAAACAAAAAAGACCCCTATAAACCCTTAGTTGAAGGCTATGATTTTGAATATTCAAATGCCTATGATCAAATTGGAGATAAAATATTTTTTCAGCCCTCGTTTTTTTTAATTTCTACTAAAAATCCTTTCATCGCAGAAACCCGAGCCTATCCCATCGACTTCAAGTACCCAACACAAGAAACATATATGGTGAATATATTTTTACCAGAGGGATATGAGGTAGAATCGCTCCCTCAATCTGAAATTTTTGAACTCCCCGGTGGTTTGGGTGATTTTAAATATATGATATCAAATACAGATAACAATATTCAAATTAGAATCAACACGAGTATTAACTCAACACTCGTTCCGGCAGATTTTTATGAGCCACTCAAAGCATTTTTTGAAGCTAAAGTTGTCAAGCTCTCCGAAAAAATAACATTGTCAAAAATACTATAATGAATCTAAAAAACGCACAACAGGAAGTTGATAATTGGATTAAAGAACACGGTGTGAGATATTTTAACGAGCTCACCAATATGGCTCAACTTACCGAAGAAGTGGGAGAAGTAGCGCGCATTATTGCTAGGCGTTATGGCGAACAAAGCGAAAAAGAAAGCGATAAAAACAAAGACCTGGGCGAAGAACTGGCAGATGTGGTTTTTGTGGTACTTTGCCTTGCCAATCAAACAGGAATCGACCTGCAAGAAGCCTTTGATAAAAAAATGGCACTCAAAGCAAAAAGAGACCACGACCGCCATCAAAATAATGAAAAACTAAAGTAGCTGTTCACCTTACTGTTTGTATTTTTACACAAAGAAACACGACTTATTTTTCAATTGCATGGATATACTTATCAGCCTACCAAGAGCCATCCCCCATACTGAAATTCAGATAGGCGGGTCTAAAAGTGAATCAAACAGATTGCTCATACTTCAGAAACTTTATCCTGAAATTGAAATTTCAAAGATCTCTGATGCTCAAGACACACAATTGCTCAAAGATGCTTTAGCGTCAGATTCTGAAACAATAGACATTCATCACGCCGGCACAGCCATGCGTTTTTTAACCGCTTTTTTTGCAACTCAACAAGACAAAGAAGTCATTTTAACAGGCTCTTCCAGAATGAAAGAGCGACCCATTGCAATTCTAGTAGAGGCGCTCTGGCAACTGGGCGCAACGATTGAATATATAGAAAAGGAAGGCTTTCCGCCATTAAAAATAAAGGGGCAACAGTTTTCAAAAAATAAAGTAACAATCAATTCAAATGTGAGCAGTCAATACATTTCTGCCCTGCTATTAATAGCCCCCAAATTAGAAAACGGACTTGAAATTACGCTTGAAGGTACTAAAACCTCCTTTCCTTATTTAAAAATGACACTGGATTTGTTAGAGGAACTCGGGGTTCAATCTGTGATGAAAGATCATTCCATCTTTGTTAAGCCACTTAAAAAGTTGGACGGAAATAAATCATTTAAAGTGGAGTCAGACTGGTCATCTGCTTCCTATTTTTATTCCATTGTAGCACTTTCTCCAAAAGGCACCTCGCTATCACTTTCTACTTTCCAAAAAGGAAGTAAGCAAGGTGATTCATCACTTTCAGAAATTTATACAAACCTTGGAGTGGAAACTATTTGGCTTGAAAATTCCATATTAATTTCTAAGAAAGAAGATGTAAAACCAAATAATTTAGCGCTGGATTTAAAAGATACGCCAGATATTGCACAAACCATAGCAATTACTTGTTTTGGACTTGGGCTTCCTTGTGAATTAACAGGTTTACACACCCTGAAAATCAAAGAAACAGACCGCTTAGAAGCTTTGAAAACTGAACTCCAAAAATTGGGGGCTTTCTGCAAAACAACAAACGATAGTTTTACTCTTGTGGAAACGCCGTCAAAGCAATTTGAAAATCCCTCAAACAGCATATCAACATACAACGACCACAGAATGGCGATGGCTTTTGCACCATTAGCCGTCTTATTTCCCATTACAATTCAAAATGCAAGTGTCGTAGAAAAATCATATCCTTATTTTTGGAATGACCTTCAAACTCTCGGATTTCAGTTGGATTTTTTAAAATAAACCTATTAAAATTGACTTTAAAAGGTCTAATATCTAATATCTTTTCACTAACATCTAAAAAAAGAAATAATAAACACCTTTTTACTTGACAACGCCTGTTTTGAGGTTGTATATTTGCAGCTTTGTAAAAATCAAACTTTTAACAATCACACTCTATGAAGCTATCTCACTTTGATTTCAATTTACCTCCAGAATTATTAGCAGAATACCCCACCTTAAATAGAGACGAGTCCAGATTGATGGTACTTGACAGAAAAACCCAAACCATTGAACACAAGATGTTCAAGGATTTAATTGATTATTTTGAAGAAGACGACGTGTTAATTTTAAACAACACCAAAGTTTTTCCGGCAAGACTCTATGGAAATAAAGAAAAAACCGGTGCAAAAATTGAAGTTTTTCTTTTGAGAGAACTCAATTCTGAAACACGTCTTTGGGATGTACTTGTTGATCCGGCAAGAAAAATAAGAATTGGCAATAAATTGTACTTTGGTGATGACGAAACTTTGGTAGCTGAAGTTATTGATAATACAACTTCCAGAGGGCGCACCCTTCGCTTTCTATTTGACGGGACCTATGAAGAATTCAGGAAAAAATTAACCGAGCTAGGGGAAACACCTCTTCCAAAATACATCACACGTGAGGTTGAACCCGAAGATGCTGAGCGCTACCAAACCATTTATGCGAAAAACGAAGGAGCGGTTGCTGCACCCACAGCCGGCCTCCACTTTTCAAAACACTTACTTAAACGACTGGAAATAAAAGGAATCAACTTTGCAGAAGTAACACTTCATGTTGGTCTAGGGACCTTTAGCCCTGTTGAAGTCGAAGACCTCTCCAAACACAAAATGGATTCTGAAGAGTATGAGGTAGATGAAAAAAGTGCTCAAATTGTTAACCAGGCGAAAAACAAAAGACGTAAAATCTGTGCAGTGGGAACAACGGTAATGCGCTCTATTGAAAGCACTGTTTCTTCTCAGGGAACTTTAAATCCATATAAAGGCTGGACAAACAAGTTTATATTTCCCCCTTATGAATTTAGCATTGCCAATTGTATGGTAACAAATTTTCACACTCCAAAATCTACATTGCTAATGATGGTTTCTGCCTTTGCAGGGCATGATTTTATGAAAAAAGCCTATGCAGAAGCCATAAAAGAAAAGTATCGATTCTATACCTATGGCGATGCTATGTTGATTTTATAACTAAAATTTTTAATTAATTTTAAACTATTCCTCATTGATTTCAAAATTGATGAGGATTTTTTATTGTTAAGTTATTGGTTATTAACATAAAAAAGCTATTTTAGTGGTATAAAAGAAAGTGTCTGTATGAAAAAAATTACTCTTTTCTTTCTACTCTTTATTTTTACAGGGGTTTACTCCCAAGTAACTAACGAAGGAGAGCCTGCAAGCTGGAAGTCACAAAACCTTAGAAGTGTCTCTCCGGTCATAATGGAAGAAATCAATTTAGAAGCCTTGATTCAAGAAGATATCATCAATGACAACCGTCAGGATATTCCCTGGAGATTTGGAACTGAAATAGAAGTGAATTTTAACCCCAGTAACTCTGGTGTCTGGGACGACTTGAGTAATGGAGACAGAATTTGGCGCCTCAACATTCAATCAAGTGGTGCAAAAACATTAAATTTTGTTTTTGACGACTTTTATCTACCTCCCGGAGCTACCCTTTATCTATACAATGATGAACGTTCTGATTTGCTGGGGGCATACACAGCTACTCAAAACCGAGATGACAGACAATTGGGAACCTGGTTTGTTGATGGTGACAACGTTTGGTTAGAATATTATGAACCACGCTCACAGAGAAACAGAGGAAGTTTAAATATTGCGAAAGTGGTTCACGGCTACCGCTCTGTTGCTCAAAATGTAATAAATAAAGGTCTCAACGATTCAGGGCCCTGTAATCTGGATGTGAATTGTTCTATCGGGTCAGATTTTGATGATATAAAAGAAGTTTTAAAACGATCTGTTGCATTATTTATTTTAGGTGGAGCAGTATGTTCAGGTACCCTTATTAATAACACAGAAAATAATAATGCCCCTTATTTTTTAACCGCAAATCACTGCAATAATGGAAATACCGGAGCCTGGGCCTTTCGCTTCAACTGGGTGAGTCCAAATCCTGTCTGTGCTCAAAATCAGAATAGCCCTAATGGTTCTTTTAACCAAACGGCAAGTGGTGCAACTCTTTTGGCATCAAATTCAAAATCAGATTTTATGCTAGTCAACATTGATGCAAACTTACCCTCTGCCTGGAATCTAGCTTGGGCGGGATGGAACCGCAGTGCGACAGACATACCCGAATTTTCAATTGGAATTCATCATCCTGCCGGTGATATTATGAAAGTATGCCGAGATGATGACGCCCCAACCAAACAAACATTTAATTTTGGCGGAAACCCTACTGCACAAATGTGGAGAGTTGGAAACTGGGAACTTGGAGTCACCGAAGGTGGATCCTCTGGGTCTGCACTCTTTGATCAGGAAGGAAGAATTGTAGGTCAACTTGCAGGCGGTTCTGCAGCTTGTTCAGGGACAACAAATAATGGCGGTTTTGATATTTATGGCCGCTTTGATACCTCTTGGGATTTTGGTACAACAAATAGCACACGCCTTTCAAACTGGTTAGACCCCAATGGGACTGGAGCTACATCAATGGATATATTAAATGCGCCAGATTTTCAATTTATTGGTAATATTTCTATTTATCCAAATCCAACCAGCGACTTTATTTATGTGATGAACAACAATTCATCCCAGTTAAATTTTGAATTTTATTCAGTGACGGGACAACAATTAATAGCCGCAAATTTACCACTTACTAATAACAGCATAGATGTCTCAGGTTTTTCTGAGGGTATCTATTTTTTAAAACTTTATGACGGAATTACAAACAATTCCCTAGTGAAAAGAATTGTCGTGAAAAAGTAATGTGTTTTATAACTTTATACACCTCACAGACATTCCCATATTTTTACTCGCTCCATATTTTTTTAATGTGTCATCTATATATTCCAGATAGAAATACCAGGCATTTAAATCGTCATAGGCATCTAATGTCCACATAAATTTTGTTTGCAACACATGGTAAAAATAACCTTCAAAATCTCTGCTTCCACTAGGAATACCATTAAATCCTGAAGCATTTGTTCCATTGCCACCTTTATACCAGGTTTGATCTGATTTTAATTCTTTTCCGGCAACTTCATTTCCCCCCAATGCATTCGCTAACAATTCAAAATCATTTACTGTTGGAATACGCCATCCTGCCGGAGCCAACCCACGGGGGTCTGTTACTGCAAACCAATTGTATAAAATGCCTATATCGCCTTCAATTTGTTCGATGTTTTGATAATGACTCCATGCAGGCGTGCAGTTAGCACCGGCTTCCATCCATTCCTCTCGACTTTTAGCTTGAGGGATAGCGTCCCCATTCCTAAAATGTTTTACCGCCAGGTTTTTACTCATCCAAACTTGGTCTCCAATTTTTACTTGCTCAAATTGCAATTTATTTTGCCCGTGAACTGTCAAACAAATGAAGAAGAGAGAAGCTAAAATGACACTAATCGGGTATTTTATGCTTAATAGTTTCATTTTTTATAAGACTGAATTGAATATCATAAATATATAAAATAAGTCTTAAAGAGGCTCTATAAATTGGCTGAAACCAAATTTCATCTATTTTAAATGTACTACTTTTGCAAAATGGAAATGAAAAAGAAAGACATAAGATCTTTATCAAAAGAAGAACTTCGGGATTTTTTTGTGAGTATAGGTGATAAACCCTTTCGAGGAAATCAAGTGTATGAGTGGCTCTGGAGTAAAGGGGCGCATACTTTTGATGCAATGACCAATCTATCACTTGGAACAAGACAGCATCTTGAAGGCAACTTTGCAATTAACCACATTCAAGTTGACCAAATTCAAAAAAGTGCAGACGGTACTATTAAAAACGCCGTGCGGCTTCACGACAATTTGGTTGTTGAATCTGTTCTCATCCCCACAAAAAGTAGAACGACAGCCTGTGTCTCATCCCAAGTGGGCTGCAGTCTTGATTGTAAGTTTTGTGCAACCGCAAAATTAAAAAGAATGCGTAATCTCAATCCTGATGAAATTTATGACCAGGTGGTGGCTATAGACCGGGAAAGCAGATTGTATTTTAACAGGCCCTTATCCAATATTGTTTTTATGGGAATGGGCGAGCCACTTATGAATTATAAAAATGTATTAGCCTCTATTGATAAAATCACCTCACCTGAAGGTCTTGGAATGTCTCCCAAGCGAATTACCCTATCTACTTCAGGTGTTCCAAAGATGATTAAAAAACTGGCAGATGATCAAGTAAAGTTCAAACTGGCTGTTTCTTTACACAGTGCTATTCAGGAAACCAGAAAATCTATCATGCCTTTTGCTGAAAATTTTACACTTGAAGATTTAAAAGAAGCATTACAATATTGGTATGAAAACACCAAGAGTAAAGTGTCTTATGAATATGTGGTTTGGAAGGGCATCAATGATAAAAAAGAAGATATACAAGCACTCATTCAATTTTGTGGTTATGTACCCTGTAAGGTCAATCTAATAGAGTATAACCCCATTGGTGAGGATGAGTTTCAACAGGCAAATACCAAGGCTTTAGATGCTTATATCCTAGCTCTTGAGCAGCATAGAATTCCGGTTACTGTAAGGCGAAGTAGGGGTAAGGATATTGATGCTGCCTGCGGGCAACTCGCTAATAAACAATAAAAAAAGGCTTCCAAATTTGGAAGCCCTTTTTAATTGATAAATAATTTACCAATTATCTTTTAACTAATTTAAAGGTAACTTTTTGACCGTTGGCAGTTACGTTAGCAATATAAACACCTGTCTTTAAAGATGATAAATTAATAACTTCGTTTGTTGAAGAAAGGTTTTTGCTAATTACTTGTTGTCCTAAAACATTAAATATATTAATACCAGTAAAAGCTTCATTAGCTTTAATGGTTAAATTTTGGGATTGAGGACTGTAGAAATAATTGAAACCATTAATTTCATTATCAGTAATACTCAAGTTTCCATCAACAACCACATTGTCTATTAAAACAGAGTTTTCATCAAAGGTATCAAAGTGTCTAAGAACTAAGTAAACAGTTTGTCCGTCAAATGCAGAAGCGTCTATAGTAACTTCAGCCGCATTATTTGCAGTAGAGTCACAAATACAAACATCACCTACAGTTTGATCAAAAACAGGAGTCTGAGAGGAAATCAGACCCGGATCATTAGAATCTGATAAAAACACTTGTAGTCTGTCACCAAGGAAAGTACCGTTGGTTTGAAAACTACCCATCAAGAAGGAAATTTCTGAATTAGATCCCAAATCAATTGTTGTGTTTGAAATCAAATAGTTGTCAGGGCTTAAACCACCTAATGCAGATGTCCAAGAATCAGAGTTAGCCACATTTCCATCAAAAAGCGATGTCCATCCATTACCAGAAATGTTAACGACATTCCATAGATTGCCGTCTCCATCATCATCAAAATTGTCCCAATTAAAAAATGATGTAGAACCATCTGCATCTAGCTCAAAATCATCTTCCCAGATTTGGGCATTCATTCCTACTGCCATTAAAAAAGCAGCCATTAAAAGTGTAATTTTTTTCATAATATGTTTAATTTAAGTTTAATTATCAACGCTAAAATACAAATTTCAGACACCTAGACAAACTTTTTGTGAAAATATTTTGAGTATCTTTGACTAAAGAATGAAAACCGTTTCTCAAATTAAGCAGCCCATACTTGAAGAAATGGAACTTTTTGAAAAAAAGTTCTACAATTCTATGTCTTCAAAAGTGGCGTTACTCAACCGTATTACTTATTATATCGTAAATAGGAAAGGAAAACAAATGCGCCCCATGTTTGTCTTTCTTATTGCAAAAATGGTATCTAACGGAAAGGTTGATGAACGCACATATAGAGGAGCTTCAGTCATTGAATTAATACATACCGCAACCCTTGTACACGATGATGTTGTTGATGACAGTAATCGGCGGCGTGGTTTTTTCTCTATAAATGCTCTTTGGAAAAATAAAATTGCAGTTTTAGTGGGGGATTACTTACTTTCAAAAGGTCTTTTACTTTCTATCGATAACGGCGATTTTGATTTATTACAAATTATTTCTGTTGCCGTAAGAGAAATGAGTGAAGGGGAACTCCTTCAAATAGAAAAAGCCCGAAAACTGGACATTACAGAAGAAATCTATTTTGAAATCATCAGACAAAAAACAGCGACTCTCATTGCTGCTTGTTGCTCGATGGGTGCAAAATCTGTCAATGCTACCAATGAAGAAGTGGAACAAATGAGACTTTTTGGCGAACTTATTGGTATGGCTTTTCAAATAAAAGATGACCTTTTTGATTATGGAAGTGAAAAGATTGGTAAACCCACGGGTATTGATATCAAAGAACAAAAAATGACATTGCCTTTGATTTATACTTTAAATAACTGTTCTCCGAAAGAAAAAAAGTGGTTAATTAACTCTGTTAAAAATAAAAACAAAGATGCTAAAAGAGTCAAAGAGGTGATCGCTTTTGTAAAATCTTCAGGGGGTCTCGACTATGCGGTATCAAAAATGAAAGTATTTCAACAGGAAGCCCTTCAGATATTAGATTCTTATCCAGAATCTCCCTTTAAAAATTCCTTGATTTTAATGGTCAATTATGTAATTGACAGAAAAAAATAAACCTCCGGGCAACCTTTCTGCTTATTTTTACGTCTATGTAAATAGAAGTCCACTGGAATTTGAAAATAATCAACATACATAAAAACCAAACCCAACTCATCAGCGAGGCCTCAAAAAATAGTAGGCAAGCGCAACATGTTATCTACCAGATGCACGCTCCAAAAATGCTGAGTGTTTGCAGGATGTACATTAAAGATATCCAACAAGCAGAGGAAGTGATGCTCGACGGTTTTTTAAAAGTGTTTACCAATATTAATGATTTTAAAAATCAAGGGAGTTTTGAAGGTTGGATCAGGCGAATTATAGTTAGAAAATGCATCGACTTTTTAAGGAAAAATTCAAAAATTAACTTTTCGGCTGAAACCGAAATTGAAAATACGGGAGATAATGAATTTCAATGGAAGTATGAGGTTGAACACATTCAGCTTGCTATTGACAATTTGCCCGAAGGCTACAAAATGATATTTAATCTTTTTGCAATAGAAGGGTATAAGCATGAGGAAATTGCAGTAATGCTTAATCTAACTGAAGGCACTTCAAAATCACAATTGCACAAAGCCCGAAAAATGCTTCAACTTAAATTAAAGGATACTAAATCCAAAGCACATGGAAACAAATAATTTTGACAATCAAATAAAAAATCAACTGGAACAAAGAACGGTTGAGCCATCCCCTAAAAGCTGGGAGCAGTTGCGTTCCAAATTGGATAAAAATGATAAAAAAACCAAACCACTTTATTGGTGGATGGGTATTGCAGCATCCTTTTTAGTCGGGATCCTTTTGATGGGAGTATTTGTGGATTCAGAAAATGAAACAAATAATAAAATTGTGAATGAAGAATCCATTGAAACCACACCCAAAGCAGATTTGAATCCTATTGTTGAGTCAACCTCGCTTGATTTGGAAAATCAAGAAACAGATGCTTCAACTATAATAGTCGAAACCCAAAATAAACAACCTTTTCATAAAGAGCTCACAAATTCATTTAATTCAGAGAAAGAAAAATCAGTTTCAAAAGAGCAATTATTAACTGAAATTTCAGAAACAATCGCCCAAATTGAAAGTAAAGAAGAAAAAGTTATTATTGATGAAATTATTGCAAACAACAAACCCGGCAAAGAGGTTTCAGATGATGAAATCGACGCGTTGTTGAAAGAGGCTCTTGCAAAAATCTCAAAAGAAAACACAAAATCAAACCCTGCTATCACTTCAAGCAGCTTGCTGGAAGATGTTGAAGGTGAAATTGAAGAATCGTTTAGAGAGCGCATTTTTGAATTACTCAAAGGAGGTCTTCAGCTTTCGCGTGAAGCAGTAGCAAATAGAAATCAATAAACAATAATAAATCATTTTTAAATCAGATTGAATACCCACCTAAACGGGTGATTCCAGTAACTCTAACATTAATTAAATCCCTCTAAGAGGGTTCATTCATCAATCACTCTTTTTTGAGGCATTTCGTTATGAAGTGCCTCTCTAAAGAAAAAAATCAAATCAATATGAAAACAAGTACATTTTATGTAGCATTTTTTATGTGTCTTTTTACCGGTGTTTTATGCCAGGCACAAGAAACAACAAGTGAAAAAATCGAGCAACAAAAACAAGAAATTATTGAAGAAGAACGCGAGGCTTTAAGAATCGAAGTTGAAAAAATCAATCAACAACTCGATGAGGAACAAATCACTTTTGAAGTAGCAACTAATTTAAAAAAAGAAGCAGCAGAAAAACACGCACTCAACATTGAAAATAGAATTGCGATTCTTGAAAACCAAATGGCGCTTAATGAGCGCAATAGTTCAAATGAAAATTTGGAAAATGAGCAAGAATATATCAGTATTTTTAGTGAAGGCAACATTGTGAGGATAAACCTCAAAACAGAACGAAAATATGACCGGCGCACCACAAGCGATTTGGTCTTTGCTGTTGGTTTCAATAATGTGATAACAAAAGGAGAATCCCTGGACGATTCTGAATTTAAAATTGGAGGAAGCCGTTTTGCAGAGTTGGGCTGGGCGTGGAAAACACGTGTGTTCAAAAACAGTAACTGGTTGCGATTTAGATATGGATTTTCATTTCAATTTAATGGACTAAAACCTATAAACAATCAAATTTTTGTAGAACAAGGCGATGAAACAGTTTTACAGGAGTATCCCATAAAATTAGACAAATCAAAATTCAGGATGGACAATCTCGTGTTTCCCATTCATTTTGAAGTAGGACCCTCAAAAAAAATTGAAAGAGAGAAATACTTTAGATATTCAACCCGAAACTATATTAAATTTGGGATGGGAGGTTATGCCGGGTTCAATCTTTCAAACCGTCAAAAATTAAAGTTTGAAGAAGATGGAAGCCGTGTCAAACAAAAACTAAAAGACGACTACAACACCAATAATTTTATTTATGGTTTAAGTGCTTATGTGGGCTGGCGCACCGTGGGGCTTTATGCAAAGTATGATTTGAACACAATTTTTAAAGACAACCCCGTTGAGCAACGCAACATCTCATTGGGCTTACGCTGGGATATGGATTAGCCAATCGATTTTAATTAATGTACAAAAGTTACTTACGTTCTTTTTAAGAAAATAAGTAACTTTACTTTTTTTAAAAACAACTCAAAACTTTTACTCACTGAAGGCTTACCGGAGGAGGGCACATACCAAAAACATTTGATTTCAAGAACCACCATAGACCAAGTATTTGAAACCGCCCGGGTAGAGGAGGTGATAGGTGATTTTGTACAACTCAAAAAAGCAGGAAGTAACTTTAAAGGTCTCAGCCCTTTTACAGATGAACGCTCCCCCAGTTTTATGGTCTCGCCCGTAAAACAAATCTGGAAAGATTTTTCCAGCGGAAAAGGAGGAAATGTAGTCGCTTTTTTGATGGAACACGAGCATTTCACCTATCCCGAAGCCATCAAGTATCTCGCAAATAAATATGGTATTGAGATTGAAGAAACTGAGCAAACCAATGAAGAAAAAGAACAAGCTAACGAGCGCGAAAGTATGTATCTCGTTAGTGAGTTTGCCAAAGATTATTTCCATACCACACTTTTAAAAACCGAAGAGGGGAAAGCCATAGGTCTTTCATATTTTAAAGAGCGCGGTTTTACAGATGAGACTGTCAAAAAATTTCAATTGGGATATTCTCCCAATAGTTGGGATGCATTTACCACAGAGGCCATAAAAAAAGGGTACAAGTTAGAATTTCTTGAAAAAACCGGATTGACCATTGTAAAGGAAGAAAAGCAGTTTGACAGGTTTAAAGGGCGTGTCATGTTTCCCATACTAAGTATGAGTGGACGCACACTGGGCTTTGGCGGAAGAATATTAACAAACGATAAAAAAGCAGCAAAATACCTCAATTCGCCCGAAAGTGATATCTACCACAAAAGCAAAGTCCTTTACGGAATTTTTCACGCCAAGCAAGCCATTGCAAAAGAAGATAATTGCTATTTGGTTGAAGGATATACCGATGTCATCCAGTTTGCTCAAACAGGTATTCACAATGTGGTTTCCTCTTCCGGAACCGCATTGACTGAAGAACAAATAAGACTCATCAACCGTTTAACCAAAAACATTACCTTGCTTTTTGATGGTGATGCCGCCGGTTTGCGCGCATCACTGCGGGGTGTGGATTTGATTCTTGAGCAAGGAATGAATGTCAAAATTTGCACCTTTCCCGAAGGCGAAGATCCTGATAGCTTTGCGCGAAAAAACTCGCTGGAGGAACTCACGCTTTACTTAGAGGAGAATGCCCGAGATTTTATCAATTTTAAAGCGGCTGTTCTGGTAGATGAAACTAAAAATGACCCGGTAAAAAAAGCAGATACCATCAGAGATATGGTGGTGAGCATTTCAAAAATCCCCGATGTCATTAAACGGGAAATATATGTGCAGGAATGCTCCCGCATTATGGATATTTCTGAAGAAGTTTTGTTTAACAGCCTGGCACAGATACTTTCAAAAAACAAAAAAGAACAGTCAAAAAAAGGACAACAAACTGAAAAGCCTTTTGAAGTAGTTACTCAACAAACCAGGCCCACAGAAAAAATTGATGTTAAGTTTCAACTCGAAATTAAAATACTTGAATTATTGTTGCTTTATGGCGGTGAAGAGGAAACATTTGAAGATTTAATTCTGCAAAGCAATGAGGAAGGAGAAGTAGAACTCGTGCCTGAAAAAAAGGAATTCAAAGTGCACCAAAAGGTGTTTTTGGATTTACAGCAAGACGAAATGGAGTTTACAAATCCTGTTTTTCAAGAATTATTCAATGCCATTATTGAAAATTATCAAAACGAAACGCCCCTGCAAACCGATTTGTTTATTGCAAAATTAGAGTCTGAAAAAGCAAAAATTATTACTGATATTTTTATGGAAGAAGAGAAATATCAACTGCATGACTGGGAACGAAAAGAAATTTATGTAAAAAATAAAAAACAATCCATTTCCCAATTGATCAATGAAACCATTTTGCATCTCAGAAAATTACTTATTGCAAAACAAATCAACAGTCTGGCTGAGGAAATCAATCAAAAAGAGGAAGAAGCTAAACAAGAATTACTACAGACGATTTTTGAGTATAAAAAATTGGAAGTCATGCTTTCGCGAAAGCTGGAAACTGTGATTAGAAGATTTGACTAAAAAAAACAATGCCCTAAGACATTGTTTTTAACTTTTTGAAAACGAAAACAGTTTAAAATCAAATCTTCAGCTAAACTGAAACATTCTCGATTGATGTATCAAATCTGCCAGATTATCTACTTTTAACTTTTTGAGTAAGCGCGTTTTGTATGTGCTCACAGTTTTTTCATTAATCTCAAGAGCACTTGCAATGTCTTTATTTCGTTTGCCATTTGACAAAAGATTGAGCACTTCAATTTCTCTCGAAGATAATTTTTTGTATCTGCTTAAAACGCTGCTTTCGCCCACGTTTCTGCTAGTAAAAGTAGTTGTAAGTTCGTCGTTGAGATATACACCTCCTTTGGCGACCTTTTTTAATGCTTTGGTGAATAATTTTGTAGAAGCGGTTTTAGAAACATATGCTGAGGCACCAGATTTGATAGAGCGCAACGCATAGATTTCTTCGGGATGCGTAGAATAAATAAGAACTTTTAGATTTGGAAACTCTGCTTTAATGGTTCTGAGAACTGTTATGCCATTTACCTGAGGCATATCAATTTCCATGATTAAAATATCCGGAAGTTGTTTGCGCAGCGATTTAAACATCTCTTCGCCGTTATTAACTTTATCAATAATCGTATATTCTGTATTTTTTTTGAGAAGACATGATATCCCTTTTCTAGTCATGGGATGGTGGTCTGCTATAATAATAGATGTCATAATTGTGAGGTTGATCTATTGTTAACAATCAGTTTGTGAAAATATGTAGGAATGTTATTTAAACTTTGTAAATAATAGACTACAAAACAAATGTATTAAAATAGTATGTTCTGAGCGGTGCTTTTCGTTAAAGTTCTTGAAAATTCGTTAAAATACACAAGCTATCTCAAACTCGAGGGAATTTCACAAATGGGTATCGGTTTCATTTTGTGTTGGTTAGCAGAATTGAGTTTTTTATAGATAGAAAAAACTTCTTTCTCTCTGCCTGTAAAGTTGTTACCATTCTTTCCTTTTTCATCTTGAAGCATCGCCCACTCCAATTCGTCGTAGCTCGCCCCAAGTTGGTCCTCATCAGAGCGATCATCACCAAAAAGTCCGTCTGTTGGTCTGGCAATTAAAATGGCCGGAATAATTTGTAGGAATGCTCCAATTTGATAGACCTCACTTTTCATCAAATCGGCTATGGGGCTCAAGTCAACCCCGCCATCTCCATATTTAGTATAAAAACCCACGCCAAAATCTTCCACTTTGTTTCCGGTACCGGCAACCAAATAGCGATGCAAACCCGCAAAATAATAAAGTGTGGTCATTCGCAATCTCGCGCGTGAGTTTGCAAGCGATAAGTCTAAAGAGGGACTCGCCTCCACAGCCGGAACCTGAGATTTAAAGGATTCAAAAACCGGCGTTAAATTCACTTCAACAGAAGTCACATTACTGAATTTTTTTTGAAGGTCATTGATGTGATCTTTGGCTCTGTTTACCTGATTCAATGCCTGGTGAATAGGCATTTCTACACACAGGGTTCTCAGGCCGGTTTGTGCACAAAGTGTTGAAGTTACCGCAGAATCAATGCCACCACTCACGCCCACCACAAAACCGTCCATTTTGGCATTTGTGGCATACTCTTTTAACCAATTTACAATATGTTTAACAACTTTTTCTGTTTGCATTACTCACTGATTATTTTGTTAGTAGTACCTTTGTGCTTTTCTTGCACAAAGATAAAATTTAAAGATACTATTTTCGTTAAAACTAAGCGAATCAATATGCTAAATTGTATGAGATCCCTTTTATTTATTCTGACAGTTTTCTTTTTATCATGCACTTCAGAAAAAAAAGTTAAGGAAGAAATTCTTGCAGTGCCGGTTGAAGTAAAAATTGATCGATTTGATGAAAAATTTGCTGCCATCACTCCAGATAATCTTCAAGGCCTCAAGAAAGAATACCCTTTTTTATTTCCGGCTCAGTTTCACGATAGCATCTGGATTCAAAAGTCGCAAGACACCCTTCAAAAAGAACTTGAAAGAGAAGTTTCAAAAGTGTACTCAGATTTTTCAAACTATGAAGCAGAACTCATTTTATTGTATCAACATTTAAAGTATTATTTTCCCAATTTCAGTGAGCCAAAAATCATTACACTCATTTCAGATGTTGATTATAGAAATAGAGTGGTGGCTACAGATAGCCTTGTGTTGGTAGGTTTGGATAATTTTTTGGGGAGTGATCATTATTTTTATGAAGAAATCCACAAATATATCGCCAAAAACCTCGATCCAAAACAACTTACTCCCTCAATTGCTGAAGCACTTATTGAACCCTATATAAAGCCCCCAACAACACGAGCATTTATTGATTTAATGATCTATTCTGGGAAGATTACTTACTTAAAAGAACGACTTCTCCCACTGTTTGATGAGGCAGAAATTATGGGATATACCACAGAAGAAATAGACTGGGCCAGAGCCAATGAAACTGAAATTTGGAGGTATTTTGTAGAACGGGAGTTGCTCTACAGTACAGACCCTCAACTCGCAAGTCGTTTTATTTACCCGGCTCCATTTTCAAAATTTTATCTGGAACTCGACAATGAATCCCCCGGAATGCTGGGGCAATACATAGGTTGGCAAATTGTAAGGGCTTTCGCCGAAAACAACCAAGTTAATCTGCAACAATTACTCACTTTAAACGGAGAAGAAATTTATAAAAATTCAAAATTCAAACCCAGAAGATAATGACCAAAACACACAAATCCACCATTGAAATTGACGTGACCCTCGACGAAAATAAAATTCCTGAAAAGCTTCACTGGACCGCTGCCGATGGCGGCGTGCAAAATGAAGAGACCAAAGCTATTATGCTTTCTGTATGGGATTCTAAGAGCAAAGAATCTTTGCGCATTGATTTGTGGACTAAAGACATGCCGCTTGAAGAAATGAAAATCTTTTTTCATCAAACATTGAGTGCCATGGCAGATACCTTTGAACGCGCAACAAACGATGAAAAGATGAGTGCGACCATGCGTGATTTTACCGAGTATTTTGCTGAAAAACTGGAGTTGAAAAGATAATTTCACACCAAACCTGACAGGTTTTAAAAACCTGTCAGGTTTATACAAACCATGACAAAACTACTTTTTATCTACAATGCCCACTCCGGCAAAATCAACGGCTATCTAGATGCCCTTCACAAAGTGGTAAGCCCAAAAACCTACGCATGCAACTTGTGTGATATTACGTATGGGATTTTCACAGAAAACAAAGCCTGGAAAAAATTTAGAACCTCCAGTAAAATTCAAATGGATTTTCTTCATCTTGATGAATTCAAAAAACAGTATGCTTCAAAATTTGGTTCAAAACACACTTTCCCAATTGTGCTGCTTGAAAATAAGGGCGAACTGGAACTTTTTATCGCTACAGAGGAACTCAATACACTCAAAAATGCAGAGGAACTTATTGAGTTGATTTCTAAGCGGCAGAGGTTGATTTTAAAATAAAGACAAACCAGACAGGTTTTAAAAACCTGTCTGGTTTAAATAATCTTAGTTTTTCACAAACTTTTTACTCACCCGCTCACCACGTTCATTTTCAAAAACAACAAAATACAAACCTGTGTTTAATGCCTTTACATTTATTGACGAGTTATTTTCCTCAAGAAATTGCTTATGTATCAATTTACCACTCACATCATAAATAGTTGCTGAGACACTTTGATTGGAATTAGTTTGTATGTTTAGGTTTTCTTTAACGGGATTGGGGTGCATCATAAAACTTTTTTGATCAAAAGTGGGTGTTGACAGCAACACACTATTATAAACCGCCCAGTCACCCTCGCCGTTTGTGATGGTGAGTTGCAAAAAGTCGTTTATGGATTCTATTGTATAATTAAAAGGGTTGTTTGCTTCTCCCGTATCTTGATAGTCACCGTATATTGAATAGTGCTTATGCATAAAATCTGTTTGTTCTGGTTCACCACATATGCCTACAAGAACAACTAAAAACTCTCCCAAATTAAAAAAGAAATTAGGTTCTCCATATTCAATTGAAGAAAAACCATCCTCTTGACAAAATGTATGATTAACTTCAAAAAAATCAATAGTAAAACTCAATTCTCCTTGTAAATTATTTACTGGTAAAAACTCTTCCCCATCAAATTCTCCATTCACAAAATACCAAGTATGTTCAAAAAGTTGCGGGTCTTGAGCATAAAGATTAGACGAATGGGGATTAATGATTGCAGATTGCAGATTGAGCATAAAAATTGCTATACTCAACCATTTTATATTTAAAATTATTTTCATAACTGTAGAATTTATTGTTTGGATAAGTTTTTTGATCCTTGAATTTCACCATCACAAACTAAAATGATGGAGTAAAGCCCGGAGGCAAAGCCATTTAAATCTATGGTGTGTGAGTTTTCAAGAGTATCAATGATATAGTTGCTCGTATTTCCACTATTTTGATGTACTACCATCAAGTAAGCAGAAGATGCATCGTCAGCAATATAATTTACTGTAACCGATGTGGTGGCTGGGTTGGGTACTAAACTTTCAATTTTGTAAGGATTGACTGTAACCTGCAATTCATCATAATCTTTTAAGCCATCCAAGTTTGAAATTACTTCTAGTTTATACTGTTGCGTAAACTGAGGAAATAC
>Ga0207422_1000317_pt1 | contig 169334 bp, 166 predicted proteins | sample MarCyaLeptolynsp_FD_187757 | JGI IMG/M metagenome (GOLD analysis project Ga0207422, IMG submission 187757) | Marine cyanobacterial communities from Panama - species 1 Leptolyngbya sp. (SPAdes) | ecosystem: Environmental > Aquatic > Marine > Unclassified | place: Panama: Panama City | collected...
TTGCCAAATCGCCGCCCGGGGTCACCACCATCGCACTTCGATAAAGCGTACGGTCGATTTCCGTTTCGAAGAGATAAATGGCGCCGGTGACCGCCAGAAGAATGAGAAAAGGCAGGGACAATAGCCCTGCATAGAAATGCCAACGCCAGACCGCGCGATGAACACGCGCCGCGTTTAGGTTTTTCCTGTCCGTTTCATTCATGGACACGGAATGCAGTTCTTTCGTCTGGGTTGCCTGTCTATGACGAATGAGGGGCTGGCGGATCGACGCAAATTTTCCGCGTTTCAGTCACCGCAAAGGCTAAGCCTGTCAACGCGGTAAAATAGGCCGGCGCCGGCGACAAATCGTGCGCCCGAACTTGCGTCGCCGCGCCAGTCCGTTCGAAAAAGGCGACGAACAGAAACGCTTTGTGATAGTATAACAGCTCAATGTTTGTTTGATTTTTCCTGCGGAGTACCCCCAGCGGCCATTTTGGCCGACCGGGGCGGAACTCCAATACGGGGACATATGGCGGCGCGATCTGCAAATGGTTTGACGCGAAGATTGGCGCAAATCGCCGCCATTTTTGCGTTCATATTCGCGCAATCCGTAAGTACAGCGCATGCCGGCGAAGACCATGGCGATCATGACGAGCATGCGCCAGAAGAAGTCTGCGTCGTATGTTCTGTTGCTTTTGCTGATGATGACGATCTCGACGCGCCCGCGGAGGAATGCGCCGAGATCGTTCGCCGCCCGGCAAGTAAAGACAATCCTTCTTCGACTTCGAAATCTCTGATTGGCGTTGAACATTGTTACGCCGTCATTCGCGGTCCGCCGCACAACTGACAATTCGAAAAATTTGACGGGATCGAAGTTTGCGCCGGTGCGCGCGGACTTCCATTCGAATTTGGCGATATCAGTCAGTTACTCACGAGACGGAAAAATGAATTGGGGCGATTCTAAAAGCGCGACGATTGCGCTGATCGCTGCGGGCGTCATCACAACGGCGCCGTCGCATGCGCAAAATGAAAGCGAAGAAGGCGGCGACACAATCGTTGTCACCGCGACGCGAACGGAAAAGCCGCTGCTGGAAACGCCGGCGGCCGTGACCGTAAAAAACCTCGACGAACTGCGCGAGATCGGTTTCACTTACGGAACCGATGAATTTCGCGGCGTGCCCGGCGTCTTCTTCCGGCGCGGCGAGGGCGACGGCGATGAGTTTCCTTTTGTCACAATACGCGGCGTCACCGGCAATCACGGGAACGATACGTTTCTCGCACTGATCGACGGCATTCCGTTTGTGGGGCCCGACGAAGAAGTCCTGCTGACGGAAATTCCTTATGGGTCCGTTGAAAATGTCGAGATCGTTCGCGGCCCGGTGTCGGCGCTGTACGGGCGCGGCGCCATTGCGGGCGCCGTCAACTATCTGACCCGGACGCCAACACGAAACGGCGCACGCCTCGAATTTACCGGCGGCAGCGACGACTATTATCGCGCCGCCGGCGGCGTTGAAGGCGTCATCGGCGACGTCGCCATTCTCGCGGATGCAGCCTATGAAAACTATGATGGCTGGCGCGAGAACAGCGCCCGGGAAACCGTCAACCTGTTTCTGAAAAGCGTCTGGTCGCCCACCGACGAAACCGCGCTGACCGCCTATCTCAGCTACATCAATCGCGACGCTGAAGTGCCGAGCACTATTCCAACGCTCAGTGACGGGACGATTGTTGATGTCGTTGGTGAACGGCGCTCGTTTCTGGGCCTGCGACCGACGCGCAACAACGTCGAAGGATTTATCGGCGCACTTCGGTTGAATCACGAATTCGCGGACAATCTGAATATTCAGGTCACCGGCCATGCGCGCCGCTTCGATAGTGACGTTCGGCTCAATTTCTACGACGCTTTCGGTTTCGATCCATCGCGCAATGTGATGGCCATCAATGGATTTGCATCGCAAAACGAAGCGACAGTGTTCGTCGGCGAAGCAATAGTGAACTGGGAATCGGGTCGCCACAACATTGTCGCCGGCGTTTCCGGCGAAAGGGCGTCGCTGCATGAAGAAGACCGTTGGACCGGTCAGTTCGGTTTCACGTTTGAATGCGGTTTTGCGTTTTATCTCGTCGAAATCGACTATACGACGGGGGACCTCCTCAATCTCGACAACCCGTGTTTCGTAAACGATCAATTGCGAACGTCAGCGGATACGACGAATACGTTCTGGAGCGCGTTCGTTCAGGATGAGATCACCCTGACGCAGAACCTCACGCTAACCGTCGGCGCGCGGTATGATGCGTTCAGAAGGCGCGTTGAATTCGACGTCCTCGGAACGTTTCCGACGGACGATGTCGCGGAGGGCGATGAAGGCGCTTTCGCACCGAAGGCGTCCCTTGCCTATGACTACGGACCGGGCCTGATCTATGCGTCATACGGGCGAGGATTCAATTCAAACTTCGGTCCGATTTTCCAATGGGACACCTCGCAATTTGCGCGCGTTGAACGGCCGACGACCATCGACAGTTTTGAACTCGGCTGGAAAGGCGCGGCGATGGACGGGCGTTTTGAGTGGGAGGCGGCGCTTTTCTATCTCGAACAGCGCAATCGGCGCCTGTTCGTTTCCAATCCCGACCCGATGGGGCCGTCGACACTGGCGACCACGGGTCAGAAATTTTCCAGCCGCGGCGTTGAGACGTCATTTCGCTTTTATCCCACCGACGCGACGAAGCTCACCATCAATTACACCTATCTCGATCCCGAATGGGACGAGCTCATTCTGTCGTCCTTTGACGGCGACATTGACCTGACGGGAACCGATCCGACGGGCGTCGCCGATCACATCGTCTATGTGGAGTTGAACCAGAACCTTACGGACTGGCTCTCGGCGCGCGCGACGTATGAGTATTACAGCGACTATCAGGTCACGCAGGCGAACAATGTTCCAAAGCGCGGCGCGTTTGATCTGGTCAATTTAAGCGTGACGGCGCGCTTGCCGGGGCGCGATGATTTCTCGCTGTCGCTTTCTGCGCTCAATCTCTTCGACAACGAATACTACTATTTCTTCGGCGGCCTGCGTGAAGCCGCGACGAATGTGACACCGGGAACGCCAAGACAGTTCCGGGCGACACTGCGGAAGTCATTCTGATGCGCCCTCGCATCACGCCGCCGATTGCCGGCGCCGCGAGTTTTTCGCGCGCGCCGGCGCATCCCGTCCGGGCGCGCCGGCTTACCCTCTCTGACGGCGCGTCCGGGCGGTTTTTTTCAAACGCCAACCACAGGGGCGAGATATGTTGACACGACGGGAAAGTTTCCTGGGCACAGCGGCCGTTGCGCTTGCAGCGAACGCCGTCTCCATTGCTTCGGCGGCGGCGCAGAGCGCCCGCGGGCGCGGCGCAGACGACATCGCAAAAGACGAAGGTTTCTGGTCCTCCGTCGCAAGAGCCTATCGCCTTGACGGGCGCTGGATTATTCTCAATGGCGGCGGCAACAACCCGCATCCGACGCCGGTGGTTGAGGCCTTGAAGCGCTACGACGCCTTGTCGTCCTCGGCGCCGCGACCCCACAATTATGTTTTCCAGGGGCGAATTGACAATCACCGCGAGCGGCTCGCCCGCCTGATGGATTGCGCGCCGGAAGAGTTGGCAATCACGCGCAATACGACGGAAGGATTGAACATCGTCGGTTGGGGCCTTTCGCTCAGTGAAGGCGACGAAATTATCATGAGCGATGTGGACGATCGCTATGCGGGCGAAATCTTCGAACAGCGCGCCAGGCGGCATGGCGTTGTTGTGCGGCGGATTGAATTGCCTTTGTCGCCGACCGCGAAACAAACCGTCAGATTGTTCGAAGAGGCGATGACGCCGAAAACGAAACTGCTGGTCGCGAGCCATCTCGCGGACGGATGGGGGTATGTCTTGCCAATCCGGGAGCTGTCGGCGCTGGCCCATGATCGCGGCGCGCAGATGCTTGTGGACGGCGCCCTGACCTTCGGGCAGGTGCCGGTCAGCATGCGCGCGCTGGGTTGCGACTACTTTGCGACATCTCTGCACAAATGGCTCAATGCGCCCCTCGGCACCGGCGCCCTTTACGTGCGCCGCGACCGCCTAGAGGCGTTGTGGCCGTTATACGGGGTTCGTCATGACGCGAGCGACATTCGAAAATTCGAGGACATCGGAACGCGAAGCGGCGCAACGCTTGCCGCCATCGGGCAGGCCATCGACTTTTATGAACAGATCGGCCCGGAACGCAAAGCGGCGCGCGTGCGCTACCTGTTGTCTATTGCAATGGACCGTTTACGCCGGGTCGCCGGCGTGCGCGTCATTACGGAGCCGGACGAAGCAAAACGCACCGGCCTTGCGCGCATCGCCGTTGAGGGCGTATCCGGCGCAGACCTGACGACCGTGCTGCGCGAAGAATTCGATATCTATACCTGGGGCAATTGGCCCGGACCGAATGACGGGGTTTATATTTCGCCGAACGTATTCAACACCAGCGATCATATGGTCGCCTTCTCCGAAGCGATCAAAGAAATCGCGGCGCGATAATCAAAAGCGAGGGTCTTATGCTTGAAGCAAAACAGCTCACAAAAAAATTCGGTTCGCTCACCGCGCTCGATCGCCTCGATTTGCAGATCGAAACCGGCGACATTGTCTGCCTCCTTGGCGCCAACGGCGCCGGCAAAACGACGACAATCAATCTGTTTCTCGGTTTTCTGGAGCCGTCATCGGGCGGGGCGTATGTCAACGGGCTGAACGTCGCCGAGGCGCCGCTGGAGACAAAAAAACATCTCGCCTACATCCCCGAACAGGTTGCGCTATATCCGCAGCTCACTGGTGTGGAGAATCTCGATTACTTCCTTCGCTTGTCCGGCGTTCGGAAATCGCGAACGGAACTGGTCTCAATCCTCAAGGAAGCGGGGCTCGACGAGAAGGCGGCGACGCGGCGCGCATCGTCCTACTCGAAAGGCATGCGGCAGAAAGTCGGCATCGCTATCGCGCTGGCGAAAAACGCGAAAGCGTTGCTGCTCGACGAACCGCTTTCCGGCCTTGATCCTTCCGCCGCCAACGCCCTTTGCGCATCCTTGCGCGGGTTGCGCGATGAAGGGCGCGCTATCTTGATGGCGACCCATGATGTTTTTCGCGCCAAGGAAGTCGGCACGCGCATCGGCATCATGAAGGGCGGACGACTCGTCGACGTTCTTGATGCGGCGGCGCTCGACGCCGGGGAAATTGAACGCATCTACCTCGCTCATATGCATGAAACAGGCGAGGCGGATAATCAAACCGGAGCGGCGGCATGATCTCCGTCATCGCGCGAAAAGAAGTCGTATCTTTCCTCAGAAGCGGCGTTTTCCTGTCGATTGGCGCAGCGATGTTCGTCCTTTTTACCGCCTCGGCGATGCTTTCCGTCGAACGCACGGCGACATTTGAACGCGAACGCATAGCCGCAGAAGCGGTTGACCGAGAAGTCTGGGACAGCCAGGGGGAACGCAACCCGCACTCCGCAGCGCATTTCGCGCGCTACGCTTTCAAGCCCATTCCCGGTTTCGCCGCCTTTGATCCGGGCGTCACCGATTACGCCGGCATGGCGCTCTGGATGGAGGCGCATTTTCAGAACCCGGCGGTGTTTCGCCGCGCCGAAGATCTGGGCGACGCGGGGCGCATTGCGAATCTCTCGCCCGCCTGGGTGTTGCAGGTCATTGCGCCGCTCTTCGTATTTCTCGTACTCTTTGGCGCAGTCGCGGGCGAGCGCGAAAGCGGTACGGTTCGTCAGGCCGCCGCCATGGGCGTCAGCCCGCAATCGTTTTTTTCGGGGAAACTTGCGGGCGCAGGCATCGGCCTTGGGCTGATCATCTTGCCGGCGCTCGTCCTCGCTTTGGCAATCGCCGGGCGGGCCGGCGGCGATCCTGTTTTGCCTGACCCGTTCGTCCGAACAACAGGTCTGGTCGTCAGCTACGCTGCCTATTTCATCGCTGTCGGCGCTGTCGCAGTCGGCGTCTCCGCGCTTCTTGCCGAAAAACGCGCGGCGTTGATCACGCTGGTGTCGATCTGGGCGGCGAGTTTTGTTCTGGCGCCGCGGATCGCCGGCGATGTCGCGTCGACTGTATTCGCCGAGCCGGACGCAGCCTCAATCACACGCGATTTGAGTACGGCATCGAACGCGTTTTATCAGGATCAGGATTATCGGGACGCCATCGAAAAAGCGATTCTCGAAGAGTATAGTGTTGAAAAGCCGGAAGACCTGCCGATCGAATATGGCGCCTACACGTTGCAAAAGAGTGAGGAACACGCCCACCCATTGTTTGAAGCGGTCTATGGCGGGCTCGATCGCATTCATTCAAAGCAGGAGGGCGTGCTGCGCGCGGTGTCGTTTGTGTCACCGGTCATCGCGCTCAATACGCTTTCAGCGGGACTTTCGGGCGGCGATCGCGCGCACCAGAAAGTTTTCGTGAAAGGCGCTGAATCCCACCGGCGCAAAATCATCAAGCAATTGAACGAAGACTACATGTATAATGCGGGCGACGCTGGATACGCCTATACGGCGGGTGAGTCTTTCTGGCGCGAGATCGCGGATTTCACCTATTCGCCGCCGCGCTTTTTCTCGCTCTTTGGCGCCTACGCCTTCAGCGCAGCACTGTTGTTCTTCTACGCCATTGGCGGCCTAGTCTTTGCCCGCTGGGCTGTGGCGCGTGCGCAGAAAAGGATCGCGTCATGATGAATTCCGCAACAATCGCTCTTGAGCGCCGCATTTTCCTTCTTGCGACGCCGGGCGTCATCATCGCCATTTGCCTTATCCTGTTGGGCGTCTATGCGGCGTTCAGCGGCAAGGCCTACGTTAATCAGGCGATTGACGGTCAGGAGACATTTGAAACGCTGACCAACGAAACGGTTGAGGAGTGGCGCGCCGCGCTCGTCGATGTCGAAGCGTCGGATGAAGCGCCGTCTCCCTTCGCTGCGCGGCCGATGAACCTGCGCCTGCCCGCGACATTGCCGCCGGCGCCGCTTGCTGACTTCGCGATTGGCGGCGGCGACCTCCTGCCGGCGACAACGAAACTGACGGGCTGGTCAAACCCCGCCGAGCTTTTTCTCGGATACGAATTCGCCAACCCGACGACGCTGCGCCTTGGGCGATTTGATCTGACATTTCTCGTCATCGTGATTCTCCCGCTGGTGATGATCGCAGCGTCCTTTGATGTGTTTGCCGGAGAACGAGAACGCGGCCGCGTGCGCATCACGGCGGCGCAAGCCGGAGAAATTACGCCGTCTGTCTGGAAGCGGTTGTTCCTAAGGAACGCAGCGATCTGGTCTGTATGTTCCCTAATTGCTTTTGCGGCGGCGATTTTTGCGCCGGCGCCGCAAATGTCCGCCGCCCGGTTAACCAGTTTCGCGCTCTGGTTGGGAACCGCATGGGTTTATGGCTTTTTCTGGTTCTCACTGATTGCCTTCGCCGTCGCATTTGCCAGGCAAACAGAAACCGTCGCCGCCACGCTCTTTTCAGTCTGGGCGGTTGTCGTTTTCGCTGTGCCGGCGGTCGGCGGCGCTATCGCGGAGGCGGCGTACCCGCCGCCCTCGCGCCTCGTTTTTCTTTCGGAGATGCGCGAAGGCGAAGTTGAGGCCGTTCGCGAAGCGGAGAAGCTGACCAACACATTCCTTGCGGAGCATCCTGCAATGGCGCCAAGCACGGAAGGCGTTCCCGGCTATTTCAGGGGCGCATTCCTGTCCAACATGGAAGCGGCCAAGCGCACGACGCCGGTCCTTGAAGCGTTCACGCAATCGAGGCGTGACCGAAAATCGCTCGTCGACAAGATGCAGTTTCTCTCTCCGGCGCTCATTGCGAACAACGCTCTTGTGTCCATCGCCGGCGGCGATGTTGCGCGCAATATGGCGTATCAGGAGCAAGCCCGCGCAGCGTTGGACGATCTTTATGAACGCATCGGCCCCGCCATCGTTGCGAAGCAGCGGATTTCCGTCGCCGACTTTGACGCGATCCCGCGTTTTGTGTTTGAGGAGCAATCGCCGGCCCAGAAGGCGGCGGCGTTCGCGGCGCCGTTGAGTTTTCTTTTCATCGTGTCGGTGTTGCTTCTCTTCCTCGCGCGCCGCCGTTTGGCGTCGCCGCTGGAAGCGTTGTTGTAGCCAACCGTCAATCGCACTAGCGCTTTATGCAGCCGTCTGTGAACGCAAACCGCATTCAGTCGCTGGATTTCCTGCGCGGATTAGCAATCCTGGGCATGTTGGTCGCCAACATTCCCTGGCACGCCGGCGACTCCATGTCTCGCCTGAATGATCCGGACCTCGCGAGCGTTGCCGCATGGCTGGCGCAGTATTTGATTTTCGACCAGCGTTTTCTGCCCATATTCTGCATGCTGTTCGGCGCGAGTATTTTGCTGCTAGCGTCGCGACCGAGCGCGCCTTCGCCATTCGCACCGTATTTTCTGAAGCGGATGCTTATTCTGTTTTTTATTGGCGCAGCGCATGCCTATATTCTGTGGCCCGGCGATATCCTGATTACCTACGCTGTATGCGCCCCATTTTTGCTTCTCGCCATGAATTGGAGTCCCGGCCGATTGCTGGCGCTCGGCGCATTATTGAAAGGCGTCGATCTGGTCTTCGGGGAATGGCCGCAAGTTTATGAAGCAACGCTGGAATACGCTCTGTTTTCATGGTGGGTTGATTACGGTGCGGCGCCGTCAACAATCGATGAGGCCTATGCCGGGAACTACGGAGACCTGTTCGCTTATAATGCGTGGCGCAATCAGTTTATCCAATGGACCGCGTTGCCGTATTTTCGCATCTGGAACGCACTCGGATTCATGCTTATCGGTATGGCGCTGTTTAAGCTGAACATCCTGCAAGGGTTCGGATCGCGGGCGTTCTACATGCGCATGACAACGTTTGCTCTGGCGCTCAGCGCGCCGCTGGTCATCTACGGCGTTCTCGCGCGGGTCGGTGTCAACGAAACAGTCGGCCCATATTTCGGGTTCACAACTGATTTGCCATTGCAAAACGTCACATTCCTTGCCGGATGCGCCATTGGCTCCTTCGCGGTCCTTGGCGGCGCCCATCTTTTCTATCGTCGGTTTGCGGGCGCGGCGACAGCGCCCATTGAACGCGTTGGCTGCATGGCGCTGACCAACTATATTTTCCATTCAGTAATTTTTCTGGGCGTCTTTCATATCTTCAAGGTCTTGCCGTTTAACGCGCTGGATCACGACGCGCTTTTTGGTCTTGTCGTGCTGACCTGGATTTTTCAGATTGCGTTCAGTTGGTTCTGGCTTTCAAAATTCCGGCAGGGGCCTGTGGAAGCCCTGTGGCGAAAAGCCGCCGCATTCGTCGCGTGAGTGGGCGTTTCGATCAGCGCCCGCCCTGTCGAATCAGTCCTGTGCTGCAGCGCGAAATTTACCGGTATTGCGGATTTACGCTTTGATGCGCCGACGGATTTTGGTCCCACCCATAAGGTCCGCTCGACTCATCGCGCGACAGGTGACGATTGGCGTGCGGATATGATAACATTCATCCATGGGCTTCTGGCGAACCATTCCGGGTGCGAAAAACCTGTTCCCCGTTTCCATCGGGGCGTTGCGTTTGGCCTGCATAGTCGCAGCATTCTTCATGGCGGTTGGCGCGTCTTACGCATCGTCCCATGATCATGCCGATCATGACATGGACGTCGACGGGGCATGCGTCGTCTGTACGGTCGCAGCGCAAACCGATGTAAAGATTTCGCCCGAATCCGCGTCAGTAATATTCCAGCCCCACTCGGTTCTCGGATGCGCGATCCAAGTCCACGGCCTGATCGTCGGCGCCGTTGCATGCGGCGCTCATCGCGTGCGGGGACCGCCTCTCTCTATTTCTTCTCATTGAAAGGGATGCATGCGCGTTAAGCGCGACGAAATAGGAGAGAGAGATGGGAGTCCAGATAAGCGCTGCGGCGGAAGCCGGGCGTTATGTTGAACAGGTTGATTCAGACACCCGGTTCGAAACGCCGACGCTCAAGCGTAATGAGCAACTCGTATACAACGCGCTTTGTCAGTCACAGACGCCGTTAAAGGCTTATGACCTGCTTGATACGCTACAGGAACATGGCCTGCGTGCGCCGATGACCATTTATCGGGCTCTTGAGGCTTTGATCGCGAAGGCGTGCGTTAAAAAGATCGAGAGTCTGAATGCATTTGTTGCGGTCGATTTCGAGCAGACGTCGCACGCGCGGGCGTTTCTGATCTGCCGCAAATGCATGCAGGCCAAGGAAATTGCGCTCGACGAGGAACAGGTCGCAGCGCTCTTTGCGCCGATGGACGTCTCTGTCGGCGATGTGCGCGTTGAAGCGTTCGGGGACTGTCATCAGGTCTGCGACGGCGGTTAGACCGGTTCGGCGGCGATGACATAGTTGCGGCAACCGCGCAGGGCGCCGTCCTTGTCGATGATTTCTAGGGCGGCGGTGCGCAACGCTTCGCCGCGCGCGGCTAGGGCCTTTGCAAGCGTGCGATCGCTTAGCGACTGCAGGCCCGGCGCGCACATGTCGATCTGCGCATTCACGAAGGCTTCCTTGTACCCGATCGCGAAGTGTTTGACATTGCGAACGGCAAATCCCGCCCGTTGCAAATGATCGGCCGCCCATGGCGCAGGGTATTCGCGGTACGGAATATTGCCTGCATGGAGCATACAGGCGTCGCGAAACCGTCCGATTTCCCAGATCACGCGCTCCGATACGTTTTTCGGCTGCGCTGTCGGCACGTAGGGCTCAAGGCCGGTGACGTATAGGATTCGCCCAGTGACGGGACGCAGCCGCGCGAACAGATACGACTGGAAGTAGGGCGAAAACCCCTCGATCGCGCCCAGCAAGTACCCCGCAAGAACAGTATCAAATACTTCGTCTTTTAGCAGGCCCGCATCCGCCCAGTTGCCCAGAACAATCTGGTCTTGCGGTCGCATCGCCGTGTTGATCGCTTCGCGCGTTCTGTCCGCTTCGCCCGCCGAACAGGTCACCGCCGTCCAGCGCGTCGTGGCAAGCCCCGCGACCCAGCGAAGCGAGTTGGCGCCCGTTCCAGCGTCAAGCATCGCGCCCCAGGGGCGCTCGCCCTGTAACTCTTCGATATATCGGAAAAGCGCTGAGTGTTTTCGTTCGGTCAACGCAATACCATAACAAACATTGCAGCACTGAAACTGCAAATATCACTGATTGGGGATTGGAATACCATTGCAAACCATCAAATCTGAGCTTCGAAAAAGCTTCGTTTTTGCGTCGATTGTGCTTCGAGTTTGGCAGGTCGGACCTTGGAACGAGCTTCGTTTGACCTACAATATGGCGTCATAGCTTAGTCATATGGCTACGATAGGTCGATTATAGGTATATCTATAGGTCTACATTTATGAACATATTCCATCTGATATAGTCGGCATAATTGCGTTCAAGGATTTCGGCGCTCCGGAAGAGAGAACTCAACTAGGTATCTCGTAGATATCTCGCTTGTATGTCATCGGTATCATTGTTCACTGTATGGTCTCTGTCGAGAGTATCCTGACAGGTATCGAATACGGGTATCTCAATCATTCGTTAGGCCCCGGTATTCGCAGACCTATTTCGTGAATCTCATAGATTGCCTCATGGGATTGACGTGCTAGAAAAGTTGGCATATTGTAATTGCCAATAAGGTAGTATAGCCATGTATCTGCAGTCGTCGCTTGCAACGAGTTCGACGCCTGTCCGCGCGAAATATGATGATAAAGCGGGCAAGGGGCGGTGTCGCGTATTCGTTGAGCGAACGGCAAGACCTTTCTCCGGGCAGCCGCCTCATGCGCTCCTGGATACGGCTGATATTGGACTTCTGCTCAACGCTGCACCGCGCACCGTTTATCGCTGGATCAGTGAGTATAACTTGCGCCCTTCGATCCAGCATGGTCGCGAATATCTTTTTCGAAAAGACGAATTGCTTCGCTGGTTCGATAATGACCGTCCCGTTATGGGGCGGCCGCGAACGCGTTAGACGCGGAGGAGGAGGGATTGTCGCTATGTCCAAAACGACGCCCATCCTTCTCAACCGCGACGAAGCACGTGCTTATTTGGGCGGCATTGATCCGGAAAAGATCGCGCCGCCCTTGCGCTACGGTCGGTCGGTTCGGTGGGCGCGCTGGGCGCTTGACGAGAAAATCAAGGCCGACGCAGGATTGAAAGCGGGGGACGGTGGAGACGCTTATGACGCGTGGCGGCGGAGTCGTGGTGAGATTGAAGGGGCTTCATAAAGTCCGGCGTAAGCTTGCGGACGGATCGTACCGCACGCACTATTATGCTTGGCGTGGCGGACCTCGCGTTGAAGGGGCGCCGGGAACGCCGGAATTCATTGCCAACTACAATCGCGCCGTACAGGATCGGCGGGCGCCGGTGTCGAACTCAATTGCGTCGGTTGTTGCCGATTATAAGCGTTCGGCGCGCCATTCCGATCTTGTTCTAAAGTCGCGCACGGATGAGTGCAGAAATCTCGACAAGATTCTCGATAGATTTGGCACAGCTCCAATCCGTGCATTCAATGATTCAAGAATGCGCAAAGATATTCGCGATTGGCATGTGTCGCTGGATGGCGACCGTAGCGCGGATATCGCGCTAGGCGTATTACGCAAAGTATTGAATTTCGCCCGCGATGACGGGTTAATTAGCCTAAATCCCGCTTCCGGTCATCGGCTTCGGTACAGCGCCAACAGATCGGAGATCATTTGGTCTCCTGACAAGTTAGAATTGATATGCTCTGTTTCGTCGCAAGAGTTGGCGCGCGTTATTCTGTTATCTGCATATTCTGGGCTTGCCCGTACAGATTTGTGCAAGCTTACTTGGTCGAAAGTGTCTGAAAACGCAATTCAGTTTAGTCGGTCGAAGACCGGCGAGTTAGCCACAGTTCCAATTTTTCGTGAAATCCGGGCTGTGCTCGAATCAACACCAAAAATATGCCCGCATGTTCTGACGAACACGCGAGGCAAGCCATGGACGCCGGACGGTTTAGGAACGGCGTTTGATAGGGCGAAGCGTAAGGCGGGAATAGTCGATTTAAGGTTTCATGATTTGCGAGGAACCGCCGTTACATTTCTTTATGCCCAAGGTCTCAATGACTCGGAAGTTGCCGATATCGTTGGCTGGTCGGAGAAATCCGTTTCGGCGATCAAGAAGCGATATGTATCTCGCGAAGCGGTTGCAAGCGCACTGATCGCCCGTCTCGAAAGAACAAAACGCGTCTGAAAACTGTAAACGGTGTGTAAACGGTCCAAAGCGCGAACAAGGCCGCGCGAATAAGTCTCTACAATTTCAATGAGATAATGGCTCCCCGAACTGGACTCGAACCAGTGACCCGCTGATTAACAGTCAGCTGCTCTACCAACTGAGCTATCGGGGAACGCCGTTGGAGCGAGGCGTATAGCAAAGGCGTCTGCACGAATCCACACTCTTTTTTCGCGATATTTCGCGGGCTTTGGCGCGGGCCCCGCGACGGGCGCGGACCGGGATTTGCGCGGCGCGGGAAGCGGCGGTTAACGGCGGAACCGCCCGCAACGCGGTCTTGGCCGGCTTGCAAAAACGCGATCTTTTTGGGCTCTGAATGCGAGACGGCCCCGCTTGGGGGAAACGGGGCCGGTACTCACTGTCGTGGGGTATGGTGGGGTATCTTCTCGGGAGAAGACGTTACCAAGATGTCGCCAAACTGTTAAAAAAGGGTTAATCGCGGCGACCCTGAAATCCTCGTCCGATTCGCACCGGCGGCCTATTCCGCCGGTCCGTATATCGGTCTTTCGCGGCCCGCCGGCGGCGTTGCGCCATGGGCCGGCGCGCCGTCCGTGTCGGTTTCCATCGGATTGCCGTGACCGACCTTCGGCTGTTTCACCCCGGTCCAGGCCCAGCGATAGAACCGCGCGATATCAGCGCCGACCGCATACATGGCCGGGACAAACACGAGCGTGACGGCGGTTGCAAAGGCGACGCCGAAGGCCAGTGAAACAATCGTGGGTTTCAGGAACTGCGCATCGGTCGATTGCTCGAACATGATGGGCAAGAGGCCGATAAAGGTTGTGAATGACGTCAGCATGATCGGCCGGAACCGACCGACGCCGGCGGTGACGAGGGCGCCGAATGCGCCCATGCCCTTGGCGCGCAGGCGGTTAACGTAGTCGATCAGCACGAGATTGTCGTTGACGACAACGCCGGCGGCCGCGGCGACGCCAAAGAACGAGAACATGGCGAAATCGATGCCGAATAACACATGCCCGAAAATCGCGCCCATAAAGCCGAAGGGGATCGCCGTCATGATCAGCGCCGGCTGCCAGTAGGAGCTGAAAGCGATCGCCAGCAACATGTACATGACAAACAACGCGGTGAAAAAGAGCGGGACGATTTCCTTCATAAACTCGGCTTGTTCCTCCGCGTTGCCGCGCTCAGCAAGGGACGCCTCAGGGTGACGGCGCTTCCATTCGGGAACGAAATTTGTCCGGTAATCCTCCATGAGCTGGCCGCGATCGACCGTTTCGCGCACTTCTGCTGTAACCCGCGCCGAGCGTTGCCGGTCGCGCCGCTCAATGCGTTTAAAACTGGGGGCGAACTTCGCGTCGGCGACGGCCGTCAGCGGCACTTCGCGACCGTCGGCGGTGCGGATGCGCATGGATTCGATGGTGGCGAGCGACTCGCGCGCCGCTTTCGGATAGCGCACCATCACGCGCACATCCTGTCCGTCTCTCGGCAGGCGCTGGACTTCCTCGCCGTAAAAGGCCTGGCGCACCTGGCGCGAAACTTCCGCAAGGGTGAGGCCAAACCGTTCCGCGCCCGGTTTCAGTTCAATCTGCAATTCCGGCGTCGCCGATTGCAAATTGTTGCGTACGTCATAGACGCCCGGCAGGGTGCGCAAATAGTTTTGCAGGTCGATCGTCGCCAGGCGAAGGTCCTCAAGGTCGTCCCCTTCGATCCCGAATGAGAGGTCGGCGCCCTGGTCATTTTGCGTATAGTTGACGTTAATTTCTTCCGCATCAGGAATATCGCCGATTTTGGTACGGAACATGGTCGCCAGTTGCTCTGTCGATTCCGGTCTGTTCACGGCGTCGGTCACTGTAATGTAGGAGATCACTTCGCCTTCGTCCGCGGCGAGATAGACCGCTTTGATGTAGGGCTCGCCATCCTCGGCGTTGCCGAGATCAGAGCGCAAATCCTGAATGGACTGGCCGACATCCTCATAGATCTGCGTCGTCCGGTTGAAAGAGGCGCCTTCCGGAAGGCGCACGCTGACCGAGACGAATGAGCCTTGAATTTCCGGCATGAATTTGAAGCCGACCCAGCCTTGCGCAAGCAGGGCGAAGGAAAAGGCGAAGGCGACAATGAAGAGCGAGACGGTGAAATACCGGAAGCGCAACGCCCCTTGTATGAACGGCCGATAGACCGTGCGCGCGACCGTGATGATCCCTTCGGAAAAAATCTTCTGCACACGGTAAAATGCGCCGCTCTTGTTTTGCGGTTTCAGGTGCGAAAGGTGCGCGGGCAGGATAAAAAAGGCTTCGATCAGGGAGAAGATGAGTGCAAACGTAATCGTCAAGCTGATCTGGCGCGTCATTTGCGCAACGCCGCCGCCCACAAACGCCCATGGCGCAAAGGCGATGATGGTTGTCACCACTGCGAAGAATACCGGTTTGATGACAAGCTGCGTGCCGACGACAGCCGAATCCGGACCGCCGACGCCATCTTCTTCAATTCGGTTGTGAATACTTTCCCCGACAATAATGGCGTCGTCGACGACAACGCCGATCACCAGCAGAAAGCCGAAGATCGACAGGAAGTTCAGCGAAACGCCCGCCGCCGGCATGAAGATAAACGCGCCGGCAAAGGCGACGGCGATGCCGATAGCGACCCAGAAAGCAACGGCGGGACGCAGGAACAGCATCAGGATAATCAGCACCAGGAATAGGCCGATAAACGCATTGGACGCCACAAGCCCGAGCTGCGCATTGAACGGGTCAGCGCCATCGAACCAGGGGCGCAATTCCGCCTTGCCGTCCAGTTCCTCGTTCTTCTCGTCGATATAGGCGTTGAGCGCTTCGGAAAGCTCACTGATATTGCCGGATTCCGGCATTTGAATGGCGATCGAAATTGCCGGTTTGCCGTCGACTGTCCTGATCTGTCGGCGGTCCTCAAAACCGTCGACCACATTGGCGACGTCGGCTACGCGAATGACCGAGCCATTCCGGTCCTGACGAATGATGATTTGCTCAAATTCTTCTGCCGAATCGGCGAGGGATCGTGCGGCGATCTGCAGATTGCCGGTTTCGGTGCGCACCTGTCCGCCGGCGAGATTGAGCGATGATCCGCGGATGGCGCGTGCGACATCGTCGAATGTCAGGCCGTAGCGGCGCAGCGATTCTTCGGAAACTTCGATGGAGACTTCTTCGCGCTCCTCGCCCCACAAGCGCACGAGGGGAGAGCCGTTCGGTAGTTGTGAGACCTCATCGCGAATATCGCGGGCGAGGCGGTTGAGTTCGCGCTTCGACAAGTCACCCCAGAGGGCGATGAACATGCCGGGCGAGTTTACAGACCATTGCGAGACCGTTGGCGAGAAGGCGTCGCTCGGCAAGGTCGATATGCCGTCAACACGGTTCTTGATCTCGTTCAGGAATTTCGTGGCGTCCATGTCCTGGTCGCCTTCGACGCTGATGGACGCGCGGCCTTCGCGCGCTACCGAATCGATATGGATAACGCCGTCAACGCCGGCGATCGCCTCTTCAACGCGCAAGACAACCTGTTCTTCGATTTCTTTCGGCGAGGCGCCCTGCCAGATCACGTTGATGTTGGCGCCGGTGAAGTCCATCGCCGGATCGAGTTCGCGCTCAAGGCTCGTGAATGCGAGCACGCCGGAAACAAGGCATGCGATCATCAACAGGTTTGCGGCGACCGTATTGCGTGTCCACCACGAGATGATGCCGGTCATTGATTGTCTCCAGCGGCGGCGCCGGCGGCGGCGCTTGCGGTGAGATCGCGTTCGGGCGTCGACGGCGCGGTTTCGAGATCGGTGGGCGCGACTTCGTCGCCGGGCTCGGCGCCGCGGAGCGGCGAGGTGACGATGCGTTCTCCGGGCGCGAGTCCCGAGGCGACCGTGAATGTTTCCTTGTCGCTGGCGACGACTTGTATGCGCCGGCGTTCAAGGAGATTCCCCTCGCCGATCACATAGACGGCGTCGCGCCCGTGCAGGGCGGCGATAGGTAACACGATCGCGTCGTCAAAGCGGCTGCCTTGAATCTGTGCGTCGACAAAGAGCCCCATGGCGAGCGGCGCGCCGTCGGACGAGGCGCCGTCGCCGTAAGGATCGTCGACTACCGCAATCGCAGAAATCTGGCGCGTCGCCGGGTCTATGGCGCCGTCGGTGCGCGCGACGCGCGCTGTCCACTCGTGGGCCCGGCCAGCGATGGACGCCGAAAGGCGAACCGGCGGGCCCGGGTTTTCCGCGCTCTCCACAAAGGCGACCGGCAGGCCAAGCTTGGCGAGATCGTTGTCCGTGAGCGGCAGGCGAATTTCGGCGACATCGGTTGAAAAGATGCGCCCGAGCTGGGCGCCCGGCGCCACATACTGACCTTCGCCGACAATGCGCTCGCGCACGCGGCCCTTGAACGGCGCGCGGATGGTCGTGCGGTCCAGGTCGAGGCGGCGCGCGCGATATTCGGCGCGGGCCTGTTCCAGTTGCGGCACCCGCAAGGCGAGGTCTGTCGGGTCTTCCTCGCGGCCCAGTTCTTCATAGTCCTTGCGCGCGAGCGCCGCTTCCGCTTCTTCCTGCGCGAGGCGCGCGCGGGCGGCGGCGGCGGTCGCCCGGTACGGGGCGTCCTCGATCTTGATCAGCACATCGCCTTCCTCGAAGGCGCCGCCGTTCACATAGTTCTCGGACATCGTCACGATCTGACCGGCGACCTGCGCCGTGAGGTTGATGTCAGTGCGCGGGCGCACTTCCCCTTGCGCGGAGACGTCAAGAGTCGTGGGCGCGGTGTTCGCGACCGTAAAAAAGACGGCGGGGGGCGTCGTTTCCGGCGCCTTGCGTTCGATCTCCGGTTTCAGGGCGTTCATGATCAAGATGATCGCAACGCCGCCGCCGAGAATGCCGACCGTGCCGAGGATGGTGAATAGTTTGCGCAACATGACGCTTACTCTCTGATTTCTGTATCAAGCAGCGCAATGCGGTCCGCAGTCAGGAAGTCCCCGCCAATGGCGAGATAGAGCTGGACGCGGTTCGAAACACGCTGCTGCTTGGCTTGTATGTATTGGCCTTCCGCCGAAATACGACGGGTCTGTGCATCTAAAAGATTAAAAATTGTCGCGGCGCCAGAGGAATAGCGCCTTTCCGTGAGGTCTTCCGCTGCGGCGGCCTCCTCAAAAGCGAGGCGCAGGGCGTCTTCTCGCAGCGCCAGCAGGGTTTCCGCTGCGATAGCGTTCTCCGCCTCTTCATAGGCGCTGAGCACGGTCTGGACGTAATTATAGACGGACGCTTCGGCCTCGGCGCGGGCGCGTTTGGAGTTGTAAAGGAGGCGCCCGCCCTGGAAGAGGGGCTGCGTGATGCCGCCAATCAGGTTTCCGGCAAGGCGGCGCGCGTCGATGAGGTCGGCGAAAACGGGTCCCGACGTGCCGACCTGCGAGGTCAGCGTAAATTGCGGCAACAACTGTTTGCGCGCGACGCGCGAGCGCAGACCCGCCGCCTCCATGCGCGCTTCCGCGGCGACGAGATCCGGGCGCCGGGAAAGAATGTCGCCCGGTGCGCCGGCGCCGGCTAGGGGCGGGAGCAAGGGCAATTCTTCGGTGGCTTCCAACTCCGCCGCGGGATAGCGCCCAAGCAAGACTTCCAATGCGCGCGCGGCTTCTTTTTCAAGACGCTGACGCAAGGCGAGGTTCGCCTGGCTCGATCCCAACGCTGAGCGTGACAGGCGCACATCGAGGCTTGAAGCGACGCCGCGCTCATAGCGGCGGTCAGTGACGCGCAAATTGCTTTCGCGGGCGGCGACATCACGCTCGGCGAGTTCGCGCTGCTGGCGCGCTTCAATCAGCGCGAACCAGGCCTGCGCCGTGCGCGCGGCGATGGAAAGCTCCGCGCCGGCGAGGTCCGCATACGCGGCCGAAGCGTCTTTATAGGAAGCGCGCGTTTCGTCGACGAGGCGGCCCCAGACGTCAATCTCCCAGCGCAACTGTCCGCCTAAAGAATAGTTGTTGATCCACAGGCGTTTATCGGCGTCGACAGGCGCACCGCCGCCTCCGCCGCCGGCCCCCGCGCCGGCCTGCGCGGCGGATGTGGGGTCAATGACGATGGCGTTGCGTGATGCGCTGAGGCTGGCGCCCACGGTCGGCAAAAGGTCTGCGCGGGAAATTCGAGCGCGCGCGCGCGCCTGTGTCAGGTTTGCGGCTGCGGCGCGCAGATCGTTATTATTGTTGATCGCTTCGATGATGATATTGGTGAGCGCTTCGTCCTCAAACGCCGCGACCCAGTCGCCGGTTGGCGCATCGCCGAGCGCATCGTCCGCCGCCCAGGCCGCAGGTCCGTCCGGGAGCTTGGCGTCAAGAATTTCATCATCAACTGTGGCGCAGGCGGTCAGCGCCAATGCGCCGAGGGCGCAAGCCGCAGGCCGGACGCTAATACGTGCGCCGCGTAAATTTCGCTTGCCAATACTCATGACGCCCGGTGTCCTTTTCTTAAATGCGCCGTTTTTGACGTTTATGCGCCCACCGGATCGACCGATTCAAGGCCATATCGCCCAGCGGAGCAGCCATTGCGACAAACGACGGAATTTCCGGCGCGGGCCGCATTCACGGAAGCTAGCGCGCCCGTTTGACATCATAGTTAATAATAAGTCGCCAGCTACGGATTTTCGGTTCAAAACCGTTGCATTTTGGCCATTCCGGCGCCGATTCTGACGCTTTGATCCTGGAAATCCGAGAAAATGGCGGCGCGCGCGGGTTTCGCTGGAGGCTACGGCCGGAATCGAACCTCTGGCGCGCGAAGGCGCGCAAAACCAAAAATGCGCCGGTTCGGAAGGAACGACAGAAAATGGAGGCCACGGCCGGAATCGAACCGGCGTACACGGCTTTGCAGGCCGCTGCGTCACCACTCCGCCACGTGGCCGTTTTCAGGAGCGAGCGGCTCTCTTAGCGGCTGCATCGGGGCCGGTCAAAAGAATTTGCCGCGCTTCGTATCAATAGCCTTCCGTTGCGCCTGCGCCGCGCCGGCGCTATGCCGCTGTCAGAACGAATTGCAGCTCCCGAGTCGCGCTCATGAATTACGAAGCCGCCCGCCGGCATATGGTGGAAAGCCAAGTCCGCCCGAATGACGTCACTGATTTGCGCATTCAGCGGGCCATGGAGACAACCCCGCGTGAAATTTTTGCGCCGCCGGAACTGCGCGATCAGGTCTATGTAGAACGCGAGATCGAATATGCGCCGGGGCGGCGTCTGTTGCGCGCGCGCGATTTCGCAAAGCTTGTGGCCTGCGCAGACATTCGCGAGGGCGATCTTGTTCTGAACGCCGTGTGCGGCAGTGGTTATTCGACGGTTATTCTGGCGCAGCTCGCCGAGATGGTCGTCTCGATTGAAGGCGACGAGGCCTTGGCCGCGAAAGCCCAGGACAATCTCAACACACTCGATGTTTCCAACGCGGCGGTAATTACCGGCGACCCGGCGAAGGGGGCGGCGGGGCAGGGGCCGTTTGACGTTATCTTTCTTGGCGGCGCCATCGAACAACGGCCGGACGCCCTGATCGGCCAGTTAAAGGACGGCGGTCGCCTCGCCACGATCGTCCGCGAGGGCGGCGTCTCGCGGGGCGGCGTCTTCGTGAAATCCGGCGCCGCGGCGTCTTTTTCCCCACGGTTTGACGCCGCAACGAGCGCCGTGACGCCGGGTTTTGAGCGCAACAAAGCGTTTGTTTTTTGAGTGGGCGCCGGAACGGCGTCGCGCGTTAAGGGGACGGTAAGAAAGGCCTTGATACGGGTAGGCCTTGATCCGCGCGGCGAAGCGCCCGAAAACCTTAACGCTGGACCGGTTTGCCGGTCCAAAGGACCTTGAATTCGCTTCCTACGAAGGACTTTTCGCGTCGATGGAAAACGCACAACCAGAACCCAGTATGGAAGAAATCCTCGCGTCGATCCGTCGGATTATTTCCGAGGATGAAGAAGGCGCGCCGGCGGAAACGCCCGCTGCATCGGAAAGCGCCGCCAAGCCGACGCTTGTACGCGAACCCGCTGAGCCGCCAGCGCGCGAAACCGACGCCCATGATGGCGCGGGCGACCATTTAAAAACGGAAGACGTTGAAATGATTAAGAAAAATGTAGCAGAAGCTATGCAACACGATACGGAGGACGCCATGTTGGACGAAGGCGCCGCCAGCGCTGCATCAAGCGCTTTTGCCAATCTTTCCGATTCCGTCCGGGTCTCCGAAGGACCGGGCCGGACCCTTGAGGATCTCGTGGTCGAGATGCTGAAGCCCATGGTGAAGGACTGGCTCGACGCCAACCTGCCCGCCATTGTCGAAGAAAAGGTCGAAGAGGAAGTCCAGCGCGTCGCCCGCCGCCGCCGCTAGGTTTTTTAATCGCGAGACGCTTCATGAATTTCTGGCCGGTCGCATATGCGGCCGGCTTTTTCGTGCGCGTTCGCAGGATTCTCCCATGTTGAATCCCCGTCTGGTTCGATTAGGGTTCGCAGCAATTTTGTAACCGACCTCACTTCCCCGGAGCCTGTTATGACTGCATCGAAAATTCTCGCCGGCGTTGCGGCGGCGCTATGTATTGCTGCGTGCGGCGACCGCGGAACGCAGAACGAGGGCGCGCCCGAAGAAACGGCGGCGTCAGGGAAGTATCCGGAAACCATGACAGTGGACCAAACCGACATTTATCACGGGCGCGACGTCGCCGACCCCTATCGCTGGCTGGAAGACGATGTACGCGAGAGCGAGGCCGTCGCCGACTGGGTCGCGGCGCAGAATGCGGTGACCGAAGCGTATCTGGGTACGCTCGCTCATCGCGACGCGATTGCTGCGCGGCTGTCCGCGTTCTGGGACTACGAGAAATTCGGCCTGCCGACGAAGAAGGGCGACTACACCTTTTTCGGGCGTAATGACGGCTTGCAGAACCAGTTCGTACTTTACGTGCAGAAAGGCGACGGGGACCCGCGCGTCCTGATTGATCCGAACACGTGGTCCGACGACGGGGCGACAGCGCTCGCCGCCTATTATCCGTCCCCTGACGGTCGCTTGCTTGCCTATATGATTCAGGATGGCGGTTCGGACTGGCGCACGGTCAGGCTCATGGATGTGGAAAGCGGCGCAATCCTGAGCGATGAGATCGAGTGGGTGAAGTTCTCCGGTCTCTCCTGGGCGAAGAACGGCTCCGGCTTTTTCTATTCCCGCTACCCGGCGCCGGAAGAGGGCGAGGAGTTTCAAAGCCTCAACGTCAATCAGGCGGTCAATTTTCATCAGATCGGAACCGATCAGGCGAATGACGCGCTCGTCTATGCGCGGCCCGACAACCCTGAACACGGGTTCGCGGCGCAGGTCTCATCCACCGGCGAGACGCTGGTCATCACGGTCTGGAAGGGCACGGACGAAAAATACGAAGTCATCCTGATCGACATGACGGATCCGGACGTTGAGAACCTGACCCTCGTTGAAGGTTTCCATTCCGACTACAGCTATATCGCGACGGCCGGCGGCAAGCATTATTTCCGTACGGACGATGGCGCGCCGAAAGGGCGCATTGTCGCTGTGCCGGTCGAACGCGGCCAGTGGGAGGACATCCTGCCCGAGGCCGAAGGCGTGCTCACCGGCGTCAATATCGTCGGCGGCAAGATTGTCGTTGAATATATGGAAGACGTAAAATCCGTTGTCCGCCTCTACGAACTGGATGGCGCTAGCGCCGGCGAAGTGGCGTTGCCGGGTCTTGGTTCGGTTTCCGGTTTTGGCGGCGACCCGGACGAATTCATCACGTTCTACAATTTTGAAAGCTTCAATCAGCCCGATACGATCTACCGTCTCGACATGGCGAGCGGCGAACAGAGTGTGTTCCGGCAGCCCGAAACGGCGTTCAATCCGGACGACTATGTCGTTGAGCAGGTCTTTTATCAGTCCAAGGACGGAACCCGCGTGCCGATGTTTGTGACGCGCCGAAAAGACCTCGATATGTCGGTATCCCATCCGACCTTGTTATTTGGCTATGGCGGATTCAATGTTTCGGTGACGCCAAGTTTTCAGATCACCCGGTTGCAGTGGGTCGATATGGGCGGCGTTTATGTGGTCGCCAACATTCGCGGCGGCGGCGAATACGGCAAGGCATGGCACAATGCAGGCCGGCTCCAGAACAAGCAGAACGTCTTTGACGACTTCATCGCCGCCGGGGAACATCTGATCGACAATGGCGTCACGTCGCCTGAGCAGCTTTCGATCTTCGGCGGCTCCAACGGCGGGCTGCTGGTGGGCGCGGTGGTTAATCAGCGTCCGGACCTTTTCGCCGCGGCGATCCCGGCGGTCGGCGTCATGGATATGCTGCGCTTCAACCAGTTCACTGCGGGGCGCTTCTGGGTCGACGATTACGGCGATCCGGCGAACAAGGATGACTTTGAAACGCTTCTCGCCTATTCGCCCTATCACAATATTGAAAGCGGCGCGGACTATCCGGCGATCCTGGTGACAACGGCGGACACCGACGACCGCGTCGTGCCGGGGCACTCATTCAAATACACCGCGGCCCTGCAGGCGGCGGATATCGGCGATGAACCCCATCTCATCCGCATCGAGACCCGCGCCGGTCACGGCTCGGGCAAACCCACCGACAAGATCATCGAGGAATACGCCGACATGTGGGCGTTCCTCGCTGAGCACACGGGGCTTGAGCCGACGTTCGGCGACGAGTAGCCGGCGCCGTCTTGAGCAATTTGCCGCGCACGCGTAAACCCGCCTTTCAACGCTAGCGGGACAGACAAGTGACGGACGGGCTCGACAAGAATTTCGACTTTTCAGAAGCCGAAAAAAGGATTTACGAACACTGGGAAGCCGCCGGCGCGTTTCAGCCCGCGGGCGACGGCGAGCCGTTCACCATCGTCATCCCGCCGCCCAATGTGACCGGCTCGCTACATATGGGCCATGCGCTGAACAATACGCTGCAGGACATTCTCTGCCGGTTTGAGCGCATGCGCGGGCGGCGCGTTCTCTGGCAGCCGGGAACGGACCATGCGGGGATCGCCACGCAAATGGTCGTCGAGCGCCAGATGATGGAGCGCCAGGAGCCAAAGCGCACCGAGATCGGGCGCGAGGCGTTTGTCGAGAAAGTCTGGAAATGGCGCCATGAGTCCGGCGGCCAGATCATCAACCAGCTTAAGCGCCTTGGCGCCACCTGCGACTGGTCCCGCGAGCGCTTTACGATGGGGGAGAATGGCGAGACCGACGACCAGATGGTGAAAGCCGTCATGAAGGTCTTCGTTGATCTGTATAATGAGGGCCTCATTTATCGCGACAAGCGCCTCGTCAACTGGGACCCGAAATTCGAAACGGCGATTTCCGACCTTGAAGTCGAGAACACCGAGACGGACGGCCATTTCTGGCATTTCAAATATCCGCTTCAAGGCGGCGAAACATACGAATATGTGGAGAAGGATGCGGACGGGAACGTCACGCTGAAGGAAACCCGCGACTACATCTCGATCGCCACAACGCGGCCCGAAACCATGCTGGGCGACGGCGCCGTGGCGGTGCATCCGTCGGACGCGCGTTACGCGCCCATTGTCGGCAAGCTCTGTGAAATCCCCGTGGGCCCGAAAGAACATCGCCGGCTCATTCCGATCATCACGGACGATTACCCGGACCCGGAGTTTGGTTCGGGCGCGGTGAAAATCACAGGCGGGCATGATTTCAATGACTATCAGGTGGCGAAGCGCGCGAATATTCCGATGTACCGCCTCATGGACTGGAAAGCGGCGATGCGGTCCGACGGCGCGCCGTATGCAGAGGAAGCGGCAAAGGCGAAGGCGCTGGTCGAAGCGGGCGGCGAACCGGATGCGAATTATGTGGACGGGATCAACCTTGTGCCAGATGAGTATCGCGGGCTAGACCGCTTTGAAGCGCGCAAAAAAGTCGTCGCCGACATTGACGCCGAAGGCCTGATGATTGCGGTGGAAGACAAGAAGATCATGCAGCCCTTTGGCGACCGCTCCAATGTCGTCATCGAGCCGATGCTCACCGATCAGTGGTTTGCGGACGCGGAAACGCTGGCGAAGCCCGCCATCGAAGCCGTGGAGCAGGGCAAAACGAAGTTCGTTCCGGAAAACTGGGCGAAGACGTATTTTCAGTGGATGCGGAATATCCAGCCCTGGTGCATCTCGCGGCAGCTATGGTGGGGCCACCGGATCCCGGCGTGGTATGGGCCAAGTCAAAGAGCCGTCGAAGCGATGCAGGGCAATTCGGAACCTAGTCGCGGCGCATATGATCTCGACGCCAATGGTCGGCCACCGGAGTCGATAAAGCACATCGACGAATTACATGTATTTTGCGCGATTTCTGAGCAGGAAGCACTTGCTCAGGCGGCTGAGTATTACGGCGATTTGGTCGATAACGTTAAAGTGTCGATGTATGACAAAGTCGACGTTCAATTATTCACCGACGGGCGGGATGGATCGCGCTCAGTCTATTTAAAACAGGACCCCGACGTCCTCGACACATGGTTTTCCTCCGGTCTGTGGCCGTTTTCGACGCTGGGCTGGCCGGGCGATACGGGCGAGCTAAAGACTCACTACCCCAATTCTGTCCTCGTCACGGCGCACGACATCATCTTCTTCTGGGTTGCGCGCATGATGATGCAGGGCATTCACTTCATGGGCGATGTTCCGTTTAAGGATGTTTACATTCATGCGCTGGTCCTCGACGAAAAGGGCCAGAAGATGTCGAAGTCGAAAGGCAATGTCATCGACCCGCTCGTCTTGATCGACAAATACGGCGCCGACGCCTTGCGGTTTACATTGGCGGCGCAGGCCGCGCAGGGGCGCAATATTCGCCTCTCGGAAAACCGCGTTGAAGGCTACCGCAATTTCTCGACCAAGCTCTGGAACGCGGCGCGCTTTGCGCAGATGAACGAGGTGACGCCCGACGCATCGTTTGACCCGGCGGCGGCGAAACTGACCCTCAACCGCTGGATCATTCACGAGGCCAATCTTTGCGTCGCTGACGTGACGCGCGAGCTCGAAGCCTATCGCTTCAATGACGCTGCCGGCGCGGTTTATCGTTTCACCTGGAATGTCTTCTGCGACTGGTTCCTGGAACTCGCCAAACCCGTCTTTCAAGGCGATGACGACGCCGCAAAAAAAGAGACCCGCGCCGCGGGCGCATTCGCCCTAGGGACCATCCTGAAACTTCTCCACCCGTTCATGCCGTTCGTCTCCGAGGAGCTTTGGAATAAGCTCGGCTTTGACGGCGCCCTCATTACGAGCCCGTGGCCGCAAGCTGACAGGGCGCTGGAGAACGCGGACGCCGCCGCTGAAATGCAATGGGCGATCGATCTTATCTCGTCCATCCGGTCCGTGCGTCAGGAAATGAACGTGCCGGTGGCGGCGAAAATTCCGCTGCAGTTCATCGGCGGCGGCGACAAGGCCGCGGCGCTTTTGAAAACCCATGACGATGTGTTGAAACGCCTTGCGCGGCTTTCCGACATCACGATAGCGGACGCCGCGCCCAAGGGCGCCGTACAGATCGTCCATGGGGACGGCGTCGCCGCATTGCCGGTTGCGGATTTCATCGATTTGGACGCCGAAAAATCCCGCCTCGCCAAGGAGCAGGCCAAGGCCGAAAAGGAAATCGCCATGATCGACAAGAAACTCGGCAACAAGAACTTTGTCGAGCGCGCGCCAGCGGAGGTTGTCGAGGAACAGAAGACACGGCGCGCAAGCTACGAAGCCGAGCTTGAAAAGCTCAATGGTGCGCTGAAACGTCTGGCGGATTTGTAGGCTCGCCTTTCGCGATGCCAGCGCAGCCGGCTCGAACCCTCCCTAAAAAGGGAAGGGAACATAACATCGTCAGACGGCGGATAATATCGGCCAGAGCGTTGCGGCGAGGAGCGCGGCGCAGGTCCAGTTAAAGGCGCGCAGGCGTACGCTGTTGGTCAGGAAGCGGCGAAGCTGTGTCCCGAGAAAGAGCCAACTGCTCATGCTCGGCACGCCGGCGCAAATAAAAACGACGGCGACAATCGCTAGGCTTGTGACGGGGCGCGCGTCGCTGGCGTAGGCGCTGACGGCGGCGAGCGACAAGGCCCAGGCTTTCGGGTTCACCCATTGGAAAGCCGCGGCTTCGAAAAACGTCAGCGGGCGCGCACGGGGGTTTTGCTCGTTGCTGCCCGGCACCGCGGCGGTGGCGATCTTCCAGCACAGATAGAGAATGAACACGGCGCTGACGATTTTCATAACTGTGAAGCTCGCGGGAACCCGTTCCATGGCGCTTAAGAGCCCCGCACCCACAAGCCAGAGCATGATGTTGAAGCCAAACAGCACGCCGAGAATATGCGCAGCCGTGCGGCGCGCGCCGAAATTCGCGCCCGACGCCATGACCATCAGATTGTTCGGCCCCGGCGTGATCGAGGTGATCAGTGCAAAGGCGGCGAGGGCGATGAGGATTTCAAGCGGCATTCTGACAATATTATACGATAACTAACGCAAAAGGCTTGCAAATTGTTCGTTCAATGGTGAAATATCGCAATATATGACGGCTATAGACAGTATCGACGAAAGAATATTGCACGCGCTGGAGCGGGACGGACGCATCTCCAATACGGACCTGTCAAAGACGGTGGGACTTTCGGCCTCGGCCTGCCTCCGGCGGGTGCAGGAGCTTGAACGCAGCGGGATCATCAAGGGCTACCGCGCGGTGATCGACCGCGAAAAGCTGGGCGTTGCGTTCACCGCCTATGTGACTGTCGCCCTCTCGGAACACACCAAGAAAGCGCAGCGCGATTTCGAACGGGTGATGAAAACCGCGCCGGAGGTGCGCGAGGTGCACGATGTGACCGGCGCCGTTGAATATATTCTCCGCGTCGAGGCGCGCGACCTTGCCGCCTATAAACATTTCCATACGGAAGTTCTGGGCATGGCGCCGAAGGTTCAGTCGATCACGTCCTATATCGTCATGGAATCAACCAAGGACGAACGCGGTTAGGCGATTTTGTACAAGGGTTTGGCTTACATCCGTTTCGACAGGGTGTCGGCGAGAAAATCATAGACGAGGCGCACCCGGCGGCTGGTTTTGACGTCGCGATGGGCGACGAGCCATACCGGATAGGCCGGCAGGTCGAAGTCCGGCGCTGCGCGTTCGACGCAAGTCTCCTTGTCGCCGACGGCGCAGAGCATCACGCCAACGCCGACGCCTTCGCGGACAAGCGCCCAGTGGACAAGATGATCGCCGCTCCAGGCGACGAAATTGTCCGAGGACAGACGAAACCCGAGACTGTTGACGCCGTTGATGAAGGCCTCGTTCTCTTCGAAGCCGACAAACGGCGCATCGTCGAAGTCGTGCGGGGTTTGCGGGCGTCCGATGGTGTCGAGCAAGGCGGGCGTTGCGTAAAGCGCGGCTTCATCGTCCTTCACCTTGCGCGCAATCAGCGCCGGATCGCCGGGCTGGCCGCTGCGCACGGCGATGTCCGCTTCGCGCCGGCGCAGGTCTGACACGGCGTTGGTGGCGATCAGGTCAACGCTGATGCCGGGCTCGGCGCGCTGCAATTCGGCGATGATCGGCGGCAGGATGTGGATCGCATAGGCCTGGCTCGCGGTAATCCGGATCGTGCCCTCGATGGCTTCGGTCCGGCCCGATGCGGCGAGCGACATGGCGCCGGCCGCTTCCGCCATGGTGCGTACATGATCGACAAGGGCGAGGCCGTTGGGGGTCAGCGCCAAAGCGCGGCCGGTGCGTTCAAAAAGCGCAACGCCGAGTTCGGCCTCCAGCGCCGCGACCTGTCGGCCAACGGTGGGCTGGGTCGCGCCCAGCGCCGAGGCGGCGGCGGAAAGCGAGCCTTCCTCCGCAGTCGCAAGGAACGCCTTGGCGCGGTTCCAGTCAAAGTTGAGGCTTCGCCAATTCATACAAAAATGAATAATAAAACTGCGAAAATCACCAATTTACACTTTAATTTCGCATGAATAGATCATCCGCACAATAACAAAAACGGAGAAACCCCTATGTTTATCGCCAACAGTGCGGCGAATGCTATTTCATCGCCGCGAATTCAGGCAGGACCGATCATGACCAAAAACGCCCGCTTCTGGGATCGGCTGGCGGCGAGATACGCCCGCAAACCGATCGCCGATGAAGCCGCCTATGAACGCAAGCTCTCGGTCACGCGCGAGTATCTGACGCCGGATTCATCGGTGCTGGAAATCGGATGCGGCACCGGCGGCACGGCGATTTTGCATTCGCCCCATGTGCGCGAGATCCGCGCGACCGACATTTCGGGCGAAATGCTGTCGATCGCCCGTGACAAGGCCGCCGCCGCTGGCGTCAATAATGTGACCTTCGAGCGATCCGCCGTGGAAGACATCACGGCGGCCGATCAATCGCTTGATGCAGTGCTCGCCCTGTCGATCCTGCATTTGCTGAAAGATCCGGCAACGGCAATCGCGAATGCCCATCGCTGGCTGAAGCCCGGCGGCGTTCTCGTCTCAAGCACCGCCTGCCTTGCAGACATGAACCCGGTGTTCCGGATTATCCTGCCCGTGGGGCATATCTTCGGCGCCATTCCTTATGTGAATTTCTTTTCCGAGGACGACCTGAAGGCCATGCTGCGCAGCGCCGGTTTTTTGATCGATCATGAGTGGCGGCCGGCGAAAGACAAGGCTGCGTTTATTGTCGCAAAAAAACCGCACTAGAGTTCCGGGTTCTACGAAAAGAAACGCTTCATCCTGAGGAGAAATTTTTCTTCGTCCTTCGAGACGCTCGCTTCGCTCGCCCTCAGGATGAAGAAAAATTTCGTCACGAAGGACGAAGCGGTGCTAGTTGTTATTTGGCGTCCGTCGCCCGATGCCTCAGCCGGACTCCGCCAGGAACGACAATTGCGTGATCATGGCATTGCGTTCGGTCTCGTCCCGGTCGGTGAGGCGGGTTGGATAGTCGCCTGTGAAGCAGTGATCGGTAAAGGCGGGCGCGGCCTCGTCGCGCTTGCCCTTCCGGAACGCTTTGTAGAGACCGTCCAATGACAGGAACGCCAGGGAGTCGACGCCGATCAGCGCGCGCATTTCTTCAACGCTCCGGTCAACGGCGAGTAGCTCTTCCGGCGACGGCGTGTTGATGCCGTAAAAATCCGGATACTGAATAGGCGGGCAGGCGACGCGGAGATGGACTTCCCGCGCGCCGGCGTCGCGCAGGAGTTCGGCGATCTTTCGGCTGGTGGTCCCGCGCACGATGGAGTCGTCAACGAGAACGACGCGCTTGCCCTTGATCAGGCCGCGATTGGCGGAATGCTTGCGGGCGACGCCGGCCTCGCGGATTTTCTGCTCCGGCTCAATAAAGGTGCGCCCGATAAAGTGCGACCGGATCAGCGCCATTTCGTAGGGCAGTTTTGATTTTTGCGCATAACCGATGGCGGCCGGGACGCCGGAATCGGGTATGGGCGAGACGAGATCAGCCTCACAAGGGGCTTCCTTGGCGAGCTTTTCCCCAAGACGCTTGCGCAATTCATAGACGCTTTGTCCGTCCACGATGGAATTGGGCTTTGCGAAATAGATGAGCTCGAAAATGCAAGGACGCGCCTGCGCCGGCGCTGGCGAAATCTGCCGGCTTTCAATCGTGCCGTCGGCGCGGCAGACAACGACTTCGCCGGGCTTGATGTCGCGCACGAACTTCGCGCCGATAATATCAAGGGCGCAGGTTTCCGACGCGAGGATCGGCGCACCGTCAAGGTCGCCCAGAATGAGCGGGCGTATGCCGACCGGATCGCGCGCGCCGATAAGGCCTTCAGGCGTCAGGATTGCGAGCGCGAAGGCGCCTTCGACTTGCTTCAACGCTTCGATCAGCTTGTCGGTCGCGGAGAGATATTGCGAACGCGCCGTCAGTTGCAGGAAGATTTCTGAATCCGACGTCGACTGGAAAATGCAGCCGCGGCGCACAAGATCGGCGCGCAGGATTTTCGCGTTGGTCAGATTGCCATTATGGGCGATGGCGACGCCGGTCTGGTCGAGATCCGCGTAGAGCGGCTGCACATTGCGCAGGACCGTGTCCCCTTGCGTCGAATAGCGCGTATGACCAATGGCGGCGGCGCCGTGCAGGCGCTTGAATACGTCAGCATCGGAGAAATTGTCCGAGACGAGGCCGAGCTGGCGTTCCGTATGGAAATGATCGCCGTCATAGGTGGCGATCCCGGCCGCTTCCTGCCCGCGGTGTTGCAGGGCGTGGAGGCCAAGGGCGCAGATCGTCGCCGCGTCGTCGGTGCCGATAATGCCGAAGACGCCGCATTCCTCGTGGAGCTTGCGGTCCGCAACGGCGTCAGCGTCGGTTTTCCGGTAGTCTTCGCCGAGACCTTTCAGGCGGGCCGCGACACGCGCCGCCGAGAAAGGATTGGCGACGTCGCGGGCCTTATCCATTACTGGTCGTCCCCTTGTAAAAGATCGGCAATGTCGTCTTCGTCGGCGGGCGGCTCAGGGTCCTCGCCATTGGTGGTGACAGTGGTCACGATTTCATCGAGGCTGGTGCGATCCGCGCGGTCATAGCCTTCTTCGCCGGCGTCGCTTGTGGTTTGCGCCGGTTCCGCGCCGATGCCTTCGAGTTCCGTCGATGACGGTGCGAAACTTTCAAACCAGCCCGCCAGTCCGGCCGCGACCGGCTGCGTCAGCGCATTCTTTACGCTGTCGGGCTGGCGCGCCTCGTCGAGGTAATAGGAATAGCCGAGATAGCCGAGGCCGATGAGAACAAGGCCGCGTAAAAATCCGAAAGCGCCGCCGCCGATCTGGTTGTAGCGCTGGGTCTGTTTCGACATGGGCACGCGCTTTAACAGAAGGTGGCATCCGATATGCGCGGCAATGAAGAAGACGCCAACAAGGGTGACGGAGAGTATAACCGCGCCGAAGAAGCTGCCCGAAAGACCGAAAGCGCCAAGAAGGGGCGGGGCGATGATCCAGGCGAGGCCTGCGGCGACCGCGAGCGATACGAGGGTCGATAATTCCTGCAGCCCGCCGCGCAGAACCGCGAACCCCGTTGAGAGCCCGACGACCAAAAGGAACAGTAGGTCAAACATTGATACTCAAAGCCCGCATTTGATCGCGAGGATACTCTTCCCGCGATTCGCCGCTCCCATGGGCCCCTCATTAGCCGCGAATTCGGCCGATCTCAACTGACGTTGTCAGGAATTCGCGCGCACGAATGCGGCAAGGTCCGCGAGGGTTTCCGCTTCGGCGACGTGAAGGCCGTTCGCTTCGGTGCCGCGCGGGGCGAGGGCCCCGTCAAAGCCGAGCTTGCGGGCTTCATTGAGGCGTGCTGCGGTCTGGTTAACGGGCCGCACCGCGCCGGAAAGGGCGACTTCGCCGAAGACCACCTTGCCGGGTTGAAGGGGCGCATCGAAGAGGGATGAACACAGCGCCGCCGCCGCGGCGAGATCGGCCGCGGGCTCCGATATGCGCAACCCCCCGGCGACATTCAGGAAGACGTCATGACGTCCGAAGTCGAGCCCGGCGCGGGCGTCAAGCACCGCGAGCAACATGGAAAGACGCGCTGCATCCCAGCCGACGACGGCCCGCCGCGGCGCCGCCAGCGAGGAGGGCGAGACCAGCGCCTGGATTTCAACGAGCACAGGCCGCGTGCCCTCAATGCCGGCGAAGACGGCGGCGCCGGACACAGGCGTCTCGTTTTCGCTCAAGAACAAGGACGACGGATTAGGCACTTCTGCAAGGCCGCTCGCGGTCATTTCAAAAACGCCGATCTCATGGGCGGCGCCGAAACGATTTTTCACCGCGCGCAGAATTCTGAAATCGCGGCCCGTCTCCGCTTCGAAATAGAGCACGGCGTCAACCATGTGTTCGACGACGCGGGGGCCGGCGATCTGCCCGTCCTTCGTCACATGCCCCACAAGGAGAACAATCGTGTTGGTCTGTTTGGCGAAGCGAACGAGTTCGTGGGCGCAGGCGCGCACTTGTGTCACCGTGCCGGGCGCGGCGGGCAGGGCGTCGGACCAGAGCGTCTGGACGGAGTCGATAATGACCGCGTCGGGCTTGCCGGTTTTGAGGGTCGCCAGAATATCGCGCAAGGCGGTAGCGCTGGCGAGCTTGACCGGCGCTTCATTGACGCCGAGGCGATGAGCGCGGCCTGCGATCTGGGCGGCGGCTTCCTCGCCGGAAATATAGGCGACAGACTGACCGGACTTGGCGAGCCCCGCGGCGATCTGCAGGAGCAATGTTGATTTGCCGACGCCGGGGTCGCCGCCAATCAGCAGGGCGGAGCCGGGCACCAGCCCGCCGCCGCAGGCGCGATCGAATTCCGCGTTGCCGGTGGTGAGGCGCATCGCCGGCGCGCCAGCGTCTTCAAGCGAGGCAAACTCGATTTTCTTCGCCTTGCCGGTCGCGGCTTTGGAGAGAGCGCCAGGGGGCGCAGCCTCGCTTACTTCCTGCTCTATCGTGTTCCATTCCCCGCACGCCTCGCAGCGCCCGGCCCATTTCGCCGTAACGTTGCCGCATGACTGGCAGACGTAAGTATCGGTATTGCGCGCCATGGCGATTTCATCCGCGGTTTTGATAAGGGACGCAAGGCTTCGTCTTGCCGCCTTTGCCCGCAATGCATAGATCATTTGTGCAGCCCGAGCGCGAGGCGAACCATCAATGTTAGAGACCGCATTCACGCCGCCGGCGCCGACGCCGCGTTATGTGCCGCCGGGCGCACGGCCTTCGCTCACAGGCTATCTCAATTATTTCCAGATCATGAAGCGCAATCCCCTCGAAATCTGGACCGAGGGGCATTACCGCGAATTCGTCTGGACGCCGCGGGTGTTCGGCCAGCCTTATGCGATCACTCATGATCCGGCGGCGATCCGTCATTACCTTGTGACCAATGCGGAGAATTACGGCCTTACGCGCATGCGGCGGGCGCTGTTTGAGCCGCTGATCGGCGACGGATTGCTGATCGCCGAGGGCGATCTCTGGAAACGCACGCGCAAGGCGCTGACGCCGGTGTTCAATCATCGCAATGTGCGCGGCTTCGCGGGCGTGATGCGGGACGTCGCGGCGAATGCTGCGGAACGGCTTGCGGGCGAGGACGGCGCGACAGTCCCCATGTCGCGCGAGATGCTGACGCTGGCGCTTGATGTGCTGACGGCGTGTCTTTTCTCCGGCGACGAGGCGATCGATACGGCGCGGTTTTCCCGCAATCTCGACCGGCTGCTCCATATCGCCGGTATGCCGCATCCGCTTGACCTGATGGGGGCGCCGTCATGGGCGCCGAGACTGGGCCGCGGCGATGCGAACCGGCTTGTGGCGGAATTGCGCGATCAGGTGACGGGGCTGCTGGCGGCGCGGCGCGCGCGGGAAGAAGAGGCGGGTACGGATGATTTCCTGAGCCTTTTAATGCGCGCGGGCGCCGACGAAGGCGCGCCCCTGTCGGACACCGAAATTGTTGACAATCTCATTACATTTCTCGCCGCAGGTCACGAAACGACGGCGCGTACGCTCGCCTGGACATTTTATCTTGTTTCAAAGTCACCCGACGCATTCGAACAGGCGGTTGCGGAAATCGACGGCGCCGGTCTCGAAACCGAAGATCCCGCCGACTGGGGCGGGCGGCTTCCTTTCGTGACGGCGGTCATCAAGGAGAGCATGCGGCTTTATCCGGCGGCGGCGATCTTCACCCGGCTTTCCAAGGGGCCGGACCGTCTTGGCGACATCGATATTGCGGCGGGAACAGAAGTCGTCACGTCGCCCTGGGTGCTGCATCGCCATGAGAAATTATGGGAGCGCCCCTGGGTCTTCGATCCGGACCGGTTCATGGGCGCGGCGGCGGAAAAGATCCCGCGCTACGCCTATATGCCTTTTGGCGCGGGCCCCCGCATCTGCATCGGCGCCAGTTTCTCCATGCAGGAGATGGTCATCATCATGGCGGAGTTTCTCGCGCGCCTGCGCTTTGAGCATGTGGGTGCGCAAGAACCGCAGCCAATCATGCGCATCACCGTGCAGCCGTCGACCGAAGTGGAAATGCGGGTGACGCGGCGCGTGCGATGAGCGCGTTGTCATCACCGGGCTTGTCCCGGTGATCCAGAAATGAAATGTTGGTTTTCGCGAACACGCCGGTACTGGATTGCCGGAACAAATCCGGCAATGACAGGCGAACAATGAATCATACGGCGCCAAACAAACTCAACCCTTATATCCACGGGCTTTACGCGCCGGTGGAGAAGGAAATCGCTGCGGGCGCCATTGAGGTTGTCGGCGAAATCCCGCGTGACCTTCACGGAGGGTATTTCCGCAACGGTCCCAATCCGCAATCGCCGCCCACGGGCATGCATCACTGGTTCGACGGCGACGGCATGATCCACGGCATTTGGTTCGAGAATGGCGAGGCTCGCTACGCGAACCGCTATGTCAAAACGCAGGACCGGCAGGCCAATGGCGCATCGCCCCTCGGCGGCATCTTCGAGCCGGCGAAAGACGCCCCCGGCCGCACGGTGCATTACCGCGACACGGCGAATACCGATCTCGTGTTTCACAACGGGCGCCTGCTCGCCTTGTGGTATATTTCCGGCCAGCCCGTCGCGGTCGATGCGTCAACCCTTGAGACAATCCGTACAGAGAATTTCAACGGAAAACTGCCGGGAAATATTTCGGCCCATTCCAAGGTCGATCCCGAAACCGGCGAGCTCATCTTTTTCGATTACGCGCTTTACGAGCCGAAAATGTGGACTGGCGCGGTTTCGCGCGACGGCGCGCTGACCCATTTTCAGGAAATTGATCTCCCCGGTCCGCGCCTGCCCCATGATATGGGGATGACTGAAAACTACGTCATACTGCATGACCTGCCGGTGATTTTCTCTGAGCAGGCGATCCGCAACCGGATGTGGCAGATCCATGTGGCGGACCAGCCGACGCGGTTCGGCGTCGTGCCGCGAAGAGGCGGCGACGCTAAATGGTTCGAATTCCCGACCTGTTATGTTTATCACGTCATCAATGCCTGGGAGGAGGGCGACGAGGTCGTCATGGCCGCGTGCAAGATGGTCCCGAACGGGTTCGACCCGGATCCGAAATACGGGCCTTATGCGGCCATGGCCGATGTGCTGGCGTTACGCGCGCAACCCTTTCTCTGGCGCATGAACATGCAGACCGGCGAGGGAGGGGAAGAACAGCTTGACGATGCGGTGTCGGAGTTTCCGGTCGTCAATAACGATCTCGCCGGGCGAAAAACGAAATATTCCTACCACGTCATATTTGACGATTGCATCGAGCAGCGTTTTTCCGGTCTCGTGAAATATGACCTCGAAACCGGCGCTGCCGCACGGCACGATTTTCCCGACGGCGTCTTTGGATCGGAGCCGGCCTTTGCGCCGCGCCTCGGCGCCAGGCAAGAAGACGACGGCTATCTCGTGACATTTACGGCCGATCTCGACGGCGCGTCGGAAGCGCATATTATCGATGCGCGCGATATGAAGGCGCCGGCGATTGCAAAAATCAAACTGCCGCAGCGCGTGCCCGCCGGTTTTCACGGCGTCTGGGCGCCGGGTGTTTGACAAAAGGACAACATAAATGAGCAACGAGTTGCCGGACCGTTTGAGCGTCAATCCGAAAAGCAAATTCTATAACGAAGCCGTTCTCGAGCGCGATATCGGCGTGCGGTTCCGCGGCGAGGAAAAAACCAATGTCGAGGAATATTGCGTTTCCGAGGGCTGGATCCGCGTCGCCGCCGGCAAGGCCGTCGACCGGCGCGGCGACCCGCTGACGATCCTCCTCAAAGGCCCGGTGGAAGTCTGGTTTAAAGAGCCGGAAGAGGACGCCTAAGCTGGTTGCGCCGGGCGCGTAGACGCCCGCAAAACACGAAAATCGACCGGAATCCCGCATTCGGTGCGTAGTTATGCTCGCCCTCGCCGGCGGCCTTATAGTGGCGTCTGAAATGCTCAGAACCGGACAAATACGCCCGCTGGCCGGCGGCGGGCGGGAGGAAACCTGTCATCGCAGACTGGCAAATTTAGCCGAAACCAGATATTGCTGCACCGCAACATAACATAATGGGCTCATGACTGACACTGCAAAGAGACTTGCTTCCGCGGACGCCTTGAGGGCCGCTTTCCGCGAAGCCGGGGACGCTGCGGAAGCCGATCCGCTGCTCAACCCGGTCCAGTCGCTCGCCTCGCAATTGTTTCTGGCGCTGGAAAAAGGCGCCGCCGATCCGGCGTCGCTTGGGCCGATCATCGAGGAATTCGAGCGCGACAGCTTTGAGGCGCGCGCCGCGGCGTTTCACGCCAATCTCGCTGACGATGATGACGACGCGGCGGCGTTCGAAGCGCTCTCGTCCATGGATTTCGGCGCTTTTCAAAAAGCCGTTGAGCAGGCGTCGGTCGGCGTCGTCTTTACCGCGCATCCCACATTCGCACTGTCATCGGAACGGCGCGGGCTCATTGCTAAATATCCGTCTGCGGAGAAAACCGCATGGCGCGCCCGCGTTTCCGAAACCCGGGCCGGTCCGGCGCCGGCAATCACGCTGATCGACGAACATGACGAAGCGATGAAAGCGATCGCGTTTGCGCGGGACGGCGTCGCCGATCTGAACGGCCGCATCCTCGCCCTTGCGCAGAAACGGTTCCCGAAGGAATGGCGCAAGATTGCGCCGACGCCGATCAGCGTCGCCACCTGGGTCGGCTACGACCTCGATGGCCGTACGGACATTCAATGGGGCCAGACCGTCGCCCTGCGGCTCGCGGAAAAGGCGACGCAGCTTGAGCGGTATGTCGGCCTCCTCGACGAGATCGGTCTCGCAGACAGCCCACAACTCAGCGATTTGCGCGAAACGCTGCGCATCGCCGGCGAAGCAACGCGGCGGCATGCGGACATGTTCACCGGCGACCTTTCTGATCCGGAAGTCGTTGTCGCCGCGGCGAATGCCTTGACGAATGATAAGCACGGCCGCCTCACCAGCCTGAACGAGGCGATCGAAACAATAGGCGCGGCGATCGAAGCGGAAACGAGCGACGATAAGGCGCTGTCGCTGTCGCTGCTCCGCTCGGAAATGCTGGCCTTCGGTCTTGGGGTTTCGCGCATTCATTTACGGGTCAACGCCGCGCAGGTGCGCTCGGCCCTGCGCAATGATCTGGGGCTCGATCCGGACAAAGAGTTTCAGGGGCGCTCCGCTCTCGACAAGGCGTCCACCAAGGCGGGCGAAACGGACGCCCGCGCGGTCAATTTCGGATCGGTGTTCCTCGAACAGATGACCGCGCGGCGCCAGTTCATGTTATGCGCGCAAATCCTTAAACATATCGACGCCGACACGCCGCTGCGTTTCCTCATCGCCGAATGCGAAGCGCCGGCGACAGTCATGGGCGCGATTTATCTCGCCCGGCTTTACGGCGTTGACCACAAGCTTGATATTTCGCCGCTCTTTGAAACGCCGCAGGCGCTGGAAGGGGGCGGCCGGTTCATTGAGCGCTTGCTCGCCGAGCCGGAATATCAGGCTTATGTAAAAAAACGCGGGCGCATGTCGATCCAGATCGGATATTCCGACTCCGGACGGTTCATGGGGCAGGCGACGGCGTCGCTGGGCGCAGAACGGTTGCAGGTCTTGTTTGCGCGCGCGCTCGGCAAGGCGCGCCTGCCGGATGTAGAAGCGCTCATCTTCAACACTCACGGCGAATCCATGGGGCGCGGCGCCTTTCCCGGCGGCTATCGCGAACGCATGGCGCATCTTTCAACGCCGTGGGTGCGCAGCCGCTTTCGCCGCGAAGGCGTCAACCTTGCCGCGGAATTCAGTTTCCAGGGCGGCGAGGGGTATTTGCATTTTCAGACGCAGGCGCTCGCCCGCAACGCGATTTCGACGCTCTGGTCACTGGGCGTCGAGCCGCCGCCGCCGGATTTTTCGGACCGGTACTATGACGACATCAATTATTCCTGGGATATCTACCGCGCGCTGAAAGGCTGGCAGGAAACCCTGTATGCGCGCGAGGATTATCGCGACGTGATTTTTTCTTTCGCGCAGAACCTTCTTTACAAGACAGGCTCGCGGGAGGTGAAACGGGCGACGAGAAACGCCGGCCCGCCGGAAATCCGGTCCATTCGCGCCATCCCTCATAACGCAATCCTGCAACAACTTGGCCTGCCGGTGAATGTTTCGGGCGGGATCGGCGCGGCGAGCGGGCGCGAAGTCGACCGTTTTGTTGAACACACCGCCGGCTCTCCGCGCATGCGCGGCATTTTGAAAATGACGGCGCGCGCCCGCGATCTGACGAGCGTTTCAATCCTTCGCGCCTATGCCGGGCTGTTTGAGCCGGCCTACTGGTCGTCGCTGGCGGGCATGGCGCGGCGCTCGGAGCGTTCGGAACAATATGAATCCGTCCTCCAGGTGCTGCAGCTTGAAAATATTTCCCGGGCGCTTTCCGGCCTTGCAGATTTTCTCGCCCGCGACATGCGCGCCTATGACGCCGTGCGCGATGAGATGGGCGAAACGAGCCGCAGCGTAAACGGCGCCGGGATCGACGCCGATCTTGGCGTATTGCACGCGTTGCGGCAGGCGTTGATCGGGCGCGCGGCGGCGCTTGTTGCGCAGGCCCCGGCCTTTTCGCGCCGCCATGACGTCAACCGCAATGACATTATTGAACTCGCGCTGGAAATGCGCCTGAAAGAGGCGGCGTCGATCCTTGAACGGATCTTTCCCAAAGACAGCCCTGCCGGGGCGGCGTTATCGAACCTGAAAGAACCGGTCGAAAAGAGCGACGGCCATGGCGGCGCCTATCCGGAGATTCACGAAAAGATCATCAAGCCGTTGCTGGAAATCGACGAATGCTTTTTCAAAATCAGCGCGGCGATTGCGAACCACTATCGCGCATACGGGTGAGGCTGGCGGTTACGAGTTGTCGCCGAACTTCTCGTAAAAATGTTTTCGGCAGAGCGCGATATAGCGCTCATTGCCGCCGACCTCGATCTGGTCGCCTTCGCTGACGGCTTCGCCGTCGCTGGTCGTGCGCAAATTCATCGTCGCCTTGCGACCGCAATGGCAGATGGTTTTAAGCTCGCGAATATCGTCGGCGAGCGCCAGCAGCCGGGCGCTGCCCGGAAAGAGCTCACCGCGAAAATCGGTGCGCAGGCCGAAACACATGACAGGCAGGTCCAGCCGGTCGACCACATGAGCGAGTTGCAACACCTGCGCCTCTGAAAGGAATTGCGCTTCGTCAACGAAGACACAGTCAATGCGCCGGGCGGATATCAGCGCTTCCAATTCGGCGAAGAGATCTGTGGTTGCGTCAAAGACAATGGCGTCGGCGGCGAGACCGATCCGCGAGGCGATCGTGCCTTTCGCCCGGCGCGTGTCGATGGCGGCGGTGAAGAGAACGGTTTCCATGCCGCGTTCGCGGTAATTGAAACTTGCCTGCAGGAGCGTTGTCGATTTGCCCGCATTCATCGCCGCGTATTGAAAGTAGAGTTTCGCCATGGGCCTAGAAATCCGCGGGCAGAACGCCTTCGCCGTTGAACCCGACAGCGCCGGTCATGATGATGCGATTGTCGTCGCGCCATTCAATGCCGAGATCGCCGCCGTCGAGGGTGACGGTTGCCTTGCGTTCGGTGAGCCGGCGCCGGTGCGCACAGACAAGCGCTGCGCAGGCCGCCGTGCCGCACGCCTTGGTGATACCGACGCCGCGCTCCCAGACGCGAAGGCGAATCGCGTGGCGGCTTGTCACTTCCGCGACGGAGACATTCGCCCGCTCCGGGAACAGCGGATGGTTTTCGATCATGGGCCCGAACCGGTCGATATCCTGCGCCGCCGCGTCCGGCACAAAAAATACGCAATGGGGATTGCCCACATTGACCGCCGAAGGTCCCCAGAGCACCGGGTTGTCGATGGGCCCGAGTTTGACGTCGATAAAGCGCGTATCGTCCATTTGTTCCGCCAGCGGAATATCGCGCCAGTGAAATTTCGGCTCGCCCATGTCGACGGCGACGCGGTCTTCGCCGACCCGCCAGGCGCGCAAGGTTTCTGCGGCGGTCGAAAACTCAATGTCGTCGCGCTCGAACTCGTCCATCAACAGGCGGGCAACGCAGCGCGCGGCGTTGCCGCAGGCTTCAACCTCGCCGCCATCAGCGTTCCAGATACCCATGAACAGCCCGCCGCGGTCTTCGATGGTGATAACCTGGTCACAGCCCGGCCCGGTCGCCGGATCCGCGACGCGCGCCGCATCCTCGTTGCGCATTTTCAGCGGCGACTGGCGCAAATCGAAAATCACGAAATTGTTGCCGAGCCCGTTCATCAGTCGATAGGGCCGGTTTGCGAGCGTCGTCATGTCTGTTCATTCAGGCTGCGTTCGTGGGAGCGGCATACAGGATGGGCGCCCCGCGATGCAACTTCAATGGGCCGGCGCGCGCCTCGGCGCTGGCGCACGGCGGCGCGCCGCCATGGCGCTGATCATATGATCGGTTTTTTCCCAGTAATAAGGCCGGAAAATGATTTGCCACAGCGCTTTATAGGCCGCGAGCGACGTCAGCAGCCAATAAGCCGGCGCCGTAAGACCGTAGGCGCACAGGTGAAGCCAGCCCCGTTTTGTCGGCGCGATGACGGCGCAGAGAATAAAACAGGCATTGCCGATGGTGAGCGCAAGGAGGTTCAGAACCTGCAGCGCCGCCGGCATTTCGACGCCGGCGTTCGCGCCGAAGAGCGCAACAAAAATAAACGCGCCCCACAACAGCGGATTAAACAGCGCGCCCGCCGCGTTGCCGGCGAGAAAAAGCTGGATCGACAAGAGCCCGTGCCATCCGGTCTTCTCAACGAAGATTTCAGGCCGGCGCATATGAACGAGCCAGGTTTGCAAATGTCCCTTGATCCAGCGCGAGCGTTGCCGGATCCAGTTCCCGGTCCGGCAATTGGCTTCTTCGTAGGTCGTGGAATCGAGCATCTCGACGCGATAGCCTTTGCGCGCGAGGCGCAGGCCGAGATCGGCGTCTTCGGTGACGTTAAACGGGTCCCACCCGCCAACGGCGCGCAGGATATCGGTACGGAATAAGTTCGACGTGCCGCCGAGCGGGATCGGCGCTTTCAGTTTCTGCAACGCCGGCAGCATCCAGTCGAACCAGAGCGCATATTCAAGCGTGAAGAGCCGCGTCAGCCAGTTTTCGGTCGCATTGTAATAGTTGAGGCGGGCCTGCAGGCAGGCGAGGTTTTTATCGGCGCCGGCGAATCCCGCCGCGGCTTTCAGCAACTGATCGGTCTCCGGCTGATCTTCCGCATCATAGATAACGACAAGATCGCCGCGTGCGCGAAGCAGCCCGAAATTGCATGCTTTGGGTTTTGTTCGAGGGCCGACATTGGGGACCGTGACGATTTCGAAGTGCGGCGCAAGGTTCAACCGCCTCGCCTCGCGCAAGGTATCGTCATCGTCCTCTTCGAGAAGAAGCTTTACGTCTTTCTTGTCTGCCGGATAATCGAGGGCGTCGATGGCGCGAGCGAGACCGCCAAGGGATTCGTGATCGCGATAGAGCGGCGCAAGAATGGTGACGACCGGAAGCGCGCAGCCCTGTGGCGCGTTCTGCGCGCGATCGGACCGCAAGGCGTTGCGGCCAACGACCATCAGAAAGCAGCGATAAACAACGGCAAGAAGAAAGTAGGCGGCAAAGACAGCGTTGACTGCAAAAAATGTCATGGCGGGCGCCGATATGACGGCGATGACGAACATCAATGCGAAGGCGCTGAAGAATATACGCTGCGACGACGACAGGACGCCGACGGCCGAGCAATCAGGGGACACGCGCCGCAGACCGTGAACGACGTCGTCGCATTCGCGTTGCGTGAAGGCGTGCAAACTATCAGGCGCGCTGCCCGGCGATGGCGCGGTATCGAACATCTAGAACCGCGTTCTCAGACCGACGAAATAGGTCGTGCCGAGATCGAGATTCCGGCCCGCTATTTCCTCGGACATGCCGATCTGCAGCGAAAACCGCCGTGTTGCTTTCCAGACAAGGGAAGGCTGCACTTTAAATACATCGAAGTCGGCGCCGCCGAAATTCTCATTGCGCAGCGAAACGGTGGAGTAGGTATCGATCAACAGTCCCCAGCGCTCTGTCGGCTCGATGCCGATGGTCGTCAGGATGCGGACTTGATCGGCGGCATCGCCAAAGCGTTTGCGCATACCGACTTCCACCGCGGCGAATGTCTTGATCGGTTCGAAAGTCAGGCTGCGCCCGTAAAGTGCGGACAGTTCGAGATCGACGCCGTCGCTGTCGAGAGTTGGGCGTGCGCCGGATTCAAACTCTGTTGGAATGCCGCCGGTGATTTTTACGGCGCCCGCGTGCCGCGGGTTTCGAAATACCTGATACTGAGCGAAGGTTTCAATTTCGGTGAAGCCGCTGGCGCTTTCTGTGAAGTCGCCGCGGCTAAGCCAGCTTCGACCGTAGAACGCCTTGCCGCCGAGGGTCAGCCGGTCTGTCAGTCCGAACTCGACATAATTGTTCGTCTCTATGCGTTCGAATTTTCCATCGACCGGTGCGCCGGCGACGGAAACATTTTCAAGATTGGACCGGAAATAATCGACGCGGCTGATGATCATGATTTCGCCGTCGTCGCGCGACCAGGGCGAGGCGTTCGAAATTTGCGGAAACGCCAGCGCTATCATCGCCAGCGCAAACGCAATGCGGCGGTTCAGCCGCTGGCAATGTCGGCCGATCCCCACGCGAATGTCGCTCCCCCCGCAATCATAAATTGCGAGTGTAACGACCGAAATATCGCTGCGCTACGTCGCCGAAATTGTATCGGCGACGCGTTGCAATTCAAAGTTGCAGCACATCGCGCCGGTTTATCAGGCCGCGAGTTTCCGGATGACGTAGTGAAGAATGCCGCCATGGCGGAGATAATCGAGCTCGTCGGCGGTATCGATCCGCACCAGCGCTTCGAAGTCCTTGGTCTCGCCATTGGCGAACGTCACCGTTGCGCGCGCCATGTCGCGCGGCCCGAGTTGATCGACATCGTGAATCGAAATCGCCTCGTCACCAGTGAGCCCGAGCGAGTCCCAGCCTTCGCCGTCTTTGAACTGCAACGGCAGGACGCCCATGCCGATCAGGTTCGAGCGGTGAATGCGTTCATAACTCTTGGCGATGACGGCGCGCACACCGAGAAGGATCGTGCCTTTCGCCGCCCAGTCGCGGGACGACCCTGTGCCGTATTGTTCGCCGGCGAGGACGACGAGCGGCGTTCCCGCTTCCTTGTACTTCATGGCGGCGTCGTAAATCGGCATAACGTCGCCCGAGCTGGCGTATTTCGTCACGCCGCCTTCGGTGCCCGGCACCATCTGATTCTTGATGCGGATGTTGGCGAAGGTGCCGCGCATCATTACGTCATGATTGCCGCGCCGCGATCCGAAGGAGTTGAACTCCTCGACCGGCACCTGATGCGATTTCAGATATTCGCCGGCGGGACCGTCTTCCTTGATGGCGCCAGCCGGAGAGATGTGATCGGTGGTGATGGAGTCGCCGAACAGCGCCAGCACGCGCGCGCCGTCGATCGGTGCCACGGGCGCCGGCTCTTTCGTCATGTTTTCGAAGTAAGGCGGGTTCGCGACATAAGTCGACGGCGGCCATTGATAGGTCTGCCCGTCGCCCACATCGATGGCGCGCCATTTATCGTCGCCCTTGAAAACGTCCGCGTAACGGGACTCAAACATCTGCCGCGTGACGTGTTCGCGAACGACTTCGGCGATTTCCTGGTTCGACGGCCAGATGTCTTTCAGGAACACATCGGCGCCGTTCTCGTCCTTGCCGAGGGGATCGGTCGTCAGGTTGATATTCATCGAACCGGCGAGCGCATACGCGACGACGAGCGGCGGCGAAGCGAGGAAGTTTGCGCGAATGTCCGGCGAGATCCGGCCTTCAAAATTGCGGTTGCCGGAAAGCACCGACGCAACGGCGAGATCGCCGGCGTGCACTGCGTTGGAAATCGGTTCGGGGAGCGGACCGGAATTGCCGATGCAAGTGGTGCAGCCATAGCCCACCAGATTGAAGCCGAGAGCGTCGAGATCGTCGGTAAGGCCGGCGGCATTCAAATAGTCTGTGACGACTTGACTGCCGGGCGCCAGCGACGTCTTCACCCATGGCTTCACCGTCAGCCCTTTGGCGCGGGCGTTGCGGGCGACGAGGCCGGCGGCGATCAGGATCGCCGGGTTCGATGTGTTGGTGCAGGAGGTAATGGCGGCGATCGTCACGTCGCCATGACCCAGATCAAAGTCTTCGCCGGCGACAGGTACGCGTTTGTCCGCTTCGTTCGCCTTGCCATATTCCTTATCGAGGGCGGCGGCGAAACCTTGCGGCGCGTTTTTCAATTCAATTCGGTCTTGCGGGCGTTTCGGTCCGGCAAGGGACGCGGTGACCGACGACAGGTCCAGCTCCAGCGTGTCTGTGAAAACAGGATCGGGCGTGTCCTTGTCCCGCCACATGCCTTGCGCCTTGGCGTAGGCTTCAACGAGTGCGATGCGATCGTCTTCGCGGCCTGTTGCTTTCAGATAGCGCAGCGTTTCATTGTCGATGGGGAAGAAACCGCAGGTCGCGCCGTATTCCGGCGCCATGTTCGCGATGGTCGCCTGGTCTTCCAGCGCGAGATGATCGAGGCCCGGGCCGAAGAACTCGACAAATTTTCCGACAACGCCTTTCTGGCGCAGCATCTGCGTGACCGTAAGAACAAGGTCCGTCGCGGTCGCGCCTTCGGGCAGCTTGCCGGTCATTTTAAAGCCGATGACTTCCGGGATCAGCATGGAAACCGGCTGGCCAAGCATCGCCGCTTCCGCTTCGATGCCGCCGACGCCCCAGCCGAGCACCGAGAGACCATTGACCATGGTCGTGTGGCTGTCTGTGCCGACGAGTGTGTCCGGATAGGCGTAAGTTTCGCCTTTATGGTCGGCGGTCCAGACAGTCTGGGCGAGATATTCAAGATTGACCTGGTGGCAGATGCCGGTCCCCGGCGGCACAACGCGGAAATTGTCAAACGCGCCCTGACCCCATTTCAGGAATTTGTAGCGCTCGCCATTGCGTTCATACTCGCGTGCGACGTTTTTCTCGAATGCGTCCGGGCCGCCGAAATAATCGACCATGACTGAGTGATCGATGACGAGATCGACCGGCGCCAGCGGATTGATTTTTTCCGGGTCTTCGCCAAGGGCGCGCATGGCGTCGCGCATGGCGGCGAGATCGACAACCGCCGGCACGCCGGTGAAATCCTGCATCAGGACGCGCGCCGGGCGATAGGCGATTTCGCGGGTCGACTTGCCGGATTTCAGCCAGTCGGCGAAGGCGCGAATATCGTCCGCTGTTACGGATCGGCCGTCTTCAAAGCGCAGGAGGTTTTCAAGGAGGACTTTTAACGAAAAGGGCAGGCGCGAAACATCGCCGATCGCTGCTTCGGCCGCTTCGAGGCTGTAATATTGGTAGGTGCGGCCGCCGGCGGAAAGTGATTTTTTTGTCTTCAGCGAGTCGTGGCCCGGGATCATGCGGCGTCTCCATTAAGGGGGCAAATATGGGAAATTCCGGGCCCTTATGGCGCATGGACGGCCCGCGCGCAATTCTTCCGCGCGGTCACGCTCGCGACATATTTCGAACTATGGTATGGGCTCGGCTCAAGCTGAGAATGTGCGCCCGAAGGAGAGTAGACACGATGTTCCGGAACCTGACGCTTGCTGTTGGAATCGCCGCGATTTTTTCGATCAGCGACGGATTGGCGCAGACGCCGCGGGCGGTTGCGACCTTCAAAGACTGGAGCGTTTTCGTCAGGAATGTGGACGGCGAAAAAATCTGTTTCGCCGCGGCGGAAGCGTCGGACAAGTCGCCGAAATCGGTCAATCACGGGGACGTCTTTTTTCTCGTCGCCACCTGGGCGTCCGGCGCTGCCGCCGAACAGCCAAGCCTCATGACCGGCTACGCCATCGACCAGAAACCGGAACCGAACATTCGCATCGGTTCCGATAAATGGGACATGTATTCGTCGGAGAACGAAGCTTTCATCGAATCGAATGACGAAGAACAGCGCCTCTTGCGCGCTATGCGCCGCGGCGCGGACATGCGCGTCAGCGCGGTTTCGACCCGCGGCACGGCGACGAGTTATGTCGTTTCCTTGCGCGGCGTGACGGCGGCGCTTGATCGCGTGAAGCGCGAATGCGGGTGAGCCTTGTCATTCCGGGGCTGCGAAGCAGAACCCGGAAGCCATGGATTGCCTTCGAGGCCTCGCGCATAAATTGAATATGAAGAGCCTTGGATTCCGGGTTCGCGACATTGTCGCGCCCCGGAATGACAACCGCATATAATTACATCGGCGCGACGTACTTCTCTCGCAAAGTGACGAGTTCTTCCGCCGCCGTCGGGTGAAGCGCGACGGTCTGGTCGAAATCGGCCTTCTTCAGGCCCGCTTTTACCGCAATGGCAATGCACTGGATCATTTCAGCGGCGTCGACGCCGACAATGTGACAGCCAAGAACGCGGTCCGTTTGCGCATCGACAACAAGTTTCATCAGCATGCGCTCTTCCGATCCGGTGAGCATGTTTTTCATCGGCCGGAAGCTTGTCTTGTAGATATCGATTTCGCCGAACTCTTTGCGCGCTTCATGTTCGGCGTATCCCACCGTGCCGACCGGCGGCTGGGAGAAGACCGCCTTCGGAATGAATCGGTAATCCATGGTGGTCGGGTTTTTGTTGAACACGGTTTCGGCGAATGCCGCGCCTTCGCGAATAGCAACGGGCGTCAGGTTGACGCGATTGGTGACATCTCCGACCGCGAAAATATTGTCGACGGATGAACGATTGTTTTCATCCACGACGACAGCGCCGTTTTTGTCGAGATCGACGCCGGCGTTCTCTAGTCCAAGATTTTTTGTCGCCGGTTTTCGGCCGACGGCCCAGAACACAAGATCGGTATTGATTTCAGCGCCGTTCGAAAGCGTAACGCGTTTCTGGTCGCCGCCTTGCGATTCAATTTTTTCAAAAACCGCCTGGGTGATGACGCGAATGCCCTGGCGTTTCAGCTCGCTGTGAACCTGAACGGACACATCCGTATCGAAATACCGTAATATGTCCTCGCCGCGATAAACGAGGCAGACATCGCAGCCGAGTCCCTTGAAGATGCAGGCGAACTCAATGGCGATATAGCCGCCGCCGGCGACGACCACGTGCTTTGGTAGTTCCTTCAGGTGAAACGCTTCATTTGACGTAACGCCAAGATCATGACCGGGCACGCTTTCGTCAGTCCACGGAGCGCCGCCGGTGGCGATCAGGATCTTTTTTGCGGTCACATCGCGGTTTTCCGCTTCCAGATGAACCGTATGCTTGTCTTTCAGCGTCGCGCGGCTTTGAAATATTTCCGCACCGGCGTTTTTGAGGTTCCGAATATAGATGCCGTTTAGGCGATCGATCTCGTCGTCCTTGTTCTCGATCAGTTTCGACCAGCTGAAGGAAACATTTTCGGCAGACCACCCATAGCCGCGCGCGTCGCTAAATGCGTGGCCATATTCGCTGGCGTAAACGAGGAACTTTTTCGGCACGCAGCCGCGGATCACGCAGGTGCCGCCAACGCGATATTCCTCGGCGACGCCGACTTTCGCGCCATATTGCGCGGCGAGCCGCGATGCGCGCACACCGCCGGAACCGGCGCCGATGGTGAATAGATCATAGTCAAAGTCGGACACGTTTGTTGCCTCTTATTAGGGAATGAATCCGATGCCGGTTTCAAAACGCTTGTCGTTGAACGCCAGAACCTGCACGCGGAAAGTGTTCAGGAATTCCTGATAAATCGCCTCAAGCACAGGCTCCAGCTTGTCGTCATAGGCGAGGGGGATACGGACGACCGGCTGCTGAGCGACGAATACATCGAACGTGTCGCCGGTGATTTCGACCGCGACAGCAGTGCGCAACCACAACGATCCGGCGTCCTCCATGTTTTTCACGGTGAGCGCAATGCCGAACTGAATCGGTTCGAGCGCAATGACCTGACGATGCGCGTAAGAGAAAGCAAGGTCGCCATAGTCCTGTTGCGGATCAAAGGCGCCGGCGGCTGGGACAGCCCTGACGCAATCGGCGCCGCATCCGAGATAGTCCGGAAAGGCTGCGACGACTGCATCCGCAAACCCTTTGCATCGCACGAGGTTTTCAAACGCCGCGGCGCCGTATTTTTCAATGGCGGCCTGCAGTGTCTCGAACCGGGTGCGATTGTCGTCTTCGGCCATTCCGAAAAAAATTCCTGAGGTTTCAGGTCCGAGACGTAGCGCGATGCCGGCGCTAGCGCAAAGCCCTGCGGGCGCGGTCGGGATCAAATTTCTGGTATCAGCGATGCACGATTTCGGTTTGGTCGCCGTCGCCGAAAATGACCATATCAGCCATGGCGCAAAAGAGCCCGCACTCGATGACGCCGGGAATCTGACGCAGGCGCGCTTCCAGCTTCGCCGGATCGGCGATTGGGCCCAGAGCGCAGTCTACAATCAAATTGCCGCCATCGGTGAGAAACGCGCCATCGCGTCCGGCGCGCAGCTGGACCTCCCGCTTTTCAAGGCCAAGCGTTGCGGCGGCGTCGCGAATTTCAGCAATCGTCAACGCTTTGCCGAACGCTTCAATTTCAATCGGTAACGGGAAATCGCCAAGGCGGTCAACGCGCTTTGAACCGTCGGCGATGACGATAAATCGATTTGCGGCGCGGGCGACGATTTTTTCGCGCAACAGCGCCCCGCCGCCGCCCTTGATCAGATTAAGCCGCGGATCGACCTCGTCGGCGCCGTCAACGGCCAGGTCAATTCTTGTTTCGCTGTCCGGTTCAATAATCTCGACGCCGGCCTTGCGCGCCAGGGCCTCGGTTTCGTCCGATGTCGGAACGCCGCGCAAACGGAAGCCCTGTTCGATCTTCGCGCCGAGCGCATCAATGAAAAAAGCGGCTGTCGATCCCGTACCGATGCCCAGCGTCATGCCGTCTTCGACATAAGCCGACGCTTCTAGCGCGGCGCTTCTCTTGCCGGTTGCCACATCCATGCTCATGAATTTTTCTTTTTCTCGTGGGCCGCTCTGAACCGCGCCGCCCAGCCCTTGATCGCCGACTGGCGCCCGCGCGCCACGGCAAGATCGCCCGGCTCAACCTCTTTCGTGATGACCGAACCGGAACCGATATAGGCGCCGTCTCCGATGCGCACGGGCGCCACCAACGCGGAGTTCGATCCGACAAAGGCGCCGTCGCCAATCTCAGTCCGGTGCTTGCTGAAACCGTCATAATTGCAGGTAATGACGCCGGCGCCGATATTGGCGCCTTCGCCCACTGATGCGTCGCCGACATAAGAGAGGTGATTGATTTTTGCACCGGCGGCGACGATTGCTTTTTTCACTTCCACAAAATTGCCGATGCGCGCGCGCTCGCCGATTTCCGCGCCGGGGCGCAGCCGCGCGAACGGGCCGATGCTTGCGCCGCGTGATATTTTCGCGCCTTCGATGTGGCAGTTGGCGTGAATTACGACCTCATCGCCGATTTCGACGCCCGGACCAAAGACGACATTCTGGCCGATCGTGACGTCCTTGCCGATACTGGTGTCGTGCGCGAAATAGACAGTATCCGGATCAAAAAGCGTCACGCCGTTTGTCATTGCCTTTTTTCGCATGCGTTGCTGAAAAATACGTTCAGCGGCGGCGAGGTCTTCCCGAGAGTTGACGCCGACAACCTCGTCCGCATCAGCGCTGACAATGGCGCAGCGTTTGTCCTGGCGCCGGGCAATGGCGACGAGATCGGTGAGATAATACTCGCCCTTGGCGTTGTCGTTTTTCAACGCACCGATGTTTTCCCGAAGGAACGCAGCGTCAAACGCCATAACGCCGGAATTGCATAGCGCGATCGCGCGTTCTTCGTCGCTCGCATCTGCGTATTCGATGATTGCAGCGAGATCGCCGGCGGCGTCTTTTTTCAGCCGCCCATATTGTCCGGGGTCAGGCGGCGTGAACCCGAGGACTGCGACAGCGGCGTTGTCTTCGATCTCCGCTTTTAACAAAGATAGTGTCTTGCCGGTGATAAGCGGCGTGTCTGCGAAAAGAACAAGTGCAGCACCATCGAAATTTTCCAGCATCGCCATCGCCTGCCTGACGGCGTCGCCAGTGCCTCGCGGCGGCGACTGGACATAGACGTTTATTTTATCGTTGAAGGCGCAGGCGTGATCGCCGGTCTCCGGTGCATGATCGCCAATAATCACGGCCATGGAGGCGGGCCGGAGCGCGCTCGCCGTTTCAAGGACATGGCCGAGCATCGACCGGCCGCCGATTTCGTGCAGCACTTTTGCGCGCGCCGACTTCATGCGGGAGCCAAACCCGGCCGCCAGAACAATGGTCGAAACCGCCATGTCGCTCATATGCTGTCGCCTCGAATCCGTCGCGATGTTGCGCGGGTGCGTATTCGCGCACGCTTAGAATAAAATTGTGATGCGGCGATTCGATGGACCGAAATCAAGGTTTCGTCCAATGGATTTTATAAGGGTCGGCCCCAATCGGGCCCGTCCAGATCGCGGGCGTTATCCGAGTTCCGCGGCCAGTGACTTGGTCGGCATGCCGTTTATCATGTTCGACCGCACATCCGTACGCGACGATCGCATGGTTGAAACGAAGCCTTCCTCGCGCATTTCGACGACGACATCGAAGCCCTTCTTGCGCCAGAAATCCTGAATTTTGGTCGCCAGGCGGTTTGCACCGTCGCGGTCGCAATGATCTGCCATACAAAACCCCATCTCATAGACGTTGTCGGTTGAGGTCCTAAAATATAAGAATGTCTGATTTAATCAAGCGAAAAACGACAATTTTTGCACGGATAAGTTTACCGAAATCCCGGAAAATTCGGCATAAACGTCAAGAAATTACTGGAAACTGCGCTACAAATTGTTGCAATTATCAGAATTACTAATAACTTCACGTCTATGGGGCGAGATCAAGGAACCGAAAACACAGGGTCTATTGGCGCGCGCATTCGCCAGGCCCGTAAATCCGCCGGGCTGAGCCAGGCGGACCTTGCCGAGCGAATCGGCGTCAGCCAGCCGGCGATCGCCACATGGGAAAGCGGCGTTCACGATCCGCGCCGGCTGGTCATGGCGAAGCTGGCGGACGCCCTGGAGATTTCACATCAATGGCTCGCCGCCGGCGGGCGTTCTCCCGCAGAGGCGGATTCCCAGGCCGCCGCCGCCTATTTGCGCCGCGCGGTTCGCCACGTGCCGGTGATCAGTTTCGAATCCGCGGTGAAGTTTGCGAGTGATCCTAACGCTGACCCACACCAGATGGCCGAGGACTATATTCCGGTGACGGCGAATGCATCGCTTTTGTTTGCGTTGTTTCTTGATGACGCGGCCGTTGATCTCGCGTTTCCCAAGGGCTCGCTCGTTGTGATCGACTATGGCGACCGATGGCCGGCGGACGGCAATTATTGTTTATCCGTTGTGAAAGGCGAGCCGCTTGTCCGGCGCATGCGCCGCGATCCGTCGCGTCTTGAAGCCGCGTCGACGCAGACGGATTTTCCGCCGATCGAAATCAATGGCGAAACCGAGATCATCGGCTGCGTTCGCGTGTCGATCCGCTTCCACTAATTTTTGCAAAAAAAAACTTATTACGCAGCGCGTCGTTCGAAATGGGCGATGATTTGCGGCAAGGATTGTTGCGTTTCGCCGAATATCGTCGCTGCGCTATCGACCCTTTTCCGCAATGATCGGAGTTCTTCGCCCTGCGTTGCGGCGATTTCGATCTCGCTGCAGATTTTCGCAAGCTTCACCGCGCCGACATTAACGCTTGTTGATTTCAATGCATGCGCCGCTTTCGCAATCTTAGCGCCGTCGTCGTTTTGCGCGGCGGCCTTAAGGCGCTTCAGCATTTCCGCGGCATGTTCGCGGAATAGCGCAAGCGCCTTAACAGGCAGGTTCGACGCGCCCGATTGCATGGATTCCAGTTGCGTCAGAATATCCAGGTCAAAGAGATCATCTGGAGCCTGCGTCTCGCCATTATCGTCGGCGTTTTCCGGTCGAGCGGCGTCCGCCCTTGTTTCCGCGCGCCGCGAATGACGGGTTAATCGACGATTGCCGGATTTGAGATTGCGCGTGAGCGCATCGCTCATGGCGTCCATGGTGAATGGCTTGGTGAGATAGTCGTTCATGCCGGCGTCGCGCCAGGACGCGTCGTCCCCGGCGACATGGGCGGTCAATGCAACAATCGGCGTTTGCGTGCGTTTCAGTTTCTTTTCGATATGACGTATGGCGCGGGTGGCTTCAAAACCGTCCATCTCCGGCATGGAGCAATCCATCAGGATGAGATCGAACGGTTCCTTATAAACCGCCCTGACCGCTTCGCGCCCGTCGGCGACCAGAACAGGCGACAATCCGAGGCGTTCCAGTGCTTCGCGTACAACCTCGCGGTTCACCACGCTGTCGTCGGCGGCGAGAATGCGTTGCCCGGAAAAACTGACGCTTCGCGCGGCGTTTCTATCGGCTGACGTGAGCGCCGCCTGGCCTCTCAATTTTTCATCGAAGATTCGGGTGATCTGGTCCAGTACGTCATCACGGGACAGTGGCGCGATCAGCAAGTCTTCGGCAACGCCGGTTTCAAGAAGGCGGTCCGGCGCCGCGTCGCCGAGCTCGCTGACGCATATGCGCGCCGGCGACCACTGATCGGGCGCACTGTCGACGGCGCCGCGCCAGGCGTCGAGAAACTCCGGCGTTGCAAAGATAACGTCCGCATACGCAATTTCCGGTCCGATTTTCGCGCCTTTCGGAACGATTTGCGGCGATATACGGGATTCGGAAAGGTATTTTGCAAGCATGCGCGGCGTTGCTGTGCCGTCAATCGCAATGACAGCGCGTTTTTCCGACATTGCATCGGGCGCTTTTCTGGGCGGCGCAACGGAACGTGTCGGAAACGAAAACCGAAACCGCGATCCCTTCGCCAATCGGCTTGAGACTTTTATTTCGCCGCCCATCGCTTCCACAAGGCGGCTGCAAATTGCGAGGCCGAGACCAGTGCCGCCAAACCGGCGGGTTGTCGATTGGTCCGCTTGCGAGAACGCTTCAAAAATCGTTTTCTGTTTCTCTTCGGATATGCCGACGCCGGTGTCCTCTACCGAGAACTCAATGGCGCAAGACCGGTTTTTGTTTCGCGCCATTGAAACGCGCACAACGACATGGCCCGCCTCGGTAAATTTAAGCGCATTGTTTACAAGGTTTGAAACAACCTGGCTGATGCGAACGGGATCGCCTTCAATTTCATCCGGGACGTCCGGGGCCACATAAGCTGCGAGATCGAGGCCGCGCGAAGCCGCGCGCTCCCAGAAAAGGCTGACGATATCGTCAATAATCTCCGCGGGGCGCACCGGTATCTTTTCGAGGTCGAGGCGTCCGGCCTCAATTTTGGAAAAGTCGAGAATATCATTGATGATGGCGAGAAGACTGCGTCCCGATTTTGCAATCACGTCTGCATATCGTTTCTGGCGCGGCGGCAAGTTGGCTTTGCTCAGCAATTCCGCCATGACCATCATGCCATTCATGGGCGTGCGGATTTCATGGCTCATGGTTGCAAGAAAATCGGATTTGGCGGAGTTCGCCGCTTCCGCGACTTCCTTGGCGTGTCGCAATTCGCGTGTGCGGCTGTGCACGGTTTTCTTCAAATCATCCTGATGGGCCAGCAGGCGTTCATCGCGTTCCTGCAATTGATCGAGCATTTCATTAAAGGCGAAAACGAGCTGACCGGTTTCGTCATCGGTCTCCGGTTTGGCGGCGCGCAAAGCAAAATTGTCTGTTTCGCGCACAGACCGCATGACGTCTGCAAGTTTAAGGATGGGGTCGGTAATGGCGCGCTGCATTTTAAGCGCAATGAGAAGGCCGATGCCGGCCGCGAAAAGAGCTGCAACCAGGGCGTCGTATACGATGGTGCCGATGCGCCGATGCAGTGCGCCTGTATCCGCATGGATCGCCAGGACGCCGACTTGGGCACCGCTGTCGATGATGGGCGCGCGCACGATTTCATAGCGTGTTCCAAAGACAGCCCCAACGTCCGCCAATATCGCGAAACGCGGATTGTTTTCTTCAACAATGATCGGGGCGCCGAGTTCGGCGAACGTCTCGCCGTCGTCTGTGACAACCTCAATATATTTTGCTGCTGGAATTCTCGTAATGCCGCGAAGCGAAGTTAGCGTTTCCGATCGGTCGCCGCTGGCCACATGCGCGCCGATCGCCGTTGAAAATACCGCGGCCGTTGCCCGTAGCTCGGCAAACTGCATATTTCGATACTGAATAAGTTCGCGCCAAACGGACGAAACCGTGACAATCGTGACGGCGCCGAAAATCGCGACGATCACAAGTGACGTAAGCCGGCCGCGCAAGGAGGATTGTTTGGTTCTCGATCTTCGCACAGTCGAACCGTCGTAATAACCTTTTGTTAACCTCTATATTCTGCATCAAATTAATTTCGATTGGATTGCGATCTGTCCCTTATTGAAAATTCTTTTAATGATTTTTTGCGAAGTGTAGTGCGAATTCACACCCGCGAAACGATAAAATTGAACCAAAGGCGCGTACGAATAGTGACGGGCGCAAACTTACTTCTCGCTGACGATGATCCGGTGATGCGCGAGCTGGCGGCGGCAAAGCTCGCCGAAGCCGGATATTGTGCATTTACCGCGGAGAATGGCGAAGAGGCGCTAGAAAAAATTCGCGCCGGAAAAATCGATTTGATTATTTCCGATATCGAAATGCCAGTGATGGACGGGATCGAATTGATCCGCTCAATTCGCGGCGAGAAACAAATCGCAGATACGCCGATAATCGCCATCACTGCCAGTGACGACCCGAAGATTGTTGATCGTATTTTTGCGGAGGGCGCTACATCATTTCTGGCAAAGCCGATAAACTGGACGCTTTTCAACCAGGCGGTCATGTTCGTCCTTCGCGCTCATCAGGCGCAGGCAAGCCTGAAGGAAGCGCGTGACCGGGCCGAAGCCGGTTCGCACTTCAAGGACGCGCTCATGTCAGTCATGAGCCATGAACTGCGGACCCCGCTGAACGCCATCATCGGGTTTGGCCAATTGCTGGATGAGCAGTTCAAAAAACAGAATGATCCGCTTCATCGTGAGTATGCGGAATATATTGTTGACGGCGGCAAGCGTTTGCTTGAGTCGGTTTCAGACATGCTGCTTGCGTCTGATGCCCGATCGGGCCCCCTGACATTAAATGAGACGGATGTTTTGCTCGGGGATATTGTCGATGCCGCCAAAACTCAGGCAATCGCAGGGAAAAAGACGCAGAATTTCGAATTGAACGTTCGGTTGCAGAACGCTGAATTCGAAATTTGTTGCGACAAGGCGCTGATGACGAAGGCGGTTTGGAAACTTCTGGACAACGCGATCCGTTTCTCGTCGACCGATGCAGAAATAACGATCGGGGCGGCGCGATCGAAGAACGGTGGCCTTGCGCTGATGGTGAAAGACAACGGCCCGGGCATACCCGAAGCCAAGCTTTCCGAAGTCAGCGCGCCGTTTGCGCAATCGGACATGTCCCTGAAGCGGTCGAAGGAGGGGCTCGGACTGGGCATCCCCATGACGAAAGCCATCGCCGCGGCGCACAATGCGCAATTCCGGCTGCATTCTACGGTCGGGGAGGGAACGCGCGCCGTTATCGTATTGCCGCCTGAACGGGTCGTCTCTGCGGCTTCGTCGAAAAAGTCTGCGGCTTGAGAGCCGATCTCCGGATAGACAAAGACCTTGAGCCCAACCGCGCCCGGCGGTAATGAGCGCGCTCGGTCGGTCCCGGCCGAACTCTGGCGGGCGCGTAGCTCAGTGGGAGAGCACTACGTTCACACCGTAGGGGTCGCTGGTTCGAACCCAGCCGCGCCCACCATTCAGGCCCGCAAAAGCCAGCATTCATGCGCTGTTCTATCGGCATTCACCGCGCTTGAGGCGCCGTGCGCCGCCATCGCAGCACGCCGATTAATTAAACTTTTACATTCCTCATTCACCGTATTTTTCGCGCGGATGCTGCGTTTGCGAAAACGTGGATGTGGCAATCCGGTAACGCCAGATAACCATGTGCCGCCGTCGCAGCGCAGAATGCTGGACGCGGTACCGCCGGAGGGTAAAACTAGGCGATCTGGCGCTAACGTAAACGACGCCAAAAAATGCCCCTGGGAGGGGCGCTCAAGGGGCTTTTGAAATGACATTACGACGGAACAAAGCGGCATTCGCCAAGAGCATGCTTTCAGGCGCGGCTGTAGCGGCGCTGACGGCGGGCGGCGCGCTAGCGCAAACAGATCAGATCATCGTGACGGCGACCAAGCGGCCGCAAACCCTGCAGGAAGTGCCTGTGGCGGTCAGCGTCGTTGACGCCGAAGTGATCGAGAACGCGCAGATCAACGATATTATCGACCTGCAGTCGTCGGTTTCGTCCCTGCGGGTGACGCAACAGCAAAACGCGTCTCAAACCAATTTCGTCATTCGCGGCTTCGGCAACGGCGCCAACAACCCGGGCATCGAACCGTCCGTCGGTGTTTTCATCGACGGCGTCTACCGTTCGCGGTCGGCGGCGGCCATTCTCGACCTGCCGACGCTGGAGCGGGTCGAGGTCTTGCGCGGTCCGCAGTCGACGCTGTTCGGCAAGAACGTGTCGGCGGGCGCCATCAGCCTGACGACAAAACTGCCGAGCTATGACTGGGAAGGTTCGGTTGAGGCAACCGTTGGCAATCTCGGCGCTGTGCGTTTCCGCGGAACCCTATCTGGTCCGATTTCCGAAACGCTGGCTTTCCGCATTTCCGGCAGCACCAGCAATCGCGACGGCAACTATACCAATGTTGTCAGCGGCCGAGACAATATCAACGAACGCAACCGCTGGGCGGTGCGCGGTCAGCTTCTCTGGGAGCCGACGGATACGCTGTCCTTCCGCGCCATCGGCGATTTCAACAAAATTGACGAAGTGTGCTGCGGCGCGCCGACTGTTGTTGTCGGCCCGATCACGCAAGGCGTTATCGTCGCCGGCCTTGGCGGCATTATTCCCAATTCTACCGATCCCGACGATCGCCTTGTTGCGGTCAATCAGGACCCGGTGAACGAACTGGAAGGCAAGGGTGTTTCCCTGCAAGCCGACTGGGATGTCGGCTGGGGCACGATCACCTCGATCACCAGCTATCGCGAACAGTCCGACTTTAACGATACGGACGTGGACTTCACGTCCATCGATCTGGCGACGCAGCCGCAAATGGTTGACTACGAAACCTTCACGCAGGAATTGCGGATTGCCGGCGAGTTTGAATCCGGCCTCGGCGTTTTCAACTGGCTGGCCGGCGGTTTCTACTTTGATGAAACCGTGAACTTCTTCCAGCAGACGACATTTGGCGATGATTTCCGCGCCTTCGGCGATATTCAGCTCGCCGCGCTCGGAACAAGTTTCCTTGAAGTCGAAGGCGCGACGCAAGTTGCGCAGGTGTTGACGACCGGGCCGACCGCGCTGTTTCCTGAGTTCGCTCCCATGGGCGGCGCGCAGGCCGTTCCGTTCGGCGCAGGGTTCGCCAGCGGGACAGGGTTCACCGGCGACTTCCTGATGGAAAACCGGTCTTACTCGCTGTTCTTCCAAACCGATTGGGAACTCTCTGATCGCCTGACGCTGACAGGCGGCGTCTCCTATGTGAGCGACCGCAAGGAAGCGACTGGCGATGTTGTTCAGACCGAACCGTTCCAGAACCTTATCCTGTCGCAGTTCGCTACATCCGGCGGCTCGTTCGTCGCCGCGAATATTTTCGGCGGCCTCATCGGTACGCCGTTTGATCCGGCGAACCCGGTGCCGTTCCTTGTCGCAGCGCAAACGCTTGCGGCGACAAACCTGCCGCTCTTTACGGCCCAGCGTGACGGCGCCGTTGCGGCGGCGCAGGGCGCCCTCGCAGGCGATCCGACGCTGAACCCGTTACTTCCTTTTACCGGTCTCGGCGCATTGCAGTTCATTCCGCTGCAGACGCCGTTCCCGAACCCGCCGGGCGTGCCGTTTGACGATGCGATCAGCCTTGTCGATGACGGCTTTGCGACCGACGATGCGGTCAACGTCACGGCGCGTCTCGCCTATGACGTGACGGACAGCCTCAATGTCTACTTCAACTATTCGACCGGTTACAAAGCACCGGCTGTGAACCTCTCGCAGGATGCGCAGCCGCCGGTTATCGGTACGAACGGTCTCGCGGTCGGTCGCTTTGCGGCGGCTGAGGATGTGCGTCTCTTCGAAATTGGCGGAAAGCTGAATTTCGACCGGGGCTTCATCAACGTCGCATTGTTTGACCAGAAGATCGACAACTTCCAGTCCAACACCTTTACCGGCACAGGCTTCGTTTTCGCCAACGCCGGTGAGCAATCAGTACGCGGATTTGAAGTTGACGCGTCCTATGATCTGACGGACTCCCTCAACCTGTTTGCCGGGGTGACCTATCTGGATCCGGACTTCCCGTCCTTTGTCGCATTCCCGTGCCCGTCCGCCGGCCTTGTCGCGATTGCCCGCGCCGATGTGCTTGCGGCCTGCGCTGATCCCATGGTGTCGACGGTCGATATCACCGGTACGGATCCGTCGGGCATTCACCCGATCAGCCTGACAACGGCGGCGACCTACTATCATGAGATGGCGAACGGTTCGTCCATTACGGGTCGGATCGAATATCTCTACGAAAGTGAAACGTCGCTTTACGAGCTTGGAAACGGTACCGAGCCCATGCGCCGCGTTTCCCAGATCAATGCAAACCTGAAATACGCCATGGAAAATGGTTTCAGCGTGAACGTCTGGGGTCGCAACCTCAATGACGATGATGCGCTCATCACCTTCTTCCCGGGCGTTGCGCAAGCGGGCACGTATCACGCTTACGTAACGGCGCCGCGTCAATGGGGCGTATCCATCCGGAAAGATTTCTAACGCCGGGAGCGTCGGAGGGGACCAAGGTTCGGGCGGCCCAACAGGGCCGCCCGTTCTGCATTTGACGCCGGGCAAAGAACATCCGTAAAATTTTACGCGTTTTTTTCAAGCGATCCTAAACTCAGTTGCGGAATTTCAATTTCGGCAACGGGACGCGAAGGGTCGGCGATGGCATTCGGAACAAGAAAGAACATCAATCCGGCTGCGGTCGGCGGCGACCGCCTGGCCGCCGTGGCCGGCGTGCCGGTAAATGCGCCGGTCGCCGAAGGCGCTTCGCCTGCACAGCCGCGCCGATCCGCAAACGTGCAGCCCGATCCGTCGAGGATCCGGCCGCGTCAGATCGAAGAAACGCCGGAAATGCGAAAGCGCCGTCTTGCGGCGAAAACTGTCAACTTCACAGCGACCATCATCGCCCGGATCGTCATCATCGCGGCGGCCGGGCTTTGGGCCTGGAAACAGTACGAATACACAGGTCAAATTCACCGCGGCGTCGCGATCGGCATCTTTGTGATGTTCGGCGATCTTGGCCGCGTCATCATGAAAGCGTCGGAACCCGGCACGAAATAAGCGCCGTTCGCGCGTCTCGCTAAAGCCTGTGTCAACTTGACGATTGCGGCGCCCGCCTGCGTCGTTATGGTCTTGCACATGTCGCCAGCCACTCGAATTTTCAAGCCATGACTACTGGTGCGCGTGTGCGGCCGGCGTCCCCGCCGGATTGTGCGTTGCCGGACGAAATGCAACCGATCCTTGGCGCGCATCTTGCGCTTGACGGCGTTTCCGACCTCGAACGCATCATGCTCGCTTGCGACGGTACGTTTACGTTTCAGCTCGAAGCGTTTGTGCGCGAACTTATCGAAATTGAAATACTGAGCTACGACCGCCGGCGGATTCCGGAGACTGCCGCGAAGGTCATGAAATCGGCGCCCGGCGATTTTGTCTGGGAACGGAAGGTGCTCCTGCGCGGCGCGGATAGCGGCGAAGCGTTCGTCTTCGCGCACAGCTATGTAGATGCGGCCCGGCTGCCGGCGCCGCTCGCCAATGATCTGCAGGAATCGCCGGCGGGTATCGGGCGGTTGTTTGTGGACTATCGGTTGTCGATTTATCGCGACCTTGTTGGATATTTCTTCGAAGACGGCGCGCCATACGCCCCCTGGTTTCCGCAGCGCAAAAACCTGCAGTTTCTGGCCCGCGTTTATCGGATCTATTTCGATGAGCGGCCGGTGATGATCATCACAGAGAAGATGCCGCGAGACCTTTTTCGATAGCGCAACGGGCGCGCGCCACGAAATGACCTTATTCCCGCCTCTTGAAGGGCGAAGACGTCGGCTTAGCTCAACCCTATCGCAAACATCGCTCAAAAGGGGAGAGTTGAGCATGCTAGGGTCAATCGCCCTTCTCTTCATTATCGTGGTCGCGCTTGCGAGCCTCGTCGGGTACTTCACGATCCCGAACCGGTAGGGTTCGGCGCCGAAAATCAGCGCAGCGGCGCCGCGAGGCGCTCTGTCCAGGCGTGATCGAAGGCGACGCCGACTTCGACGCCGCTCTGCCACTTCACTTCCGCGACAATGAACCCCGAAAAGGCCGGCGAATCGATGAGGATCGACGCCGGCAAATAATGCGCCCGGGAAAAGCGCAGGCGCATGCCGTCCTCGGACATATCGACGATGGTCGCCGGCGTGTCTTCGTCTTCTTCGCAAATGACGAGCGCCGGAAATTCCGCGACCACGCGTTCGCGCGCTCTTGTGTCGAATTCGTCGAGCGGTCTGGCCGCCGACGCCGTTTGCCGCGCCGGCGCCGCAATGCGGGTCAGCCGCGCCGCCGCCCGCGCCTGCAACTCGGCGAACTTTGTCTCTTCCGCCCGTTGCGCTTTCTTTTTCAGCGGATGCCCCATAACGCCGTCTCCTTCGACCTTCGAAAAACCGAACTGGCGCGAAGTATGGCGCGGTTACGGTTTCGAAAGGTTGAAACCGACGGTGAAAATCGATTTCGTGCAACGGTCCGATCATTGCACGTCCGTGCGGCGTAGGCAGATTATTACGACGACGTAATGGGGGCGTATCATGGCGGCGCAATTCAGCAAGATTTTTGGCGCTGAGGGCGAAACACAAGGCGAGAATGCGGGCGCGGGCGATGAAACCGCCGCGGCGCAGCCTGCGCAGAACGCCGAAACGGCGCCGGCAAACGCGGATGATGCGTCTCAGTTTGAAACATTCTTAGGTTCAGGTTGCAGCGTCGAAGGACGCCTGGTCTGTAAAGGCCCCGCCCGGCTTAGCGGCACGGTCAAAGGCGAGGTCGCCGGCGACGGCCTTGTTGCGATCGACGACGGCGCTGTGGTGACGGCGGACGTCAATGTGCGCGAGGCCTCTATCAGCGGCCGGGTTGTCGGCAATGTCAGCGCCGCCTCACGCGTAACGCTGGGATCGACTGCGCTTATCGACGGCGACATCAAAACGCCGAGCCTGTCTATCGCCGAGGGCGCGCAGATCATGGGCCGCATCGAGGTCAAACCGGGTGCAGGCGACAATGCCCGCCCGAAAACCGAGGCTGCGCCATCCGCTTCGCCGGCGCCGAGCGCAGAGCCAAAGCCGGTCGCCGCCGCGCCATTTGGCGACAACCAAAGCTGATCGACGGTCTCCTCGACGTTTTGTCTTCCGCCTCACTCCGTTCGCCGCAACCCGCGCGTTCGTGAACGCATAATCTCTTTAAATACGCGCCCTCGCGTCCTATTTCCGCCTCAATTGAGCGCGGCCGAGAGCGCTCGTCTGTCTTTGCGTCAAGAAAGAAATGGAGACACGCCATGGGCGCTGTCGAGATGGCCCTTGCGGGCTTTTTGGGCCTGAATGTCATCATCGCCGCGGCGAGCCTGGTGTTGATAGGCCGACGCCGCAAGGCGTAGGTCAGCCGACCATGCACGCCTCGAACCCGGCTTTCACGCGTTCGGAAATGTCCAGGGCGTCGTCCATGGAGACGCCCTTTTCCTTGAACCAGGCATAGTAGTTCTGGTCGATCGTCGCATAGTCCGCGAGATAGAGCGCGTGAACGTCGGCGAACGCCGCCGGCATATCGACTTCCCGGGCGTAACAGGCGGCGCGCTCGATCTCCGCCTCGCTTAAAGAGCCTTCGCCGGTTTCGCTGCGGAACCCTTCGACAAGCGCACCCGCGACAGCCCGCTGGTCGGCGGTTAATTCCATGGCGTCGAGTTTTGCAGCGTCCGACGCGGACCGGTCGCCGCCGCAAGCGGCAAGGAGAACAGGGACGAGAACCGCCAGAAATTTCGGCGCCGGTTTGAAGAAAGATTGTCGGCTTTGCATGGGCCGCCCCCTTAAGATGTTTTGTTGACGCCCGTCTTATCCCTGTTCGCTCGGGCTCTGTGAAGGGCCCGCTTTCCCTGAAATGGAACGCAAACCGCCATATTGGCGCCGTGGGGCCGCGGCTTCCTCTCCTTGTGCAAATAAATGGGAGAGGAAACGTGGGTCTGGTTGAGTTTCTGCTGGCGCTTTTTGCAATTGCTAACGGCGCCATCAGCGTCGCCGCCTTCTGGATGGTGATCCGCGGGCGGTGAGGGGGCGGCTTTCGCCGGCGCCGGGGCGACCATGCGCGAGGCGCGGGCGCAGGCCTATCGCCGTATCGACAATATTCTCATTCCAAACATGTATTACCGAACCGATATCGGCGAGCGCTGGTTTGAAGATTCTGACAAGCTCCATAGTGGGGATATTTGCGCGAAATTTTAACGCGCTTGGCAATTCGCCGTTTTCAAAGCACCATGGTCGCCGGTGAAAAATCCCGTCCGCCGGTGCATTTCAGGGAAGGAACGACAATGCCGCGAACTTCGATCTTCATTCTGCCTGTGGCGCTGGGCGCCGTCTTTCTGACGCAGGCCGCGAGCGCGCAGCCTTCGGTCGATAGAGAATCCCTGCGCAAGGCGCCGGTTGCGGCGCAAATCAACCGTGCGATTACTGCTGATCGCGCGAAAACGATAAAAAAAGCTGCAAACATTCAAAAATATCCGCTGGCGGTGATCGCCAACCCGGCGCCGAGTCCGGCCCTGTCGCCGGAACAGGTCTTGAGTCAGATCGACCTGGCGCAACATGCGCTGAAGGTGAAAACGCTCGGTGAATATCGTGCAGCCTTGCGTCGCGCCATCGCTGAATTGCGTCTCGCCATTGACGCCGACGCGTGGCCTTTTTCGCTCGACTTGTTGTCCTACGATGCAGCCGGCGAAACGCAGACAATTGTGCTGGAGCGGCGCGAGGATGCAATGTTGCTGCTCGCCAGACTTGAGGCGGATCTGATATCCGCGTCCGACATGGCGGGGTTGGCGGAGATCGACCTTCAAAATGCGATGCAGAACCAACAGCAGGCCATGCAGATGCTGTCCAACATTATGAAAGCCCAGCAGGACACAATGAAGGCGACAATCCGCAATCTGAAGTAGCGATTTTGTCGCCGTCCACGGAACCAAAGAACGCACAGGAGTAATTTTCAATGTCAGTATGGCCTCTTTTCATAATTCTGACGCTGCTCGGTTTGGCCGCAGCCCCGGTCGCGGCGAATGACGAGGCGGCGCCCGAGAAATCGACGCAAGACCTCGGCGCGCTCATCGGCAAATGGCGTTTCGTCGATGAATCGACTGACGCCGCCGGGTTCGACTATCGCGAAGAAGGAACGCTTCATTGCTTCTACGCCTATGAAGACGCCTATATTCAGTGCGACGGCGAAGGCGACAATGGACGGCAAAAACGCACCTATTCGGATTTCCTGAATTATAATTCGATCACCGATCAATATGAGTGGGTGGGTATTTTCGGCAATCATCCGGAGAAAGCGTTCTTCGTGCTGACGCCGTCCGAAGACGGCAAGCGGATTGAAATGCGCGGGCGCCCGATGAACCAGCGCGGCGGGCGGACCTCGCGCAACTATGCGGTGATCGAGTTCGACGGGGACGACGCGTTCACCTGGAACACCTATCTCAACCGCTCAACGGATCCCGGCAATCACTGGCCGCTGAGTTTCATCGGCACATTCGAGCGGATCGAGTAGTTCGGGCATTGGATCATCGGGGGTCATCTGGGCGGCGCCTTTCCAGCAACAGTTCGTTTTTATGACGACGCCCATCATAAGGCACCGCCCGGTGGGCGTGCATAACTACGCACCGAATGCGGGATTCAGCGAAGAAAAACGGGTTGCGGTTGTATTAGGCGGCGACCACTCGCGCGTCTTTGGCGCGGGCTAAACCTCCGCCGACCAGTCGCGCAGGGCGACGAGCACTGTCTTGAGGCCGCGCCCGCGTTCCGTCAGCGCATATTCATAACGGGCGGGGTTCGTCTGGTAGAGCGACTTCTCGATGAGGCCCGTTTCCTCGAGCAGTTTGAGGCGCGCCGCGAGTGTATTCGTCGGGATGCGTTCGGGCGCATCCTGAAGCTCCTTATACGTCCTTTTCCCGTTGAGCATGAGATCGCGGATGATCAGCAGGGTCCACCGGTCGCCCAGAATATCAAGGGCGCGGCCCACCGGGCACGGCGAACGGGGCGCGCGCCCGTCCGGGACAGGAAGCGTGCTCGGCAGCGGCGAATACGCCGTCGAACTGGCGGTTTTGCGGGCCATTTGCCCGGAAACAGTACCTCACATTTTGGTGACTTGCAATATTAAAGTGACCGGGTTAAAAGTTACTTGCAAAACAAAAGTCGCTGAAAAGGAGCGAACCATGATCAGAATGAGCAGAAACATAATCGCCGCTGTTGCCGCCGCCGGATTTGGCCTTGGCGCCTCAGCGTTTGCCGCCGGCGGATCGGAAGCCGGCGCCATGGAATGCGCCTATGCGGCGATTGACGAGACCGGTGCGGACTACACCCATGTGACCCGCAGCGTCCGGCGCAGTCATGCGGTGGAAGAGTTCTGGCTCGCCACACGCGCAGACGACGCGCCGATCGTCTACTGCCGGTACAACCGCCGCGACGAGCGCGTGGAAGTGATCGACGTCAAGGTCTGACGTTTGGCGAACGGGCGGGGCGGTTTTTTGGCACCGTTCCGCCCAGGATTTTTTGGTCGGCTGTGCGCGTTACGCGTCATAGTTCTTCATAAAGATCGAGCCAGTCGGGATTTTCCTTCTCGATCAGCGCAATCTTCCACGCCCATTTCCATTCCTTGATCTGCCGTTCCCGGTTCAGGGCGGCATCGCGTGTATCATGGGTTTCGAACCAGACGAGCCTGTCGACTCCATATTTGGACGTGAAGCCGGGGAAGACTTTCTCCTTGTGTTCCCAGACACGTTTCTTGAGGTCATCCGTAGACCCCGTATATAGCGTTCCGTTTCGTTGGCTCGCGAGAATATATACGAAGAAATAGATAGTGCCGACCTCAGAAATTTACTTGCAACCTATCAACCCGGTCTTCCGGGCGAAAGCCAAGGGTGCGAAATTCTCTCTCCGTTCTTCCCGACGCAAGTCAGATAGATGATACTTTTCACCCGGTTTCCCCGGCGAAAGCCGGGACCCAGGATGGTTAGAGTTCTTTGCGCCCTCGCGAAGGCGTCAAAAAGTTAGACATTTCTGGATTCCGGCTTTCGCCGGAAAGAACGGGAGGAGAGGTTTGCAAGAACCCCGCAATCCGATGCCCCCGGCGTCTAGGAATAGCGCGTCAAGGTCCAGCCTCCGCCACAGGGTTGTTGACCGAGGGCTAGTGTTCCTAAATTTCGGTTGCAATAAAGCGAAATTGGTTTTTCGAGACATGAATTGCATAGCCGACTTTTACGTCTAATCGAGCATTTCGAATGTGTTGGGCTACTTTTTTCACATGATCTCGATTAATTTGATAGTCGCATAAATCCATCAACTGCAACATTGTCGATGAAAAACGCAAAACAGGAATGCTAAGATCACCAGCGTCTTCGTTTTTGTATGCGACGATAGCAATTTCCTTAAATTGAATAGTTATGTAGTCGCTTGGCGACCCCTTCATTTTATATTTTTTCTGTAGCCCACCGATCCCAGATACGGTTGATACTAGCCCCATTTCTTCAAGAAAAAGCAGGTCTTGAAAATGTGTGTCGTGCAGGCTTTTCGGTAGAAGTAATAGTCCCGTATTGTCGGTGTAAGGTAAGATGTTTGCAATTCGTTCCGCGTCATCCTGATTCAATTTCGACACGAAGTCCATTGTTCGTAAATTAAACCGCCCGGGATGCTTTATTTCACCCGCAAGTATTTTTGACCAAAGCCTTTGCATTTGATCAGCGGTAACAGCCTCCGCATGACGAGCGAATTGTTCCAACCAGTCATCGTCGATTTTTTTGCGGGCGTCATCTTCTGGTGGATTATTGGTGATTTCCTCAGCCGCTGCACCGCAAATAGCTTCACGATTTTTTTGCTGTCTGACGGTTCGTTGTGCATGATAATCCGCCGCACGTGTAACTAGGCCGGCATCGGTCAAGTTTTTCGCATTTGCCGCTTTGTCCATAGAGCGAATACTATCGATGCGGCCTTCTTTCCGGGCCTTAATTTTGTCTGTTTCGTTTTCGATTGCGGTTGCGCAGAATTCGCCGGAAGCGCCAATCACTCGGCCCAGCGCTAGGTCAAAATTCTTTCTTACTTCGGGAAAAGTGGCATCCGAAAGTGTGCGTCCAAGCCGACTAAGAACTCCGCCTTGTTGGCGGTTACTTTCTACCGGTAAATTTCCGTCAGCCATATCACCTCACTGACAAGCCAGACACTCATCATAGTCCGTCTTCGCGGCGGCCTGCATCATCGCCTCAAGGCCGATGTTTTCCGCGCCGGGCTCGCTTGCCATTTCCTTGACGGTTTCCGCTGGCGTCACCGGCTTGTCGCCGCCGGCGTAGCTTGCGCGCTGGATGGATTTTGAGCGGCAGTAGTAGAGGGATTTGACGCCCTTCTCCCACGCCGTCCAGTGCAGCATGTGCAGGTCCCATTTGTCGATATCGCCGGGGAGGAAGACGTTCACTGACTGGCCCTGACAGATGTAAGGGGAGCGGTCGGCGGCGAGCTCGACGACCCAGCGCTGGTCGATTTCGAAGGCCGTCTTGAAGATGTCTTTCTCGTCGTCGGTGAGGCATGTCAGATGCTGGACCGAGCCTTCATGCTCAAGGATCGAGGCCCAGGTCTCGTCCGTATCCTGACCTTTTTTGGCGAGCAATTCCTGCAGGGCGACGTTTTTCACGGTGAAGGAGCCCGACAGCGTCTTGTGGGTGTAGACGTTCGCCGGGATCGGCTCGATGCAAGGGCTCGCGCCGCCGCAGATGATCGAGATCGAGGCCGTCGGCGCTATCGCCATTTTGTGGCTGAAGCGCTGCTTGATGCCCTGCTCTTCCGCATCGGGGCAGGCGCCGCGCTCTTCGGCGAGTTTCACCGACGCCGCGTCCGCGCCCATGCGGATATGTTTAAAGAGCCGCGTGTTCCACGACTTCGCCATGGCGCTCTCAAACGGCACGTTCTGGCTCTGCAGGAATGAGTGAAAACCCATAAGGCCGAGACCGACGGAGCGCTCGCGTGATGCGGAGTATTTCGCCTTCGCCATCGCTTCCGGCGCATTGTCGATGAAGTCCTGCAGCACATTGTCGAGGAAGCGCATCACGTCCTCGATGAATTCCGGGCAATCTTTCCACTCCCAGTATTTCTCTGCGTTGATGGAGGAGAGGCAGCAGACGGCAGTGCGATCATTGCCGAGGTGATCCTTGCCCGTATGCAGCATGATCTCCGAGCAGAGGTTCGACGTTGATACTTTGAGGCCCAGATCGCGCTGGTGCTTCGCCATCTGGCGGTTCACCGTGTCGGAGAAAAGCAGATAGGGCTCGCCCGTGGCGAGGCGGATCTCGAGGATCTTCTGCCACAGCTTGCGGGCGTTCACGGTACGCAGGACCTCGCCGGTCTTGGGCGATTTCAGGCCGAACTCTTCGTCCTTGGCGACGGCTTCCATAAAGGCGTCGGTGATGTTGATGCCGTGATGAAGGTTCAGGGATTTGCGGTTGAAGTCGCCCGACGGTTTGCGGATTTCGAGGAACTCCTCGATTTCCGGATGGTGCACGTCGAGATAGCAGGCGGCGGAGCCGCGGCGGAGCGAGCCCTGCGAAATGGCGAGGGTAAGGGAATCCATGACGCGAATGAACGGGATGATGCCTGAGGTGGCGCCCGCGTGCTTCACCTTCTCGCCGATGGAGCGCACGCCGCCCCAATAGGTGCCGATGCCGCCGCCGTTAGACGCCAGCGCCACATTTTCGTTCCAGGTGCCGACAATGTCGTCGAGCGAGTCGCCGACGCCATTCAGGAAACAGGAGATCGGCAGGCCGCGTTTTGCCCCGCCGTTGGAGAGAACCGGCGTCGCCGGCATGAACCAGAGCTTGGAGATATAGTCATAGATGCGCTGGGCGTGGTCGGCGTCGTCGCCATAGGTCCGCGCCACCCGGGCGAACATGTCCTGGAACGACTCATCCGGCAGGAGGTAGCGGTCCTCCATAGTGGTCTTGCCGAATTCGGTGAGCAGCGCGTCGCGGGAGCGGTCGATTTCGATGTCGCGCACGACTTTGAGGTCGGGCTTGGCGGCTTCCGGCGGTACGTGCGCCGGCTCCGTAGCGGTTGCGCGGGTCTCGAACTCTTTCGCGGCTTCTGACAACGACATTTCCACTCCCGTCCTATTCGTTTCGCCCTCGAAAAAGGCGCACAGGCTTCCTTGCGCCGGATGCACCCAGTGCGCGCAGACCGGCGAGGTTCTGCTTCTCTGTTATGAATTGTCAACGCCCCGCGCCAACACAAGATATAGTGATAGACCTTGGTCCAACCGTCAATATGAAGTTGTCCCGTGGGCAAAAGTTTTTGGTTAAGGGGAGATTAATGGGGCGCATCAAGTGCGCTTTTTGTGTTAAGCGCCGGCGCAGATTTCAAGTGGAAAACAGGTTTGTTTCGAAACCGGACTTCGGCGCTTCAGGGCCGAAATTTTTTTCAAACGCGTCGGTGCGGAAGGGTTTCGGCGCCGCCTGAAAGCCGGTTTGGACGAACTGATGGGCCGAATCCCGGGCCGCGTTTGGCGAATCTGTCGCCGGCGATGATTCGTATTCGCGGTTTTCGTCCAGTGAACGATTGGTCATGGCCATGCCGGCGCCCTGTCCGCGATGAAGCCGCGCGTTAAGGTCCGACGGGGCGACGCCGTTCGCCGACGCGAAAGCCGATTGCACCGCATTAAAGGCGACGGTCTCCGCGTGCGATTCGCGCATGCGCCGCCAAGGCGCGCCAAGCGCGCGAACCAAAAGCCCGGCGCTGGCGTAGATGACGGCGCCGATGGCGACGCCGGCAAAAGCAACCGGGTAGGCCGCAAGCGGCAATCGCGCAGGATCCGCGCCAAGTCCAATCGCCGCCGCGCCAAGGGTGACGGCGCTGAGCAATAACAGGAACAGGGAAGCGCGCGGCGCGCGCGTGCGCGGGCCGGTCTCTCCGCGTTTCAGATACGCGCTGAACGCTGATGCGTTTGCGCTTTCATCGCCGCCGGCGAAGGCAACAGACTTCAAAAACGCGTCCGCCGAAACCGTATCGACCCGCCGGTCGATGGCGCGGTCCAGCGAATGGGTTTCCAGCGCAAGGCGTTGGCCCAGCACAACGGCTTCTTCTTTGGTGCGCTTCACGCTGGCGCGCCCCGTTGAAAGGGTGAGCAGGGCGCCGAGGATGGCGGCGGCGGCTCCGGCGCCGGCGATGATGAAAAAGAGTTTTGCAAGGGCGGCGCTGTCGGCGTTCGCCGCCATGGTCACGTACCAGCCCGCCAGCGTCAGCCAGAAGGCGGCGACGAGAAAGCGCAAGGCAAAGGCGAGGAGGCTCGTCTGCGCTTCCCCGTGAGCGGTAATTCTCTCCGCGAGACCATCGCCGAGCGCGCGCACGCCAGCCGGGTCAAACAGGCGCGGCGCGGGCGCTTCGTCCGCCGCGGGCCCGGCGCCGAAAAAATGGTCCGTGGGGTCGGCGGGCGCGCGAAAACTGGCGTCCTTGCCCGCATCCGCCTTGCCGGCGAATCGCGCGCGCAAGGTCTGATAGTAATCGCCGTTCTCTCGTTGTTTCGCCACAACCGTTCCCCACAGATATTCCCGGACGGCGCGCCCCCGCAAATTTGCCGCCCGGCTATGGGGAGAGCCTAAACCAAAATGGCCCGCGCGTTAATCCTTCGGGAAAACCGCCTAAACCGGACAAAAGACAGGGCTTTTCGCCTCCGCGCGGGATTCGCTTGTTTTTGGGCGAGAAAGATAGGCGATGTCCGGCAACTGCGTTGAATTGTTGCCTAACCAAATTTTGAGGGCCTATCCCGGAGGCCCAGCAGCGAAAGACTTCAGACCGTGACCGCATATTCGGCCTTGCTTGACGGCGCAGAAACAACCGAAGACGGCTTTCGTCTCACTATTCCTGATTCCTGGATGCAGGGGCGCACGACCTATGGCGGGTTGTCGGCGGCGCTTTGTCTTGAGGCGGCGCTGCGCGCGGCGCCTGATCTCGCCCCGCTCCGAAGCGCCAATATTTCGTTCATCGGTCCCGCCGGCGGCGACGTTCAAGGGGCGGCTCGGGTGCTGCGCCGGGGTAAGTCCGTCAGTTTCATCGAGGCCGACCTTTCGACCGAGGCGGGCGTTGCAACCCGGGGCGTCTTCGCTTTCGGCGCGCCGCGGGAGTCGATGTTCGATCGAACGTTTGCGCCGGCGCCGGACATGCCGGGCCCCGACGCATGCGAGCCGTTTATCCCGCAGGGGCTCGGTCCGAATTTCGCGTCGCATTTCGATACGCGTCTTGCCAAAGGCGCGCGTCCCGGAACCAGTTCCGATCAGTTCGATCATTTCATCTGGGTGCGCCATTGCGATGCGAAGGCTGTCTCGGTTTCCGCGCTGGTCGCCCTGGCGGACATGCCGCCGCCGGCGGTGATGCCCATGTTCCCGGTGTTCAAACCGATCAGCACCATGACATGGATGATGAATTTCCTGTTTGACGAACCTGAAAGCGCAGACGGTTGGTGGCTTTTGCAAAGCCGCGCCGAAAACGCCCGGGGCGGTTATTCAAGTCAGGACATGCTGATCTGGAACAGCGACCTGGAGCTTGTGGTCGCCGGCCGGCAGAACGTAGCGATTTTTCTGTAGAGCCGTTTAAAAGCCGATCGCGGGTCGCCTACCCATTATTGAGGCTTTCCTGCTTGATCGAGATTTCGAGCCACTCTTCTTCGGCCTTTTCAAGCGCCGATTTCTTCTCGTCCAGTTGCGCCGCGCTGGCGGCGAAACCGTCCGGGTTTTTCGAAAACAGTTCCGGGTCCGCGAGGCGCGCATTCAACGTCGCGATCTCTTTTTCAAGGTCGCTGATCTTTTGCGGCAGTGTCTCAAGAGCGTATTGTTCCTTATACGTCAGTTTTGCGGGTTTCGTTTTCGGCGCAGACGCGGGCGCAGCGGGCGCAACACGCTTCTCACGGCGCTGGTTTGCAGCCCTGACGCCCGGGGCCCGGCCGCGTTGCGTCACCATATCGTCATAGCCGCCGGGGTAGCGCCGCCATTTACCGGGCGTGTCCGGGTCTGTTGTAATGATGGATGAAACAATGCCGTCAAGGAAACTCCGGTCATGGCTGATGAGCAACACCGCGCCATTATAATTTGCGAGATATTCCTGAAGGAGATCGAGCGTTTCCAGATCAAGATCGTTGGTGGGCTCGTCGAGGGCGAGAATGTTTGACGGATAAGCTAGGGCCGCGGCAAGGGCGAGACGCCCGCGTTCGCCGCCCGATAGCGACGAGACTGGCGCGCGCCACTGCTCCGGCGAAAACAGGAAGTCCTGCAGATACGTCGCCGCGTGTTTCTTTGTATCGCCGATCGTTACCCAGTCGCCGCGCCCGTCGGTAATGGCGTCGGCGAGGCGTTGGTCCGGTTTAAGGCGCGCGCGTTGCTGGTCGAGTGTGACCAGTTTGAGCCCGTCGCTGCGGGTCACTGATCCCGCGTCGGGCGCAGCAGCGCCAATCAACAGGTTCAGCAGCGTTGTCTTGCCGGCGCCGTTGGGCGCAACGACGCCAATCTTGTCGCCGCGCACGATCTCTGTTGAGAAGCCGTCTATCAACGGGCTGTCGTCAAAGCGTTTGGAAATGGTCTGCGCAACGATCATGCGCTTGCTGGCCCGTTCCGCATCGGCGCCGGCAAATTTTACAGCGCCTGTTTCCCGCGGCGCCTCGCGCAGGGTTTTGCGCAAGTCATGTAACTCGCCGAGGCGTCGCACATTGCGTTTGCGCCGGGCCGTCACGCCATAGCGCACCCAGTCTTCTTCTGCGGCGATCTTTCGGCCGAGCTTGTGACGTTCGGTGCGTTCTTCCTCAAGGCGTTTGTCCCGCCAGCTTTCAAACTCGGAAAACCCGCGCGAGAGGTAATGGGTCGCGCCGCGGTCAATCCAGACGGTTTCCGTTGTCAGCGTTTCGAGAAAGCGTCGGTCGTGGCTGATGATAACGAAGGCGGCATCCGATGCGGCGATCCGGGATTCGAGCGATGCGATGGCGGCGATGTCCAGATGGTTTGTCGGCTCGTCCATCAATACAACGTCCGGCGCGGCGGCGAAGGCGGCGGCGAGCGCGATGCGTTTGGCCTCGCCGCCGGAGACAGTTGAAAGGCGCGCCGCCGGGTCAATGTCGAATTCGCCGAGCATGCGTTCGGCGAGATGGGTGTCGCCGGCGTCATTAAGTGCGGCGGCGACATAGCTGGATGCTGTGTCGTATCCGGAGAAATCCGGTTCCTGCGGCAGGTAAAACGGCATGGCGCCCGGATGCACGAAGCGTTCGCCTGCGTCCGGCGCCACGAGCCCCGCGGCGATTTTCATCATGGTCGATTTGCCGGACCCATTGCGGCCCACAAGGGCGATCCGCGCGCCGCGGCGCACGTCAAGGGATGCGCCCTCGAGCAGCGGTGCGCCGCCAAAGGTTAAGGCAATGTCAGTCAGGGACAGATCGAGGGCAGCCACAAGGTCCAGTCTTTCCGCATGTCACCGCGCAGTTACGCAAAAATTCTCGCATGCGCAAAATGTTAACGAATTGTTGCGTGCGGCGTGACACGGTTACGAAATGTCGCGCGCGGCGCACCACCGGGGATGAAGGCCCGCCATGCATCCGCTGAAACAATATCTCTCTGATTTACAGGAGTCCGTGGCGGACTTCGCGGTTCGTGTGGGCGCCTCGCCGCAGACCCTTTATCGCATCATCAATGGCCGGCAGTCGCCGAAGCCCGCACTGGCCCGTCGCATTGTTGAAGCGACAGGCGGCGCGGTCTCCCTCAATGACCTCTTTGAGCCGGATCCGGCGCGAGCGACAATCCTGGCCATGCCTGCTGCGCAAACCGGCGGCGAACTTGATAATCACCGGTTGAAGCTCGCCCTGTCGATTGTCTTTAATCACCTGACCGACAAAGACGCCCCCGATCCGCCGGACGGCGCTATCGCCATGGCGGCGGAAGCCACGGTCAATACCTATGCGGCGCTCGCCCCCGTTACGACCCGTCAGGGTCAGGCTCGTCTGACCCAAGCTCTGCGGCCAGTGCTTGAAGAAATTCTCCGAGAGTGCGCGGATCCCGTGCCGCCGGCGGGCGCGATTGATCGCGGGGCGCAACTCGCGACGGAACTCTATTTCCAGTCCTGGGGGATGGAACGCCGGCGATAGGGCGCGCCGGCGCGGCCTGGACCGCCGACACCTCCGCCGCCCGCCGCTTGGCCACGCGCCACATGTTCCGGGCGATCCGCGCCGCATAGGCGTCTTCATCCTGCCCCAAAGCTCACTCCCCGGCGTTCAGCTCGGCGCGCACGATTCCCGCTATGCGGGAAAAAAGTTGTGGCGCTCGCGTCGACGCACCCTATGGTTGTAGTGATGTATGCGTACCACACTTTTTATGGAGTGACCTCCAAATGTCCAAAGACGTCAGAAAAGAACAAGTTGCGTTGTTGCGTTTCGAGAAAAAAGTCGTCGGCCTCGCGGCTGCGCTCGCCGCTGGCGCCGCGACCGCGAAGTCGGTCGATGGCAAATTAAATGCATCGGACGGCGCCGCGGCCTATGCGGAAATGGAAGCGGCGCTCTTGCAGCTTGCCGAAGCCACGAACCACGCCCATCAGGTGATGGCCGCGAAAGCCGCAGAAAGCGGCGCCATCATGTTACAGGCAACGGGGGGCGTGCCGAAACGCGCGGTATCGTCAGCAGTCGCATCAATTCTTGGGATTGGATAACCATCGGAGCATACGGCGCCTGCGTTGCAGGCGTCGTGTGCCTCGCTTATCTTTCCGGCTCCCGGCGCATTCAATGCGCATCGCGGCTGATCGTTATCAGCTGGCTGTTTTCACTGCAATTCTGGATACTGCTTGAAGGCGACGCGCTGACATTTGCATATCTGCTCGTCGATATCGCCCTTGCATGCGCGTTTTATCTTCTGTCGCGCGGCTCGTGGTTTCCCGCGCCCTTGTTTTTCCTGCACGCCGTCATCGTTGTTTTTCACTTTTATATTCTCGCGATCGATCAAAGCCCGTTCTGGATGCTTGTCTTTCTCAACCGGACTTTTGACATGGCGTTAATATACATTGCCGCCTGCGCCCTGTTCCGCATCCGCGCCCTTGCGCGTTGATCGTCTCAAAGGGTCTGAATGAAATCTGCAATCTCGCGATGAGCATCGCGGGCTTCATCGAGCGACCAGTGCGCATGAAACCGGTGATACATGCCGTCGTAAATCTGCAAGCGCGCATCGACGCCGGCGCGGCCCGCGGCCTGGACCAGACGCGCCGCATCGCCCATCAGGACTTCACGCCCGCCCGCATGGGCGAGCATCGGCGGCAATCCTGTAAAGTCGCCATAGAGCGGCGAGACACCGGGGTCATCGAGGGCTTCGCCGGGCGCGTAATACCGGAAGAGGTTTCGAATATACGCCCCTCGCGAGGAGCGGATAACAGGATCGCGCCCCGCAAGGGAGACTTGCGTATCGCTGGCGCCCATGCCGTCGACGCAGGGCGAAACAAATACCGCGCCAATAGGCAACGGCGCCCCTTCGTCCCGCCATTGCATCATGGCGGAAAGAGCAATAGCGGCGCCGGTAGAGACAGCGAACACAACAAACCGGGCGCCTGGATGTTCGCCGCACAAGCCGTGATAGACGGCGTTGAACTCTTCGATCTGTGTCGGGTAATGGGCCTCCGGCAAGAGCGAATAGTCCGGGCCAAAACCATTGCATCCGCTTAAATAGCAAGTTGGCAGAACGCTGGACGCATTGTCTTTCGGACCACCCGCCACAAACCCGCCGCCATGAACGAAGAGAATGATCGGCGCGTCGTCTTTTGCGTTTTCCGTTTCGTAGAAGACACCCTCAACGCCGCCGGCGGCGCCGCTGGTGATCCGGTATTCAAAATCGATCTCGTCAAGCAGGCGCCGTGCGTCTTCATTTTGAAGACGCCGCGCAAACCCGCGCGTCACCGGATTGCGCCATGTATCGAGCGTCGGATAGGGCTTGAGCGCCGCGATCCTTTTTCTGGCGCCGTCGCTGACAGCGCTTGCCGATCTTCGAAAAAAACCCGGCATCTCCGACTTCCTGACTGCGGGCGTGAAATGAATTGCGGCGTTAATATGACGTCGCCTCGAAGCCTTGAGTTTGCGTAATCTCGGCAAATTTTGCGTTAATGATCCGTGCGGTTTCTGACGTCCTGAGCCTAACGATTTTGCAATGACGCGAATGGGCGTTGGTTTGCCGTGCGGGCTCGTCTAGGGTGCGCGCCGATAGTGAATGAATGAGGATTAGAAGATGCTGGTTTGGAGACTCATTGCGGCGGCGGGGGCCGCGTCTTTCATCGCGGCCTGCGGTCAGCAGGCGGGTGAGGAAACGGCGGAGGCCGACGCGACAGACGCTGCGATGGAAGCGGAAGACATTAGCGAAAGCCCCGCCGGTCAGGCGGAAAAACTGGCGGCGGATAATCTCGCAGCGTCATTGGCGTTTCTGGAAGAGAACGCCGGCAAGGACGGCGTCAATGTCACCGAAAGCGGGCTGCAATATATCGTGCTCGAAGAAGGAGACGAAGCGGGGCTCTCGCCAGTCTCAACGGATGTTGTTCAGGTTCATTATGTGGGCACGCTGAAGGACGGCGTCGAATTTGATTCATCGCGCGCCCGCGGCGCTGCGGCGACGTTCCCCTTGAACCAGGTGATTTCCGGTTGGACCGAAGGCGTCCAGTTGATGAGTGAAGGCGACCGGTTCCGGTTCTTCCTGCCGCCGGACCTTGCCTATGGAAAAGGCGGCACGCCCGGCGGACCGATTGGCCCCAATGAAGCGCTGATTTTCGATGTTGAACTCATCAAGGTGCAGAGCCCGGAGCGCAACCTCGAAGCGGCGCAGGCCTTCCTTGCGGAGAATGCGACAAAAGACGGCGTGACGACGACGCAGTCGGGCCTGCAGTACGAAGTTCTGACGGAAGGACCGGATGGCGGCGCCAGCCCCGATGAAGACGATATCGTCAAGGTCGAATATGTCGGTACACTGATTAATGGGACGGAGTTCGATTCGTCAATCGCCCGCGGCGAGCCGGCGGCGTTCCCGTTAAATCGCGTCATCGACGGCTGGACGGAAGGGGTTCAGCTCATGAGCGTTGGCGACAAGTTTCGTTTCTTTGTGCCGCCGGATCTTGCCTATGGCGCGCGCGGCGGCGGCTCTATCGGGCCGAATGAAGCGCTGATTTTTGAAGTGGAACTGCTTGAAGTAACGCCGCGGCCGGAGCCGGCGGCGGCGGAGTAAAAGACTTCAAGGTTTGCAATGATGCGCCCGGCGACAACTCGCCGGGCGTTTTTTTGTGCGCTGTTTTTGGACGCAGGCGTTTAGGGCTTGTTAACGGCTTGTGCCGTATCGGGCCTTCGCTGGCGAATGGGCCAGCCTAACAGGGGACTTTTCAAGATGAGAAAAGCGACGAAAAAAGCAGCGCGCCCTACAACAAAAAAGGCGACTGCAAAAAAGAAGACCGCCAAGAAAACGGTCCGCAAGGCGCTGGCCAAACGCAAGGCCGCTGCGAAAAAACTGAAAGTGACGCGTAAGCCGGCGGCGAAAAAAACCGCGCGTCCGGCCGCCAAGAAAAAGGCTGCGAAAAAAACCACAGCCAAAAAAACGACGGCAAAACGCAAAGCGACCAAGAAAGTCGCTGCGCGCAAACCGGTCGTGAAAAAAGTTGCAGGCCGCAAGCCGACAACGAAACGCAAGACGGCGCGCCGCAAAGCGGCGTAACGCGGGGACCCGCGACGTCTTTTTAAAACCCCGGCCATGCAGAATGCGGCCGGGGTTTTTCTTTTTTGCGCCGCCGGAAAGTCCTTGCCAATCATATAAAGATATCTTTATATGATTGCGAGCGAGGACCTGATGAGCGATCCAGATAACGCCCGGCCAAAACGCATAACGGCGCTGAAAGCAGCGCTGGACCAGCGCATACTCGTGCTGGATGGCGCGGCGGGCACCTTTATTCAGGGCTACGAACTGGACGAGGCCGGCTATCGCGCGGATCGGTTCGCCGACTGGCCGTCTGACATCAAGGGCAATAATGACATCCTCATCCTGTCGCGCCCGGATATCGTGACCGATATGCACCGCGCCTATCTCGCCGCCGGCGCCGACATGATCGAGACCAATACATTTTCCGCCACTACCATCGCCCAGGCCGATTACGCCATGGAAGAGCTCGCCTTTGAACTTAATCTCGAAGGCGCCCGGCTTGCGCGGGCCGCAGCGGACGAAGCGGCCACGAGCGAGCGCCCGCGCTTTGTCGCCGGCGCGATCGGCCCCACTAACCGGACCGCATCGATTTCGCCGGACGTCAACGACCCCGGCAAACGCAATACAGATTTTGAAACCCTCGCGGCGTCCTATGGCGAAGCGGCCCGCGGGTTAATCGAAGGCGGCGCGGACGCGCTGCTCATCGAAACCATCTTCGATACGCTGAACGCCAAGGCGGCGATTTACGCGGTGCAGACCCTGTTCGATGCGCTGGGCTATGAGGTGCCGATCATGTTGTCGGTGACTATTACCGACCAGTCAGGACGCACGCTTTCGGGGCAAACGCCGGAAGCGTTCTGGAATGCGGTCCGTCATGCAAAGCCTTTGAGCGTCGGGATCAATTGCGCCCTCGGTCCGGACCTGATGCGCCCTTATGTTGAAGACCTTGCGACGGTCGCGGACTGTTTTGTTTCGGCCTATCCGAATGCCGGTCTGCCCAACGCCTTTGGCGGGTATGATGAGTCGCCGCAGTCCATGATTGCGCATCTGGAAGAGTGGGCGCGGTCAGGCCTGTTGAATATTGTCGGCGGCTGCTGCGGAACAACGCCGGCCCATATCGAGGCGTTCGCCGCTGCTGTGGACGGCGTAGCGCCGCGGAAAATTCCGGCGCGCGAGACGAAAATGCGCTTGTCCGGGCTGGAGGCGTTTGCGGCGTGACGAGCCGCGCCATTGCGCCGCCGCGAAATTCCGCCCAATAATTTTCGAATGACTGATCTTTCTTCCCAACTCGACTGGATTGCGCGTCTCATCGCCCATGACACGACGTCGTCGCGGTCGAACCTCGCCTTGATCGAAGATGTCGAGGGCTATCTCGCCGGGCATGGCGTTGAAACCTTCCGCGTTGAAAATGACGACAAGACCAAGTCGAACCTTTACGCCGTCGTCGGGCCGAAAGCGCCGGGCGGCGTCGTGCTTTCCGGTCACACCGATGTAGTGCCGGTGGAGGGCCAGGACTGGGACACCGACCCGTGGGTTGTGGCCGAAAAAGACGGCAAGCTTTACGGGCGCGGCACATGCGACATGAAAAGCTTCTCTGCTATTGGTCTTTCGCTTGTGCCGGAAATGCTGAAGGCGAACCTGAAACGGCCGCTGATTTTTGCGCTCTCCTATGATGAGGAAGTCGGCTGTCTCGGGGCGCCGCGTATGATTGCTGAAATCGCTGAGCATGTCCCTGCGCCCTCGGCGGTCATCGTCGGCGAGCCGACCAACATGAACGTTATTGACGGCCACAAGGGCATTGCATCCTTCCGTGTGCGCATTACCGGTTACACAACGCATTCGAGCCAGACTGACCGAGGCGTCTCCGCTGTCGAGGCCGCAGCGCGCCTCATCACCAAGATTTCGGACATGCGTGCAGCAAGGGCGCGCGACGCAGACGCCTCGAGTCCCTTCGATCCGCCTTATTCGACAATGACCGTCAACGTCGTACGCGGCGGCACGCAGCTCAACATCATGGCCGGCGAGGCGACCTTTGACTGGGACTTGCGCGCGATACCCGGAGATTCCGTCGTCGACATCGCGGAGGAATTCGCCGATTTCGCGAAGGGCGTTGAAACGGAAATGCGCCGGCAGGCGCCGTCCTGCCGGATCGCGATCGAACAGATGACCCACGCGCCGGCGCTCGCGCCACGCGACGACAACCCGGCCGCCGATCTCGCCAAGGCAATCACGGGTCGCAACGCGACCGATGTCGTCGCCTATGCGGCGGAAGCCGGCCAGTTTCAGGAGGCGGGGTTCTCAACGGTGATCTGCGGGCCCGGCTCCATTGACCAGGCGCATCAGGCGAATGAGTTCATAACGCTCGATCAGGTCCGGCTCGGGACCGACTTTATGCGCCGGCTTATTGAACGTATGGCGGCGTAAAAATCGCGCGCGTTCGGTAACCATTCTTTTCGGCCGGTAAAAAATAACGCTTGCTTTTGTTAAAGCGCGCCGCCCGCCAACCATCCCGTAACGTGCGTAAACGGACTGTTTCGACGATACGCAAAATGCGTTTTTACGGCGTCTTTACTTGCTTCTGCAATGTTCGCGGCCCTCAAGGTCAGTTGCGTGAAGCGGGGCTTTTCTGCCGTGAAAAAGATTACTCAGTGTCGGGCGTGCGGGTCGAAAACCTTAACGCCCGTTTTTGAAATGGACGGCCCGCCGGTCGCCGGGCTCTTCAACAATCGGGCGAAGAAAACCGCTTACGTCTTGTGCGATCCGTCGCGCCATGCGCGCGCTTGCGGTTTGTTGCAGGCCGCGACCGCTGATGCGTCTCATGCGCCGGGCCCTTCGGCGCGCCATGCGTCGAACCGCGAAAATTTGCGCGCGCTGGCGACGGAGTCGCTGGAATTGCTTTCCGGACGGGACTGTTCAGCGCTCGATATTGGGTGCAATGACGGCTCGCTCCTCTCTTATTATCCACGCTGGGTTGAACGTTTCGGCGTCGACCCGTCGCCCCATGTGGACGAAGTCGGCAAATGGGCGTGGTCGGCGAAGGCAAGTTTTCCGAGCCCGGAACTCGACAAGGCGTTCGGCGAGAAAAAATTCGACATCATTTCAGCAGCATCGGTTCTGGAACATATCGATGATCCGCGCGTGTTTTTCGAGGCGATAAAAAACCGGCTGACAGAGGACGGCGTCTTCGCGCTTGAAACGCTATATGCGCCGACGATCCTGTCGCGCAACGCCATCGACGTTTTCCAAGCCGGTGTCTCAGCGGTTTATTCGCTCTCGGTCATCGAATGGCTTATTCGCGAAACGGGCATGAAGATCGTCAAAGGCGCCCTCTCGCCGAAAGAGGGTGGGTCGATCCGGCTTTTCATTACGCATCAGGCGAATAACGAGTTTGATTTCGATCCCTGGAATGAGCGCCTCGCGAAATTGTGGGACGAGGAAAACGCCCTCGCGATGCGCGCGCTGCAACCGTTCCAGTCTTTCGAGCGGCGCGCCCTGGACATTCGCCACGGTCTCTCGGTCCTCTTCGGCGAAATCGCCGGCCGCGGGGAAAGCGTGCACATACTGGGCGCCGATGCGCAAACCGAAGCGTTGCTGGCCTTTATGGGCCCGGCGGCGAAGCCGGTGGTTGCGGTTGTCGACACCCATGCGGCCCGTGAACGCGACCGGTTGGGCGAGAACGGTCTGCCGATCATTTCCGATACGGAATCGCGCGCTGCGGAACCCGATTTTGTGATTGCGCCTGCCCGCTACAAACGCGAGATGCTGGAGCGCTGGCGCGAGACAATTTTGCTGGGCGCCAAGATGGTTTTCGCAACGCCGACGCCGCATATTGTGACGGCGGCGAACTATAATAGCGAATACAGCAAGACGATCGCGACGGGCGACACCGCTGGCGGCACAGAATCGCTGCGTTCTATTCTTGCAGCGGCAGGGGGCTTGCGTCTCATTGCTGAAAATGAAGATGCAAAGTCGGCTTAGACGCCGAATTCATACCCCATGTCATCCCGGGGCTCGCGCAACCGAGAACCCGGGATCCATGGCCTGTCACTTCAACAGAAGAAAGCTTTGCGTTTCGGCGCCATAGATTCCGGGCCCGACCGGACGGTCGTCCCGGAATGACATCTCCCAAATCATTTTCGGGCTTTTCAATATTAGGTCGAAATAAATTTGCGCTTGTCGCCTTCAAGGCGCACGGTGGTCAAAACGCCCGACCAGCATGCGCCCGTGTCGACGCCAATGCGCCAACCTGCGTCAACGGGTTTCTTTGTCGGATGGTGCCCGTGCACGATTGTTGCGTCAGGGCGCTTGGCCGCCGGGGCTGAATGAAACGTCTTTCGGATCCACAAGAGATCTTCCTCGTCCTGGTCTTCGATCGCGACGCCAGGGCGAATGCCGGCGTGGACGAATAGATAATCGCCGGCGCGGTGGGTGAGCTCGAGTGTTTCGAGAAAATCGCGATGATGGTCGGGCAGGGCCTGCGACAGCGCGTCCGAAAGATCGTCGCCCGGTTTCGTCAGGGCGCCCGCAATGCCGTAGCTGCGAAGCGTCTGGTCGCCGCCCCATTCGAGCCATTCAATGGCGTCTTCCGGGTCAGCGAGAAATTCGAGCATGACCGCCTCGTGATTGCCCTTCAGGAAAACCGCATTCGGCGCGTCTTCTTTCAGCGCCGACAGCCGTTCGATAACGCCTTTTGAATCAGGGCCGCGATCGACATAGTCGCCGAGAAAGATCAGTCGCGCATTTTCAATGCCGCCCGCATCCGCGTCGATTTTCTCAAGCAGCGCGTCAAGCGCGTCCGATGCGCCATGGATATCGCCAATAGCGTAAAGGCGCTCGCCGTCAGGCGCTTTTGCGCGTTTTCCCGATTTTCCGAACAATTGGCTTACCATCTCCGGTTTTCGTGACCGCGAACTACGCGCGAATCACGCTCGCGTCACATTTTTTATGGTACTGTCGCCGGTGATTCGCGAAAAGGCCGGCGGGCATTTTTTAAGGAGCGCCCAAGTTGAGCGTACTTGTTACAGGCGGCGCGGGATATATCGGCTCGCATATGTTGCTGGCGCTGCTGGACGCCGGTGAAAAAGCGGTCGCACTCGACAATCTTTCTACGGGCATGCGCAGCCTCGTGCCTGACGGCGCCGAATTCGTCGAAGCCGATGTGGGCGATGCGGCGGCGCTCGCCCGCGTCTTCGCCGAACACAATATTGAGGAAGTGATCCATTTCGCCGGATCGATCCTCGTGCCGGAATCCATCCGCTTTCCGCTCGCCTATTTCTCCAACAATACTGCGAACACGTTGATGCTGTTATGTGCCTGCGTCGAGGCGAAGATCCCGCGCTTTATCTATTCGTCGACTGCGTCCGTTTACGGAACGCCCGATCGCGTGCCCGTCTCCGAACAGGCGCCGATCCATTCCATTACGCCATACGGCGCTTCCATGGCGATGAGCGAACGCATCGTCGAAGACGCCGCGGCGGCGCACGGCTTTTCCTATATGACGCTGCGATATTTTAATGTGGCCGGCGCGGACCCGGAGGGGCGCACCGGCGAGGTTGGCAAACCGACCCACCTTGTCAAAGTGGCGGCGCAGATCGTCGTGGGCGCCCGGGAAGAAAAACTGCAGGTTTTCGGCGCTGATTATCCAACGCCAGACGGCACGGCCATTCGCGACTATGTGCACGTCTCCGACCTTGCGCAGGCGCATTTGAAAGCACTGAAATGGCTGCGCGAAGGCGGCGCATCGACGACGCTTAATGTAGGTTACGGACGCGGCTACTCCGTTCTTGAAGTCATGGATGCGTTTGAGCGCGTTACCGGGTCGCCATTGCCCCATGAAATCGCCGCCCGCCGGGCGGGGGACCCGGCGCAGTTGATTGCCGACAATGCAGCGGTGCGCACGGTGCTCGACTGGCGCCCGCGCTTTGACGATCTTGATTTTATTGTCGAGACAGCGATCGACTGGGAGCGGGCGCTGACGAAATCAGGCGCGCATCGCTCATGAAGTTTCCATTCCGGGCGGGCGCGCGCATCGCTCTTTTATTGCTGGTTGTTCTGGTGACGGTGCTGTCGGTCGCATCACTACCGCCGAGCGCCACGCCGGGCAATTTCATTACCCGCGCTGTTTCCGAATTCCTTTTTAGCGAAGCTTCGAACGCCGACAAGGTCGGGCACTTCATTGCGTATTTTGTCTTGGGGATGGCGACGTTTGCCGCCGGCGTTGCGCGGCGACCGTTCTGGCTCGGTACGCTACTGCTGGCGGCTTACGGCGTCGGACTGGAAGGCGTTCAATATTTTCTGCCCTATCGAACAGCCGAATTCTGGGACGCCATTGTCAACGGCGCCGGCGCGGCGACGGGGTCGGCGCTGGCGGCGGGCGTCAATCGATTGTTGTTCGGTCGAGGCAAGTAGGCCGGCGCAGCTTGGGGGAAGAGCGGTGCTGCGCCGGCTCAATTTGCGTCCGGCATTATGCGAGCGCGACAAAGGTGTAAGCGGCCGGGGCGATCGCGGCGCCGATAACGACAGCGATCGTCAGCATCGATAATACTTTAGCCATTGGGGTCTCTCCTTTTTATTGTTCTGATGGCGCTGAGATAGGGGCGTAACCGCAACTCGAAAAGAGCCTGCGCCAGCGTTTTATCGCATGCGGAAATCGCTCTGGCGCATGGCGAAAATTAACAATTCGGCTCGCCTTTCACGGCATTCGTTTCGGCGCGCGGCGTTGATTTTTCCGGCCGAACCGGGCCATGGCGATACCCGACAAAAATCAGAGGGAATGGCGACGATGGAAGGCTTACTGGCGCTCGAGAACTGGTTCACGCTGGCGATGCTGATCTTGCTGCAGGCGGTGCTGGGCTTTGACAATCTGCTCTATATTTCGATTGAATCGAGCCGGGTTGCGCCGGATAAGCAACAGCTTGTGCGCCGCGCCGGCATCGCCATGGCGATCTTGTTGCGCCTTGTCCTGATGTTCGTCGTCCTGGGACTGATCAACCGCTTTGCGCAGCCGATATTTTCAATCGCCTGGGACGGCGTCTTTGAAGGCTCTTTCACCTTCCACGCGATCGTTTCAATTTTCGGCGGCGGTTTCATCATGTGGACGGCGACAAAAGAAATCATGCACCTCCTCGCGGTCGATCACGTCGAAAATCTTGACGCGCCGAAGACGACGAAGAGCGTTGCAAGCGCGGTCGCGTTGATTGTCTTCATGAACCTCATCTTTTCTTTCGACTCGCTTCTGTCCGCGATCGCGCTCACTCATGTGGTCTGGGTCATCGCAACGGCAATTATCATCAGCGGGATCATGATGATTGCACTCGCCGATCAGGTCTCGGCGTTCCTCAAGAAAAACCGGATGTTCGAGGTGATCGGTCTCTTCATACTCTTCATCGTCGGCATCTTGCTGGTGACCGAAGGCGGCCATCTCGCGCACATGGAGCTTTTCAACTTCAAGGTCGAAGCCATGTCCAAGGCGAGCTTTTACTTTGTTATTTTCGTGATGGTCATCGTCTCAACGGTGCAGACCCGCTACCGCAACAAACTCGAGGCCCTGCGCGCGAAAGAGCATGGCGAACATGTCGCCCCGTCGTGAAATGTCCGGGGCTTAACGTCGTGCGACGGCCGGCTATTCAAGCGGGCGAAAGATCAGGGTCAGGACAACGCCGATAACGCCGAAGACGCCCCAGAGCGGCAGGCCAAGGACCGCGCCCAGCGCCTGGGCGACGCCCCCGGGGGCGTTCTCCACGATAGCTGCGCCGTCCAGTCCAAGGAGGGCGAGGATATCGGATGTTGACCGCATGACCGGCTCGCCGCTTTCCAGCGACGCGACCCCGTCCGCGCCCAGAAGCGCCACGGCCAGCGCCACCAATACCCATGCAATGAAACGAAACGCCGCCATTTTGGCCCCCTCGATACTATCGTTAATCACCAGACTGGGGCGCATCCTACCCCGCGCGGGCGCGCCCCGCAATTCGGCTGGCGCGGTTCCGTCGGAAACGCTGACAGAATACCGCTTTCGGGTCTTGCGCCGCCAAACCGCGCAGGTATAACCGGCGCTCTTTTTCGCGCGCCTGTATGGTTAACGGGCCGCCGGTTCGAGCATCTGCATTCAATGTTCGGCGGTAGACCGATGGGCGGCGAATGTCGCGGCGACGAAAGAAAGTTCCGCACGCGCGTCGTTTGCGCATGCAACGGACAGGCGGCCGAGTGGTCGCCGATCGCGAAGGCGATCAAAAGAAGAATTAGCCGCTCATCGCAGTGGCGAACAAAAGTTCCGCATGCGCATTAATCGCGCACGCAACGGACAGGTGGCCGAGTGGTCGAAGGCGCACGCCTGGAACGCGTGTAGGCGGGCAACCGTCTCGAGGGTTCGAATCCCTCTCTGTCCGCCATCCTGACTTACCAAATTTGTGAGTTCCAAAGTGCGCCCGCTGGCGCCGGGCAATTTCAATACGTTACGGGCGATTGTTGCGAATGATCGCGTCTCCAACCGGGCGATTATTGATCAGTTATCGCCGGCCCGAACCCGGAGTCTCCGCATGTAATTCAGTGGTTCAGTCGGGACGTGAGAGACGCTTCAGCGTGCAAACTCAAATCCGAGCGCGTGGGATTGCAAACGCCAGTCGGGAGACAATTGCGTCTCGTTGATCTGCCGTAGGCTTAATCCCGGCGGCTGGCGCCCATCAAGAATGGCCTCGACTATGACGGGCGACAAATAGGCGAGGCGCAAGATCTTCCAGACATAGCGCTCCGAAAGTTTCTTCTTTGCCGCAAGATCCTTAACACTTGCAAATGCGCCGATCTCTAACGCCTTCCGCCAGTCATGGGCCTGGGCGAGGGCTTTGATCAGCCCTTCATTCTGATTGTTGCGCCCGCCATTGGCGAAGATTTTTCGCGTATGCTTCGGTTTTTGCAGCGCCGCCTTGACCCGCATACGGGATAGCGCGCCAGCGTGATCGCGTGCTTCTATAACGATTTCGTCCTTGTAGAGTGTGATGCGCTGAACGCGATCGCTGATTGGTTGTGCGGCGTTTTGGCCATGTGACGCGTCCGCGTTGCTATTCATGGCGTCGTCTACCTGCCGTTCAAGCCAGGCAATGCGAGCAATCAAAAAGTCAGCTTTTTCTCGCCAATGTGACGACCTCGAACCAACAGCCTTATGTCTGGTTTGAGGATTTAGCGGAAGCGAAAAATTCCAGACGAAATGTCCGATATACGCGAATACAGGACTCACGTCCAAGCGTTAGTTGCGTCCCGGTTCGTCGGATGTCCGTTTTTTGCCAAGTATTGCCTGATTTAAGTGCGGCGTTTAACGGCTGCGTTGCGCGTAAAGCGGTTCAAAGCGGCGCGATTTCCTCGCGCTTCGGAGCGTCTTTCTTCGTGAATTTCCGACGGACGTTGGTCGTCGCCGGGTTGCAAAAAACGTCCGCCATCCATTGAAAATTTGCGTTTTTATTAGTACTGACTGGTCAGTCATTTTCTGGAGTCAGTAATGCAGGGCCGCAAAGAACCGGAATCGCCGGAAATGGGTGTGGGCGCCGAGGGGACGGAACGAACCGCTTGGGCGATGGGCGTCATACAACTCGTTTTTGTCATCGCGGTCATTGCAGGCGCGGTCGGCTTTTCGATGGCGCTGAAGGGCAAGGAAAGCGCAAACCGGCCGCAACTCTCCGAATTGCGCGGCGAGCCGGTGATCACCGTGCGCGTCGTGCAGCCGGTTCGCACGGACTTTGCGCCAGACGTCAGGGCAAACGGTACGATCCAGGCCAGCGCCGAAGTTGCGGTGAGCCCTCAAGTCTCCGGAGAAGTAATGTCGGTTAGCGAGAACTTCCTCGCCGGCAGCGAAGTCGAACGCGGCGCGTTGTTGTTTGAAATCGATCAGACCGATTTCCGTCTCGCTGTTGAAGGCGCCAATGCAGAGATTGCCGCAGCAAAATCAAACTTGGCGCAACTCGAAGCTGACGCCGAACTGGCGGTTCGGGAATGGAAAGAATTATATCCGGACCGGGAAATCACTGATCTAGCCGCGCAAGAGCCGCAACTCGACGCTGCGAAGGCTCGCCTTGACAGCGCTATCGCGAACAAAAGGACGGCCGAACTTTCCTTAAAACGCACAAAAGTATTTGCGCCGGCCGACGCCCGAATTGTCAGCTCTAATCTTGATGTCGGGCAGGTCGTGTCGCCGGGTCAGACTGTTGGGCGTCTTGTATCGCTCAATAGTATCGAACTCGTTGTGCCGCTGCCGCTGGAACAGCAAGCGCTGCTGGAGCCCGTAGTCGGTCGTAGCGCAAGTTTTCGACGTAAAGGCGCCTCGGATGATGAGCGACGTGCGACGGTGGTTCGTGTCGACGCCAGTCTCGATGCGCGGACACGATTGTCCAATCTGTTTTTGAAGCCCGAGCGCCAGAGAGATTTGCGGATCGGCGATTTCGCCGACGTTTCGATTCGGGGCGATATTTATGACGGCGCCTTGGTGCTGCCGGCGTCGGCGCTGTCGCGGCAGGATACCGTGTGGGTCGTGCAACAAGGACAATTGGCGTCGCGGCGCATTTTTGTGCTTGGCGAACGCAATGCAGGAAGTGAAATCGTTACAGCGCCATTTGATGTCGGCGACGGCGTTGTTGCATTGCCGCCGCTCGAAGCCAAGGAAGGTCAGGACGTGACCATTCGTTCTGAAGCGACGGTGATAACGTCCATAGGAGACGTCAGTAATGGCGCAGAATGACGGCGCCGATAAAGGCGGCCTGATCGGCTGGTTCGTTCGCAATCCGGTTGCTGCGAATCTGTTGATGATTGTGCTGCTCATTGGCGGCTTGCTGGCCGCCGGAAATTTGCGCACGCAAGTTTTTCCGACCATCCAACCCGGCATCGTTACGATCACCGTTCCTTATCCCGGTGCGACGCCGGCCGAGGTTGAAGAAGGGATAACCCGACGCGTTGAAGAAGCGGTGCTCGGCATCGACGGCGTTAAGCGGGTGTCGTCTGTCGCGCAGGAAAATATCGGCGCCGTGACGGTGGAGTTGGCGGACTTCGCCGACGAACAGATCGTTAAAGACGATATTCAGTCGGCCGTTGACCAGTTGGCTGACTTTCCCCCTGAAAACGCCGAGCGGGAAAAGATTGTTGCGCCGAAGCCCATTGGCAGCGTCGTGACGCTGGTCGTCGTCGGCAATGTCACACCGCTCGAACTGCGCCGCGCGGCGGAAGGGATTGAACGGGAATTGCTGACGCAGCCCGGTGTTTCGCTGGTCAGTTTATCCGGCGACAGGGACTATGAAATCTCGATCGAAGTCAGTGAAGCAACGCTGCAGAAATTCGCACTGTCCATCGACGACGTATCGCGCGCTGTGCGCGCCGGATCTGTCGATCTGGCGGGCGGATCGATCCAGACACAGGCAGGCGAATACCTGTTGCGAACCAACCAAAGGCGTCTGGCTGGCGAAGGGTTTGAAAGCATCGTCGTGCGCAATCTGCCTGACGGATCGCAAATTTTGCTGGGCGATATCGCAATTGTGCGCGACGGATTTACCCGGGAGAAGCTGCAAAATACCTACAATGGACGCCCGGCTATTTTCGTCGAAGTGTCCCGCGCCGACGCAGAGGACATCATCTCCGTCAGGAATGCGGTCGACATTTTCATGCAGGGCTATACGCCGCCGACCGGCATTGAGATTCTGGAATTTCGAGACCAGACGCAGGTTCTCGAGGAGCGCATCAACCTATTGCTCAGGAATGCGCTGTTTGGGTTTGCGCTGGTTTTCCTGTTCCTCGTTTTAATGCTGGATCTGAAGCTCGCGTTTTGGGTGTCCGTTGGAATCGCAACGGCGTTCATGGGCGGTTTTCTTTTGTTCGGTTATGTCGGCGTCACGATCACCATGATTTCCTTGTTTGGGCTGATCATTGTTCTGGGGCTGGTGGTGGATGATGCGATTGTTATTGGTGAAAACATCGATGCAGAGCTGGCGTCCGGAAAAAGCGGGGCGGGTGCGGCGATCGCCGGCGTTGGCGGGGTTTTTGCGCCAGTATTGGTCGGGGTGATGACGACGGTCGCTGCGTTTTCGCCGCTGCTATTTGTCGGCGGAACTTTTGGCGATATTACGAAAGCAATCCCCATAGTGGTGATCTGCGTCCTTATTGTTTCACTTGTCGAAGCTTTTTTTATTCTACCGAACCATCTCAGTCATGGCGGCGCTTGGTCGTGCGGTCCGCTTGCCGCCATCCAGCGCCGCGTTGCGCAACGCATTGAGTGGGCGGGCGAGCACATCGTTCGTCGCGGCGTCCGCTTTGTCGCCAAATGGCGCTACGCCACAATCGGGGCGGCGGCTGCATTCTCCATTGTCTGTTTCGGTCTCGTGAGCAGTGGTGTTGTGCGGTTTATCTTCTTTCCGACGATTGAGGGGAACGATATCGCGGCGACGCTTGTGATGCCGGAAGGAACGCCCTTCGCGCGCACTGAGGCGGCGATGGAAGAGCTGATCGACGCTGCGTTTATTGTTGCCGAGAAGGCAAAAACGGAACGCGGCGAAGACATTTTTCGCTCTATCGCTGTCACAGTCGGAGGCAGCGCGGATCTGGGCGGCGGTCCGCTCGGCAATGACGGTTTTAGCGCTTCGGAGAACATAGGACAGGTTCGAATTGAACTTATTCCGTTTGGGAGCCGCCGTATGTCCGCCGCTGACATTGAACGCGAATGGCGGAATGAACTCGGTGTGATCGAAGGCGTGGAACGGCTATCCTTCGGTGGTTCCATTGGCAACTTTGGCGCGGATGTTGAATTCGAACTCGCCCATGGCGACGAAAAAACGCTTGTGCAGGCCGCCAATGCGCTAAAAGCCGATGTGAACCGACTTCCAGGCGCCAATCAGGTGGAAGACAGTTTCGATCTCGGCAAACGTCAGCTCCTCTTTGACCTTACCAATGCCGGACGGGCCGCCGGATTGACGCCGAACGATGTGGCGCGTCAGGTGCGTCAGGCGTTTTTCGGCGAAGAAGTGCAGCGCATCCAACGCGGACGCGAAGAAGTGCGGGTTTTTGTTCGCTATCCTGAAGAAGCGCGGCAATCGTTGCAAACGCTGGATGCGTTACGCATTCGTCTGCCCGACGGCGAGAGCGCGCCGCTTTATACCGTCGCTCAGACGTCGGAGAGCCGAGCCTATTCGTCGATCAATCGCATTGACGGCCGACGCATCGTCACCGTGACAGCGGACATTGATGAAGCCGTTAGCACGCCAAACATCGCGAACCAGCAATTGCTGACCGACATTCTGCCGGCGCTGGAAGCGGCGTATCCCGGCCTGAAATGGGCGCAAGCGGGCGCGAGCCGAGAGCAAAGCGAGGATCTCGCCAGTATCGGGCGAGCGTTTATCGTCGTCATACTGATCATCTTCGCGCTGGTCGCCACGCAATTGCGGTCTTACCTGCAGCCCATAGCGATCATTGTCGCTATCCCACTCGGCATGGCTGGCGCGATTCTTGGCCACTTTGTCCTTGGCTATCCGCTATCATTTGTTTCCCTTTTTGGCATTGTCGCGCTCGCAGGGGTCGCAGTGAACGCATCCGTCGTTCTGGTTGACCTTTATAATCGCTATCGCTTGGAGGGCGCCGATATGGTCACGGCGGCGGCCAACGCCTCGGCGCGACGCTTTCGGCCAATCCTGTTGACGACTTTGACGACGGCTCTCGGGCTTGGCCCCCTGCTTTTCGAAACGAGTCCGCAAGCACAGTTCCTGATCCCGATGGGTGTTAGTCTCGGCTTCGGAATCCTGATTTCGGGACTGATGATTCTTTTCGTGACGCCGGCGGTGACCCTTGTTATCGAAGATCTGAGAGCGTTGCCGCATCGCTTCAGGACACTGTCTGAGTCCCAACGCGCTTTAGGAGGCTCCGCCGAATGAGCAACGCTTCACAAACCAGCGATTGCGCGCCGACGCAGAGCAGACGCGAGCAGCAGAAAGAGGCCAAACGCTCTTCATTGGTCGACGCTGCCTTGTCGGTGTTTTCACGGGTCGGTTTCGCCGCCGCGAAAATGGATGATGTCGCCGAAGAAGCGGGTGTTTCAAAGGGAACTGTTTACCTCTATTTCGACAGCAAGGAAAAACTCTTCGAGGGCATGGTCAAAGCGAAGATGTCGCCCGTGTTGAATGAGGGGGCGGCGATACTCGCGCAGCAGCCGCAATTGACGGCGACTGATCGCTTGAAAGCGCATTTGAAGTTTTTTTATAACAAGGTGCTTAACAGCGACCGTCGCCAGATTATGCGCCTGATTATGGCCGAGGGGCCGAACTTCCCGCATCTTGCGGAGTTCTACTACGCCAATGTGCTGTCGCGCGGCAAAGCAATGGTGAACGCTATTCTTGATCAGGGCATTCAATCCGGAGAGTTCCGCGACATCAGTCGGACGGGTCTTGCCCAGAATATTGTCGCCGGAGCGCTTGTCGCCAGTATCTGGAAACTCGTATTCGAACCGTTCGAACCCATCGATCTTGACGCCTATTTTGAGACACATGTCGACTTGATTCTGAATGGACTTTCCGCGAACGCTTGAGAGTGGAGTTTGTGCCGGTTCAAAATTCTGATTCATGTTCGCAGTCGTCCCACCAAATTGCGCTCCTATTCATAACAATTGTTACTATAAGCGTCGCCCAATTTTCGCGTATAATTCGCAAGCGATTTTGATTCGTGACATTCGGGCGTCACGCTGGCGGAAGTTCGAAACACAAAATTTGCGCCCGAATTGTGCTCCTCTGCGCTTCCGAACTGCTTCGAAAAAAATTTTGAGCGCGGAAGCAAATTCGACGCGTCGCCCATAAGAAATTGACTTTATTCAATTAAATGGCTCGCCACTAAGGACGAAACTGCGAACTGGTTCAGTATAGTGAGTTATTGAACAAAATTAGAACAATCCGACGGGTTTTTGCGATCGAGGTGCTCGTATTACTGCGGGGCTGTTGCTCGATGAAGTCTTTTTTTGGGCATTTTCTCAATGAGCACAAAATGAAAGATATTCCTCAAAGCGCTGATGATCTAGGGCTTATCGCCAGCTGCGTAAGTTTCTATCGGAACTTGACCTAAGTCAGAAACTAGCCAGTCGCCGCATTTATTGTCAGGCCATGAAAATTTTGTGGCGAAAATATCTGGGCGAACGGGCGCCCCGTTACACCAGCTATCCATCTGCCTTGCACTTTGACGGCTCTGTGACATCGGCGGACTTCATGAAAAAGGTGGAAGAAGTCGGCCTTTATGAACCGATATCGCTTTATGTCCACATCCCGTTTTGCCGCCAACTTTGCTGGTATTGCGGCTGCAATATGCGCGTCGAGAATTACTATGCTCGTGCGCGCGAATATGTTGACGTGTTAATCCAGGAAGTGGGAATTTTAGGCCGTTCATTGGAAGGCAGAGGGCAGCCGACCAACATTCACTTTGGCGGCGGTACGCCGAACTATCTTCTCTGCGATGATTTGAGTGACATTTTGGGAGCTATTGAACGTGAGATCGGTCTGACCGACAGCACTAATCTTGCGATTGAGTTGGATCCGAGATTGTTGCGCGATACGGATATCTATCATCTCGCATCTCTTGGTTTCCGCCGCTTTAGGCTGGGTATTCAGGACTTTGACCCTCTAGTGCAAAAGTCTATCAATCGCCTGCAAAGCTTTGAACTGATCGAAGCCTGCGTTAGCGACATCCGACGGGTTGGGATTGACGATCTATCTTTCGATATCCTCTACGGCTTGCCAAACCAGTCCGCGGAAAGTTTTAACGATACGCTGGAAAAAGCAATCTCACTTTCTCCAGATCGCATATCTGTCTTTGGGTACGCTCATTTGCCAGATATGTTACCAAGGCAAAGAATGATCGATACGACAAGTTTGCCGAATGATGATTTACGTGGAGAACTCTCTGCGTTGGCCGATGAAAAGCTGATTGCCTCAGGGTATCTTCGTATTGGCTTCGATCATTACGCCAAACCGGACAATGCACTCGCAAAGGCTTTTGTTGAGGGCCGTTTAAGAAGAAATTTTCAAGGGTTCACTGATGATGCAGCTTCAACTTTAATCGGCTTTGGAGTCTCTGCAATCAGCTACATTGACGGCCTCTATGCTCAGAACGAAGAAGCAATTGATGGCTATATAGGACGTGTGAAAAATGGAGAGGCGCCGGTCTCACAAGGTTTACAACGCACGAAACGTGAATCTGTAATTGCTACGGCGATCAGTGAACTGCTCTGCACAATGAAAACGAACATAAGCCCGGTTCTGCGTAACGCTGCTCCAGGCGACGCCATCCGCATTTGCTCTTCTTTGGAGGCGCTCGAAGCCGATGGCGTTATTCAGTGGCAAGGTGATGCCGTTGTTGTCTCCGATGGGGCTCATGCTCTTGCACGCGTCGCAGCGAGCGCTATCGACCCCTATGCCCAGCCGCAGATCGAGTACGCGGCTGCGGTGTAAGCCATATTTGCTGACTGGATTGTCGCTTCAGGCCAGTCTATTCTGCGCCATACGCACCAATGATCGTCCAGAAGCAATGACAGCGCTAACACCTAGTGAAAACGACTGCCATGCGCCGCAGCGGCCGGCGTCATGTGATCTTTGCAGTGTTCGAGAGCGCTCTATTTGCGCTGATCTGGCCCCCCGAGAACTGGCGCAGGTTGAAAAGACCATGGCGAGGCGAACGGTCGCTAAAGGGCACGCGCTGATGGAAGAGGGCGAGCCCAACGACAATCTATTCATTCTCGTCCAGGGCAGCTTCCGTCTATTGAAACACCTTGAGGATGGACGACGCCAAATCACGGGATTTCTTTTCCCTGGCGATTTTGTTGGCGTGCGCCCAACTGAGGCAAGCGCCTATACGGCTGAAGCCTTGGAAGACAGTCACGTCTGTAATTTTCCGCACAAGTTTCTTGATGCGATTTCCTTAGACTGTCCGGGCGTTAAAGACCGCCTGATCGCACGGGGCCAGACAGAATATCACAAGGCGCAGGATCATATCGTTTTGCTGGGAAAGAAAACGGCTGAAGAGCGTGTCGAAAGCTTTCTCCAAATGGTCGCCAAGTCGATTGGCGATAACAGCGAATTCGGCGTTGCATTAACGCCGCTGCCGATGCCACGTCAGGATATTGCGGACTATCTTGGCCTTCGTCTTGAAACGCTGAGCCGTACGTTGGCAGGCCTGAAGAAGAAAGGCTCCATACGCGAACTTTCTCGGCGTAGCGTTGTATTGGCTGAGTAGTCGCTAAGAGGCTAAAGTTTGACGACCGCGTATGGCTTTTTACGGCCGCAGATACATGGCCCGTGACAGGCAAGCTTTTCCTTTTCCGGCGCTGGCGATTCCGGTTCGCCTAACTCGATCGTAATGAAGCGAACGCTGCCGCTAGAGCAAATTGGAATGCGGAGGCTACCGTTTCCGTCGTCCTTTGCGTGAAGCGGGAACGCCGCCGCACTCAGTGTTATCACGGCTACGCAGCAAGCTGTTCTGGTTAAAAGAGGCGCTCGCCTTGGCATGAGAATGACTTCCTTGCTGCGACATTTCGACAATAACGCCGCTTTTTAGCCTGTCTTGATCCAGATCAATACCTCGCGCGCCTGCTCGGGCAAAAGCGAAGAAAAACATCAGCCAGGGCTGCTTTATGTCTGGAAAATCAATGCGCGCGCAAAGTGGCTCTGACGTGGGCGGGGACGTCATGTTTGTCTGGGCCATGCTGCTGATTCTGATGCTTTGGTCTCTTTTTACAGCAGCTCGCGCCGCTGACCCGCTGATGGGCGCCCATGCGGCAATGTTCTTGGTTGCAGCGATTATTGGCGGTTTTGCGATGATATCACATCGTACATCCGGCTTTGTTGCAGATCGCAAAAGCTACGAGATCGGCGTTGTAAAAGCTGGCGTTTTTGCTTCCGTTTTTTGGGGTATTACCGGATTTCTTGTGGGTGTCATCATTGCTGGCCAGCTTGCGTATCCAAGCATTCTTTATTTCTCTGAACTGCCTTGGACGAGTTTCGGCCGACTGAGACCACTTCATACGTCTGCTGTGATTTTTGCTTTCGGCGGCAATGTGCTGATCGCGACGTCTTTTTATGTCGTGCAGCGAACATGTCGCGCGCGCCTCTGGGGCGGGCTGACGCCTTGGTTTGTGTTCTGGGGATACAACCTTTTCATTGTCATTGCGGCGACTGGCTATCTGATGGGCGTCACGCAGTCGAAAGAATACGCTGAGCCGGAATGGTACGCCGATCTCTGGCTGACGATTGTATGGGTAGCTTATCTACTCGTTTTTTTGGGTACGCTCCTGAAGCGGAAAGAGCCGCACATATATGTAGCGAACTGGTTCTATCTCGCCTTCATCGTGACGATCGCAATGTTGCATATCGTCAATAACTTGGCCGTTCCCGTTTCTATAACCAGCTCAAAAAGCTACAGCCTATTTGCTGGTGTTCAGGATGCGTTGACCCAGTGGTGGTACGGCCATAACGCTGTCGGGTTTTTCCTGACGGCCGGTTTCCTCGCGATCATGTATTATTTTATCCCAAAGAAGGCGGAGCGGCCGGTTTATTCCTATCGGCTTTCCATCGTCCACTTCTGGTCGCTGATTTTCATCTACATTTGGGCGGGGCCGCATCATCTCCATTATACGGCGCTGCCTGAGTGGGCGCAGACGCTCGGCATGACGTTCTCAATCATGCTGTGGATGCCGTCTTGGGGCGGCATGATCAACGGCCTGATGACGCTCTCAGGCGCGTGGGACAAGCTGCGAACCGACCCCGTCTTGCGGATGATGGTTGTCTCTGTCGCATTCTACGGCATGTCGACCTTTGAAGGCCCGCTCATGTCGATCCGCGCCGTCAATTCGCTTTCTCACTATACGGACTGGACGATCGGGCATGTGCACTCAGGTGCTCTAGGTTGGGTCGGATACATTTCTTTCGGCGCCCTTTACTGTCTCGTACCGTGGCTCTGGAAGCGGAAGGATCTCTATTCGCGCCAGCTCGTTGAGTGGCATTTCTGGATTTCGACGCTGGGCATTCTTCTTTACATCACCTCCATGTGGGTATCCGGCATCATGCAGGGCTTGATGTGGCGCGCCTATAACGAGTTCGGGTTTCTTGAATTCTCTTTTGTCGAAACCGTGGAGGCTATGCACCCCTACTACGTTATCCGCATGCTCGGCGGTCTCCTGTTCCTGATCGGCGCATTCATCATGGCCTACAATTTGTGGCGGACGGCGAGAGGCGACATTCGCGAAAAAGAATATGCGCGCGACGTCCATCTCGCGGCGGTCCTGGCGGAGTAGGAAATAAATATGCTGGATCGTCACGAAATTTTTGAAAAGCGCAGCCTTCTTCTCACCGTCGCCATTCTGGTCGTTGTAGCTATTGGCGGAATTGTCGAAATTGCACCGCTATTCTATCTCGAGTCGACAATTGAGAAGGTCAAGGGCGTACGTCCGTATTCCCCATTGGAGCTTGCAGGCCGCAATATTTATATCCGCGAGGGTTGCTATACATGCCACTCGCAGATGGTGCGGCCGTTACGCGATGAGGTTGAACGCTACGGTCACTATTCGCTTGCGGCGGAAAGTATGTACGATCATCCGTTTCAATGGGGATCAAAGCGATCTGGTCCTGATCTGGCGCGTGTCGGCGGGAAGTATTCTGACGCCTGGCATCAACAACATCTGGTTGATCCCAGAAGCGTTGTGCCTGAATCAATAATGCCCCCTTACGCTTTTATGGATGAGCGTGCGCTCGACTACTCGGAAGTCGAAGCGTGGCTAAAGACGAATCGAGCCGTCGGCGTTCCTTATACAGACGAGATGATAGAGAACGCGAAGGCCGATCTCGAAGCGCAGGTCGATCCATACTCCGATATCTATGATGACTTTATTGCACGCTATCCAAACGCACAAATCCGCGATTTCGACGACGATCCGCGACAAATCACTGAAATGGACGCCATGATTGCCTATCTCCAAGTGCTCGGCACAATGGTCGACTTTTCGACATATGAAGCCGAAGAAAATTATCGGTGAGCCGCAATGTATGAAACACTTTCTAGCTTTGCGCAGACATGGGGCTTGCTTTTGTTCGCGCTCGCCTTTGGTCTGGTGTTGATCTACGCGCTCAATCCTCGCAACCAGGGCAAGTTCGATCAAGCAAAGCAGATACCCCTCAACGATGAGGATGAACCCCATGTCGGATAAGGAAATCGATCAACCGACGGGCGTGGAAACGACGGGTCATGAATGGGATGGAATCAAGGAACTCAACAACCCGCTTCCGCGCTGGTGGCTGATTATTCTCTGGATTTCCGTTGCATGGTCGGTCGTCTATTGGATACTCATGCCGTCCTGGCCAGGGATTACAGGTTACTTCGCCGGCGTCCGAAACCATACGGAACGCGCAAATGTTGATGCTGCGATCAGCGCATTGGAAGCAGAACGCAGCGAGCAGATGCGGCAGCTCTTGAATGTATCTTCTATGAGTGACGTTGAACGCGATCCCCAGCTATTGCAGTTCGCCATGAATGCGGGCGAGTCTTTGTTTGGTAACAATTGTGCGACGTGCCATGGCGCCGGCGGCCAGGGGGTCAAAGGATATCCGGCGCTTGTTGATGACGCCTGGCTATGGGGCGGAACGCTCGACGATATCAGTAAGACGCTTCATCATGGCATTCGTTCAACGCATCCGGAAACGCGAATTAGCCTGATGCAGGCCTATGGCGAACTTGACGTTTTTAACCGCGATCAGATCAGTGACCTCACCGAGTATGTCGTTTCTCTATCTGGCCGAGATGCAAATGCTGAAGCTGTTGAGCGCGCAGCACCTCTCTATCAACAGCAATGCGTGAGTTGTCACGGAGTAGAGGGCAAGGGGGATCGGCTTCAAGGCGCACCTGATCTAACCGATGCGATTTGGCTTTATGGCGGCGAGCGTAACGATATTCGCCAGACGATACACAGCGGACGTCAGGGCGTAATGCCGTATTGGACTGAGCGCCTCACTGATGAACAAATCACTGCGCTGTCAGTATATGTACATTCCCTTGGCGGCGGCGAGTAGGGGTGATGTCTTCCTGTGACCGAACTAGACCTCAATCTGACGCGGAGCGCAGACGCTAAACAAGCCGCCGAAGGCGTAGGGGTCATCGATGCGTCGCCGGTCAACAGCGCGGCGGCGCGCCAGCTTTATAAGAAGCGCGAGCCCATCTATCCAAAACTCGTTCACGGCAGGTTCCGCGCTCTGAAATGGTTTTTGTTGTTTGCAACGCTTGGTGTCTACTACTTGTTGCCGTGGGTGCGCTGGCAGCGCGGTCCTGGCGAGCCAAACCAGGCGGTGCTAGTCGATTTCGCCGGTGGGCGGTTCTACTTTTTCTTTATCGAGATCTGGCCCAGCGAACTCTACTACGTAACGGGCCTTTTAATTCTAGCTGCGGTAGGGTTATTTCTGGCGACTGCTTTATTTGGTCGAGTCTGGTGTGGATATGCTTGTCCGCAAACCGTATGGACCGATCTCTATATTGCTGCGGAACGCCTGATAGAAGGCGATCGCAACAAACGCATACGACTGGCGAAAGCGTCATGGAATTTTGAGAAAATACGAAAGAAAACCCTGAAACACGCTATCTGGCTTATGATTGCGGCTGCTACTGGCGGCGCCTGGGTGCTCTATTTCCACGATGCGCCGACGATTTTACCGCAGCTTTTTACCGGCGAAGCGCCGGCGTCAGCTTATCTTTTTATCGGAATACTGACTTTTACGACGTACATGCTTGCTGGTTCGATGCGCGAACAGGTCTGCACTTACATGTGCCCTTGGCCCCGCATTCAGGCGGCGTTGACCGATGAAGAGACGCTACAGGTCACCTATAAAAAGGATCGCGGCGAGCCACGTGGACCTCATAAGATGGGTGAAACCTGGGAAGATCGAGGCGATTGCATCGATTGTAAGGCGTGCGTTGCCGCATGTCCTATGGGAATAGATATTCGCGACGGCGCGCAGCTTGAATGCATTAACTGCGCGCTTTGTATTGATGCTTGCAATGAAATTATGTCGAAGATCGACCGGCCTAGAGGTCTTATCGCCTATGACACTGACAAAAATATGGCGCGCCGGCCTAGCGCGGAAGCGCCAAAAGTACGGCTTTTGCGTACGCGTACGATATTTTACGGAGCCGTTTTTGTTATTGTTTCGACGATCATGCTGGCGGCGTTGACGACAAGAGCTACGCTTGATGTGAACGTATTGCGCGATCGGACGCCGCCTTTTGTTCAACTGTCAGACGGGTCGATACGCAATGCTTATACGCTCAAAGTCGTCAACAAAGCCAATGTCGAACGCGAGTTTGTCGTGACGCTTTCTGGGATCGACCGTATCAACCTGGATGCAATAGGCGAGATGGCATTCGACAATCGAATGCAGATCAGTGTTCGTGGCGACGATGTACGTTCAATCCGCGTCTTCGCAACGCTGCCCGCAGGTGCCGCACGCCGCGCTTCGATGCCGGTGACTTTTGCCGTTCGTGATGCTGCGACTGGCGAGCAAAGGGAAAACCCAACTGTTTTCTTGACGGAGAGACGCTAATGGAAACGGAATTTCGTTTAACGGGAAAACACGTTCTGGCAACGCTGATCGGGTTTTTTCTTGTTATCCTGTCGGTGAATATCATCTTTATCAATTTTGCAGTGAACACGTTTCCCGGTGAAAAAGAAGAAAAGTCATACCTACAGGGCTTGAACTACAATGACCGCCTCGCTGTGCGCGCCGAACAGTCGTCGCTTGGCTGGGCGGTCGCAATCGAAGAGGCTTTGTTGGTTGACGATCACGTCGAACTTAAAATTACTTTCACAAGTGGAAACGGCGCCCCGATATCGGGTCTCAATATTGCTGGCGTTTTTTCGCGACCTGCGAGCGCTGCACAGGACCGTTTTTTCGATTTTATTGAAACAGGGAACGGTGAATACGTGGCGTCCTTGCCGGCGGGGGCCGGTGTCTGGAATCTTGAAGGAAAGGCTGTCAACAGTCGCGACGATGAGTTCGAATTTGCAAGCCGGTTGATTCTAAGATGAGCGTCGAACTCGCGATCGACAAAGCTCCAGCTTCCGGCGGCTGTCCAAGCGGACTAGCGCCTGCTGCGAAGGGTGAGTTGGACAATGTGGCAATCATCGACCCTGCTCCCTTTGTTCGGCGCGAAGAAGGCGCTGCTAAGCTGGAGCTTGCTGTATTCGGCGCCAAATGTGCGGGTTGTATCGCCAAAATCGAGTCGGCAATGAGGGCCTTGGACGGCATGGAGCGCGCACGGTTGAATCTATCGACGGGACGCCTCTCATTGATATGGCGCGACGGTGCCGACTGGAGACCGGAACGCATCACCCAAACACTTCATGGCCTCGGATATCGAGCTGCGCCGTTTGATCCGATGGCGGTCGAAAATGATTACGATGCAGAGGGGCGTCGATTACTGCGCGCTCTTGGCGTTGCCGGCTTCGCTGCCGCCAATGTTATGCTGCTATCCGTATCTGTTTGGTCGGGCGGCTCGGATATGGGCGAGGGGACGCGCGGCCTGATGCATTGGGCGTCGGCGCTGATCGCTATACCTGCTGCGCTCTATGCTGGGCGGCCGTTCTTCTCGTCTGCATGGAATGCACTAAAAAATCGCAGCGTCAATATGGACATTCCGATTACATTGGCTGTTATCTTGGCGCTTTCCATCAGCGTGTATGAGTTTTTCGCGCGCGGCGAGCACGCCTATTTTGACGCCGCGGTCATGCTGCTGTTTTTCCTGCTCATTGGGCGGTATCTCGATCATCGCCTGCGCTGGCGCGCGCGTGCTGCCGCACGCGATTTGCTGGCCATGCAAAAGACGACGGCGCAGCGCATTGGCGAAGACGGCGCTCTCTCCGCCATTTCTGCGAGGGACGTCGAGATTGGCGATCGGCTGCTGCTGTCGCCCGGCGATCGCGCCAATGTTGACGGTATTGTTGTTGAGGGCTCCTCTTACGCAGATCGCTCGATGGTTACAGGCGAGAGCGCGCCGGAGAAATTGCGCGTTGGCGATATTATTCACGCCGGCGTGCTTAACATATCAGACCGGTTGGTTATGCGCGCGACGGCGACCGTTGAAAATTCGCTTGTTGCTGATCTCTCCCGTCTGATTGAAGCGGGCGAGCAATCGCGCAGTCGATATATTCGGCTGGCCGACCGCGCAGCCCGGCTCTACGTGCCGGTTGTGCATTCGCTTGCGCTCGCGACCTTCCTGGGATGGATACTTGCGGGCGGTGGTCCGCGCGTAGCTATCATGAACGCGATTGCGGTGCTGATCATCACGTGCCCCTGTGCGCTCGGGCTTGCGGCGCCAGCGGTGCAGGTCGTCGCCACGGGACGCCTTTTCAAACGTGGCGTGCTCGTCAAATCAGGCGACGCTTTAGAAAGACTTGCTGAAGCAGATGCCATCGTCTTCGATAAGACAGGGACGCTGACCCTTGGCCGGCCGCAACTCTCTAACCGCGAAGATATTGCCCCCAACGACTTGCAAGACGCTGCTGTGTTGGCGCGGATTTCTCGGCATCCATTGTCCCGCGCAATTATTGAAGCTGTTGGTCCCGGCGTGGGCCTTGAAGACGCCATAGAAATTCCGGGCCTGGGCATTGAAGCAATGGTTAACGGCGAAAGGCTGCGGCTCGGCTCCGCGGACTGGGTCGGCGCGCCAGTTACAAATGATGTGTCCTTGGAAACGTGGTTCTGTCGTGGCGACAGCGCGCCGGTGCGGTTGCAATTCGAAGACGCGCCGCATAAGGATGCCTGGCGAGTCGTCGAAGAACTTACAGCGCGCGGCGTTCCATCGGAGCTTCTTTCCGGTGATCGCGAGCCGTCCGTAATGACCGTTGCGAAGTCTTTGGGTCTTGCTACCTATCGTGCAGGTGTCTCACCGCACGAGAAAGCCGCACGTCTTTCAGAACTGAGCGTCGCCGGTGTCAAAGCGGCAATGGTTGGCGACGGTCTGAATGATGCGCCGTCGCTGGCGCACGCGCATGTTTCTCTTTCTCCTGGAACTGCAGCAGACGCCAGCCAGGCCGCCGCCGATTTCGTTTATCTCGGTCAGGGCCTTTCACCTATTGTCGAGGCCTTGGACGTTTCGCGAAAGGCCCGCCGCCGCGTCATTGAAAATTTTGCGTTTGCAGCGTTCTATAACGCCTGCGCTATCCCGCTTGCGGTTTTCGGTTTTGTTACGCCACTGATAGCGGCGCTCGCTATGTCTGGGTCGTCAACGGTGGTCACGCTAAACGCCCTGCGCCTCGCGGACTGGCGGCGCCGTGCGGAGGGGCATTCGAGATGACGGGGCTACTTTATCTCACTCCTATCGCGCTTTTTCTTGGTTTCCTTGGACTTGCCGCCTTCTTATGGGCGCTGCGTTCGGGCCAGTTCGACGATCCCGACGGCGCCGCGGCGCGTATCCTGCTGGACGATGACCTTGATGATGAAAACGAAAAAGCCGACTAAATAGCGCTGCGTATGTCGCGATAGGCATGCCAGCTCGCATGTCCGAGCAATGGAAACGCAATAGCAAGACCGACAAAGAAGGTGGCAACGCCCGCAGCTGTAATCACCGCAATCAGCCACGCCCATAGCAGCATGGCGCCAAAATTCTGATTCACCGCCTTAAGGCCAATGCCAATCGCTGTGAAAAAATCGGTCCGCTCATTCATCAGCATTGGCACGGAAACGACCGTGAGGAGATAGATCGCAAAAGCGATACCACCGCCGACAATTGTTCCAATGGCTATCATTCCAAGCCCTGGTCCCGTGGAGATGGCAAAACTCATGAACTGGTCGAGTGGCATATAGTTGCCATTTGTGAACAGCGCATAAAGCAACATCGCCATGCGCGCCCATACGAGTGCAACAAACATTAGAAAGAAACCGACATAAGCGAGCTGCATTGGCGAGCGCGGGCCGGCGAATTTGACCGGAAACAAGCGCGGTGCTTCTCCCGCCTCTATGCGTCGGCTCATTTCGTAAAGACCAACCGCGAGCAGAGGCCCGAAAATGGCGAAACAGCCGAAAGCGACCGGAATGAGAGACGCGTAGCCAGCGGTCCAGAGCAAAAAAATGAGCCCCGCACCGCCGCCAATGACAAGAACACCATAACCAAGGCTGAGATGCGGCGCCCGAAACATGTCGCGGAAGCCAGCGCCTAACCAGCGCCATGGGGCGTCCATCGTCAACATGTCCGAAGTCGTCATATTAGCCATGCCGCCATATACCTCCCGCTGTTATATCGTTCTTGATCTGTATCAAAAACGAAAGTGTATTCGCTCAGACCTTTTTCTATTCCAAATTAGTCGGTTTTTTGTCTCAACGCACCATAATGTCCTAGTGTCCGTTAAGGGGAATAGACGGGCGCGGCAAAAGATCCGCGAAATGTCCGACATACGCGAATGGCGGCCGTGACATGTTTCGTTCGCTTTTTTCGCTAAATTATCAACTGCCTGCGCTAACGACGATCTTGCCAAAAAACATTGCTCGACATAACTGTCCGAGCGTGACGACACGAGCTGCCAATTGATTACCGAGACTAACACGCCTCTGGGCGTTCTGGTGGACAGTCTAAGAGTATTAAAGCAAGATCATCAAATAGAGCTGATCACCAGATAATTTTCTTTTGAAAATGGTGAGGGTTTGGGATGGCGAAAAGCGATAGAACGCCTTGGTCTATTGTCCACTAAGTGATTTTAATCAATGCAACATCAGAAGTCGAAGGCTCCCGAAAAATATCGTCTAATATCGGCAACCGACTAAAATTGTTAGCATTTCCAAACGTTATAAACTCCCAAGAATTGTCTCCGCCGCCTCCTCTGTGAACGCGTCCATAAATCCATGGCCCCATTGCGGCGCGTCGATGAAATTTCCATTCACAAGCAGCGCTCTGGCGCGCTTTGTATGCTCGTATAGGTCGTCACGAGGGTTAATTATGGTCACCCGATTTCGGATCGCTCGCAGGTTTCGACGAAATGCCTCGCCATGCGCAAACGCAGCGCGATGCCCCCACTCATAGGCTTCGCCACCGCGCAAGTTTTCGGCAAGGGATGTCGCCATCATCTCTAGCGTCATGCCTGGCCCGCGATGCTGTTTGATCCTTTCCCACATTATTCGGAAACGTGAACCGTCTTCGTTTAAAGGCAGAGGTGAATAGAGCCTGTCAAATTCCGCAAGCTCGGCAAGAGAAAAGATTGGTGCAGAAATCATTACGATACTGCCAACCTGACCAGGTTTTTGCCGGATTGCTGCGGCGGCGACAAGCGAGCCAGTGTGCCAGCCAAGCATATCGATTCTTTTATGGCCGAGAAGTTTTGCAACATGCCAGGTGCTACGCGCATAATCCTCAATGGTGACATGAGGATCCGCTGGTGGCGGCGCAGATTCGCCGTATCCAGGATAGTCATGCGCAACAATAACTCGATTGTCGCCTGCAATACGCATAAAATTTTCAAACGAGCGCCCGGATTTTGGGCTCATATGCAAGCAATAGAGAGGGTTAAAACCGCAATGCGACGCGGCATTGCTAATCGATGGTTTCGCGATCCGAAGATGGATTTGCCCAAATGCGCCGTTGACAAACTGACGCCGGATTTCTGCCATAGGAATAACTATCGTTCGGCAACTGGGCCTAATCCTAATGCGCCGGGATTGACGAGGCCGTCTGCGTCAACAAGGCGTTTGACGCCCTGAATAAGTTCTAGCGTCTCAGGCGCGCGGCTTTCGGCATAGGGGTATGTTCGCCCAATCTGGAAGTGGGCGCCGCCGCGTTTCTGGAAGATATCGATTACGCCCTGACGCAATTGCGCGACAGTCGTTGTGGCTTTGGAATTTGGTTCGTGGACGCTCAATTTTGCAAGATAGTCCGGCTCCACGGTTTGCTTATGGATATCGGTCAGCGCCTCCGGCCATATGAAGACAGGCTCAATTAGAAATCCTGTCGTGCCGATATTGGTCAGCAGGAAACCGGTTAGAATGTCGTGGCCATTGAGAATACCGCGTATCTGCTCGAAGAGTTTATTGATCTCCGTAAACGTCGCCGTTCCCTCGGAGGCCGGTACGATACCGTGCACGGGGACCCACCGCTCGCCGTTGGGGCCAAGAATATTGTTTAGCGGGTTGAACGGATTGGCGCGCACAATTTTCGGAATGGAATTTTCTATCTCCGTTCCTTTATACCTTGCGGCAATATCCTTCAGGCGCGCCATTTCCGCGCGGACGCCTGCTGCAGACCGCCCCTCGACCACGAAATGAAGGCCGTATGCGGCCTTGTCGAGAAAGGTTCGACCGGCAAGGGCAACCTTCGCGCCTTCTTTCAGGCCGGCAAGGATCGATCCTTGTTTCTTGACAACATTTGCAAGCGCCGTTGCGTCTGCTGTCAATGATGCGCGTTTCATGCGTACACGTTGTAAATTCGGGTCGAATCCGAATACTTCGCAAGCTATGTTTTCGCGCATGATACTGGCCATCGCGTCGCCGGTCGCTTCGAGAGACGAAAATTCGAAACTTGCGCATTCTTCAAATTCTGGGACAGGGATCAGTCTAAGCGTGACCTCGACCTTATGCCCGAACGCGCCGGCGTCGCCGCAGAACAGACCGGTAAGGTCTGGCCCGTAATGGCGGAAAAACGGCTTTGCATTCGGCGCGCCGGCGGAGCCCGTACGAACAAGGGTTCCATCGGCAAGGACAACGGCGACAGACAATACGCTGTCGCTTGTCGTGCCGTGAACGCCGGCGCCGAAGAACGCATTGTTCTGCGACAGACCGCCCCCGATCGTAGACACCAATCCTGACAAAGGTCCCCAAAACGGCGTCCGCACGCCTTTGGCGATGAGTGCTTCGTGGAGCGTCGCCCAGGTGCAGCCCGCTTCGACCGTCACATACATGTCTTCAGTATTGATATCGACAATGCCGTTCAGTTTTGACAGATCGAGAATTCCGACACCCGGCCGGTCCGGCGTATACCCTCTAGTGTATGACATGCCGGCGCCGCGGGGGTTTAAGGCAACGCCGGCGGCGTACGCGGCGCTGACGACAGCGCAAACCTCATCGACGGTTCTTGGCGAAAGAATGCATGAAGCCGCATCACCCTGCGACCAGATATCTTCGCTGAACAAGGCGATATCTTGCGGATCATCGTTGAATAGGTTGGCGTCGACAGCCGACTTTAATTCATTGACCGGATTTGTTGTATCTTTAATTGACGCCGTACTGGACATGTCGACATTTCCACCGTGTGTCTGGTTAAACTTGATTTCTAGAATACTCGGCGCACGGGGTCGCTGCTAAGCGACGCGGCGTTCTTCGCAAAGCGTGCGCTTGAAAAGTTTTCCGTCCTTGAACCAATGCCACGTCCGGGAGCGGTATTCGCCGGTGTCGCCCATGGCGATCAGTTCAAAAAAGTTCGCTCCCGGAATATCTTTGCGCTGGAGGTTCAGCAACGTCATGCCGTCGTCGGTCTCCCAGCCATAGCCGGAAAATGTTTCCGTATCCCACCAGATTTTTCCGTTTTTTAGAACGCCCGGTAGTTCCACGCGCCGCTCGCGTCCATCGTCCCAGGTGAAGTAATTTTTTTGCAAATAAACGATGTTGCCGCTGGACGGGAAAATACATTCAACTTCTGAATTGTGCCGTTCGATGAGGGCGCCAGTTTCGTCGATATGTGTGTAAACCCCGCGCCAAAGGCCTTTATGGGCAACCATATTCGGCATGACGTCATTAAGTAGAGGAACGGCGACGGCGTTTTCGGACATGGCGACATCATCTTGCATTGCAAACTTGCGCACTGTCGTAAAACAACTTGAATTGCAATTTCCAACAACTTTCTGTCTAGTATAACAACCCGTTGCAATGCCGGCGTTAGGTTCAGATAGGCAGGTTATTCCATTCTATGGACAATCAAGACGAGCTATTCAGCGCGACGGCGAGATTGCTGGACCCGTTGCAGTTGCAGCGTTTTCTAGCGGTTTTCGACCTCGGAAATTTCGCGCGTGCCGCGGAGGCGACGCATGTTACGCAGCAGGCGATCTCAAAATCGATTGCTCGGCTAGAAGAGCAATGCGGAGCGAAACTGTTTGAGCGGGGCGCTTTTGGCGCGGAGCCCACTGAATACGGTAAAGCCCTGGCGCGCCGCGCAAAAATAATTGTGACGGAGTCGCGCCTCGCGCAGGCCGAATTAAATGCGCTTAAAGGTGCGGCCGGCGGTCTCATTCGCGTAGGATTTGGGTGGTCTTTTCTGCCGCGAATCGCGCCGCTTGTGATCAACCGGTTTCGAAAGCGCCGTCCGAACGTAACCCTCAGCATAGTCTCTGGCCAGTCAGCAAGCCTCTTCAAAAGACTGGCCGACGGCGATGTTGAGTTTGTTGCTAGCGCGCCGCCCCCGGGCATTGTGATTGATGAAGCGCTTGAGGCGACAGGACTATTTCAAGACTCCGATGTCGTCGTCATGCGCGCAAACCACCCATTGTCCGAGAGCCCAATTATCACGTTAAAAGACTTGGCCGAACAGACTTGGGCGATCTCCCTGGCGCTACACGAACAATGGCGAACTATTTCTCAAGTATTTGTCGCCGCCGGGCAAACGCCGCCTCAGAAAATCATCGATCTGGATTCGCCCACGCTTTGCAAGGCGATGGTGACATCCGGTGACTGCATTGCAATTCTTGGGCGCGAACAGGCTGCGGCCGAGCTGGAGAGCGGCGCCTTTAAAGCGCTCGAACGGCCAGATTTTCAGTTTCTGCGAAATGCCTGTTACGTTGTGCGTCGCGGCGCAATCGCGCAGCCATCAGCGTCCTTGTTGAAGCAAGATCTATTTGACGTCTGTCGCGAATTTTACGCCTGAATAAGAGATTCACTTGAAACCGCTGCAGGCTTTCCGCGTGAAAAGATGCAAAAAAACCACAACAATTTATAATTGTTGGAACTGTCAAATTAGTTGTTGGATGTGGAGCGCGCCCTCCCGTCAATCTGGAAATGATATATCTTTTCTGGGGCGTGCGCCCTATTCAATGGAGGGACCGGGTGAGCTCACCGAAAACCAAGTTTGGACGTTGTGTGTCCGCCGTCGCAATAATGTCGTCTCTCGGCCTAATTACAGTTCCCTCGATCGCAATCGCTCAGAGTGGCGCTGATGAAAACGAGCGCGATGTCATTGTCGTGACAACGCAGCGCCGCGAGGAAAACCTTCAGGACGTGCCTGTCGCAGTAACAGCGTTGAACAGTGAACAGCTCGAAGTGCGGCAAATCCGCGACGTCAACGATCTTCAATCCCAGGTGCCGAGTGTTGTTATTTCAACCGGAACCGGGACGTCGAGTTCGGCGCGGATTTTCTTCCGCGGCGTCGGCGAGGATGAATCGCGCGGCGCGGTCGATCCGGCGGTCGGCATTTATGTTGACGACATATATCTCGGCCGAACCATCGGATCATTAGTCGATCTCGTTGACGTCCAGCAGGTGGAAGTTCTGCGCGGACCGCAAGGAACACTCTACGGCCGCAACACCAATGGCGGCGCCATCAAGATTACAACTGTACAACCGGAGATTGGCGAGTTCTCGCTCGATCAGGATTTCGGCGTTGGCAACTTTCAGCGTTTTAGCTCGCGAACGTCTCTTAATGTGCCGTTGGGCGATTCGACGGCGCTTCGCGTATCCGGCCTTTATAAATACCGGGACGGATTCTTCACACAGACGTCCAACGGCGCACTCACCGGCGATGTCCTTGACAATCTCGGGCTGGAGCAGGTTTTCGCCATTCGCGGCAGCCTGCGCCAGGAGTTTGGTGAAAACTGGTCTGCAACCGCGACTGTCGACTATACTGACGACAATACAGATCCGACGCCTCCAACCATTATCGCCGAAAGCAACGATCCGTCGGTATTGACGGATGTTGACGGCAATCTTTTCACTATTGAGCCGCAACCGGGAACCATGTGCTCCGGCGGCCCGCAAGTTTTCGAAGGCAATGTTGGTTGTTTCACTGGGTTCAATTCGGCCGTCGAGAGTTTCGGCGCCTCATTGAAAATTCAGGGGCAACTGGGGGCCTTCGATGTCACTTCTGTGTCGGCCTATCGAACGCTGGACGACGAGTTGGCGACGATGATTGGCTTTGCATTTTCACAAACAACCGACCAGGAGCAATTCAGCCAAGAAGTTTTGCTTGCGTCTAATTTTGACGGACCGTTCAATATTGTCGGCGGCGTCTACTATTATGACGAAGACGTGCAACTCGATTCGGTTTTCTTCTTTCCTTTCAGCGTCAATTCTCAAACCCAATCGTTCGCCGTATTCGGACAGGGAGCATTTGAGATCACCGATCAGCTCACGCTGACCGGCGGCTTACGCTTTACAACAGAGGAACGGGAATTCTCAGGCGATACCGGAGCGCCGGGCGCGGCAACTGTAACGTTGCCGCTTGTTGAGACGCTGGAAACCGATGACGTCACTTATACCGCAAAACTAGACTATGCGATCACAGACGATATTCTCATCTATGGGTCGTTTGCGACTGGCTTTAAAAGCCCGGGCTTCTCGCCTGATTGTTTTTCGGCGGCGGCCTGTTTCCTACCGGTCAATCAAGAGGATCTGCAGAGTTTCGAAGGCGGATTTCGATCGACACTCGCGGACGGCGCGGCGACCTTCAACGCCACATTTTTCTACAATGATTATGAGAACCTGCAAATCAGCGGTACCTTGCCGACCGGCGGGTTTACCCGGATCAACGTCAATGAGGCTCGAATTCAAGGCATAGAGATCGAAGCTACCTGGCGACCGGTCGACTCGCTCGACATCTATGCAAACGGCAGCTGGCTCGACGCTGAGTATGAGTCGCTGACAGCCGCCCAGGCCGGATTGCTGACTGCGTCGAGTTTCTCCGGGGCGGGAACGCCGGGGCCGACCTGTTCAAATGTTACCGCAGATGCATCTGTTGATCTTGCGCTTTTTGAAACTCAGGTCATCGAATGCGGCCTCGGCCTTGAACTCAAGGGCGCGCCAGAGTTCAAATTCTCCGCCGGTTTCAATTACACGCAACCTTTCGCGCTCGGCGCGGTGGCGAATGACGGGGAATTTTCAATCGGTGCCGATTTAGCCTATGAAGATGATGCGTTTTCTCTGGTGCAAAATAATGCAGCGTCTCTGAGCGAACCAGGCATACGGCTTAACGCTCGAGCAACTTACAGGTTCAATGATAATCGTTACAGAGTATCTATTTGGGGAAAAAACATCACCGACCGGCAGTATTTCCAGGCATCGACATCGCCCAACGACGTATTCGCCAATCCACCGCGCACCTGGGGAGCTGATTTCGGGGTAAGTTTTTAGGCCTAACCCTTATTGGGTCTGATTGTAGAAACGATTCTCTCTGAAGACCTCCCTCTAAAGAGAGAATAAAGCGAAGCGGGGAACCGCTTCGCTTTTTTTGTTACTAATAAAACAACTTTGTCATCAGAATTGCCTGCCCACACGAGTTGAATTAAATCGACTACGCTCTTTTGCTTTGTCCGTTTAACTGATCCCGGGAGCTTGTGCTTCTCCATAATAATGGAGAGGATTTGGGATAGCTCGGCAGCGCACCAATCAAGAATAGAATCACGATGTATTGCAGCAGACAGGGTTGAACCCTGCATCTGGCTCTAAAGCCGCGCGTGCTTTTCGGTCAATCAGTGTATGCGATGTGACCTATTTCTGAAGTTCGCTAGCCTGTTCCGGAGACGCTTCAGCGGCAGTCCGTATAACTCACAATTTTAAATTGCTGCACAAGAATGCCTCCTAGTGCGCCCGCAAGAAGGACTCACCGTGAAGTGCTTGCGGGCAGAAACCGTGCGTCACTTGATCGCCTCCTTATCGAAAACCAGAAAAGAGAACAAATCAAAATCGCGCAGCGCAAAAACAAACGTGCATTGAATGGACTCATACGGATTCGCCATGTAGTCCCTGATACGACTATCAAATTCCCTGCTCGGCCGGCGATATTCCCTGATAATTTCTCTAGGGAAATCGCCGCTAATGCCCTGAATTCTCGCGCCTATTCAGCGCGCGTTGCGCTCGAAACCGCCTAAAGTTGCGATTTTTCCCTGTAAATTCCCGTAGATCAGGGAATTCCGCGCGAGACGCGTTCGATCGCGGTCGCATCCACCGCCATCCTCTCTAACCAAATTTGTGAGTTCCAAAGTGCGCCCGCTGGCGCCGGGCAATTTCAATACGTTACGGGCGATTATTGCCGATACCCGCGTCTCCTATCAACCGATTGATGATCGGATATTGCCGGCCGGAACCCGGAGTCTCTGCATGTTATTCAGTGGTTCAGTCTGGGCCGAAGAGACGCTTCAGCGTGCAAACTCAAATCCGAGCGCGTGGGATTGCAAACGCCAGTCAGGAGACAATTGCGCAAAATGCGGGTGCGAAAACGTCGCGCTAGCGTCCTACCGCGCGACCGTCGTCCGTTTTGGCGGCGCGAGGGCTTTGCCTGTACGCCGTCATTTGCGAGCTTCCGTTCGATATCCGTCAGCGAGTACGCCTCAAGAGCGAGATCGAAGATGCACTTGACGGTTTCTGTTTCGTCTTGTCTGGACTGAGACGCCTGTTGTTATTGTCATACGCAAGAGGGGGTAGTCGCCCATCCAGGCGCCTTTCTTCCAGGAACCCGCGATTTTGTCGCGAATTCGCTCTAATTCGATCCCGGCTCGCCTTGGGAGAATGGCTATGGCGAAAGCGTCTACGGCAAACTGAGGGACGAATGCTTAAACCGCGAATTCTTTATGCACACTGAAGGAACCGCTGGCGCGCATCGAGCAATGGCGGCGTTATTACAACACAGAACGTCCGCACTCGTTGTTTGATTATCGACCGCCCGCGCCAGAAACCGCAATGCCCATAAAGTCATGGTGGGCATACGATGAAGGTGTCGTCAAAATCCAACTCTTATGCTGGGCGAATCAATGATCTGCGATCAGCCGGCCAAAATTCGGTTTTCGAGCGACATGAACGGGCTGGCGATATAACGATCAAATTTGCCCATGGGCAAATTCACGATGTGAATAAAAAAAAATTTAGATCGCGCGGCCCTACTGACAAACGTAATTGGTCTACAAAAAAGCGAAACGCACCTTCGGGATGGCGCCAACATCTTAGATAATCGGGCGATTCTCTCAGCGGCTTGTGCGCAGTTATGCAGATGCAGCGCCAAAAAAATTGGGCCAAGGACTCAGTTCGAACTTTCTATATGGCCCATAAGTCGTTCAGCCGCATCGATATCAAGCCGCCGCTTCTTCTTCCGCTGTCTTCAGCGGGATCTCGAAGCCGGCAATTGTACCGACTCCAATGTTGCTCCGTAGTAGAAGCCGTCCATTCATTAACGCAAGCAGTCGAAAGCAAATAGATAAACCAACGCCCAGGCCGCTGCTCAGCGCCTTGCCAGGCTGTTGTTTTGTCACTCCGCCGGAAAGAATCGCGGCGACCTGTGTGTCCGGCATGCCGACGCCTTCATCTTCGACCAGTACTGTCAATATTTGACTCTTATAGTGAGCGGAGATTTTTATTGTTCCGGTATCAGAGAATTTGATCGCGTTCTTGATTATATTGATAAGGATCTGACGAATTCGCACCGCATCGCCGGACAGCTTGATGTCCTTGATCGATTGAAAATCGAATTTCATTTCAATATCTTTATGCGTTGCATAAGGCAAAAAGAGTTGAATGGACTCTTCCAGTAACAGGTCCGGCTTAAATATTGTCTCACAGATTTCTGCGACGCCGCTGTCCAATCGAACAAATTCAGAGAGATTTTTCAAAAAGTCTTCCAGGTGTATGGCCGCCGTCTTCATTCTCGTCGCGGCATTGCGCGTATTGTCAGATTGGCATTGGCCGGCGATGTGATCACAGTACCCCACTAATGACGCAATGGGCGACTGCATCTCGTGGCTGACCACCGCCAGAATGTCGCGATTGATTGTTGCTTGCGCTTCGGCGTCTTTTATGGATGCGCGCAATTTTTGTTCATATTCATGCGCTGAAATTGCAAAGCGAATCGATCGGTCGACGAGGTCGCGCGAAACGGCAAGTTTATCGATATAGTCATAGGCGCCGGTCAAGATCGCTTGTTTATCGACCGTTCCAGCCTCCATGCCCGTCAGAATAACGGACGGAAACGCAGACTCGCGCCCGCCTATTTCTTCAATAAAGTCCAGTCCGGATTCGCCGCCGGCAAGACTGTAGTCGATGAGCGCGGCGGCGATATTATTCTCGTTGATAATTTTCCGCGCCTCTCGCGTTGTGGCCGCACGAAGCAAAGTAGGCTTGCGCGGGCGCAATGGCCGAACCATAGGCCGATGGGACCTGAATGCTTTCGGAAGCGTCGGCGGCCGATTGGTGCGCAGAGGCGGTATACGCTATTGCGACGCCGCCGGAGAACTTTCGTACAACCTGTCCCGTTTTTTCGCCTATTTCGGGCGACGACACCAGAATTTGTTCGCCGAGTTCAATCGCATCATCGATCATTACAACCAGCCCGGTTGCAGAGATGTCAACGACCGTACCGCGTTGCGTGGCGCCGTTCGCCGCCAAGACCTGCGCCCAGAAATTCACCGCTTTTCGCGTGGCGGTTCTGCGATCAGAATTCAAAGACATTTCAACGTTCCTTAATAAACGTTACTCGTCAGTATCACGACGGTATTCGGAAATGGCGCGGCGAAATACCTCTAAATGGGGGTAATTTTGATCGTGTTTCCGGTCTTTTATTTACAATTGTAACAAAATTGACCTGCCCAGGCTGAGCGGCCCGAGTTCAAGGGCGAAGACTATACGTAATGAGAATTGAGCCGGCGCGACCAAGACACAGAGTGTCCCATATCCGCGAGCAGCGGATGTTTTACCGGCGTCCGTTCTGAGGTGAGCAGAGCACACAGCTTGCTAGTCGCTTTATGTGCGGCCCGAGATCAAGCCTTCACCCGATAGTTCTGATATTTGACTCCAGCGCCATTTCTGCTGAACCCACCAAACCCCTCAGGGGCGGCGCAATCTCTTGATCACTTTTTTCTTGAGCAAAAGTCGTTTCCGCGTTTCAATTCGTTTTAACGTTAAGGGGGCGAATTGTATTTGCAGGCTGGGTTTTCTCCCAGCAGAATATCGCGGACGAGCTGGGTTTGGATAGCGCCGGCGCCAAATTCCGCGTGTGGCGATTTTTAGTGCGGTGGCCAATTCCTATTGCCATCGCGCTGCTGATCATCACGGGGATTCAAGGATAAAGCATTAGAGTTTTAAGGACAAAAGAGATGACAGACGGTGCGCAATCGCAATTTGTAATCCAGGTAAAAAGTCCTGATAGGCCCGGAATTTTGGCGGCAATCACGCCGGCTTTGGCGTCCGCTGGGTGTGATATTCGGGAGGCGGGCGTCTATGGCGACCCGGATACCAAGGCCTTTTTTGTTCGGATGCATATCGCGGTCGCCGGGAAAACATCGGATGATTTGCATGCGGTGCTGGAGCCGTTAGCGAAAAAACTTTCCCTTGGGCTTTCGATAAACTCGCTGGACCGAAAGATGCGCGTCCTTATAGCGGTCTCCAAATTTGATCATTGCCTGAATGATCTTTTTCACAAATGGAATCTGGGCGTCCTGCCGATCGACATTGTAGGCGTTGTTTCGAACCATCCAAGTTTGAGTACAATCGCGGAACGCTACGGCGTTCCCTATCACCACTTGCCGATTTCGAAAGACACGAAACCGCAGCAGGAAGCGGCATTTCAAGAACTTATCACAGCAACACAGGCGAAACTTGTCGTCCTTGCCCGCTACATGCAGATTTTATCCGATGAATTCAGCGCAAAGCTGTCTGGCAACTGCATCAATATCCACCACTCTTTCTTGCCGAGTTTTAAGGGCGCCAAGCCCTACCACCAGGCGCATGCGCGTGGCGTGAAACTCATCGGTGCGACGGCTCACTATGTAACAGCCGATCTCGACGAAGGGCCGATTATCGAACAGGACATTCGCCGCGTGACGCACGCAACGACCGCGGAGGACATGGTGGCTATCGGCCGCGAAGTCGAAGCGTCAGTTTTGTCTCGCGCCGTGCGATGGCATGCGGAATATCGCGTTATGCTGAACGGTTCGAAGACGATTGTACTAAACTGATCACCGTTTGCAGAACTAATGACAATCAAAGCAATACCAATAGAATCTACGTTGGTTGCCAAGATCATCGATGAGAAAAGCCTGACGGCGGAATCTGCGATGAGCATGGCGAGCGTGTTTGGAAGTTGAAAGACAGTGACGGCGTGACGCCCGTCCTTATGTTGATGATTTAAATTGCGACTAACCAACAATTCTTCAGACTCATAAACGTCTTCGACTGCGACCCAAAAAAATCCTGATCTCCCATCAAGACCAAGCACTCGAGCACCTGTGGAATCTTTTTTATCGCGTTGGCAAACTCTTCTAAATACGCCCATCCGTGAGCGGAGAGTTTGACATGCGCTAAAACGAGCTTTCCAAGGCCGAATTTTTCCGGATTCAGGTTAGCAACACGTCATTTTTAAAGCCCGCATATTCAAGCCGTTGGATGCGTCGCCAGCAAGCCGCCTGTGAAAGGCCGATATTCTCGCCGATTTGAGCGGCCGACACGCTCATATCCACCGTCAAACGATCCCGATTGAAATCCTCGTTCGTCTTCGTGCTTTAGATCTTTCAATCCGCGCAAGTTGCAACATGCGTATGCCGCTATGCTTCTTGCGCCACGCGAAATGGATGGCGTCGCAGATCCGGCAGCGCGCCATGCGGACGTTACATCCGATCCAGTGGTCAAGCCCAATACGTTCTTTCGCGGCGAGTTTAGTATTTGATCATCTATTCAATACTTCTTCGCTATCCCAAAGCCGCACCATTGTCGTTCAGAAATATAAGCGTTACGGATCAGCTATAAGGGCGAGGACAGCATAGAGTTTTCTGTTCGCCTATATAAGGCTACAGTTTGCCAACCGGTTCAGGAAGAAGCGACAAGTCTCACATGACGGAAAAAATAGCGACATGGCTGGTTCGATCCAAAGTTACGCCGCCTCGTCAACTGCTGACCCTTGTAAATCGTGAGCTGCTTTTAGATCGCCTCGACGAAGGCGCCGGGGGGAGCCTGATCCTGTTGGAGGCGCCGGGCGGCTATGGCAAAAGCTCGTTGCTGACGCAATGGCGCCACCGGCGAACAGCGAATGATGAGTGTGTTGCATGGCTTTCTATTGATGAAGACGATGATATCGATACGTTCTTGGCGTATCTTGCTTTCTCTGCATATGTCTCTGGCGTTGATATTATTCCAAGCGGGCTGCTTGAGTTTCAATCCGCGACTGAAAAAAATGTCGTTCAATCTATATACAAGTTCCTGGCGTGTATCGAGCAGCACAACCGACCTGTCCAGATCATTCTGGACGACTGTGAACGGTTGAGCCCGACGACGCGTGACGCAGTGGTCCCGACGCTGTTGAGACGTATGCCGGAGAATGCATCCCTTGTTCTCGCATCCCGCGAGTCTATTCCCATCAGTACCGTGGACATTGACCATCGCGGCCTTGTGACAAAAGTCGGCGTAAAAGATTTGCGATTCTCACATGCGGAGATGAGTGAGCTTTGGAAAGGGCGCCTGACCGAACGGCAGATGACGCGCCTCCAAACGCAAACCGAAGGTTGGCCGGTGTTGGTGAGACTGCTTCTTGCCGCTGCGGAAATTGGGGCGTTCGATATTCGCCACCTAGATGAGGTTAGTCATAGCGATAGCTCCATTACAAATTACTTTGAGCAGAAAATTCTTTCTCGTTTGAGCGCCGAACTTCGCGAGCTTCTACTTTCAGCATCCATTTTTGAGGACGTTACGGACGATGTTCTGACTTCCCTGCTGGAGATCGAACCGAATCACGCGCTGCGTAAAGAAATCTCTGTGCTGGAGTCTTTCGTGGCGCCGCTCGCCAGCGGCCCCGGCGGGTTCCGCATCCATCCAATGATGCGCGATTATTTATCTTACAGTCTTAAGACCGGCGATCGCGAAAAATTTGACGCTCTCCATGCGCGTGCAGCGCGGTGGTATTCAAATGTTGGCAACCAGGTGCGGGCTGTTCGTCATGCCATTGCAACAGACGACCGCGACTTTCTGCTTGAAATTCTGGAAGCGACGGGCGGTCTTCAATTGTGGCTGCGGGAGGGGCTGGTTGAGTTTCGCGTTATAGACCGGCTGCTTGCCAACGACGTTGTTCTGGCGTCGCCGCATATGGGAATAATGCGCGCTATCATCTTGATGAAATCGGGTAAACAGGCCGAAGCTGGACGGTTGTATTCCAGCTTGCTCCAAAACCACGGTGATCAGATTGCGGCCGACGCGATGCTGTCATTGTCTAGTCTCGCTTGCCGGATCATGCTGTCGGTTTATAGGGGCCACTATCTCTCGCCAGAAGATATCGCGAAATTCGAATTTGCGTTGGAGCATTCGGCAATATCGACGCAAATGTTTGATGGATATTTGCTGACAATTAAGTGTGTCAGCGCGCACCAGTCGGGCTGGTTCACGGACTCAATTGAGAATAGCAAGAATGCAATTGAAGTTTTCCGCAAGGACGGGTCGGCATATGGCGAGTACTACATTCATTTGCATTTAGCGATGATTGGCGGCCTGATGGACGATAGCCAACTGAAAGAGCGCGGCTTCGCCAAAGCGCGTGAATTAACGCGCTGTGAGCTATCTTACGACGACATCGCTAGAACGCCATACCAAATTCTGTCGCAGGAGTGCGAACATGAAGCAACACCAAGTGATCTTGCCAATCTCGAGAAAATCAAAACGTCTGCGTTGAGTTTGCTCCGAGGTGAAGGGTGGATTGATATTTATGCAGCGGCATGCCGGACCTTGAGCGAAAAAATCTACATTTCTGCGGGCGTAGATGACGCGATCAGCGCGCTGGAGACGTTTTCAGAGTTCGCCGCCCGTAATGATATGGAGTACCTTGCGGATATTGCTGATGCGCAGCGCGCCTTCATTTTTGCAATCGATGGTCGGCGTGATAAGGCGAATTGTGTATTGCGATCAGCGAAACGAATTTCATCCGATCCGGACAACTATATTTCAGTTGCGCCCTGGCGCGCGGGCGAGGTCATTGCAGAAGCGGCGCTTGCCGCCGGTGGTGAATTCGGAGCAATGGAAATATGGAGCGGGTTTCGAGATCGATTATTGCGGCAGGGTAACAGGCGCGTCGGCGCGCGTCTGTCTACCTTGTTGTCGTGTCTTCAAGAGAGCGCATCCGAATTGGCCATTGTCGACGAAGTTATTTCGCCGAACCTTCAACGGTCTGTCTTCTTTTGCGGCGAGATTTTGCGTTCGAAATACGAACGAGACATAGAATCGGCCTATCCAAATATTGCCAAAGTTTTGAGTTCTACGACTTATCATCGTGCATCGCCGGCAACGGAATCGAAATCAATATTCTCTGAAAAAGAGATTCGCGTCCTGCAAGAACTTGCAACGGGAAAATCAGACAAAGAAATTGCTCTTGCACTCGATGTGACCGAACATGGTGTGCGGTACCACCTTAAGAATATCTACGTGAAGCTGAATGCGGGCAACCGGACAGACGCCGTTGTCAAGGCGCAATCACGCGGCGTTATCCCGTCAGAATTGGCGTAATTTTCGGGCCGCCGTTACTACCAGTATTAGTAGTGGCTCAACGCTCCCCGCAATATCTCCGCTACTAAACGCGTAGCAAGGCTACCACACAGCGCAGACCTTCGTTCTCGATTGTTCGGATAGAACAGACCCTAACGATCACTTGTCGAAGCGTGTCTGGTCAGCTACGGGCGGGAAAATTGCCAAATTCAAAGCAATTGACGATAGGCGTCGATGTTGGCGGCACCAACACTGATGCCGCCTTGATATGCGGAACGGAAGTCCTGGCCTCGGTTAAGGCGCAGACAACCGGCGACGTTAGTTCTGGTATTACAGCTGCGGTAACCCAGTTACTTGGGTCGACGCCCCACAGCGTTGACGATGTTGCCGCGATTATGATCGGCACAACACATTTCACGAATGCGTTCGTTCAGGGCAAGGGGTTGGCGAAAGTGTTTGCGTTGCGCCTCGGCGCACCGGCGACAACAAGCATTCCGCCATTCTCATCCTGGCCTGCGCTCGCGCGGACGGCAGTCGACGGCGGATGGCAAATCGTTGCGGGCGGCTATCAATTTGACGGCAGGCCTATTGCGCCTCTGGACGAAATGGCGGTCGCGGCCTCAACGAAGCGCGCGAAAGAGAGCGGCGTTTCGCAAATTGCCGTTGCTGGCGTATTCAGCCAGCTAAACGCCGATCAGGAGAAAAGAGCTGCAGAGATTATAAACGATTCTGCACCTGATATCGAGATATCTTTGTCATCAGAAGTCGGGCGCGTTGGCTTACTTGAACGCGAGAACGCCGCTGTCATGAACGCCAGCCTGCGCCCGCTCGCTGCAAATGTCGTTGATGCTTTCGGCGTGGCGTTGAAACAGATTGGCGTCACATCGCCATACTTTATTAGTCAGAATGACGGATCGCTGATGCAGGCCAGCCAATTGCGGCAATATCCTGTTCTGACATTCGCGGCTGGTCCGACGAATAGTTTGCGCGGCGCCGCCTGGCTAACGGGTGTAAAGGACGCCTTGGTTGTTGATATTGGCGGCACAACGACCGACATTGGCGTGCTGGTGAACGGCTTTCCCCGTCAATCGAGTATGCATGTCGATATCGGAGGAGTGCGGACAAATTTTCGGATTCCGGACATTCTCTCAATCGGCTTAGGCGGCGGCAGTCTGGTCGAGCGCTCGGACGCCGGAGTTCGCGTCGGCCCACAATCTGTCGGCTTTAAACTCGCTACGGAAGCTCGTATTTTTGGCGGCGGCACGCTAACGGCGAGCGACATTGCGGTTGCTTCGGGAAAAGCGGCATTTGGCGATCCTTGCCTCGTAAAAAGCGTCGATCGCATGCTCGTCGATGATGCGCTATCGGAGATGCAGCGACTCGTCGAAACCGGTATCGATCGCATGAAAACGAGTGCGGCGCATGTTCCACTTGTGCTGGTAGGCGGTGGTTCGATACTGATTGGCGAAGAACTAGACGGTATTTCCAATGTATTTAAACCTGAATTCGCAGGCGTCGCGAACGCGATAGGCGCGGCGATCGGTCAGGTCAGCGGCGCGGTAGACCGAATTTATCACATTGCTGATGGCGAGCGGCAATCCGCCCTTGATGACGCGGCAAAGCGTGCTGAGGACATGGCGCTGAAAGCCGGCGCGGCGCCGGGCACGATTGAAATCATTGAATCAGAAGCCTCGCCCTTGCAATACCTGCCGGGCGGCGCAACTCGCGTCGTTTGCCGTGTGGTTGGCGATCTCGCATTGGAGCGAATCCGCGATGCTGCGTGAAATCAAAATTGACGATATCGAGTATCTCGCTGCGGGTTCGGCATTTTTGGGAACCGGCGGCGGCGGTGACCCGTATCTAGGATCAATTCTTTGCCGTGAAGCGATATCAAAATACGGCCCCGTACCGCTTCTTTCCGTTGAAGAGCTGTCGGATAGCGACGCCGTATTCGTGGCGGCGGCCATGGGCGCGCCGACGGTACTGATCGAAAAGTTGTTTTCACTTGAAGATCAAGACTGTGCCGTGCGCGCACTGGAAAGGCACACGGGGCGGGAAGCCAGCGCAATTATCTCAGCCGAGATTGGCGGTTGTAACTCCATGATGCCGGTCGCGTATGCGGCGATGCGAGGGCTTCCGCTTGTCGATGGCGACGGTATGGGCCGCGCTTTTCCTGCCTTGCAGATGACGAGTTTCAATATCGCCGGGGTTGATTGCGCGCCGCTTACGCTTGCCGATGAACATGGCAATTGTGTCCTGATTGAAGCGCAATCCGGTTTGCGTGCGGAAGAGCTTGCGCGGCCATTGGCGGCGGAGATGGGGGCCGGCGTTTCGATATCGTGTTACGCCATGACCGGCAAAGAAGCGCGCCGCGCTGTCGTTCCCAACACCCTGTCCGGCGCAATTGCGATCGGTGAGGCGGTAGCGCGCAATAACGGAGCATCGCCTGTTGACCGCCTTTTAAGCGTTCTGCGTGCGCACCGCTATTACCGCGAGGCGAACCTCATCTTCGCTGGAAAGATTGTCGACCTGGAACGCAATACACGACAAGGATGGGTTTTCGGAAAGTGTGAGATAGCCGCCCTTGACGGAGGAGCTCGCGCCGACGTCGCATTTCAGAATGAAAATTTGTCCGTCTACGTCGACGGGGCGCTGAAGTGCGTTGTCCCCGACTTGATTACGTTGGTTGATCTTGAAACAGCTGAAGCCATTCCGACGGAACGACTGGCGTATGGACAACGCGTCGGCGTTATCGGCTGCAGCGCGCCGCCGCAAATACGAAATGAAGACGCGCTCAAAACAGTCGGTCCGCAATGCTTCGGGTTGGATATTTCGTTCACGCCTATCGAAAATCTAATGAGGGACGTTGAGTAATGGCGGTCTACCAGCACGACAAGTCGGCACGGCGCGCAGCAATCCCAAGGTCGCTCGCGGTTAAATCTTTGTTCATCACAATAGTCGGGAGGGTAAAATGAAATCGAAGCAAATGAAATTGAGATTGTTACAAGGTTTATGTGTTAGTGCATTAACCGCTGGTGTGTTTGCAACGCCGGGTTTTGCGCAGAACGTCGAAGAGGTAGATGATGTCATCACTGTGACGGCGCAGTTTCGCGAGCAATCGCTTCAGGAAGTGCCTAGCGCTGTCACTGCATTTACCGCGCAAGACATAGAAGACGCGGGTATTCGCTCGACAGAGGACTTCATCGCTTTAACGCCAAACCTCACTTTCGACGACTCATTCACATATCGAAACAGCTTCGTCGTTATCCGCGGCGTGACGCAGATTAACAACGCGGACTCGCCGGTTGCAATCATTGTTGACGGCGTTCCTCAAAATAACCAGAAGCAATTCAAGATGCCGCTCTTCGATGTGCAGCAGATCGAAGTGCTGAAAGGACCGCAAGGATCGCTCTATGGCCGGAACGCGATTGGCGGCGCGATTAATATCGTCACTAAGCAGCCGACAAACGAGTTTGAGGGATTTTTATCCGGCGGGATCGAAAACGGCATCGGCTATCGCGCCGAGGCCGGTATCAGCGGGCCAATCATCGAAGATAAGGTGCTGTTCCGCCTTTCAGGATCATTCTATGGCAATGACGGCATAATCGAGAACGTGTTTGTTGGCGACGATGTGGACGATGTGGATCATGACGTAACCGTTCGCGGTAAACTGGCGATTATTCCATCCGATCAGTTTTCATTGGACCTGCGCGCTTCGTATAATGATTTCGAGGCGGGCTCCAGCTACGACACAATTGTCAACAGCCTGCTCAACCCTGCTTTTCGTTCGGGAAACGATGCGAACGATGTTTTCGCGCCGACGTCGAATTTTGCTGGTTTCACCTTCGGGGATATTCTTGAGCTCTCCGGCAAGGCCGACCTCGATATCGGGTTTGCGACCGCAACATATATCCTCGGCTATACAGATTTAAACGAGGATTATCGGGCGGATCTGGATTTTTCCAATCCGACGCAAGGGACATTCGGCCCGTTCGGCGAACTCGGTCAGGGCCAAAACCTCGACGTTTCGCTTTTCAGCCATGAGTTGCGCTTTGTATCGCGCGACGACCAACCTTTTCGTTGGATACTCGGCGCGTATTATCTTGATACGGAACGGGATCTACTGACACGCGGCTTTCTGGATCTTGATGGATCGCCAGAGCAGTTTGACACCGGCGTCATTATTCTTGAACGCAATGAGGCGAACGACAACACTGCCTGGGCTATTTTCGGTCAAGCCGAATTGGACATTACAGATCGGCTGACACTTCAGCTTGGCGCCCGCTACGATGAGGACGAGCGCAACCAGCTCATTCCCGGTGTCGCCGGATCTGAGCGGAGTCTTTCATTCGACTCTTTTCAGCCGAAAGCGACTTTGAGTTACGACGTCACCGACGACGCCATGGCGTATTTTACATATAGCGAAGGGTTCCGGTCCGGCGGGTTCAATGCGCCCGGGGTTGTGCTGGAAAGCTTTGATGATGAAGAACTCACGAATTATGAGTTGGGTCTGAAAACGAAGTTTCTTGACGGGCGCGCTACGCTGAATCTGGCGGGTTTTCTTTCCGAAAGCGAAGGATTTCAGTTTTTCTTTGTTGATGTCAGCACAATATCGCAGATCATTTCCGACCTCGACGAAGTCGACCTTCGCGGCTTCGATGTAGATTTTCAACTTGCGGCGTCGGAAAGCGTAACGTTGAACGCCGGCATCGGTTTCACCGACTCCGAAATTCAGGCGATTGGAAACCCGGCGCTGGAGGCGTTTCTGTCATCATCTGGCGTCGATACCAGCCTCGTCGTTGGCAGCCGATCGCCGAAGACCACCGACTGGACGATCAATCTAGGTGGACAAGTGGTGCGGCCTGTTGGAAACGGCTTAAACGTCATTTTTCGCGCCGACTACGAATATCAGGGCGATCGGTATTGGCAGATCGACAATGTTGACGTGCGGGAGCCGATTCACTTGCTGGGTATGCGTGCGTCGATTGAAGGGGAAAGATGGGCCGCGTCGATTTGGACGCGCAACCTTTTCGATGAAGAGTACTACGCTGACTTCAATCCGTCGGAATACGCCGGCGCGCCATTCGATCTTGGTTTTCAGGCGAGGCCGCGAACTTATGGCGTCGATCTGAGATTTAAGTTCTAAGAAAATGCCCTCCCAGACCTTTGACGCGCCGGCCCGGGTCGGCGCGTCCTTTTTTATAGTTCAAAGTATAGGGAAACGCACTCAATCCTAATTGCATATGGAGCGAGAGACAGCCTAGGTGATCGCCCCGTTGGAGTTCGTGATCGCCAAGTCAATGTTGTGTTTCTAAATTGCAGGGTAGAGCCTACATTCAAACACCTAACGACTCGTCTCTGAGGCCCAATCGTAATCTTCGGAGAACCGCTCGCTCAAATACTCTATAAACAGACGCACATGCGGCGGAACAAACCGTTGATAGGGGTGAACGGCGTATAGCGTAGACACTGACGGATGAGGCGAAAAGTCAGGCAGGAGTTCGACTAGTTCTTCACTGGCTATGGAGGGCGCGACAATCCAATCGGGAGCGAGCAATAATCCTCGTCCATTCCGTGCGGCGCTATTTAACATATTTCCGCTATTAGCGATGAATTTGCCCGACGCACGCACATCTTGGATCTTCCCTCCATCAGAAAATAGCCAAATCTTGGTATTTTGCGTTCTGCTCAATATCAAACAATCATGGTTTTCTATGTCTCGCGGGTGATTAAGGTCCGGCGCATTTTTTAAATACTCCTTGCTTGCGCACAGCCTGCGTCTGACGTCAGCAATTTTCCGGGCGCGTAATGTCGAGTCGCGGAGGGCGCCTGCTCTGATCACCAGGTCGAACCCTTCTGCGATGAGATCGACACTGCGATCTGAAGATACCAGATTGAAACTCACATCAGGCCAACGCGCTTGAAATAATGACGCGGCAACGACGATGTGCTGTTCCAGGCTTGCGGGCATGCTGACGCGCATAAGGCCTGCAGGCTGGTTCTCTAGTTGCGCCGCGGTAATGCGCGCCTCTTCCAGATCCAGTAAAATGTCCTTCGTACGCTGATGAAATACACGGCCAACTTCTGTGAGGCTGAGTTTGCGCGTTGTCCTGTGCAGCAACGTTGCGCCAACCCATGCCTCTAATTCACCGATACGGCGAGAAACTGACGACGTTGACAGGTTTGACTGGCGTCCCGCTTCCGAAAATGACCCCGCCTCAACAATCTTATTGAAGAGAGCGATCGCGCCAAGATAATCCATTGGCGGATTTTACCCCTCTGATTTTATTGTTGCAAATTCTGCAAAAATATTTTGCCGAATTTACCAATTATCTCAACGGAAAAAGCCGTCCATATCAGGGTTCGTTCACGACTATCCCAATCGATTTTTGCGGAAAGGAGCCCGATAAAATGAGCCAAGCTATTGAAAATAAACCGCTTACCGCCATCGTCACAGGTGGCTCCACAGGTATTGGATACGCCGTCGCCGAGCGTTTCCTCAAAGACGGCATAAACGTCGTTTTAGGCGCGCGGACGGAGGCGGATCTCGTCAATGCAGCGGGCCAGTTGAAAGATCTGGGGCATGTCTCCTGGGTCGCCGGCGACGTTTCCGATCGGCGCACCGGCCGCGCTCTAGTCGCCAAAGCTGTCGATGCGTTCGGCGGCGTCGACATTCTCGTCAACAACGCCGGGGTCTTTAATCCGAAGCCCTTCCTCGAAACGGAGGAAGGCGATCTCGATCGATTCTTCTCGATCAATTTCAAGGGAAGCTATTTCGCTGCCCAGGCCGCCGTTCCCGAAATGAAGAAACGCGGCGGCGGCGCTATCATCAATGTCGGCACTGTTCTGGTTGAACACGCAATTGCGGGATTCCCCGCGTCTGCGGCCGTCGCCAGCAAAGCCGCCCTTCATAGTCTGACATACCAGCTCGCCGCAGAGCTCGGCAAAGACAACATTCGCGTTTCAACGATTTCGGCAGGGATCATTGAATCGCCATTACAGGGCAAGATGGGCATAGGCGATGTAAACAGTCTCGCTGGATTGCATTTGCTCAATCGCGTCGGGTCCCCAAACGAAATGGCCGATGCTGTCGCAATGCTGGCCCGCAACGAGTTTATCACTGGAACAACGTTGCGTGTCGATGGCGGCCACGCCGCGGGTCACGCATTCGGATAATCCGGCACAATCTTTATCAACGCAATCTTCAAGGAAAAAACCATGCCTTATGTAAACATCAAAGTGACCGACGAAGGCGTCACAAATACACAACGGCGCGAGCTGATTTCAAAGACAACAACACTACTCAAGGATGTACTTGGAAAAGACCCCAAGACGACTTTTGTCGTTATTGATGAAGTGCCAACGGACAGCTGGGGCGTTGCCGGAGAGCAGGTCACAGACATCCGCGCCCGCGACACGCGGTAATCGTAGAGGCGAGGCCAAAACTGTGCGTTCGCCTTAATAGCTTCGATCGCGGTTGGACCAGGCCTCTAATCAACAAACACCTTTCGAAGGATCATCACAATGACAAACCTGCAAGCACAATTTGAAGAGGACTATCAATTCATTCACGCGCTTTTGCGCGATTACTTCGACGGCCTCTATGAAGGCGATGTCGAAAAACTGCGCGGCCTCTTTCACAAAGACGCGTGGCTGAAAGCGAATGGTTATAGAAAAACCCGAGATGAATGGCTTCAGGCCGTGGCCGCAAGGCCGATCCCCAAAGACGAGGGGACGGCATACGACTTTCACGTCATGTCTCCAGAAATCGTTGGCGATCAGGCAATGGCGAAAGTGAATGTACCGTTGCCAGCAGCTCATTTCATCGATTTCCTTGGACTTTTAAAGGAAGGCGGTCATTGGAAAATCGTCAACAAGATGTTCACGACGATTTAACCTCCCGGCGAGATTTCGGTTTGCGAAAAAAAGCGTTCTGTCAGGTAGAAACGTTATGTAAAAATTTGTCCCATTTGTGGGGCGCCGCGGGACGTCGCGGTGAAATGCTATGCATAACAATTCGCCACAAACGGCGCTGGCGGAGACGAAGTCCGCCAGCGGACGATTTTTTACCGTCCAGCCTGATCCGATAGGTTCATATTTTTCAATGACCTATTGAAACTGTCCGCTCAATGAATATCGATGATGTCCATGACAATCCTACAACTTTTGTGGGATAAAATGTGGGACGCCATCGATGTCAAAGCCAAGCCGCCATCCGCACAATGCGCTAACCGTTGCGAGCGCAAAGTCGATATCAGCAGCCGGCCGCTATGCGGATGGCAACGGCCTCTATCTCGTCGTTGACGTTAGTGGCGCCAAGCGGTGGATGCTTCGCACTGTAGTACAGGGCAGGCGGCGTGATATCGGGCTCGGCAGTTATCGGACAGTTCCCTTGGCTGACGCCAGAAAGCGCGCTGCCGAGTATCGTGGGATCGCGAGAGACGGCGGAGATCCGCTTGCTAAAAAGCGCGCGCAGAAGACCGGGTCGTTGACCTTTGCTGACGCTGCCCGCCTTGTCCATGCAGAGCGCAAAGCGGCCTGGAAAAACAAAAAGCACTCAGCCCAATGGATCAATACCGTTGAAACATATGCGGTCCCGAAATTGGGGGCGCGGCCGATCAGTCAGATACTTACACCCGACATCCTCGGCGTTCTTTCGCCTATCTGGCTTCAAAAGCCTGAAACCGCCCGCCGATTGAAACAGCGGCTCGCGGCCATCTTCGACTGGGCGAAGACGGCGGGCGCATATCACGGTGAAAACCCGGTCGCTGGCGTAGAGCGCGGCCTGCCAAAACAGCCAGACCGGAAGACCCACCACAAAGCCATGGCGATTGACGACTTGCCGGCGTTTGTCAGACGGCTTCGCGGTGAAAATGAAAACCGTATTGTAGCGCTGGCTTTTGAGTTCTTGATCCTGACGGCCGCGCGAACGAGTGAGGTCATCGAAGCGCGTTGGTCTGAAATCGATATCGAGCAAGCTGTCTGGAAAATACCGGGCGCGCGCATGAAAGCTGGGGCAGAGCATCGCGTCCCGCTTTCCCAACGGTGCCTCGATATACTTTTAGCCGCAAAAGAAGCAGGCCCGTTGTCAGCGTTTGTCTTTCCTGGAACGAATGCAGACCGGCCAATCTCCAATATGGCGTTCCTCATGATGCTCCGCCGATGGGGCGTCGATGTCACCGCTCACGGCTTTCGCTCGACGTTTCGGGATTGGGCGGCAGAACGAACGCACTATCCGAACGAAGTTTGCGAAATGGCGCTAGCTCACACAATCAAGAATAAAGCCGAGGCTGCTTATCGACGTGGTGATTTATTTGCGAAGCGTAGGGAGCTTATTAAGTCAGCGATCTGCGAGTGCCGCCCGGGCGACTTCGACTGGGAGAAAGTATTTGACGGCGCCAAATGGTTGCATATCACCGGCATTACGCCAGCATTGAGTCAATCAGCGGCCGATCTCAGTCTCGAATGCGTGAAACATGCGAAGGCGCATGGCGTTACTGTGTCTTGCGATTTCAATTATCGAGGGAAACTCTGGAAATACGGGAAATCGGCTCCGGAAGTCATGAACGAGCTGGTCAAGTTCGTTGATGTTGGTATCGCGAACGAAGAAGACTGTCAGAAATCATTGGGCGTAACCGTTGATGTCGATGTTGAAAGCGGTGAGCTTGACACAAAGAAGTACGAAGCACTTTCTCAGAAAATGCTAGAACTATATCCAGACATGTCAGTAATCGGCATCACTCTGCGCGAAAGCCATAGCGCAGACCAGAACGGTTGGTCTGCCTGCATGCGCGACAAGAACGGGTTCAAACTTAGCCGCCGCTATCAAATTGCCGACATTATTGACCGCGTCGGTGGCGGGGACAGTTTTGCTTCCGCTTTTATATATGGTCTCAACGCATATGAGGACCGACAGCAGTCGCTTGAATTTGCTGTGGCGGCGAGCTGCCTGAAACACTCAATTCTAGGCGACTTTAATCGCGTCACCGTAAACGAAGTTGAAAAACTAATGTCTGGCGATGGATCGGGAAGGGTGCAACGGTAAAACAAAACAACATTTTTTCAAACTTGAATTCGCGAGGGAAGATATTGAATCTCTCTACGTTGAGCGCGACGCGACCTTGTATTGATTGGGCGACAGATCGAATAGTTTTAGTTGAAGGCTGGGCAGATAACGCCGAAGAGCGAGCAAACGCACTTCGGATGATGCAAGTGATTCTGGATTAACTTCGCAAACGTTAGCCTGTGGAAAAATAATTCCTGTGGGACGAAATGTGCAGTGGGCACTGACCGTGAAACGAAAAAGCGGTTTAACTAAATAGTATAGGGCGCGGTGTGGCGGAGACGAAGGGATTCGAACCCTCGATACCCTTTTGGGGTATACTCCCTTAGCAGGGGAAGGCGACCCCTTTATTTATCGTTAATAATCAATAACGTGCGGCGCGCCGCCAGTGCGACTGGCGAGTATTTGGCGAGTTTTAAGCGAGCTGACCAATGGCCGATCTGTCTCAAGCGCTCCAGGATGTCATCAACGAACGGCGTCGTCAGTGTACGGATGAGGGATATACTGCGGAACACGATGACGCTCACGCCGACGGGGAATTGGCGCGCGCGGCCGCTGTATATGCTCTCGTTTCCGCATTGCACGACGAAGAACGAAAGTCCGCGCTTTACGTATCTGGACTGCATATGTTTTCGGTCGTTCGGAGGATCTGGCCGGCGCGCTGGTACAATCCAAAGATAAAGGATCGGCGACGTGATCTGGTGCGCGCCGGTGCATTGATCGTTGCGGAAATCGAGCGGCTAGACCGGAAATCGCATCAGTCGGCGGTTGCGAAATGAAATCCGCCAAGAAAACGTTCAAACGCTTTGGGCGTACACTCAAAACGCATCTGCAGTCCGCGATCCATCACAATTACATGGTGTGCGGCGTCAAGTTTGACAGGCGCACCGTAGCTAAAGACGTGGACGGATCAGAGATCTTAGAGGTCGTCGGACCGGTGACTTGTCCGGATTGCGCGCGCGAAATTTTGAACTGTAGGGGCGTTCACGTACCGGCTCGGATCGAGGTTAAGGAATAGCCATGGCTCGCTGGATCTACATCGATGACGATTACCTCGAGGTCATGCAGGCGGTGAAGGACCGTCTACTCCGCATCGAGACGAAATTCGCGGATCCGGATTTTGAGGAGACGCGCGAACGATTTTCGAGTCACGTCGACCTTGTCGGCAAATGCTGGGATCGCCTGAATGACGCACCGACGCCAACGAGACGCGGTCCGTGCGCACACCATCGGCAGCAAGGTTAGGTCCGATGGCAAAAACCGCAATTACTGCTGAGTTAATCGTGTCGGCATTGACCGGTAAATCGTCAAGCCAGTGCAAAATCGTTGGCGCTGAATTCGATCCGTCGACGGGGTTGATCGATCTCGAAATTGAAGGCGTCGACGTTCCAGCCGCGGACCGCGTCACTGGAACGTGGAGCACGATTTCCGGAATTGGCTGGTCCGGCGCGGTCGTCTTTAACGGTTTCAAACCGGTCGAGTGAGGTTGCAATGTGTAACGACGGAAAACCGATGGAAATTGGAAAAGCCCTTGGCGTAGGGCATTGCGCGAAACACGGCACAGTCACGATTATTGGTCATCGAAAGAACGGTGAAAGCGTCGGATTTCAACTCAGTGCGGCCGAGATGCTTGAGTTCGCTTCGCTGTTGCAGGACCAGGTGTGCCTCGCGAGGGGCCTTCCTGCGGATCATGGTCGGGAACAGCAATCGCATTTTGACATCACAAATGACGGCAGGGTGATCACGCTGCCGGCCTGGCGCCGAGATCTCGAAGCAATCGAAATGCGGCTTCTAATGGCGTCGATCGAAGTGTCGAAAGACGACATCGCGTCGTGGACAGATGAGCAATGCAAGGCGGCAGATTGCTGGGCCATCGCTGTGCATTATTCCGCCAGCGATAATGACGGAATACAGGTTCCGGAAAAGCCGACTTTCTTGCCGCCGGAAAAGTCGTTCTCTGAGTTGCATAGTTGAGGGGAAGTGATGACGCCGCGTGAGTTGCGTGATTGGCGATTTCGAATGAACTGGACGCAGGTCGAAGCCTGTGCGGCGCTCGGCGTAAAAATCCGCGCGTACCAGAATTGGGAATCCTTTGACGAGTGCGCACGCCGCACAACGTTTCCGGTGATGTTGCGATTGGCATGCAACAGCCTCGAAGCCCATCACCGCGGCGATGGTGCGATGCGCATTTCTCTCAGAACAAGGCGGGTTCCGAATGGTCGCGTACAATTTCAAGAAAGAGTTCGCACGGGCGGTGGAAACGGGCGAGAAACGCCAGACCATACGGCCGGTCGGGAAGCGGCGGCATGCTGAGCCGGGTGACAAGCTGCAGTTATATGTCGGTATGCGGACGAAGGGCTGTCGGAAACTCCGCGACGCGGTATGTCATGACGCCTGCAGGATACGCATTGAGCACGACAAGGTTTTTACGTTCAGGCCGCAAGAGATATTCTTGGGCGACGAGCTCGAAAGCCTTGCGCGCCAGGACGGGTTTCTCGATTGGGCGGCCATGCGCGACTGGTTTGAAAAGACGCATGGCCTTCCGTTTAGCGGGGTAATGATCAGGTGGCGCGTTCCGGCGTCGATTTAACGAGGGGTTTGGGTTTTATGGGCACGCAATATCTCAAAAAGCAGGTCAATTGGACGCGTAAGATGGACGATGACTTGCGTCAGCGGTTCAACCGCAATGAAACGCACAAAAACATCGCGGTAAGTATGGGCTTGTCGCAAGGCAGCGTCGCCCGCCGGCTGGGCAAGCTCGGACTGACGCGGGTGTACACAAGCAACGCGAAGGCGCCGCGGCTATGATTTGGGTCATCGTTTATCTCTACGTCGCCGGCGGCTTCTATACGTTTGCCGTTGAGTACGAAAACACGATGAGCTTTGCACTGGGGCTCGTCGCGGCGATTTTCTGGCCGTTGATTGTGCCCGTTGTCTATTCTTGGCGGGTTCTCAACCTGATCAGGTTTTAGGGATCGGTGGCGGAACCGCGCGCCATAATTGGAGACCGTGACACCGATCCGGCGTTCGATCCGGCGTATCCGTGGGGCGAAAATGTTCGCGTCGACGGCATGACGGTTCCGATGCTCGTAGCCGCGCAAGCCATCATTGCGACGTTCGGAAATGAGGATGATGAATGGTCGTTCATGCACTGCAGGGACGGTCACTGCGGCCCTGGGATGTATCTGGCGACGGACGATGATGATGACGATGGCAGTTATTTCGTCGGCCGATCGTCATCAGAACAGCGCGAATGGAACGAGGCAAAAGCACAGGCGCGCCGAGGTCTGAAACAAGGGGCCTTTCAATGACTGAACAGCATTTGATCAAGAGCGAGGACCGCTCATACGAAATGCATATCGTGTTGCACCACTTCAACGACGACATAGAGTCGGGCGACGAAGATATGGGCCCGGTCGATTCAATGTGGGGCCTTGACGGATCGGAAACTTTGGATCCGTCAAAAGCCGTTAAAGTTACACTTCAATCCGGCGAGGAATATTTGCTTGAGCGAGACGATTGGCTGACTGTCGAGTACAGCCAAAACTCTCTTTGGGAGCGGTAGGCGTTAAATCGATGCGATCGGCCGCTGAACAAGAGATTAGAGACGCTGTCGTCGCAAAGTTGCGCGGCGCGTTACCCAGCGCCCGCATCATCCATGAACTGAATGTTTACGGTACAGGGTCAAACCGCATCGATGTCGCAGCGGTCACTTCCGATCAGATCTATGCCGTAGAGATAAAGTCTGCGCGCGACAAGCTCGATCGTCTTGCGGGCCAAGCAAAAGCGTTTTCGCGCGCCGCGCATCATTTCATCGTCGTTGCGCATGAAAAGTTTTTTGAGCACTTCGAATACAATGACGGCCGACCTGGTTTTCGGTGGCCACATGATCACTATCGAAATCTATGGTGTTACCCGGAGCCGGAAAAGGGCGACAAGAGCGTCGGTTATGGGCTTTACCGATGGCAAATGCCGCCGCCGATGCTCACAGCGCCAGCGCCGCGGGATGTGATGCACATGCTGTGGGCTGACGAACTGACGGAACTCGCCGTCAAGTTGCGAATTGGAATTGGTCGTCGCGACACTATCGAAACGAAGATTGATCAGATCGCGTATCACGCCACGGGCAAGGAGATAATCGAAGGCGTTTGCAACGCACTCCGCCGTCGAGAGTTTTCGGAAGCGGACCCGGCGGTCGCCGGTTAGCATGGAGGGCAAACCAATGAAACTCACACTGGAACCGACCGACAAGGTCCGTAAGCTGAACGGTGAGGACGTGCGCGAATGGCGCGGCGTCGATGAGGAAGGTGTTGAAGTGATCGCGTACATCGCCGCCGTGTCGGCGCAGACGCATGACGAAGCAGTGCAAAAACGGTATTCGGAAGCGTTGATGGATCGGGGCTTTGCGCGCCTGCCGGCAATCGACCTTCGCTACATTCTTTAGCTTTGTCCGATTGATCGCGCCCGCATCACGGCGAAATAAACGAGTAAGAGCACCATCGCGCAGTTGAATGCGATCAACAATTTCGATTTGCGATTTTGCGCGGCCTCGTAAGTGAGAATGGCGCAATAAATTGCAGATAAAGACGTCGCTATCGTCTGCAGGATTGCGGTGAGCATTGGATTAGCCGGAGCGCCCGCGAGGGATCCAGTTTTCCGCCGTCATCAGTGTGTTGCCGCCGAACCGGCCGCGAATGGTTTTGTACCCGTTGACGTCAACAGAATATATGGTGTCGCAATAGCCACAGCGCATTGCGTTGTTTGTCCAGTCGTCGGTTATTCCGGCTTGTTGAAGTAGATCGGCGTCGACTGGATTTTGGCTTGGCCTGGCGGCGCTGCACCTGTTCGGACAATCTCGGATGTCATTGCTCATGGTGAGATCTCCCACATTCGGGCGTGCTCACTTTGAACATCAATGCTTAAGAATTAGCTACGGCGTCGCCGGCGCCTGCGGCCTCAATCGAGAAGTCAAAACCGTATTCCGCCAATTGCCCGTCAATGTTCCGGGGCGCGGCTTTTACGTATCGCCATAGAGTTTGCGAGATCTCGCCGTTCTTGCCGCGCCAGCCGCCGAGATCCGCGGTGACGTCGGCCCGTTTGCCGTGGGCATAGTGCCACGTGGCCCAGGTGATGCGGAGCTCGTGCGCCGTCCAGGTCCGATCAAGGCCCGCTCGGCCTGCCGCGCCTGCGAGCATCGCGTTGAAAAGGCCGCCAGTGTTGTTCTTGACGGTATAGGGTCGACCGTACTGATTGCGGGCGACGGCGCCCTCGCGATGTGGAAGGTTTGCCAGCGCGGCGCGCGCGCGCTGCCCAAACTCGACGCGGCGCGGTTTGTTCATTTTCGCTTTGCGGATCCATGCCTCGCCCGTGGCAAGGCTCACGTCGCGCCATAGCAGTCTGGCGAGCTCGGCTTCGCGAAACCCGGCGCCGATGATGAGCTCGGCGATTGCGCGCGCATAGGGCGTCGTCGTTGCTCTTGCGAGTGCGTCGCCGTGCTGCGGCAAGAGGAAATCAACGCGCGGATCGCTGTCGGGCGGTTTTTTGATGTCGTCCGGGCTCGGACACCAACTCCGCGGCCGGCAAGAACTCCATTTGAGAACCGCCAGGGCCGGCACATAAAACTGGCGCCTACGCGTCGCTGGCAATGCGTCTGGATATGTTTCGCGCGCCCTGCGACGCATAAGGTCGTCATCGATGTCGGCCAACTGATCATCGCCAAGCGCTTGAAAGACGCTTTTGGGGTGCGGCTCGTCGCCGGGTTCGGGAATGCGCAAGAATCGGTTGCGCGCAGCCCGCTCGGCGGGCGTCTCGGCGGCTTCTATGTATTGAAGGGCGGCGTAGGCGAACGTTACCCGCGTTTCAACCGATGCGCGTCCAAAGATACTACGTTCGACTTCTTCGGTGTTGAGGCGGTCCTCGAGCGCTTTGGCTTCGAAGGCGTCATAGAGCCCCGTACTTCGTCTTTGCCCGCGTCCATTGACGGTCCAGTGAACGTAGAACGGCCCTTTGGGGGCGTCTTTTCGTCGTTTGACTGTGTAGCGGATCGGGCTTTTACGAGCGCGCATTCGGCTAGCTTTGCCTGAATATTTTTTAATTCGCAAACGGGAATGCGCCATTGGCCCAATTTATAGCGGGCGTCGAGGCCGGCCTCGCGCAACTTAACGGCGAGCGTCTGCTTGTTAAAGCGCATTTTAGTTGCGGCCTCGGCGAGCGTCAGGAACTCGGTCATCGGCGCGATCTCTCATATCCAATGAGGGTTCCGGTGTCGCCGCCGGTAAGCACGCGCTTGAGGCCATGCGCACGTGCGAGTTGTTCGTCAGACAACATCGCCCAGGCGCAACCGCGGCGCTTAAAGTCCCATGCGGCGTTAAATGACGTTAATTCGGATACGGACCATTGCGGAATCGGCCAGGGCTTGCACGCGATGCAATGGCAATCGGCGTCGTGATCTTCAATCAGTTGCGCTTGCGCGCTCACTTACGGCCAACGCGATATCCGCGCTTAGCTTGAACTGTCGGGTTATTCTCGCGAGCGTTGCAAAACCGTTCAAAAGCGCGCTCCGCCGCGGCTTCGTCGCCGGTCCATTCGAAAGAAAGAGTGTCCTGGCAAGGCTCATAGGCTGAAACATTCAGCGGGCGCTCGGCTGCCGACAAAGGTTCGACGGCGACGACGGTGCATACGGTGCGCGCGTTGTCGTTGGCGGGGACGAGGAGCAATCGTGATTCCGTTTTAATCGGTGTGGAGGTCATCGTTTTGCTTTCCTTTCTCTCGACCGGTTGGCGGCGGTTCTGGCGGGGGGAGGTGCCCGAACCGCCGCCTTCCCAGTTGCGTACAGACAGTGAAATCAGATTCCACCTGCCTGCATGCAATATGTACGCAAATAGCGAACAAAAAGTAAAGATTAAGGTATGCAAAAATGTTCCACGTGAAACAATGGTCCGTTAATCCTGACCGGCGATGCTAGGGGCATGTCGGCAAATGCAGCCATTAAATCACGCGCGCCAAGCGGCGTTTCCGGGCAAAAAAGGCCGGTTTCCGGTCCAAAAAGGCCTGTTCCGGCGCCCGATCGCCCGGATCCGGGTTCGGAAGCGCCCGCCGGCGGCGGGGTCATGTATTGGCTTTCGGCGACCCTGCAGGCGGTGCTCTGGCTGGCGGGGGCGGGCCTTGTGCTCGTCGGGGCGAGCGCCATCACATCAACGGTTATGCACGAGCTCTATCAGCTCATTGCCGTCGTCGGCGGACTAGCGATTATCGGGCTTGTGGGCGTTTGGGGCGCTGTCGACGCTGCCGTAAAGGCCCTGAATAAGCGATAACGAGCTCGCTAGGCGGCGTTGTGTTCCTCGGCCGCCTTTAGCCGAAAATAGGTGAAATAGCTTTCGAGCGCCGCGTCCGCGGCTTCCTCTGCGGCGTTTTCGATGTTCTTGCGCGAAGCGGCCACCTGAAATGCCATTTTGATACACTCGCGCATCAAGCGCATGTCGAACGGGATCGCGGGTTCGCCATTGCCGTTCGCGTCGGACCAGGAATCCTTATCGGAAAGATGGGGCGGCGGACCGAGTAATTGGTCGGGTCGGATGTGTAGCGCAGTTGCGAACTTCAACAGCCATTTCCGATTATACGGCCGGTCACCGCGCTCCATTTGAGACAGATAGCCCTTAGAAGTATCAACTTCTTCGGCGAGTTCGTCCTGCGTCATGCCGCGAAATTCACGCCATTGCCGTAAGAAAAATTGTTCTTCGACCTGTTCCATACGGGCACGATAACCAGTTGCGTTAATCAAGGCGTGATGCATTCCGCGCGTTAAGCAGTTGATGTAATGTACGCAATTAGCGTACCTAAGATGACAAATGTGCAATCCATTAAAGACATATCTTAACGAAGCCGGGCGCGGCGCCGCAGCCGAGCTCGCGCGGGCGTTAAACGTTTCTCGCGGCTACATCGGAGACATCGCCAGCGGGCGGCGTGAGCCGCCGCTTAAGGTTATCCGCCAGATTGACGAAGCAACGGACGGGGCCGTTGAGTTCGCAATGTGGAAAACGAATCCTGAAAAAACTCAATAGAATTGTACGCAATTTGCGAACATTCGTGTTACGCAGCTACGCCGAGCGAGGTGGGCTCGATTGCATCTAACGATAACATGCAGGTGAGAATTGTATGACATCCAAGAAAGATGACGACGCTGCCGTCGACAGCAAGGGCCTTGAGCGTGCCGAGGGGCTTTACCAGCAGATTGCCGACCTTCTCCTCGCGGAGATCGAGGAGTTTGACAAAATTCCCTTCGGCGATCTGCCCAATATTGAGCAAAGCCGGACCAGGATCCGCATCAAGAATCTGGCGCAAAAGGTGGTATTCGAGGCGATACGCATCGTCCATGACGAGGGTGCGCCAAGCGTCGCCGCTGTTGTCAAAAGCGTAAACGTCAAAACCGACGCGATCGCAATATCGCTGCACGGCGCGCCGGGCCAGCGCGATCGTCATGTGCTCGCCGACGCCGCCGGGCGCGAGGTCACGCTCGTTATCACTGACGCTGCGAAGTATTTCGACGGGCCGGACGATGACGGCGAGGACGAAACGTCGACTAACGAAACGGATCCAGGCAGCGGAGATCCGACAAGCGATGGCGAGGCGGGCTCATGACAGAGAGACGTTTTCGCAATTGGGAAATCGAGGAAGCGACGAACATGCTTCGAGCCCTCGCGCGCCAAATTGAGCGCGGCAAATTGATTAAGACAATATCGGGTTTTGCCGGCCCGCTGGGGTTCGCGGGCGAGGGCGGCCGCATTCTCTATGCGGATGATCTCGGTATCGCGGACAGTCAGGTTCTGGCGCAGGCGCTGCACAACGCTGAGGCGGCAAATGACCGCCGCGCGAAAGATATCGAACAGTGTATCCGCCAGGCCTACGGGTTGGAGCGCGAAGATATTGAGCGTTTGGTCCAGCCGCTCCTCAATGATGACGTCGGCGACGATGTTGTAGATGCGGAGTCGGGGGAATGAATGCCGTATTCGCAACCAGGCGAGCTTGAGCGCCGCGAGGCGAGAGTAAAAAAGCACGCGCGATACCGTAATGTAATTGGGTGGCTAGGCTTGCGGCGCATCGATCGCGATCCCGCCGACATTTGCCCGAAATGCGACAAAGCAACATTTAATCCGGATACCGACGAAATGGGCGGGCGCTGCGGAAATCGTAAAGAATGCGGCTGTGATGTCGATATGATCGGGCTTGTGATGGTTTCGCGCAAACGGGGCCGCCTCGATGCGCTTGAATTTTTGGAACAGCGTTTGGGACTTTAGGAAAGTGGTTGCGTGATGCGTACTGGACCGCGTTATTGTGTTGTGCCGGCGGCGGCTCTTGACGACCCGCGACTGGCGGACATCGACTACAAGACGCTTCTCGTTCTTGGTTTCTATGCGGATAAGCACGGCTGGTGCCATCCCTATCAGCGCGACCTGTGCGAGAGAATGGGCGTCAAGTCGCGCCAGGCTGTTTCAAAGCGAATCGGACGCCTTGTGCAGTTCGGTTATGTTGAGCGGTACGCCCAGGCGAGCAAGAAGGGCGCGCAGATAGCCAACCGATATCGGGTGCGCTTCGACCTCGAAAAGCCGCCCGAAGACAACAGTTGCGGGGGTGAAAAACCCGGCGACGAAATTTCAATGTCAGGGGATAGTGGAGGCGCGCTCTACGACGATTGGCTGTTTGGGACAAAAAATCAAAATGAGTTCGACCCCGCAACCATAACCGTCGACACCGTCGTTCAGGGTGATGCAAACGGCGATAAAACCCCCGCAACCACCCCCGCAACTGACAGTTGCGCCTCCCCGCAATCTGCTGGGGTTGCGCCCCCGCAACTCGATAGCATTGCGCCCCCGCAACTTCATACGGTTGCGCCTGCGCAACTGCAAAGCGTTGCGCCAATAAGGAATCACCCATCAAACGGCCCATCAAACGGCCCATCAAACGCAGCGCGGGCGCGCGCGCGCGAGGGCGACGGGAAAGAATTGGTTTTGGTCGGTGAGGACATCGTCCAATGGGCGTTCGACCAGTTCGTCGAGCTGGCGACCGAATTGAAACTTCCGGTTCCGAAGGCTCTCAACGCTGCACGCAAAAGCGCCATTCGCTGGCGCATCAACGAGCACGGGCCCGAGGGGTGGCGCCTGGCTTTGGAAAAAATCCGAAATTCACCGCTCTGTCGCGGCGACACCGATCTTGATTGGCGGATCGATCTCGACGGGCTGATCGATCCAAAAAAATTTCAACGGTTGATTGAGGGAAGCTATGACCGAAAACGCCGAGACCAAAAGTCACGACACGAACGATCCGAAGGGATCGCGAAAGGCTTCGAAGAATTCGCCGCCGAGCGAGAGTGAGCGAGAGATCGCACACGAGATGGATGCAACGTTAAGCGTTTGCCCTGCAGCGCAAGGGGTCGACACGACGACGTTTGCAAAAATCGCGTTTCGGGAATACGGCGCACAAGAGCCCTACGTCATTAAGGCGGCGTTCGACCGTGTACGGAAAACCGTTCGAGTGCCGCTGCGGTTCTCGCATATCGACGAGGCGTTTGCTTGGGCGGCGAAGAATGCGGAACGGCCAAAGCCGCCGCCTGAAAGAACGCTCCCAAACAAGTCGGATCTTGCGTTTGACGAAGCCCGTTTGATTGTCGCTTGGATTGACGGCAACACGGCGGTTTCGGCGCGCGCCCTGCCGCAGTTCTTTCTTGACCGCGGCCTTAAGGGGACGCTGGGACCAACAGAGCTTGCGCCTTATGTCCGCGGTTGTTCCGATGCTGGCGTTAACAAGGCGGCAAGCTGGATCGCGTGGGCGTGCGAGCTGCCAAAATCCGCGTCACGTGGAAACGAGGTGATTGGCCCGGTTCAAAACATTGTCGGGATGCTGATCAAAAACGATCCCGCTGAGATCAGGCGAATGAGCGATATTTACATGCGCGCGACTGGCAAAGAGTGGCCGGACGCATCATCGCAAACACAAAAAGAAGAGGGGCGCGCGTGAAACGGCATAGTGTTGCGAGGGACTGGGAAACGGATCGTTTGAATGAAGTGCCGTGTACGGACACATCCGCTAAATGGCTAGCGTTGATGACACCTACGGGTAAGGAGGTCGACGCGGCCATTATTCTAGAAAGGCTGTCAGTGCGGGTATATGCGCCGACGATCAAGAAATTTATGAGGCGCGGGCGCAGTCGCAGCAAATTCAAGATTGTCCATACGTTCAAAGCGTTTTTGCCGCGGTATATTTTCGTGGCGCTCGACGATGAGGCCGCCGTTATCCGGGCGCTTTATCGCACGAGCTATGTTCGCGGCGTGCTTGGAGTTGGCGGCAGGCCTTACCTGATCGACACGAAAAAGATTGAGGAAATCAACGACAGCCGTAACGAAACAACAGGCGCGGGCCGTTCGAACGAAAAGCCGATCGTGGCGTCTCGTGCGATAGATCCAGCAAAACCTGTGCGCATCGATGTCGGTCCGTTCACTGGCCATTACGTCCGCGTTCGTGATCTTAACGAGCGCGAGGTAGAAGTTGCGTTGACGTTGTTCGGTCGCGAGGCGGGCTTTCAATGGTTGAGCCTTGACCATGTCTCTCAATTGCCTGTATAGGCGTTCGTGACGGATCGAAGCTACGTTGTGGTGTAATGACGCCACGGGCTTCCCCAGGGGCGGCGCTGAGGCGCAAATCCCCGCGACGAGAGAAAAATGTCCAAAATTCTAACCGTCGCTCACGGACTCTAAAAATCTAATTAAACGGCTTCCCTTGCTTGCAGGGGCCCGCCAGACGCCGCGCTAACTCACATCGGGTTGGCGCGGCGTTTCATTGAAAGGATCTGTCCGTTGCCCGGCGATCTATTCAAGAAACCATCGCTGCAAGAGCGCATCAACACGGTGAAGTCCGTTGTGCGTTTTGACGTTGTGGCGAAGGCGCTGAACCTTTGGCGGGATGGTGCAGCCGCGCCGGATTGTCCTCATTGCCAGGCAAAAGCGGAACTGCAGGCGTGTCACGACGGAAACGGTTACCATTGCGGGGCCTGTCACAGCCGCGGCGACATGATCGATCTTGTTCAGGCCGTCAAGCAGGGGTTTACGGGCGATGCGGTGACGTGGCTTGAGCTGAACTGTGCATCATCCAAAGCCGAGCAACCCGAGCTGGATTTGTGACAGTAGACGGTCGGCGGTCACAGAACTGGCGCGCATCGACGCTGTTGTGTCCAAAAGATCTGCCGCCTGCGGCGTGTGATCTTACGGTTGTTGCGGGCCCGCCGGCGGCGGGCAAGACAACCTGGGCCAACGCAAATGCAGAGCACGTCATCGATCTCGACGTCATTCTGCAACGTTTGACCGGGTTTGAGCGCCGCGGCCCATCGATCTCGTTTCTGCATGCAGCGCTTACCGAGCGCAACGATATGCTAAGAGCGTTGCAACACGAGGTCCGCGTCACTGCCTTTATCGTGACGGCCCCGGACGGCGATGAGCGGGCGCACTGGAAGCGAATGCTCGGCGCGCGACAGATCGTTGTTTGCAATCCAGGCGAACGAGTATGTCGCAACCGGATTGTTGCTGACGACGACAGGGTCGATGTCCGCCGGCGACAGATTGCAGCCCTGCGTCGTTGGTATAAAGAGTTTACGCCCTGCGATGACGACGTATCGATCGGCGACGGCGGCGCTGAATACCAATCGCTTTACGGATCGCAGGCCTGGAAACGACGGCGCGCAGCGCATTTGAAAACCGAACCGCTTTGCCGTCGATGTCTTGCGATTGGAATTGTCAATGACGGGACGCTGACGATGCAAGGGCAAGCACAGCCGAACCGCCGTCGTCACTTCCTCGTCGCTGATCATATCGAGCCGCACCTCGGCGACGCTTACAAGTTTTGGAACGGCGAGCTGCAAACGCTTTGCCCTGATCATCACGACAAAGCGAAGCAGGTCGAGGAGCATCGCGGCTACTCAACAGAGACCGGTGCAGACGGTTGGCCGGTCGACGTGTCCCACCCTGGGAACAGCGCAAAGGGGTAGGGGGGGGCGGATCCTCACAGCGCCCGTTTTCGCTATCGGCACCCCCCAGGTTTTTTACACAAACTTCGAAATCGAATCCAAAAAGCCAAAATCAGGTCAACCAACAATGACGTTTCATTTTGAGACGCCCGAATGGGTGGCCTGGTTGTTCGCGGTTTGGGTAGTGCTTCGTCTGATTGAGACCGGTTTAACCGTCCGAAAGCACTACCTCGAAAGAAAGCGATTGCGGCTGCTGAGTCGCACGGGCCGTGTCGCGCCCGAAGCCGCCGCCATGTTTGACCGCAAAAATCGATGAGAGCGAGCGTCCGATGTCGAACGCAGGTCGAAAATCGAAACAGGCGGATGTCATCCCATATCGGGATAAGAACGACAAAGTCGCCGACAATGAACGCAACGAGCGCATTGCCGCGCGCCATGACCGGATGGCGCAAGAGCGCGCTGCGGCGCTAAAGCCGAAAGGGCTTCCGCACGCAGTTGCGAAGATTTGGGACATCATGGCGCCAGCGGCGTGTCACCCGACCAAAAACAGGGTCGTCGACACCATGTCAGCGCACGCCTTTGCGATGCTCTGCTACGAGGTCGAGCGGTTCCATCGCCATTCGCGCTACCTGATGCGCAAGGGCGAGACATACGAATCCGAAACGCGAAATGGATTTCAGCTCAAAAATCGTCCGGAAGTCGGTCAGCAAAACATCGCCTGGGGCCATGTTTGGCGCGCAATGCTCGAGTTCGGGATGACCCCTAACTCCGCAAAAAACATTCTCAACGATGCACCGCCTGGATTGTTCGACGATGAAGACGAGGACAGCGAAGACGAAGACTTTAGCTGAGATCGACCCCGTCACTTTCTGGGCCGAACAGGTCGTTGATGAGAAAATTATTGCCGGCCCGCACGTGCGCAACGCATGTCGGCGCCACCTTCGCGACTTGGAAAGCGGCGGCGATCGCGGCCTCATTTGGAACATCAACGAGGCTCGCCGCATCATTGATTTGTTTCCGCGACACCTCTGCCTTAATGGCGGAAAATTCGAGGGCAAACCGTTCCATCTACATCCGTCGCAACAGTTTCGCGCCGGCGCTCTTTTTGGGTGGCAGGTCGAAGGCGACGACGGCATAGAGCGTCGCTTCCGGCGGTTCTATGACGAGGAGGGGAAAGGCAACGGGAAATCGCCTTTCTTGGCCGGTCTCGGCTTTGTCGGTCTTTGTTTTGAGAATCGGGCGCGCGCGGAGATCTACGCAGCGGCCGGCAAGAAAGACCAGGCGATGGTCTTGTTCAAAGACGCAGTCGCGATGCGCGACCAGTCCCCTAATCTCACAGAGCGCGTTTCGTGCATCGGGCGCAATCCGGTCAAAGAGCTTAAGTACATCGGTAAGCGCGGCGACGAGCGATTTTTCAAGCCGCTTTCGTCTGACAACAAGCAGTCAGGTATCCGCCCCTTCATGGCGCTGAATGACGAGGTGCATGAGCATAAAAACGGAACGACGGTTGAGATGCTCGAGCGCGGCGTTGCCAAAAGTCCGATCAACTCGCTTATGGCAATGGCGACGAACGCCGGGCACGACCGGTTGTCTTATTGCTTCGAACAGCACACGCATGCAATTCGCGTCGCCGCCGGCGATATAATCGATGATCGAACCTTCGCATTTGTTTGTTCGTTGGACCATGGCGACGACTGGATGAACGACCCCGAATGCTGGGGCAAAGCAAATCCACTACTTGGGGTCACGATCCAACGCTCGGATCTCGAGGCCGCCGTCGCTCAGGCGAAAGCGATCGCCGGCATGCGCAACAACATTGCGCGCCTTCACTTCTGTGAATGGACCGAAGCGCACACCGTATGGATTGAACGCAGCGAGATTGAGGCATGCGAGGATCCTGACTTTGATCTCGCTGAGTTTGAAGGGCGCAAATATTGGGAAGGCCTGGACCTTTCAATGACGCGGGACATGACCGGGCGGGCGCGGTTGTTCGAAGATGGTAAGACTGCAGACGGAAAGCAGTGTTACGCCCTTTGGGTTCACGGCTACATGCCCGGCGACACACTCCAGAAACGAGCAATCGAGGATCAAGCGCCATACACGCAATGGGTCGATGAGGGATTCATAACACCGACGCCTGGCGTAAAGGTAAACTATCAAACTGTCGCCAATGACATCATCGGCGATGCGCGAAGCGGCAATATGGAGTCGCTCGCATTCGATACGTACCTCGCGCAGTTCTTCGTCGATGAGCTCGACGAGGCCGGGGCTGACCTTCCTTTGATCGAACATCCGCAAGGATGGAATCATCGGAAAGGGTCGCCGCTGTTCATGCCGGACTCGATAACGATCTTTGAGCAGCTCGTTATGGAACGGCGGATACGCTTTCACGTAAACCCTGCGTTTCGCGCTGCGATGATGGCGGTCGTCTTTAAGTGGTCGCCAATCGGGTTGCGGAAGTTTGAAAAGTCGACGGCGCAAGCGCGCATCGACTTGGCGATCGCAGCCGCCCAGGCGGTCGGTAACGCGACGGCAAACCATGAAAGTCCGAAAGTTATGACCTTCCCAGAAGATTACGAGCTGCACGCATGATTGGTGAAATTTTTGGCCGACTTTTCGCCTCAGAGGGCAACCGGCGGGATCCGCTCGATAACTTTTGGTACGATCAAATCATCGTCGCGGCGAACGAACAGTTCACGCCCGACGAAGCAATGCAGCTCTCTGCCGTTCAGGACAGCCTTGCGGCGCTTTCAGATCCGGTCGGGACGTTGCCATTGCATATCTTTGAGCGCGACGCAGACGGCGGTCGGAAACGCAATGACAACCACGCGGTTTCGCGAGTGCTTACGGGTCAGGCAAACCGAATTAATAGCGCGTGCGAGTTCCGAAGTTTCATGCAACAGGATCTCGGGTGGAACAAAAACGCGCTTGCCGAAATCATTCTCGATGAACGCGGTGAGATCGAACAGCTAAAACCGATCGCTTGGCGACGGGTCATTGATGTGCAGAGCGACATCGATGGATCCGTTCTTTACCGCTTCACCGACAAAAGGGGGATGACCCGAGTTCTGCGCAATGATGAAGTGTTGCACTTGCGCGCGGCCCCGTTCGACGATGACTGCATTTGCGGAAAGCCGGTGTACAAAACGGGGCGAGCGACGCTGGGGCTCGCGTTGGCCGTTCATCGTTACGGTCGGACTTTCTTCGCAAACTCTGGCAAATCGGGCGGGACGATTGAGTTCCCCGGCGAGTTCAAGGACACCGAACAGAGAAACAAGTTCCTTTCCGCATGGAAGCGAGGTCGAACGGGGCCGAACGCTCACTCTGATCGCGTCATCGAGCATGGCGGCAAGTACACTGTGCATACCGTCAACAACGATGAGGCGCAGTTTCGTGAAACGAAAAATGATGCCTCCAATGCGGTCGGCCGTTTATGGCGCATGCCGCCACACATCATTGGAAACTTAGAGCGCGCAACAAATTCAAATATCGAAGCGCAGTCTATCGAGTTTGTTCAGCATACGTTGTTGCCGTGGTTGATTGTTTGGGAACAGGCGATCGGCCGTGATCTTTTGTTCGACGATCCGTTCTTGTTCGCTGAGTTTGATGTTGGCGGTCTTCTACGCGGTGACCTTAAGTCACGGTATGAGGCCTACGCCAAGGCGCGCCAGTGGGGATGGATGACGGTGAACGAAATTCGCCGCCGCGAGAACCTGGACCCGGTCGATGGCGGAGACGTTCTCTTAACACCGATGAACATGACGGACGATCCAAGCGGTGCGCCACCGAAGGACGCCGCGACAACTGAACCGAAAACCGATGCGCGCGCCGAAGTGCTCGAGGTGTTGCGCGAGAGCGAGGAGAAAAAGGCGGCATGAACCGGGAATTATTTGAACAGTTGTTAGCGAACCGTCTGGCGTCGTTCGATGAAAGTCGGATCCTCCCATTTCTTACAGAAGAATCGGTTAGGAAAGCGGCCGCCGCCGGCACCGCAACGACCCGTGCGGGAGTTGCAGTAATTCCCGTGCGAGGAATTCTAACGCTACACGGAATCGAGACGTTCTTTGGGACTTTCGGCGGTCGCACCACAGTGTTGCGCCGTCGCCTCACCGAAGCGCTTACCGACGATAGCGTCGGCGCCATTGTCCTCGATTTCGACTCGCCCGGCGGCACTGTCGACGGTATTCCCGAACTTGCTGCAGATATCCGCTCGGCCCGCGGCAAGAAACCGATGATCGCCGTTGCCAATACGTTGCTAGCCAGTGCGGCATATTGGTTAGCCTCGCAGTGCGATGAGATCGTTGCTTGCCCGTCATCAGAGGTTGGATCGATCGGCGTGATCGCGCAGCATATGTCATTCGCCCAGGCGTTGGAGAACGAGGGCATTGAACTGAATGTGTTCCGTTCGGCGCCGTTCAAGGCTGAGGGCAATCCGCTCGAAAAGCTCACGCCGGAGGCCGGCGAGAACATCCAGGCAATGGTGCAGAAAATTCACAAGATGTTCGTTGCGGACGTTGCGAAGGGTCGGGGCGTGAAGGGTGCGGACGTTGACGCGAATTTTGGTCAGGGCCGCGTTATGCTGGCAAAGGATGCGGTTGCTGCCGGGTTGGCGGACCGTGTTCAAACAATCGAACAGGTTGTCGGCGGCCTTGTGAAAGGTCGGTCATCACGAGCGCGTCGCCGGCGTTCAAGCCTCGCGTTCCGCTAACAAAGCACCGTCAGTACAGGAATCGCCGCACGCAGCGCTCATCGGGGTCGCTGCGGCGCCTCGCGATTATTTTACCCCGTTGAAACGAAAGGACCATGCAAATGGACATCAAGAAACTGCGCAAGGCGCTCGCAGACAAAAAAGCGGCAGGACTGAAAGCGCTTGAGGAGCTCAACAAGCTGCAAACGAAAGAGACGCTTACCGAAGAAGAAGAATCACGCCTCGCCGCGCTTGAGGCCGAAATCGACGCACTTGAAAAAGAGGTTGAGACGGCTGCCGCGGATCTCGAAGCGGCTGAGAAAAAGCTGAAGCGTCAAAAACTCTTTGCGCCAGCGGCGTCGGCTGCGGCGCTGGTCGCTGCGGCGCCATACGGTTCGTCTGTTGCGGCGACGCCTAACCCTGCGGAAACCCATGACTTTGCAAATATCGCGGAGTTTGCCCGCGCCGTTCATGCGGCTGATACCGGGGGGCTGGCGGATGAGCGTCTCAGTTTCCGGGCTGATACGCCGCAAAACCCGCATCAGGAACGGGGCGGGACGTCGGGTGAAGGCCACCTCGTTCCACCGGCTTTCAGTGCGGCGATCTGGGAATTGGTATTTGACGAGCTCGACCTGTTGACGATGGCGGATTCAGAACCGACCGAGTCAAATCACGTCAAGCTCGTGAAAGATGAGACGACGCCCTGGGGCGCCACCGGGATCAAGGCCGGCTACCGAAAAGAGCTCGCGCAAATGATGGCGACGAAACAAGACACCGACGCAATCGGCGTTGATGTACATAATTTGTTTGCGTTCGTCGAAGCGACAGACGAGCTCTTGGCGGATGCGCCGCGTCTCGCTGCGCGCCTTACGCGCCGCGCCGCACAGGCTATCCGATGGCGTGCGTCTGAATCGATGATGCGCGGTACGGGTGTTGGCGAATTGGAGGGCTTCCTCAATTCCGATGCACTTGTCACCGTCGCGAAAGAAAGCGGTCAGGCGGCCGCGACCTTCAATGCGAACAACGCCGCCAAGATGTTTTCGCGGATGCTCGGCAATTCGATTGGTCGCGCAAGCTGGATGATCAACTCGGACGTATTGCCTCAACTACTTACAATGACGCTTGGCGATCAGCCGATTTGGACGCCGCCCGCCAGCGGATTTGTAAATGCTCCGGGTGGTTTCTTGCTTGGTCGGCCGGTTATTCCGACCGAACATGCGGACACGCTTGGCACAGTTGGCGACGTTCAATTCGTCGATATGCTCGGTTACTACCATACGCTGCGGCAAGCGATTGAGTTTGCGCAATCGATGCATCTTTACTTCGATCGCGGCGCCCAGGCGTTCCGTTGGACGTTCCGCCATGGCGGCCGTCCTTATCTCTCAGCGCCGGTGCAGCCGCATAAAGGCAGCGCCACGAAATCGCACTTCGTCGTTCTCGCGACGCGCTCGTAACCGCGGCTCGGCCTCACGGCCGGACGTCACCTGGTCCCGCTTAGTGCGGGGCCGCTTTATTTTTGGAATATGGAGACAATGAAATGAACACGAACCTTCGACCTTCCGAAGTCGCATCAATCGTCGGCGTTTTAGACCCGGAGTCCATTGCGGCGGGTACCGTTGAGACGCCCTGGATCGATGCGAAAAATGCATCCTGGTTTATGGCGATTATTCAAACAGGCGTTTTGGGCGCGGCTTCGCCGGCGGCGACCATCGATGCGAAAATCGAACAGGCGCAGGATGGGAGTGGCACCGGTGCAAAAGACGTCACCGGCAAAGCGATCACGCAGCTTGTCAAAGCAACCGGTGATGACAAACAAGCCATCATCCAGATCAACCAGGATGATCTCGACAAAGAGGTGATCGGATCGAGCCCGGTCGCTGCATTCACGCACTTCCGACTCTCTCTGACCGTGGCAAATCAGGCGAGCCTCGCGTCCGCCCTCGTCATGGCTTTTGGCCCGAAAGAGTATCCGGCGTCTGATTTCGACCTTGCGTCTGTCGCTGAAATCGTCGGCTAAAACAGGAAAGTTCAATGAGTCTTCGGATTGTAACGCAGCCCGCGAGCGAGCCCGTCACGCTTGAAGAGGCGAAGGCGCATTTAAACGTCACGCATGCTGACGAAGACTCATTGATCACTACGCTGATCGAAGCCGCCCGCGGCCGCGTTGAAGCGTTGTTGCAGCGGGCGATCATGTCGCAGACCTGGGAAATTGCTGTTGATTGCTTTCCGAGCTGGTTTTCGCTGCCGCTGGGAAAGGTCACGGCGCTTGACAGTTTCACTTATGTCGACGCCGCGGGGGCGACGCAAACGGTTGCATCAAGCGTTTACGAAAGTGACTTTGATGATCAACCCGCACGTGTTCGCCTCGCGGACGGTCAGAATTGGCCTGACGAGGGCGATGTCATTAACGCCGTTCGGTTGCGATACACCGTCGGTGAGGGCGACGCGGCGGATGTCCCCGCAGCAATTAAGCAAGGCATATTGTTGGTAGTGGGCTCGCTATACCGCGACAGAGAGAGCCAAGTGGCAAACATCACCCTCAACGAAAACCCGACCCTCAAAGCGTTGTTGTTTCCGCATATCGTGCATGGGACGTAGGCGATGACCGTTCCGGCTGGACGATTTAAGGATCGTATCACGTTCCAACGGCGGGCGACCGCATCCGGACTTTACCAGGCGGACGGCCAGTCTTGGTCGGATGTTGCAACGGATGTTGCCGCGTGGATCAAACCACTCTCAGGTAAAGAGGAGCTCATCGCTGAACGATTGCAGGGCGTTCACGCCGCTGTAATAACCGTGCGTGATGAGGCTGCGCTCGCGAGCATTTCGACTGCTTGGCGCATCCTGGATACGAGAACGTCCGACGTTTTCGATATCAAACATATCGCGAAGAATGATTTTCATGATCGTTTTCTGACGATCACATGCGAAGCCGGCGCCGGCGACGATGCGGGCTAATGGTTCAACGCGTCATCATCCCCAGCCAGTGGGCGCGGCAACGGCGTGGCTTCCGGATCTTAAAGGGTGTTGTGTCGTTGTCGTGGCTGGCGGGCCAAGCGTCCGTTCCGCGCGATTGAAAGACTATTGGCACAAGGCGGTATTCGTCACCGTGAACAATGCGGCGTTTCTCGCGCCGTTCGCGGTGATGGCCTATGGCTGCGACGCACGATGGTGGCGGTACGTCGACTTGTTGCCGGAATTCAACGGTGTTCGCGTTTCCCAGGACGAGGAATTTCGAACAGGCAACACTGGGGTTCGATACATCAAAAGCGTTCGGCGTGAGCGGTTTGAAGATCAATTTCAGCACGACAAGTCGCGAATAATCTGGGCGGGCAACGGCGGGACGCAAGTGTTGAACCTGATCGCCCATGCAGGTCCGCCGGCGAAGATCTGTCTAGTCGGCTACGATATGCATCTTAGGTCTGGCAAAAACTGGCACCGTGATCATCCTTGGCGGATACCCGCTCTGGCCGCGAACGTGGAGCGTCACCGCCGCGTGACGGATGCGATCGCGAAAGATCTGCAGGGCTTGGGGATTGACGTTGTCAATTGCTCGCCTGGCTCGGCACTTACGAGCTATCGCTTTTCGACTCTCAAGCAGGAATTGTAAGTTTTGACGTTCGTTCACGAGAAAGCACATGTCGACGATAGCGTCGTGCTCGGCGAAGGGACACGCGTCTGGCAATTTGCATCAATCACGCGCGGCACGGTTATGGGCCGCAACTGTTCTGTGTCGCCGGGCGCTATGCTGGACGGTTCGGAGTACGGTGACAACGTGATCATTTCCGCCGGTGTTGCCGCCGGCGCGGGGTTTCTAGTCGCTGACGACGTTTTCATTGGACCCAATGTAACGCTTTGCAATGACCTTTGGCCGTATGCGGATAAAGATGGTTACGACGACGACGCGCTGCGGGACCGCAACAACAATTTCGCGGTTATCGTTCACAAAGGTGCAGCGATTGGCGCGGGTGCAATCATCTTACCAGGCGTCGTGATTGGTCAGCGCGCGGTCATCGGTGCGGGGTGCGTCGTCGGGCGATCCGTCAATGACGATGTTGTCTTTAATGGGCGAACGTCCGGTCGCGTTCCGCCGGACTGGAAAGAAAAACGAATGCGGTTCTGCGCAAGGTTTCGTCCATGATTACCGTCGCAACGTTGTTATGGGATGCGAACGACCAATCGTTCCCGTTCTCGCGGATGTACGATGAGGCGTGGGTTGAAAAGCTCTATAACGGCGTTGCCCGCAATCTGTCTGCACCGTTCAAGTTTGTTTGTTACTCCGAGCGCCCGCGCTCGTTTCATGCGCCGATCGATGTTCGGCAGATGCAAAATCAAACACCAGGCTATGGCGATTGCATTCAACCATACGAGTTGAATGCGCCGATGATTTTGATGGGCCTCGACACGGTTATCACGGGGAACATCGACCATTTGGCGGATTACTGCATGAGGGCGTCGCTAATCGCGTTGCCGCGAGATCCGTACAAGCCGCAGCAAGCGTGCAACGGCGTTGCGCTAGTGCCCGGCGGTAATGGATGCGTCTGGTCAAACTGGGCTGGTGAAAACGATATGGATTGGATGCGCGCGCATCCGCACGCCTTCATTGACGATCTCTTTCCTGGACATGTGGTCAGCTACAAGGGTGAAGCGGAAGCGGCAGGCCTACGCGACGCCCGGATCGTTTACTTCCACGGATTGAAAAAACCGCATGAGCTTCCGCATGTGGCATGGATCTCGGAACACTGGAAATGACCGCCTGCAGCGCAGCGCCTGTAGGTGCGGTTTCATCGCTTCCAGATTGGGGCCGTGTTGTAATTGTCGGTGGCGGGCCAAGCGTGCGTGCCCAGGTCGAACAATGGAATCCGTGGTCCGCGCAATCATGGTCTGTGATCGCCATCAACGAGGCATGGCGACTGTTGCCTGTTGAACGCATCGACATGCTTTACGCCTGTGATGTTGAATGGTGGCGCGTGAATGATGGCGCGCAATTTTTGAAAGCAGCATGCTGCATCAAGGCGTCACAAGACGAACGCGCATGTAAACAATGGCCTGATATCGATCGGGTCTGGATGCAAGATCCGCAGCGGTTTGTTTTTGGAGAGAAGGGCGAAATCGGCGGCGGCGGCAATAGCGGCTTTCAAGCGCTCAACCTGGCTGTCAGCATGGGTGCGACCGAAATCGCGCTCGTCGGTTTCGACTACACGATTGACAGGGGAACGCACTGGCATGGCGATCACGTCGCACCGCTTTGGAATCCCTTTCGCGACACGTGTCGCAAATGGGTCGAGGACATGACGAAGGCCGCGCCCCAAATTGCCGCCGCCGGCGTGACTGTCTGGAATTGCTCGCCAGAGTCAGCGCTGACTTGTTTTGAAAAGCGAGACCTTTCGATTGTTGCAACCGATTGAGTCCTTTGTGGAGGCCACGCCATGCGAGTGCGATTTTTAGACGACTTCAATTTCATACCGCCGGAAAACCGACAAACATCGGTTCTTTATAGGGCCGGGCGAACATATTCCGGCGTCCGCAAGATCGCGGTCACAATGGCAAAAGAAAAGGGCGTCTCATTGAAGGTGCTCGGATCTCAGCAAACGGACGACGAAAGGCAAGGCAATGGTGTCGCTGAAAGTCAGGGTCAAGAGACAGGATCGGCTGCGGAAACAAATTCAGACGATCCCGCAGACGGTCAAGAAAAGGCTGGCAAAGGCAATCGACGACAACGCTGACGAGTTTGTTCGCGACGCAAAGCGTGACGTGGGCGTGCGGTCCGGGCGACTTCGCGACAGTATCGTCAAAGACGAGGTCGAGGGGACCGAGGGCCTGGCGGTTGAGGTCGAAACCGGCGTTTTTTATTCGCGCTTTGAGGAGTTCGGAACGGTCAACCGCCCGGCCAATCCATTTTTCTTCGTAAACTTCCGCGCGTTGACCCCGAAGTTCAAGCGCCGCATGGGCCGCGCTATGCGCGAAGGTATCAAAGAAAGTTTGTCGAAAACATGAGTGTTGATCAGTCCGCAGTCCAGGACGGTTTAGGCGCCGCCATAGAGACCGCTGCGGGCGCGTCGCCAGCGACCGAGCTCGCAAATCTGACGCGCGTAATGGGCGCGACCGACCGCGATGCGACTTACCCCTATGTGACTATCGGAGAATGCGAAGTGAACGCCGGCGGCACCGATTGCGCCGATACCGCTACGTTGATTTTTCCGATGCACATCTGGACCAAAGAAAAAGGCTTTACGCAGTGCAAGAAAATTGATGCCGCGCTGATTGATCTCTTTGACGACACGCCATTTGCGGTAACCGGTCACACAGTTACAGGATGCTTTCACCGACGATCGCGATTCATGCGCGATCCGCAGCGCGGCATTCGTCATGGAATTACTGAACTGTTGATCCAGGTTGAAAAAACCTGACACAGCACAAGCCGTCTTAGAGCCAATTCACGACTAGCTGCAGCACCGTTCCGGCGCGCGCAGTCGCCCCACTGATCCATCTCCAACATCGCAGAGCACGCGTCCATCGCGTGGCGTTTCGCATTTCTTGCGACGCGCCTGCGATGAGCCGGCGTGCGCCCTGACACGCGTCGGAATGACGTGTGCGGACGAAATCAATCCCGCCATAACAAAGGAGATTACATCATGGCGCCACCTACCACCTTCGTCGGCGCGAAGGTTCTCATCAAAGTCGGCGACGGTGCGTCGCCGGAAGTATTTGCGCATCCGTGCTTGATTAATTCTACGCGGTCTGTGGAAGGCGCGGCGACGACTGTCGACAGCGTTATTCCGGATTGCAACGATCAATCACTGCCGGCCTGGATAACGCGGGACAAGGACAGTCTTTCCTACACCGTCAGTGGCGAAGGGGTCGTTCACGCGGACGATATTGAGTCCTACGTCAATTGGCTCAAGCAGACAGCGCCTAAAAACTGTCAGATTGAGATCAATAACGGCGGAACCGGGCAAACGTTATCGGGGTCGTTCCACCTTACCGCGTTTAGTGTCAACGCTGAGCGTGAAAACCGGGCAACCGTTTCGATCACGCTGCTTTCGACCGGCGAAGTAACGAACGCTGCAAACTCGTAATGAGTCGGCGAGGAACCGTAGAGCTCCAATTCGCGGACGGGACGCACTTGTTCCGTCTGCGGATCGGCGAGCTTATTGAGCTACAGGAAAAATGCGACGCGGGCCCGGCCCATATTTTGATGCGGCTGTCGTCGCAGGCGTGGCATGTCAATGACGTAAAGGAAACGCTGCGGCTTGGACTCATTGGCGGCGGCAAAACCGCAGCGCAAGCGCACGCCCTTATTCAACGATATGTCGTCGGCCCGACCGACGACCCGGTGCCCTTGGCGCCGCTTGTCTTAACGGCGGAGCTCGTATTGTCCGCGGCGCTTTACGGCGTGGAGGATGAAAACGCCCCAAAGTCGGATCCGGCGACGGACGAGATCCCCTCGAGCGAGGAAAGCTCCGATGGGGAGACTGGTACGGCGCCGGCGCCGCCATCGGCATGACCCCCGATGCGGTCGACGGCTGTTCGCTTTGGCAATTTGGACACGCTGTCGACGGCGTCATCACCGCAAAGAATGGCGGGCAAGCGCCCGTTTCACCGCCGACGTTTGAAGAATTCGATCAGGCGGTCCTCGAAGATTTGATGAGGTCTTAAAGCCATGGTGCAGGAAACCGAAGTTCTGGTCACGGAACTGCGCGCGGACATCAAAAAATATGAGGCGGCGCTTCGCAAACAGGTGAACGCAACGAATAAGGCGGCGCGAGATACAGAGCGTCGATTCAACCGCCTTAGCAAAAAAGTGGAACGCGACAGCAACAACATCGCGCGCAGCATCAGTCGCGGTTTTTCTGGCGCGCAAAAAGCGGCGATCGGTCTGTTCGGCGTTTTGAGCGTCGGATCCGGCCTTCGGCTTCTGGATAGCGTGTCACGCCAGTCGATCAGCGCCGGCGACGACCTGGCGAAAATGGCGGCGGCGGTTGATATTTCAGTTGAGAGATTGGACGCATTGCGTTTCGCGGCACAACGGTCCGGGGGCACGATTTCCGGTCTCGACACTGGCATTCTAAAGTTCACAAAATCAATCGGTGAAGCGCGCGCGAATACCGGCGCGCTTTTTACGCTTTTGGATCGCATCGATCCCGGCGTGCTGAACGAGTTGCAAAATGCGTCGAGCACCGAACAAGCGCTCGACATTTTGTTTGAGCGGCTGAAAAACAGCGAGGATGCATTCGAAAGGAACGCGATCGCATCCGCAGCGTTTGGACGAACCGCTGGTAAGGCCTTCGCAAAGCTATCACTGGAAGTCGATGGCTTGCTTTCCGACTTTCAAAAACTCGGTGGCGGGATCGGCACTGAGCTCGCGAAGGAAGCGGAGGAAGCCGAGGACCGCCTAACGGATCTAGATGTTGTTCTGAAAAACCGTCTCAATGTTACTGTCCTTGAAAATATCGAAGGCTTCATACAGTTCAAAACACTGATGAACGATATTGCGACGGGCGCGGTCGGTTTCGCCGCGAATGTCGGCAACGCGGCGAACGCGCTAGATCGTTTCTTTGATCGGCTGCCCGGCGCGACCATCCGCGATGAGTCGCAGGTCGATGATTTGCTCGTGCGTCGCGAGCGACTATTGATGAAAATCGATGAACAGCTCGCGCGTATCGGTGAAGCGCGTCAGCGGATCGAAGACAGCACAGGCCTCGGTTCAAATTTCTTAGATTCGATCGACGAAAGCGGCATTGAAAAACGCCGCAATACCCTGCGCGAACTTTCATTAGAGTTGCTCAAAGTCAACAAGGCGATTGATGAGGGGCGCCGCCGCGACGCGCGCGCTGCGGTCGCTCAAGCTGATGCGTCTGGCGGGGCGCCTGTCGGCGGCGGTTTTGTAGATCCGCGACGGCTTGAGGAAACCGAAAAGCTGATCGCGGACATCGAAAGCGCTTGGCGCGACGCGTTCGAAACAGAGGCGGAAGGTATTGAGCGGACCAGGCGTGAGCGCATTGAAGCGCTACAAGAAAGTGTGGCGGGCGAGCAAGAGCGCGCACGAGCGATCAAGCAAATCAATGAAACCGCCGATGAACAACTCCGCATCATTCGCGAAAATCAAGCGCAAGAGGAACGAGACTTTGTTGATGCGTTGGTCGATCAACGTGATCGTGCAACAGGCCGAATTATTGCGGCAACGGTCCGCGAGTTTGATGCACGCGAACGACAGATCAACGAAGAAATCCAAAACGAAGAACGCCGCAATACCGCTCTGCAGGCCCTCGTCGAGGAGCGCGCAGCGTTTGAAGCTTTTGAGCGCGCTAACCTTCCTGGATCTGGATTGACGGATTTTGAGGAACAGATCCGGGAGATCGCGACTTTCGAAGCCGAAAAAATGGCGGTGATCAAAGACGCATTTGACGCACAGTTGATCACACTGGCGGAATTCGAGGCGCGGCGTCGGAACATCATTGAGGAGAGCGAATCCGAAATCACAGCGTTCCGAAAGGCAATGTTAGCGACACAATTGTCGGACGCGTCGGGAACATTCGGTGCGCTTGCCGGTATCGTCAAAGACTTCGCCGGCGAGACGTCGTCAACGTATCAGGCCTTGTTTGCGGTGCAAAAGGCCTTTGCGGTGTCGTCTGCCATCGTGTCGACGTCGAATGCGGTGACGAAGGCGCTTGAAAGCGCGCCGCCGCCGATCAATTTCGTCAACGCTGCATTAGTCGCTGCGGCTGGCGCCGCCGAGGTGGCGACAATCGCGAGCCAGGGCTTCCGTCAGGGTGGACGCATTGTCGGTCCAGGCGGGCCAACGGACGATGCTATTCCGGCCTTGGTTGATGGTCGACGCCCGATTGCTGTTTCCAATGGCGAATTTATCGTCAATGCGGAAGCAACAAGTCGGAACCTGGCGCTGTTAAAGGCAATCAATGCGGGTCGCGGCTTTCAGGGCGGCGGGCTCGCCGGCTTGGGCGCACCGCAAATCGCACCGCCGCGGTTGAATGCGGCCGCTCCAATGCGCCCCCCAATTGTCAACGTTCCTGAAACATCGGTTCCCGTCACAGTGAATAATTTTATTGATCCGGTGCAGGTCGTTAACGCGGCGCTTTCCACGCGGTCAGGCCAAAAAGCGGTTCTGAACGTAATCCAGCGCAATCGATCGACGGTGAACGCCGATTTGGGGGCGGGCGGCCGTGTCTCTTGAAACGAATGCGATTCTTTTCGACCATCCGATTTATCCGTATGCGCCTTTCACAGTCGCCCTCGATTACCTGACGCAGATCGTTCGGTCCGAAAACGGATTTGAACAACGTCGCGCGCGTCGCGAGCGTCCCCGAAAGACGTTGACGTTGCCGGTGCGCGCCGGCGGCGCTTGCTATCGGTCGCTGTTGCGTGAGTTGCATATCAATCAACGTGCGCCCTTCGCGGTTCCGGATCTTTCGCGGCGCATTGCATCGATCTCGACAATGCCGGCGGCGTCAACGCAGATCACCGTTGCGTCGGTTCCCGTCTGGCTCGCCGGATCGGAAACGGTGATCCTGATTGACAAGTCGAGGGTCGAAACGCGAACGGTCAGTAGCATCGGGTCCGGCGGCGTTATTACGTTCAACGAGGTCAATTCGACTGAATGGCCGATCGGTACAAAAATCGCGCCGGCGCTGTCTTGTCGGTTTAACCAAAGCGCTCAGGCGCGTCGCTCGCGTAACGACTTTGCCGAGCTCACAAGTCTAACGTTTGATGTTGTTCCGATGTTTGAGCGATATGACGAGCCGGCTGCGGCTTCGTCGACATTCAACTCGCGAGAATTGTTCATCACGCCGCCGCGTGACGTGCAGCCGGTCAGCGTCCGACATCTCGGCGAGCTGGAGACAATCGATTTTGGGGCTGGCGCCGTCGCCTTTCGCGAGCCGGTCGACTTCAACACGCTGAGCGATAGCTTTGTCTATGAGGGCTGCAGCCAGTCTGCGTCGGCGGAATTGGTCGACCTCTTTGTTCGCAACCGCGGCCGGCGCACATCGTTTTATGCGCCGACATTCAGCTATGATCTATTGCCGGTGGGATCGTCGTCGGGAACAACACTGACCGTCGCGACTGCGGACGTTGCCGCCAAATATGGCGGGTCGCCCGCGCAGAACGTTTTCAAAAACATCGCGGTTCAATATGCGGACGGCACCTGGCAAGCAATTGCTGTCAGTTCCTTCGCCGAAAATGGATCGAACACAGACCTAACGCTCGGCACAGCGTTGTCGTCATCGGTGTCACCGTCGACAGTCCGCCGGATTTCTTGGCTATTACGCCGGCGCTTTGCGTCGGACCGCCTGCAGTTTGATTGGTTTAACGATCGGGCGACGGTTACGTTGCCACTGCAGTCTTTGGAGGATGTTTGATGACCTTCGAAACGGCGGAAGAAAGCAACGAAGGCGGCGCGCCGGTAGAGCTCTACAAGTTTGTGTACGGCGGCGTTGCGGGATCGTCACCGCCGCCGTCGCAATATCTATTCAATAATGCCGATGAGAACATCACGGATACGGCGGAAGCGTTGACCTATACTCCGCTAGCGATCTCACGCGATAACATCCGCTCTAACGGCACACTTGATCACGCGACCATCACCTTGCAAGTGCCGGAAGCGACTGACCTCGCCGATCTATTTCTTGTATTCCCGCCGCCGCAACCGGTCACGCTGCAGATCAGACAGGGGCATATAGGCGAAACGGATTATCCGGTCGCCTGGACGGGCCGTATCGTCGGCGCAAAGCGCGTCGGCGGTGTCTGCGAATTGTCCGCGCAAGGTGTTGCGACAGCGCTTGCGCGCGCAGGCCTGCGCCGGCGCTACTCTTTGTATTGTCCTTACGTTCTTTATGACCCGGACACCTGCAAAGCGTCGGAAGCGGCCGTTACGCTGACAGGGATTTCATTGACGTCGTTCACCGGCCAGACGCTGACTGTTCCGTCAGGCTGGAACGGATCTGTCGCGGTTACAAAATACAACGGCGGCCGCGTCAAATGGACGAACGAGACAACAGGCCTTGTCGAAACTCGTCGCATTTTGTCCGCGACGACGACGTCGATTCTGATCGCCGGTCTGATCCGCGGCTTAACTGCAGGTGTTTCGCCGGGGCCGTTGACGGTCATTCCCGGTTGCAATCGTCGCGGCGAGGACCAGGACTGCCAGGTCATTCACAACAACATCAACAATTTCGGCGGGTTCGAATATCTGCCGCAAGACAATCCGCACGCGAAAAACAACTTCTATTGAGGGTGTACCATGGCCATTTTTGCAATCCTCGCGGCCGTCGCGGCCGTCGCGACGGCTGTCGTGTCATTCGTTTTGCGACCGAAGGCAAAACGTCAGCAACCGGATGAATTCGCAGAACTGACATCGCCAACATCCGGCGAGGGCCGGCACATTCCGGTCATAATGGGCCGCGCCAAAAGTCAAGCGCCGAACGTGCTCGCATACATGGACAAGAACACGACGGTTGGCGAGGTGAACGCCTGATGCGGGTTTCGCCCGTCTATCGGAAACAGATTGAAGGCCTGACGATCACAATGACCGACGTCGTTGTGGCGGGTCATTGTGCATCTGGCGCGCGGCGTTGGTTTCACGCGCACGGGCTTGATTTTCACGCTTTTATGAATGCCGGGATCAACGCAGTCGAGTTCGTCGAGGCCGGCGACGATCTTGCGCGGCAGGTTGTCGATCGAAAACTAGAGAGAGCCGCGCACCATGGGTAAATCATCCGCGCGTCAGGAAGTCGCTGAGTATCGGATGTCAATCCAGTATGGGATTTGTCAGAACGAAGTCGACGCGATTTATCTGGTTGAGGGGGACGAAAAAACAATTTGGTCGGGGCGCGCTGAGAGTAACCAGGCCCTGATCATTGATAATGTCGATTTGTTCGGCGGGATCAAAAAAGAAGGCGGCGTACAGGGCGTCATCTTTGTGCGCCTCGGCGGCGCGAGTCAAATTCTGACGGACTTCGAGGCCGGCAAGTTCGGTCGCACGCCGGCGACAATGTCAGCGTTTCGCGGCGTTTGTACGCTGTTTTTTACTGAGGCTGAAAATAACGTTGGCGTCAGCGGTTTCTACTGGCGCGCCAATCAACCATTTCTGCCGGAAATTGCAGTCGGCGTCGAATACTATCCGACAAGTCTGCAGGCGGACTATGCGAAAGTGCCGCGGTTTGGAACGTCGTCTTACCCGACTGAAACGCGCGACTTAATCGCGGACGGCAGTCTTGACGGGTCCGGCCGTCGCGGCGCTTCGGTTTCAATCTCCGACGCCATCAATAACGGCTATGGCCTGATTGTTCATGCGGATCCATCAGAGAGCATAAATCTAAAACTGGATCTTGACGGAACCTATACCGCATGGGGGCCATGGGGGCCGCTGACGCCTGCGAATGAAGGATCTTCGGGCGCCGTAACAAACCTGACAGTCATTCCAGACGACAGCGAGGCCGACGCTTTCGTCGTGAATGGGAACGGTGTCTTTGCCGGCGCTGCGGCTGCCGCCGCCGCATGGGTTGATCAAGTTCTGACTGGCTATTCGAAGTATCAGCTAGTCATCATCGACACGCCGCTTGGTGACAATACGGGCGGGCTTTCGATCATTGTCGATGGTGACGAACAAATATTCGACGCCAATCCGGCGCATATGATTTATGAGGCGCTGACAAACAAAGTATGGGGCGCTGGCCTTCCATCAACGAACATCGATGTTGCAAACTTTCAAGCCGTATCGCTGACGTTGTTTCAAGAACGACTCGGGCTGACCGTCAAATGGATCCTTGAAACCTCTATTGAGCAATTCATCAACGAGATCCTTGATCACATTGAGGGCTTGCTTTTTGTCGATCCGACGACAGGGCTTTTGACGCTTAAGTTGATCCGCGATGACTACACGATCGGTAGCCTCAGAACGGTTGATGAAAACAGTGCACGGCTAATCGCGTTTGAGCGCCCAGTGACGGGCGAGCTCGTGAACGAAATTTCGGTGACCTGGACGGATCCGGAAACGGAAAGCGACGGCACGACCCCGCCGATCTATGACGAAGCGCTGATTGCGGAACAAGGTTCGGTGGTTTCGGACAGCCGCAATTATTACGCGGTGCGCTCGCGTCAACTGGCGATCAAGCTCGGCTATCGAGAACTATTGGCGGCAGCGTCGCCGCTCGCTGTCGTCGAACTCGAGCTAGATCGAAAGCATTGGGATATCACGGACGGCGAAGTCATCAACTTTTCGTGGTCAGAGTACGGCGTATCGCAATTGCTCTTGCGCGTGACCGATTTGGACCGTGGATCGCCCGATGACGCGCCGATCCGCGTCACTCTTGTCGAGGATGTGTTTGGTCAGGATAAAGCCGTTTTTGAAACGCCGGGCTCAACGAAGCACGTCGTCACTGATGAGGAACCGGAAAACGTTGATTTCTGGAACATCATTACACTGCCGTACTACTTCGTCGCTAACCTGATTGACGGTTCGATCGCATCGGCAACTGCATATCCGGAAGTGTTCTCAGGCCTGCTAGCGGCTGATGATGGCGCTGACACGTTCTCATATGAACTGTTACGCGAACAGACGAACAGTCTCGGCAATCCTGAATTTCAAAGCGTTCAAGACAATTCGATTGTGTCCTATGGAACGCTTGCGGTTGCCTTGGCGCAGGAAGCAACGTCGACGATTGCCGTCGCGCCGTCATTGACGTCAGGGTCCGGCCTCAAAAACGGATCGTTCTTGATCATCGGGACCGATGACGACGTTCAGGAAATTGCGGTTGTCAGCGTCGCCAATCCGGGCGGGTCTGGCGACGACTACACGATCCTGCGCGGCATGCTTGACACAACGCCGAAGGCTTGGCCGATCGGGACACCGTTTTTCATTGTCAATGACACTGACATTTTTGCGGATCCGACTGTCGGATCGGCCGTGGCGACGGTGAAATATAAAGCGAGGACGATCACGTCGCTTGGCAAACTTGCGGAAGCGTCAGCGACGGAACTGTCGGACACTCTAAATGCGCGGCCTTGGTTGCCGTTACGCCCGGCGAATGTGCAGGTTAACGGCGTCGGGTTCGGTACGGTCGAAGCGACGCCGGCGTCGTCGCCGTCAACGGTGACGGTGACATGGGCGACGCGCAACCGTCTCACTGAAGACAGCGTTCTGCAGGCATGGACGAACGGCGACGTTACCGAAGAAACCGATCAGACGGTGACGGTGCAAATTCTGCGCGAAGACGACCGCACCGTCTTAGCGACGAATGATGATGTTACGTCGCCTTACCTTGTCGACAGCGGCGACTATAGCGGCGAAGACAGCATTATCGTTCGCGTTTCAGCGAAGCGAACGCTTGCCGGGTCGGGATCGCCGCCGACCGTTTTGGAAAGTCTGCAAGCGCACGAAATCACGGTCATCGTTGGCAACGTGCTGCAGGTCCAGTCTGGCGACACTGTCCGTCTACAGAGCGGTGAAGCAATCGAACTGAACAGTTAAAGGAACGATCATGGCGAAAATTCAGGAAGTGACGCCGCTGGCGGACGTCTATCAGAAAGCGACGGACTTTCTTGTCGGCGCTCGGCGCACAAACCCCGGTGCGTCGCCGGCGACTTACGGCGACATTCTGATCGACGGCGACAGTCTTGAAAAAGGCCTGCCGGCGTCGGGGCGTTCGACGCCGAGTTTGAACGCCCGGTCGCTGACATCAAACAGCGGCACAATGGATTGGTCGACGAGTACAAACGTCAATAGCCTTTTTGACGAAGCCATGGCGTCGGCCGGTCCAATTGACTTCTGGAGCGCCGCGAATAGCCGTTATGAAATTCCCGCCGGCGTTGATTATGTGATGGTCGGGGTTTCGTTACGCGGCAGTGATCTTGATCTTGTAAGGCTTCATCATTTCGACAATGCGTCTCCGCAGACCGAAGAAATTTATACCATCGGTCAGGACGGCGACGCGACGACCGCCATCAGTCACGGCTATGGGGCGGTGATTATCGCTGCGGTTCAAGAAGGCGATTATTTTGAACTAATGGTTCGATCTAAGGACACGTCGGGAACAATTCTTAACGACGCACAGTTCTGGATTATCGACCTCACGGGTCTGTTGCCGCCGACAGCCGGCGACGGTGTTAGCGCGAAAGCCCTGTTCAGTCGAACGACAACATTCGCTATGGACGGCGACACGGTCATTGAATTCGGGACGACCGTTTACAATGAAACCGGGATCACGGAAAGCAGCGGTGAATTTACAATCCCGGCGAGCCTGAACGGTAAGCGCATCAAGATCACCGCGTTTTCGCGCCCTGACAGCAATTTCGCAGCGTCATCAAATCAGTTCCTTGCGATCGAAAAGGACGTCGGCGGTTCGCCCGTCTCATGGTCGTCGACATATGACGGCGTCGGGCTGACGCACAGCGCGCAGGATGATGCGACGCCGGGGATCAAGGCGCAGACGGCATGGATAACCGTTGCAACTGGCGACAAGTTTCGCGTTCGCGAACAGTCCGATGACGTCTCTTACAATCTGTCGGCGTCGGTTTGGGTCTCGTTTGAAGTTGAGGCCGACCGATCAGCGTTTACGATCCGCGAAGCGACAACGGCGTCGGACACGCTTTCCCTTCAAGACGCGAACAACGCTGTTCTGGCGAACTACACGGGATCACCGGCCGGCCAGACCATCAACATTCCGTTGAACTCGTCAGTCGCGTTCCCGATCGGGACCGTGATCAACATCACGGCTAAGACGTCTCAGACGGTGACGATCGATGCGGCGACAGGCGTGACCATGAACGGCGTTAGCGGCGGTTCTGGCGACTTGTCCGGTCAGTATGAAGGCGTCTCGCTGATGATGGTTGCCGCTGACGAATGGATTGCGCAGGGCTCAATCGGGACGATTTCATAATGCAACAGGCTGCAAGCGTTGCTCTTTTGCATCGACACGGGGCCTTGTCAGGTCTCGGCAATGTCGATCCGCTTTGGGATAAAGTGCAACTTTATATCGATGCGGAAAGCGGAACGATCGGCAACGCCGATGCTGAAGACATTTCGGGCTATAAGCGCGAAATAACCTATGGCGCTGGCGTCACGGTTGAAGACACGTCAGGGCTTGGCGTCGGCTTCAATAAGGGCATTCAGTTTTCGACCGGCGAAGACATTTTCGTCTATGGCTTCAACGGCGGTCTGTGGCCTGAAGACGGCGAAGCGTTTCTTGCGGAATACACATTCTATACGACGACGACGCCGGCGTCGGCGAACGTCGAAATGGGAATGTACAACACGTCAAAGTCGGATCGGTCATGGCAATGCCGTGACGACGGGTCTGGCAAAATGGTCGTCGACCTTTCGACCAACGGAACCGGATCGACGCATCAAATGAATGACGGCGGTTCTGGCGACGCCGACTTTTCGCAAAACACGCTGCATGAAGCGGCGTTCGGTCATGACGGGTCCGGCAACTGGTACGCATGGCTTGACGGCGTGCGGTATGACACGGGCGCGGAAACCAACGTTCGCAAGGCGTTTGACGAATTTCGAATGCGCGTCGAAAGCGGTTATTTGTTCCGGGCGCGGATCACGAAAGGGACAGGCGCGCTTCGTTATGGAACGTCGGACTATACGGCGTTTGGCGTCTGGATGAAGACGGGCGTTTTCCCGGCGGCGAGCGACTTCAATTCGAACGTCATTTTCCTGTTCAACGGCGACGGGACCGAAGACGGTCAGGACGCTATCGATCATTCGAATGTCGGGCGGACGATCAGCTATTCCGACGCTGCGGTTGTTCTGAAAGCCGCAAAGGCAATTCCGGGGCTGTGGGCGAACGCAGGCCTGCGCGGTCTGGAACTGCCGCAGGGCGGCGGGAATATCAACGTTCCCGATGCGAACGATTTGTCGCCGGGCGTCACCGGCGCGATGACGATCTTTGTGCGGTTCAAATATGACGCCGTCGTTAATGGCGGAACGTCGAACATCATTCTGAAATGGTTTCACGCCAGCACAAATGAACGCGAATATGCGTTTCAGATCAGGGACGATCAGGGCGGGGGCGCGCGGGCGCCGTTTCAGACATGGTCGACGGACGGAACAAGTTCGGCCGGGTCCAGCAAGGCCGGTTCAAACTACACGCTTGTCGTCGGGCGCTGGTATGAACTCGCATTCGTGTTCCGGTCAGGGGAAATCGCCACAAAACTGAACGGCTCTGAAGTGCTGTCGGACAGCGAGACGATTTCCAACATGAACAATGAGGGCGCGCCACTAACGTTCGGCGGTTTCACGTCGTCGGGTTCGCCGAATGACGATCTTGTCATTCAGGAAATCAGGATCGAAACGGGCGACGTCACCGGGTCTGGCGACTATGCGCCGAGCGATCGACCTTGGGCGACGAGCTGACAGAGGCAGTCATGAAAACATCACCGAAGGGTCGCGACTTCATCAAGCGCTTTGAGGGTTTCGAGCCTGACGCGTACCAGGACATCGCCGGCGTTTGGACGATCGGTTACGGGCATACAAGCGCGGAGTTTGCGTTCCCTGGCGCCGTTGTATCAAAGGCCCTCGCCGAGCAACTGCTTAAGCGAGATCTTGCGCCGCTCGATGAGTTTTTGAGCTCTTTGTTCGATGATCGCCTCATGCAGTACGAGCATGACGCCTGCGCCAGCTTTCTATTTAACGTTGGTCAAAATGCATTTCGCGCCGACATTAACCCGAACACGTCACAGCGCGCGTTGTTGGTTTCCGAAGCGCTGGAGACCGCAGGGGATCGATGCTTGGCGGACCGTTCGATTGTCACACGCCCGCTCGCGGATGCATTTTTGTGGTGGGACAAAGCAACCGTCAACGGTCTGAAAACCCGCGTCCCCGGACTGACGCGTCGGCGCATCGAGGAGGCGGAACTCCTCCTCTATGCCGATTACGAACTTGTCGACGATGGCGTCGTGAATGCGCCGAGTCTGAAAGAGCTGATGCACGACATCGTCGCGGCATGATTTATCAGTAACCGGAGTTTCCAATGATTTCTCGACTGTTGACCGCCGAGGCTGTTCTCGGCGTGCAAGCGATCTCGGCCGGTGCGGCCGCGGGCGTTGCGCAAGTGGCAATTGATGGCGCGCATGTCTCGCCTTGGGTGATTTACGCCGCCGTTCTCGGGGCAGTCGCCGGCGGCATGATTACGGCGCGCGATGCGTTCGATCGTGACAATCAACGCCCTGTAGCGATCATTGCGCTGTTCGCCGGTGTTTCGACTTTCCTTGGGGCGACATGCGGAATTTTCATGTCGGAATTTTTCGCATCGGTCGTTGAATGGCTTAGCGGTCGCTCTCTCGCGGGCGCGCAAGCATTTGGTGCTGTCTTTATTGCGGTGACGGCCGAGCAATTCGTCGGAGGGGTTTTGAAGTCCTTTCTCAACCGTATCGGAGGCGGCAATGCTTGACGCTATCAACTTCATTCTTGTTCTCGCTGCGCTTTGCGCAAGCGTCGGTTTAATTCTGCAAATTGCGGCGTGTCAGAGGCCGTTTCGCCATGTCTGGGAGCGATATCTTGGTCTCCTCGCGACGGCGTTTTTTGCTTTCGTTTCGTTGAACACGCTGACGCAAATCGCTGCGGATCAATATTCGGTGACACCGCAGACGATCGCGAACTGGATCGCTGCGTTGATCTTACTCTCGTTGCTTTGGGCGGTTCTCGGCCGATTTGAAAAGTACGTCGATACGGTCGGCCGTAAGTCGTCCATCTTTACTGATTTCCAGAAGAAATAAGTTTCACGGATCCATCGGGCGGGTTTTTGTTTTTCTTTACCGCCCGCGGACTGAATTTTTGCCGTCGCCGTCCAGGATCCGGGCGGCGGCTTTTTCATGTATGGAGGGACGAAAATGTCCAAAGTAGTAGGCGCGCTCGCTAAGAGCTTTTATGCGGTCGGCGAGGGTATCATCGACGACACGATCGAAGACAACGCCTATGCCGCTGGCAAACTTGCTGCAGAAAAGGCCGCGTCAAGCGAAACTGATTGGGACGATGAGGCCCTCGAAAAATCTGCAATCGCCGGCGCCGCATACGCCCGCGGCGTTCGCGAAACGCAAGCGCAACTGCGCGGCCAACCGGCGAGCGCTTAATGCCGTGGGGCGTTGTCGCCTCGCTGATCATTAAAATCGTCAAATGGCATCTCACGAGAAAAGACCAGGGGCGCATTCAGCTCCTGGTCGCTCATTCCCGTGACATTGAAAAGGCGTCTGAGGATGAAATTAAGCGAGCAAATGAAGCCCGTCGCACTGTTGATGGCGACGATGATGCTGGCTGGATGTAGCAGCGTTCAAGGATTTGCGCAGTCGGTTGGACTGTGCCCGGATCCTGAACTTGTTATTGCGCCATCCACCTATTGTCAGTACGAGCCCATCGAGGCTCGCCTGGCGGATCCGGCCGCTGTGCCGGGCACGCCCGAATTTGAAGCATTTAAAGTGCGCGTCCGCGCGGCGCTCGGTGACGAAAACACCGAACGTCTCCGCGGTAACAACGCCGTTTATCAGGAACTTTGCCAGTGAGCGCGCACGAGCCCGTTCGCCTGGTCGACCTGCGCCCGTCATGGATTGGCGCCGGCGGGCCTGGCATATTCGATAAAAGCGGCGCTGAGGTTGAGGCGCGGCACGGCGTCGGTGTGACATTCGATTGTCCGTGCGGCAAATGCGGTTGCCGCGCCTCGGTGTTCTTTGAAAACCCGCTGGATGGTCGACCGTACCCTGATCATAAGGGGCCGCATTGGTCACGAGCCGGCACGAATTTCGCCGACCTTACGGTTCGACCTTCAATTCTGCAGCGAAAAGATTACGGCGGTTGCGGCTGGCACGGTTATCTAACCAACGGTCGATTTTCCGAGGTTTGACTAGCGGCTGACGATTTGCGCAAGCGGAATGTTTTCGCTTGTGTCGCCGCAATCGTTGCACACGACCTTTGCGGCCATGAGCTCGCCCGAATCCGCTTTCGCGACATCGACCGCGAAATCCTCGCCGTCGCATGCGGGGCATTTAAAGCCGTTGCTTGTTTCGTGTCTGCGCCAGGCGGCTTCCGCAGCCGGCCATTCGCCGGCCTCGCGAAGTTTCATTTCGATGTCGTTATCCGGGTTGCGACCTTTGAGAAATTGCTTTTCTCGCCAGGCGCGTTGTTCCGGCTGAAGTAGATAGAGCCAATCGGGTTTCGGGATCTCAAGTTCCATTACACTTTCCTCGACGCAGCGTGGTCGGTTACAGATTCCGGCATGTCGATCGGGTCGATGTCCGAAAAGATGCGGGCGGCGGCGCTCGCCAATAGTTTGATTTCCGAATCGCCGACGCCGGGCAACATGATCTTAGCCTCAATCTGAAATTTCAATTCCTGGCGCCGAACGGCATACAAGGTGTGCGGGCACGGCAAGTGTGGCTTTGAAGTCATACCGAGAACATTCTGCGATTTTTCTGGCGAGTATTTGGCGAGTTTTTTTCTGTTCTTCTGTGTTTGTTCTCGTCGTTTTGTGTGTTTATGGATTTTCGGTAAGAATTGTGTTGCATGGGCGCGCGCTCGTTTTCGCTTTAAAATCAACGCCCTGGCGGAGACGAAGGGATTCGAACCCTCGATATCCTTTTGAGATATACTCCCTTAGCAGGGGAAGGCGACCCCTTTATTTATCGTTAATAATCAATAACGTGCGGCGCGCCGCCAGTGCGACTGGCGAGTATTTGGCGAGTTTTAAGCGAGCTGACCAATGGCCGATCTG